>Ga0315912_10006558_pt1 | contig 10395 bp, 8 predicted proteins | sample VfabasoilMG_FD_204469 | JGI IMG/M metagenome (GOLD analysis project Ga0315912, IMG submission 204469) | Garden soil microbial communities collected in Santa Monica, California, United States - V. faba soil | ecosystem: Environmental > Terrestrial > Soil > Garden | place: USA: California... | reverse complement strand
GTCAACCGTTCGCGTCTTCACACGCACGCGCCAATCCAAATCGTCGACACTGCCACACTGGTGGGAGTCCCGGTTCCCGCCGCGGTCAGGCAGCCCCACGCGACCCGCGCGCCGGGACCATTCCCCGACTTCGCAGGAGACCTCGATCATGAAGCTCGCGCTCCGCTCGCTGTTCGCACTGGTGGCCCTTATCGCCACGGCCCCGTTCGCGGCCGCTGCCCCGGTCACGTGGAAGATCGACCCCACGCACACCGAGGCCAGCTTCCAGGTGCGCCACTTCTTCTCGAAGGTGCGCGGTGTGTTCCACGAGGTCGAGGGCACGATCGTCTACGACGACGCGGACCCCACGGCCATCAAGGTGGAAGCGATCGCGAAGGTGGCGAGCGTGGACACCGGCAATGAGAAGCGCGACGGCCATCTGCAGACCGCCGACTTCTTCGACGCCGAGAAGAACCCGACGTTGTCCTTCAAGAGCACCTCGGTGAAGCAGGTCGCCAAGGACAAGTTCAAGCTCACCGGGGACCTCACCATGCGCGGCGTGACGAAGCAGGTCACGTTCGATGCCCAGTTCCTCGGCGCCGGCGAGATCAGCATCGATGGCAAGCCGCGCGGCAGCAAGGCCGGCTTCGCGGCCACCACGACCGTGAATCGCAAGGACTTCGGCATCAACTGGAACAAGACGCTCGACACCGGCGGGACCGTGCTGGAGGACAGCGTCACGATCGTCCTCAATGTCGAGGCGGACAAGGCTCAGTAGACCGCGCCGGCTGCGCCCAGCGCGGCCGCCACCGACGAGCAATGCGAAGGGCCCGGAGCGATCCGGGCCCTTCGCTCGTTGCACGTGCCGTGAATCGTCAGCGATAGAGCGACTTCACACGGTTCCACGTCGTCTTCTGCGTGGGCACCGGCGCGAAGCCGAGCTGGCCCCGGATCTCGCCGCCCGGGCGGAAGTCCGAGTGGATGTTCACGTAGAACTGGCCGGCATTCAGGTTCGCAACGTCCGCCGGCAGGATGCCCGTGACGAGGAAGTTCGTGAGCGTGCCGTCATGGTTCGCGTTCGAGAACACCCAGCCGGCGGGGAGCCCGACGAAACCCCACTTCACGGAGCCGTTCACGCCGACGCCAGCCGGCCCGTGGATGTGCGAAGCGGTGTAGATGCCGGTCAGGTTCTGGAACTGGACCGAGACCGACAGCTGGGTCTGGGCCGCGTTCAAGACGACGGTGGCGTTGCCGGTGGCCGCAGTGGCGACCGCCGGGACTTCGCTGGCGCCGTTCAATACGCAGACGTACGTGGTCTGGGCGAGTGCGGTGGAGGCGAGCGCCAGACCGAGGATCGTGGCGAGAACGGAGTGACGAAAGCGCATGGGACCTCCTGGGGGGGATGCGGGGGAACGCCTACAAGGCGTCCAGGAAGCAGGCCGCGGGCGCAGCACCCGCTGCCGGCCAGTCTGCGACAGGACGGGTGGTGCGCTCAACGGGAATCTCCCGCAAGTGGACCCACGAGCTGGCCCGGAGGGAAAACAGTGATGAGCACGGTTCGTTCTCACTGAACGCACGCGTTTTACGCGCATTTTCCCGGTGCGCGAGCGACGTGGCGTACGGCATCATGCGCACTCGGTCTGCCCCCGGAGGTCGAGTGTCCGCGCGCATCGCATTCACGGTCTGTCGCGCCTTGCTGGTGATCCTCCTCGCGCTGGCGTGCTCGCCCGCCCCGTCGGTCGCGGCACCCCGCGGCCATTGCCAGCCTGTGACGGTGACTCCCGTGGCGGGCGAGGCCGGCGCCTACCGCATCGAGACCCCGTTGCGGACGACCATCGCCCGCCGTGCGGCCCCCCCCGCCGCGCGCACGGCGGCGTCCGCCGTGGTGGAGATCTCCGTCTACCCCGGCTGGTTCGACACCGACGGCGACACGATCGGCACACCGCACGACACCGTCGTCGTCGCGCTGGGGACGGTCGTGCGCTGGGTGCGCGTGGGTCCGGGGTTCCACACCATCACGAGCGGGCGCGATTCCGGCGACCCCACCGCCGAGTCGGAGTACAACGCGGTGTTCGACGAGGCCACCACGAGTTTCGAGTTCACCTTCACCACGCCCGGGTTGCACGATTACTTCTGCTACATCCACGAGCCCGCCATGATGGGCTCGGTGCTGGTCACTCAGCCCAACACCGGCGCCGACGGTCCCGGCGCCATCCGCCGCGCGACGTTCTCTCGCGATCCCGCGCCCAACCCATCCCGGGGCGGCGCCAGCTTCGCGATCGTGCTGCCGCGCTCGGCCGCCGTGAGGCTCGAGGTGCTGGATGTCGCCGGGCGCACGGTCGCCCGCGTGCACGACGGCGCGCTCACGGCGGGAGAACACGCGTTCCAATGGGATGGCCGCGCTCGCGACGGCCGCCCGGCGGCCAGCGGGCGTTACTTCGTCCGCATGAGCGCGGGCGACGTTCGTGAGACACGCCCGATCGCCATCGCGCGCTGAACCACCGGGAACGGCACAGGCCGCGGACGAATCGTCGCCCGCGGCCTGCGTGTGTCCGCATGGGGGTGACTTACGGTTCAGCGGCCTCCCGCCGAGGACGTGTCCGCCTTCGCGGTCTCCGCCGGCTTGGCCACGGCCTTCGTGTCGGTCGAGGGCGGCGCCGCGGCGATCGCCGCTTCGAGCTGCTTCGCGAGGTCGTCGGCCTTGAGCCGCTGGAGCCACACGAGCTGGACCTGCGCGCCCGCGCGGTCGCCCTTCGCCAACAGCGTCTGTCCGTAATACTCGCGAGCGGGCGCGTAGTCCGGGGCGATGTTCAGGCACTGCTCGTATGCGGCCACCGATTTTTCGAAGTTGCCGAGCTGGCGCCACGCGAAGCCCTGCAGGTTCCAGGCCTCGTGGTACTTCTTGTCGAACTCGATCGCGCGGCCCGCGCGATCGATCGAGCGCTCGTAGAGCTTCTTCACCTTCTTCGCGTTCGACGGATCGGACTGAGCTTCCTTCGCCTTGGTCACGTCCTCATAGGCGTCGTGGTACCACTTCTCGGCCTCTTGCCGGGCGTTCGACGATTCGGTCGCCTGCATCGTGGTGCCCGTGGGCGAGGATGGCGGGTCGGGCTTGCTGCTGGTGAACGAGGCCAGCGCAGGACCGGCCGCGAGCGTGAGCATCAACGGTGCAAGCATCCAGCGTATGCGCATGATCGTCTCCTCGGAGTGTTCGGCCACGGGGTACAGGGGTATTGTCGCCGAGCTGGCGTGGGGTTGCCACCCCTGAGCCTTGGATGCGCCAGCGACCGGGTCGTTTCCGGCCCCTCGTGTGGTACCCCGGATCCGTGCATTTCCTGACACCTCGGAGGCCGCATGTCGAACGAGATCACGCTCGGGCCGGCCGGCGACATGGGCCCGGGCGAACTCGCCGGGCTCTTCAACGCCGCCTACGAGGGCTACCCCATCCCCATGCACGTGGACGCCGGCGCGATGGAGTTCATGATCGAAGCCATGGACCTCGTGCCCGAGCGCTCGCGCGTGGCGTGGCGCGCGGGCGAGCCCGTGGGCGTGGCCATGCTCGGCGTGCGGGGCGAGCGCGGTTGGGTCGGAGGCATGGGCGTGGTGGCCTCCGCGAGGCGCGCGGGTGTCGGGCGCCGGCTCATGAAGGCGCTGCTGGACGAGGCACGCGCTGCGGGCGTGCGCGAACTGTTCCTCGAAGTGCTCGAGCAGAACACCTCGGCGCGCGCGCTCTATGAGCAGCTGGGTTTTCGCGAACTGCGCCGGCTCGAGGTGTGGAGCTACACCGGCTCGCCCGCCGCGACGAGTGGCCGTGCGCAGGCCTGCGACCCGCGCTCGGCGCGCCGGCGGATCCAGGCGGCGCGCGTGGCAGCCGAACCCTGGCAGCGCGCGGATCCGACGGTGGACCGGCTCGACGTCTCCACGCCGGCGCTGCGTGCCCTCACCACATCGGGAGGCGACGCCATCTATCGGGTGACCGACGGCCGCGCCAGCGTGCTGCAACTGGTGGCGAGTCACGAGGCGCCGGCCGGGCTGCTTCTCGACACGATCCGGTCGCGCGACGGCGTTGACATGTTGCGCTTCCTCAATGTGCCGTCCACCGATCCCGCGGTCGCGGCCCTGGGCTCGCGTGATGCGAAGTGCGATGCGGCCCAGACCGAGATGAGCGTGAAGCTGGCGTAGCAGCCATCGCCAGATCGCCACGGCCGGCGAACGCGCTCCCACTCCGCGCGCAGCCTCGACGGCGCGACGATGGGCGCGTGCTCGGAGACTGGTCATCGGGCGAGGCGCGCACTAGACTCACGAAGCCGTCCGCCTCCAGTCGAGGACCCGCTTCGGGACACGCATTGACCGAGGTCCGCTCATGATCCGATGGCTCGCCGTCCTCCTGGTGGTCGCCGTCTTCGCGCTCGAGTTCGTGGCGTGGCGGCGCTCGGTGGCACCCGCGCCTCACGTCGCGAGCTCGCAGGTCAAAGGCCTGCCGGACTCGATCGTGTCGCGCGAGATCGAGGACCCGGGCGTCCACTGGACCAAGCCTGCGGGCTGGGCGCAGGGGCCCGATCGCCAGATGCGGGTCGCCACCTACCTCCCACCGCCTCGAGGTGGCAGCGCGCTCGAGTGCGCGGTGTTCTACTTCGGAGAGGGAGTCGGCGGCTCCGTGGACGACAACGTGGATCGCTGGGTCGCGCAATTCGTCGGCGCACCGAACCCGACACGCCAGCGCATCCAGGTGAACGGGCTCGACGTGAACCGGGTGGAGATCGAGGGCACCTACCTGGACCCGGGCACCGACATGCGTTCGAAAGGCCAGCAGAAGCATTGGATGGTGCTGGGCGCGATCGTGGTCGGGCCGCGAGGACCGGTGTTCTTCAAGTTGAGCGGCCCCGCCGTCGCCGTGCGCGAGGTGTCGAGCGACTTCGACGGCATGCTCTCCACGCTGTCGCCGCACTGATCGGCCGGTGACCGGCGGCGAGGAGCGGGCGTGGGCAGTAGCTGGCGCCGCCGTGCTGGTCGAGGCGTTCGACAACTATCGCGCCGGATTCGCCGCGGTGACGGCTCGCGCCAGGCGTCATTTCGAGCGCCAGGATTGGGCCGCCGCCCAGCAGGACGCCGCGCACCGGCTCGATGTCTACGGCGAGTGCGTGGACGAGGGCATGCGACAACTGTCGGCCCGGCTCGGCACTCGCGCCGAGGAACGCGGTGCCTGGAACGCGATGCGCGCCGAATTCGCCACCGCCATCGCAGAGCGCGGCGATTCCGAGTTGGCGGAGACGTTCTTCAACTCGTGCGCACGGCGGACGTTCCAGACCGTGGGCGTGGACCCGGACGTGGAGTTCGTGGCCATCCAGGCGAACGAACCCGCGGGCCGCATCGCGCCGGCGCTGGTGGACACCTATGTGCGCGAGGGGCGGCTCGACGCGTTGGTGCGCACACTGCTCGAGCGGCTGCCGTTCGAGGTCGCGTGGGACGATCTCGAGGGCGACGCACGTCGCGCAGCGGCCGCCATCGTGGAGCAGGCCGACGTGCGCCGCATCCGTGCCGTGGAGTTGGGGCGTCCCGTCTACTTCCGCGGCAAGGCCGCGTACGTGCTGGGCCGGCTGCTCACCGACGGCGCGTCGATGCCGCTCCTGCTGGCGCTGCGCAACCCGGCCGGGCGGCTCGTGCTGGACGCCGTGCTGATCACCGAGGACGAGGTGAGCATCGTGTTCAGCTTCGCGCGCTCCTACTTCCTGGTCGAGCACGACCATCCGCGCGAACTGATCGAGTACCTGCGCGCGATCATGCCGCGAAAGCCCCTGTCCGAGCTCTACACCGCCATCGGGCACCACCGGCACGGCAAGACCGAGCTCTACCGTTCGCTTCTCCGTCACCTCGCCACGAGTGACGATCGGTTCGAGATCGCGCCCGGGCAGCGCGGCATGGTCATGTGCGTGTTCACGCTCCCGGGCTTCGACGTGGTGTTCAAGGTGATCCGCGATCGCTTCGACCCGCCCAAGACGGTCACGCACGAACAGGTACGCGAGAAGTACCGCCTCGTGTTCCGGCATGATCGAGCCGGCCGGCTCGTGGATGCGCAGCAGTTCGAGCACCTCGAGTTCGACCGCGACCGGTTCGCACCGGAGCTGCTCGAGATGCTGCTGCGGCTGGCCGGCGAGACGGTGCGCGTGGAGGGCGCTCGCGTCGTCTTTCGCCACCTCTACACGGAACGTCGCCTGCGCCCGCTGGACCTCTACCTGCGCGAGACGGGACTCGCCGAGGCGCGTGAGGCGGTGATCGACTACGGGCAGGTGTTGCGCGACCTCGCGGCCACGAACCTGTTTCCCGGCGACATGCTGCTCAAGAACTTCGGCGTGTCCCGCCACGGGCGGCTGATCTTCTACGACTACGACGAGCTGGCGCCCCTGGACGAGTGCCGGTTCCGCGAATTGCCGCTTTCGTCCGGCGACGAGGACGATCTGGCGGGCGAGCCTTGGTACTACGTGGGCGAGCGCGATATCTTCCCCGAGGAATTCCGGACCTTCCTCGGCCTGCGGGGCGAGCTGCTCGAGGCCTTCCTGGCGCATCACGAAGAGCTGTTCGGCGTCGCCTTTTGGCATGCGGTCCAGGAGGTGCACCGCCGCGGCGAGGTCCTCGACATCCACCCCTACCGGGCCTCGCGCCGGTTGCGCCGCGGCGCGGCCGACCCGGACGCGGCCACGGGCCCTGTCCCATCCTGAGGAGCCACACCATGAGCGTGACGCAAGGCGAACCCATCGTCCTCAAGGACGGCCGCATGATCGTGCCCGACCATCCCGTGCTCCCGTTCATCGAGGGCGACGGCACCGGGCCCGACATCTGGCGGGCGTCCGTGCGTGTGCTCGACGCGGCGGTGGCCAAGGCCTACGGCGGCAAGCGCCGCATCGGCTGGCACGAGGTGCTGGCCGGGCAGAAGGCGTTCGATGCGACGGGCAGCTGGCTGCCCGACGAGACGCTCGAGGCGTTCCGCACCTACCTGGTCGGCATCAAGGGCCCGCTCACGACGCCGATCGGCGGCGGGATCCGTTCGCTGAACGTGGCGCTGCGTCAGATCCTCGACCTCTACGTCTGCCTGCGCCCGGTCCGCTGGTTCCAGGGCGTACCGTCGCCGGTGAAGTCGCCCGACAAGGTGGACATGGTGATCTTCCGCGAGAATACGGAAGACATCTACGCCGGCATCGAGTTCCAGGCCGGTAGCCCCGAAGCCGCCAAGGTGCTCGCGTTCCTCGAGAAGGAGTTCCCTTCGAGCTACAAGAAGGTGCGCTTCCCGGCCACGAGCGGCATCGGCTTCAAGCCGGTCTCGCAGGAAGGCAGCGAGCGACTGATCCGGGCGGCGATCCAGTACGCGATCGCCCACAAGCGCAAGAACGTCACGCTCGTGCACAAGGGCAACATCATGAAGTTCACCGAGGGCGCGTTCCGCAACTGGGGCTACGCACTGGCCGAGCGCGAGTTCGGAGGTCAGGTCTACACGTGGGAGCAGTGGGAGCGCACGAAGGCCGCCAAGGGTGAGGAGACCGCCAACGCCGAGCAGAAGGCGGCGTTGGGTGCGGGCCGCGTGCTCATCAAGGACGCCATCGCCGACATCACGCTTCAGCAGGTGCTCACGCGCCCGGACGAGTTCGACGTGATCGCCACGCTGAACCTGAACGGCGACTACCTCTCGGACGCACTCGCCGCCCAGGTGGGCGGCATCGGCATCGCGCCCGGCGGCAACATCAACTACCTGACCGGCCACGCGGTGTTCGAGGCCACGCACGGCACCGCCCCCAAGTACGCCAATCTCGATCGCGTCAATCCCGGCTCGGTGATCCTGTCCGGCGAGATGATGCTGCGCTACATGGGCTGGAACGAGGCCGCTGACCTCGTCATCCGCGGCATGGATGGCGCCATCGGCGCGCGCACCGTCACCTACGACTTCGCGCGCCAGATGCAGGGTGCGACCGAGGTGAAGTGCAGCGCATTCGGCGATGCGATCATCGCCCACATGAAGTGAGCCGCTGACGACGACCCGGGCCCCGCGCGCACCGCGCGTGGCCCTTCTTCCCGGAGGAACGAGCATGCATTGGCATTCGCCGATCACCCGCTGGACCCGCTTCGTGCTGGCGGTGGCTGCCGCGCTCGTGGTTGCCGCCCCGGTGGCTCACGCACAGACAGCCCCGGCGCTCACGGATTCACTTTCGTGGGATCCCGAGGTGCGCCGTGGCGTGTTGCCGAACGGCATCCGCTGGTTCGTGAAGAAGAATGTCAAGCCCGAGAACCGCGTCTCGCTGCGGCTCGCGGTGCCGGTCGGCTCCACGGCCGAGGCCGACGACCAGCAGGGACTCGCCCACTTCGTCGAGCACATGAACTTCAACGGCTCGGCGCACTTCAAGGACGCCGACGAACTGGTCGCTTACCTGCGCAAGATCGGCCTGCGCTTCGGGGCAGACGCGAACGCCTACACCAGCTTCGACGAGACCGTGTACATGCTGGAAGTGCCCACGGACGGCGACTCGCTGCTCAAGACGGGGCTCGACGCGCTGTCCGACTTCGCCGGCCGGGCGCGCATGAGTGACAAGGAGATCGACAAGGAGCGCGGGGTCGTCATGGAGGAGTGGCGGCTCGGCCGCGGCGCGCAGGAGCGCATCCAGCGCCGGCAGTTCCCGATGCTGTTCCACGGCTCGCGCTACGCGGTGCGGCTGCCGATCGGCAAGCCCGAGGTGCTGCAGGGAGCGCCCTATGCCCGCCTGCGCGACTACTACAAGGACTACTACCGGCCCGAGTGGATGGCGGTGGTCGCGATCGGCGACATCGATCCGGGCAAGATGGAGAAGCTCATCGCCGAGCACTTCTCGGACCTGCCCAAGCGCTCGGACTCGCGCGAGGTGCCGTCGTTCGACATGCCGTCGCACGACGAGACGCTCATCAGCGTCGCCACCGACAAAGAGGCCACGACCTCGAGTGTGGCGATCGCGGTGAAGCGGGTGCGCAAGACCGGGAACACCGTGGCGAAGTTCCGGGACGGGCTGCGCGCCGACCTGTTCACGGCCATGCTCGGCGCGCGCTTCGAGGAGATCTCGCACCGCGCCGACCCGCCGTTCCTGAATGCGTTCGGCGGGACGTTCGACTTCACGCGCGGCACGAGCCTGTTCTACGTGCAAGCCCAGGTGAAGGACGGCCAGCAGTCGAAGGGGCTCACGGCGCTGCTCGAGGAGACTGCCCGGGTGCGCGAGCACGGCTTTCTGGCCACCGAACTGGAGCGGGTGAAGAAGGAGCAGATGGCGGAGCTCGAGACGGAGTACAAGGAGCGCGACAAGACCGAGAGCCGCGAGCTCGTGGCCTCGGTGGTGGACGCCTACCTGAATGGCGAGCGCTCCATGGGCATCGAGGCCTACACGAAGATGGCCCAGGCCCTGATCCCCGGCATCACGCTGGCCGAGGTGAATGCGCTCGCCGATACGCTGATCTCGGTTCGCAATCGCGTCGTGCTCGCCGACGGCCCGGAGAAGGCCGATGTTCCGGTGCCCACCGAAGCGGACCTGCGTGCGCTGCTCGAGAAGGCACAGAGTGCGAAGCCCGCGCCGTGGGTGGACAAGGCCGTGGCCACCTCACTCATGGCCAAGCTCCCCTCTCCCGGCAAGATCAAGTCCAAGAAGTCGATGCCCGAACTGGGCGTGACCGTGGTGACGTTCGCGAACGGCATCGAGGTGTGGCTCAAGCCCACCGACTTCAAGGCGGACGAGATCCAGTTCACGTCGTATGCGCGTGGCGGCCTGTCCGTGGCCGATTCCGCGACCTGGGTGAGTGCGTGGGCATCACCGTTCATCGTCAACGACAACGGCGTCGGGGGACACAAGAACACCGATCTCGTGAAGCTCCTCGCGGGCAAGCTGGTGCGCGTGAATCCCTACGTGAACGCCTATCTGCACGGCGTGAACGGCAACGCGCGGCCCGAGGACCTCGAGACCGCGTTGCAGCTGATCTACCTGGGCTACACGCAGCCCACGCAAGACCCGGATGCGTTTGCGGCGCTGCAGGCCCAGTTCAACGCGTTCCTCTCGAATCGCGCGAACAGCCCCGAGCAGGTGTTCGCCGACTCGGTGGCGCGCATCAACACCGGCGGCTTCTACATGAGTCAGATCCCGACCGCGAAGCAGGTGCAGGACGTCAAGCTCGCCGATGCGCTCGCCTACCATCGCAAGATGTGTGCGAACGCCGCCGACTTCACGTTCTTCTTTGCCGGCACGTTCAAGCCCGACTCGATCACCCCGCTCCTCGCCCGCTACCTGGGATCACTGCCCTCGACCGGCAAACGGACGGCGAAGTGGGCGGCCAAGGGGCCGCGCTTCCCGGCCGGCATCACGCAGGCCGAGGTGAAGAAGGGCATGGAGCCCAAGGGGAGCGTGCGCATCACCTACT
>Ga0315912_10006557_pt1 | contig 10396 bp, 13 predicted proteins | sample VfabasoilMG_FD_204469 | JGI IMG/M metagenome (GOLD analysis project Ga0315912, IMG submission 204469) | Garden soil microbial communities collected in Santa Monica, California, United States - V. faba soil | ecosystem: Environmental > Terrestrial > Soil > Garden | place: USA: California... | reverse complement strand
ACCGAGCACGACTGCAGTCCCGGCGTCGTCGACGCCGAGCGTCGTGCCCCCTCCGCCGAAGGTCGCGCCGATCGCTCCGTTGTCTGCCGGCGCCTACATCGAAGACGAGCGCAACACCATCGACGTTTTCCGTGAGACCGCCGCCTCGGCCGTGTTCGTGACGCAAAAGCAGGTCATGGTCGACTACTGGGCGGGGCAGGCCGTCGAAGTGCCCGCCGGATCCGGGTCCGGCTTCATCTGGGACGATCAAGGCCACGTCGTGACGAACTTCCACGTGGTGCAGAACGCGCGCAGCCTGACCGTTACGCTACAAGACCAGTCCGTCCATGAAGCCACGCTGCGCGGAGCGGAACCGCGCAAGGACATCGCCGTACTCAAGATCGACGTGCCCAAAGAAAAGCTCGTGGCGATTCGCCTGCGCGACGCCAAGAAGCAGGCTCTCGAGGTGGGTCAGAAAGCCATTGCCATCGGCAATCCCTTCGGCCTCGATCACACGCTGACGGTCGGCGTGGTGAGCGCGCTCGGTCGCTCGGTGGACGGGGTCGGCGGCGTCACGATTCGCGAAATGGTGCAGACCGACGCTGCCATCAACCCCGGAAACTCCGGGGGGCCGCTGCTCGACTCGGGCGGGCGTTTGATCGGCATGAATACCGCGATTTTTTCGAAGAGCGGGGTCTCCGCGGGCGTCGGCTTCGCCGTGCCAGCCACCATCATTCAGCGCGTGGTGCCGCAGATCATCCGCACGGGGCGCGCCGAGCAGGTGGGGCTCGGCATTCGCATCGACGTCGAACAGCGCTTCGAGCGGCGCGCTGGAGTGCGCGGCGTGGTGGTGCTGGGAGTGCAGCCGGGAAGCCCCGCCGAAAAGGCCGGCTTGAAGGGCGTCGAGCGCAACGCTCGCGGTGCCGTCCTTGGCGACATCATCGTGGGCATCGACGGCAAAGCCATCGACGACTACGACGACCTTTACAACACCCTCGATACGCACCAGGCGGGCGACCGGATCAAGCTCAAGGTGCGGCGCGCGGACCAATTCGTGGAACTCACTTCAGAGCTCATCGCGATTCAGTGAAGGTTACCGGCGATGGAGCTCAGCCAGATTCGCCTCGTGGTTCAGGACTTCCCGCGCGTATTTCGGTTCTATCGAGACGTATTCGGTCTCACCCCACAGTTCGACGACGAACGCGGACCTTACGCGAAATTCGCGTTTCCACAGGGCAACGCGGCACTGGCTTTGCACGCGCGGGAGGATCTAGAAAAGCTCACCGGGCCGCTTCCGTTCGCGAGCGCGCCGCGGGCGCTCGTCGTCGTACACGTCGCGAACGTCGATCAAACGGTGGCCGAGCTCAAGGCACGCGGCGCCGAAATCCATCGAGAGCCGGTCGACGCTTGGGGTCGCCTGCGCGTGGCCTATCTCTTCGACCCCGAGGGCAACCTGCTCGAACTGCAGCAGTGGTTGCTCTCGCGCCCCGCAACCTAGTGGCGCAGGCCGCGCAGGCGTTCAGCGAGGCCCGCGAGCAGCAACTCCAACCCGAACTCGAACTCTCGCTCGCGGTCGCGCAGGTGCAGCCTCCGCGCGACCGCCCGAACGCGCGGGAACCGCTTTCGGTCCAGTTCCTCATAGGCGACCGCTGCAAGCTCGTCGGGCCCCTGCTCCGCATACGACGCCAGGCTATGCCCGACCACGTACGCAACGAGCGCATGCAGAGCGCTCAGGGCGTCGTCGGCGCCAAAGCCCGCATCCAGCAAGCAGTCGAGCACTGACTCGACGTGCGCGAGCGAACCCGGCGTGACCGCTGGACGCGACGCAAACAACGTGAGCGCTCGCGGATGAGCGCGCAGCACGGCGCGTAGCGCAAGCGCTCGCTCGCGCAGGCCGAGCTCGAACGACGTCGCGGGTTTGGCCGGCTCAAGCTCGGCCAGCACCAGCTCGAAGATGCCGTCCAACATCGCAGCCTTGTTGGCAACGTGGTTGTAAAGAGACATCGCTTCGACACCGAGTTCCTCGCCCACCCGGCGCATCGAGATGGCCGCAAGGCCCTCGCGATCGACGATCGCAAGCGCCGCGCGCAGCACTCGTTCACGCGTCAACGGCTCACGTTTCGCTCTACTTTTGGCCATCTGGACAATCTTACACCGTAAGTTTATACTGTAAGTACATGTTTCGAATCCAGCATCGTCCGCGCCCGAAACAAAACCCCGGCGCTGGGAGCGCAGGAGGCCCCGAGCTCCCCCGGCTGCGCCGCTGGGTCGAAGAGCTCGCAGTGCCACGCCACGCTTTCGTCAACGCGCGCGCCAACGCCTGGGTGCGAAGTCAGCTCGCCGCGGCGTTCGAGCAGCTCGGGTTGCGCGTGCACTTGCAGGGGCCTCACCGGAACGTGGTAGCGCTGCCGCCCGCGCCGCAAGGCCCGCTAACGCTAGTTGCAGCGCACTACGACAGTGTGCCCAACTGCCCGGGTGCCGACGACAACGCCAGCGGACTCGCCGTCATGCTCGAGTGCGCTCGCACCCTTTCGTTGCGGGGCCCGAACCCGAGACTCGGATTCGTCGCGTTCAACGCGGAAGAGGACGGCCTGCTCGGCAGCCGTGATTTCGTGAAGAACGGCCGCGCCTCTCTGTCGTGTTCGCTTGGGCTGGTCCACGTGCTCGAGATGCTGGGCTTTCGCGGGGCCGAGGGCGTTCGCCAGACGCTGCCCTTGCCGTTCCTTCCCAAGGGCCTCGAGCGCACGGACTATATCGGCGTGATTTCCAAGGGCCGCTCGAACGCGATCGTCGATCGAGCGCTGCGGGCCACCTCGGTGCCGGAGCTCGAGGTGCGAGCCGCGAAGACGTGGGGGCCACTTTACCGCTTGCTCCCCGATCTAGCGCGCAGCGATCATTTCCCATTCTGGCTTTCGGGTGTGCCCGCGGTCATGTGGACCGACACCGGAAACTTTCGCAACCCGCACTATCACCGCGCGAGCGACCTCCCGAGCACGCTCGACTACGACTTTCTGCAGGGAGTGGCGGGCCTTTTGTACGAGCTCTTGTCTGCCGAGCCCGCAAGCTGAGATGCGCGGGTCGACCTTACCGCGCCTCAGCGAGCCGCGGGCAACGCCTGGCGCGCCGGCTGGAGCCATTGCAAGGCCGAGCTCAGCCGCTCTCGCGCGCCTTCACGCACGATTTCGCCGTGCGCCACCACCAGCGTGTCGAAACGGAAATCCAGGATCCGTTGCGCGCTTGCGCTCGCTGCCGCCCGATCCTTCACCATGAAGCGCACGGCGCGGCTTTGCCCAAGACGCCCGTAGCAGCCCACTGCGAACAAGACGACGTGTGCCATCAGCCCCTGGGGCCGCGTGATGTTGAAGACCAGATCGGTGACGATCAAGCTGTGCGTCGCGCGGTGGTGGAAAATGAACTCGTCCAGCGCCGGGGTGCCGTCGAGCTTGACGGCTTCGACCGCCTTGGCGAGCTCAGGCGGCAGTCCGTCCTCGAGCGCGCCGTCGATACGCAAATCGCTGCGCTTCGCGGAGAGCCTGCGAGGAGCCAGGACGCGCGCGTGCGGATAGCGCTCGCTCGCGGGCCCCAGATAGAGATGATGCAAGAGGTTCGGCGCGATCAAGAACGACACCTCTCCGAGGGCGCGCAAACGCGAAGCCAGCGCCTCGTCGATCGGAATAGGCGAAATCAACGCGAGCTTTCCGCCCTCCAACGCGAGCACCGTCATGCGCGCGGGGAAATGGAATCGGCCAGGTAGCCGCTGTGCGTAGTCGAAGGTGGATAGGAGTTCTTGTTGGCTCATGGGTTCTCTCCTGTGCCAGATAGTCAAGCACGCTTGACTTGTTTAATCAAGCACGCTTGACTATCTTCGTGAAGAACAAGAAGGCGCCCGCCGACACCTCGAGCGAGGATGCGAAGGAATATGCAACTCGCCTCGAGCGAGCCAAGCGACAGAGCACGCTGCAAGTCCTCTTCAAGGTCGCGCGCCTCCTCGACGAAACCGCGGTCGCGCGGCTAGCCGCCAAACATCGTTACCCGGAGCTCCGACGCTCGCACACCAGTTTGCTGCCTCACATCGCGCTCGAGGGAACGCGCATCACGGATCTGAGCCTGCGCCTGGGCATCACGAAGCAAGCCGTGTCGCAGCTGGTCGATGATCTGGAGCGCTTGGGTGTACTCGTCCGCGCGCCCGACCCCGACGATGCGCGCGCACGTCGTGTGCTGTTCACCGAACGCGGGCGCCAGGGTTTGCTCGAGGGCCTGCAAGTGTTGCAGGAGCTGGAAGCCGAGCTCGCGCGACACATCGGCAGGACGCGCATGGGCGGCTTGCGCGAGGCGCTGCTCGCGCTGCTCGAAAGGCTCGAACGAGAGCCCTCCCCTGCGGAAAAATAGCGCTACACGCAGGGGCGCGAGCCAGGCATCATCCTGGGCATGAGCACGAAAGCCGTGGCCTTCCTTGCCAGCGCCAAGCCCGCCGAATCCCGACGTTTCTACGCCGAGGTGGTAGGCCTCTCGTTTCTAGAAGAACATGACTTTGCGATGATGTTCGAGGCGCACGGCACACTGCTACGAATTCAGAAGGTGCAGAAGGTCGTGCTCGCTCCGTACACGGCGTTCGGCCTCGAAGTCGACGACATCGAGCTCGCAGTGGACGCGCTCGCGGCCAAGGGCGTACAGGGCAAGCGGTACCCGCATTTCGCTCAAGACGCGCGCGGGATCTGGACGGCGCCCGGCGGCGCCCGCGTGTTTTGGTTTCAAGATCCCGACGGCAATTTGCTCTCGCTCACGCAGCCAGCCGTCTCTTGAGCACCAGCAGACGCTCGCTCGGTCACGTATGCGCCCGGCCGATCGAAGCTCTCGCTCCAGAATCGTTCGAAACCGCCGCCCCACTCGTGATCGGCTCGGGTGGCTGACGAGGCCAACCTCGCGCAGCACGCTTAGCTTGTTGGAGGCGGGGCTGGCTGATCCCGCAAACGCGCGCGCCAACTCGTTGACGGTGCGCTCGCGAGTCGTGAGCAGCACGAGAATGCGCCGCCGCTGCGGCCGAGCGGCCCATACTTTGGAGGGCGGATTTCGCCTGCGATTGCTGCTTCAGTCGACTCGAGCGTGGCCGTACGGTGGCTCGAGAGGTCGGCACAGCTTCGCCTGGCATGGAACCCATCACTACGCGCACCGCTCGCGTCTGGCTCAGTGACGAGGGCATCGTCCAGTTGCAACCGTTGGCGCGCCGCGAACAGACGCTCGAGGATGCCATCGAGAATGTCGCGGCTGTCGCAAAAACGTGCGCGGGGACGGTGCGGCCACTCCTCATTCACTTCGAGGCCGCTGCCCCCCAGACGCCGGAGTGCCGCGCGCACTACTTGTCGGACGAGGCGTTGCGCGCCGTCGCCGCCGTCGCGATCGTGACGACCTCGATGCTGGGTCGCATCGTAGGCAATTTGATGATCGGCATGCACACGCGTGGCGCGCCCGTACGGCTGTTCGAGAACAACGACAAAGCGCTCGAGTGGCTCAAGGAATTTCTGACGCCGAGCGCGCGCGTGAGCGGCGCGCGCCCCTGAAGCCCGAGCGCCTGACGCCACATATCGTTGTTTTCATTGATCATTATCGCGACCACTTCTCCAGAGAGCGAGGTCGACGAAAAAAAGTGATCAAGCGGTGTCGATCTGGCGGGACCTCACTCGTCGCCCCTACGAACCAGCGGGCGCCGACGGCGTCTCAGCGAAAGGACACGACGATGAAGGTCATGGTTATCGTGAAGGCGACGAAGAACAGCGAATCGGGCGTAATGCCGGGCGAGAAGCTCCTCACCGAGATGGGCAGATACAACGAGGAGCTGGTCAAGGCAGGCATCATGCTCGCGGGCGACGGCCTTCACCCGAGCGTGAAGGGCAAGCGCATCCAGTTCTCGGCGGGCAAGCGCACCGTGGTCGACGGCCCGTTCGGTGAAACCAAGGAGCTCGTGGCCGGCTACTGGATCTGGCAGGTGCGGTCGCTGGACGAAGCCGTCGAATGGGCGCGCCGCTGCCCCGATCCGATGCCGGGCGAAGACGCGGAGCTCGAGCTGCGTCCCATCTTCGAAGCCGAAGACTTCGGCGCTGAGTACACCCCCGAGCTGCGCGCCCTGGAAGAGCGCCTGCGCGCCGAGGTGAGCCGCCAGAAGCACGCTTGATCTCTGTTGCTGCGCACGCCGCCCGGCAGCTGCGTCACGCCCGAAAAGCGTGCATGCTCGGGCGGCCATGAAGAAGACCTTCAAGACGACGATCGTGCGCGATGGGTCGATGTGCTTCATCCCGCTGCCGTTCGATCCGCGTCCGGTCTTCGGAAAGCTCCGCGCGCCCGTGAAGGTCACGCTGAACGGCTACACCTACGCAAGCACCATCGCGTCGATGGGCGACGGCCCGTGCATCCCTCTGCGAAAGAGTAACCGCGAGGCAGCGGGCCTCGCCGGCGGCGAAACACTCGGCGTGACGCTGGAGCTCGACGCCTCCGTACGCGAGGTGAAGCCGGCCCCGGATTTCGTGAAAGCGCTCAAAGCCGCGCCCCCCGCGTGGGAGCGCTTTCGCGAGCTCAGTTACTCGCATCAACGCGAACACGCCGAAGCGGTAGAGAGCGCGAAAAAGGCCGAAACGCGCGTGCGACGCATCGAAGCGGCCGTGCAGAAGCTAGCGGCACGAGCGCCCAAACGCCAGCCGACGCAAGCAGCCAAGAAGGTGTCGGCTCTGCCGCGCATGAACGCGGCCTGGCACGAGCGCCATCCGATGCCGAAGAAACCAACCGTGGCGCAGCGGCTTGCCTGGCACCAGCTGCACCAGAAGAACTGTGGCTGTCGTCCCATGCCGGCCAAGCTACGGGCCATGCTGGCAGACGCACCGCAGGGATGAGAGGACTTACGCGCATGTCGAGACTTCGGGTAAACGCATTCTCAATCTCAATCGATGGCTACGGCGCCGGCCCTAGCCAGAGTCTGGACAATCCGCTCGGAGTCGGCGGCATCGCGCTGCACCAGTGGCTGTTCGGCACGCGAACATTTCAGAACATGCACGGCGACGGAGCGTCGAGCAGCCCCGAAGTGGGCAGTGACGACGCCTTCGCTGCGCGCGGCTTCGAGAACGTCGGCGCGTGGATCCTTGGCCGGAACATGTTCGGGCCGATACGTGGCCCCTGGCCCGACGACAGCTGGAAGGGCTGGTGGGGCGAAAACCCGCCCTATCACGTGCCGGTCTTCGTACTCACCCACCACGCCCGCGCGCCAATCACGCTGGAGGGCGGAACGACGTTCCACTTCGTGACCGACGGAATCCACGCGGCGCTGAAGCGCGCGACCGAGGCGGCCCAAGGCAAGGACGTCCGACTGGGCGGCGGCGCTGCCACCATTCGCCAGTACCTGAGCGCCGGGCTAATCAACGAGCTCCACCTCGCGATCTCACCCGTGCTCCTCGGCCGGGGCGAGCACCTCCTCGCGGGACTCGATACGGTGAGCCTCGGCTACACGTGCACGGAGCACGTTTCTACCGGCCGAGCCACGCACGTCGTTCTGACGAAGTAGTGAACGTCAGGCGCGCGGCGCGATTTTCGCTTTCGAGCGGCGGCCCCAGGCGACAAACAGCGAAAGCGCGACGAGCAGGAAGTTGAACGGGGTGTTCCCTCCCTCTCCCCGCGATAGGTGGAACACGATCGCCGAGACCTGGAGCGCCGCGCACCCGAGAGCTGCCAGCACGGTGAGCTCCGGCTTGATGCGCGTGACGGAGGGCAGAAAAACGCCGAGCCCGCCCAGAAGGTCGAACACGGCCGTGGCGTAGACCAGCCCCGGCGAAACCTGACCGGCCCACGGAATCATCGCGGCGAGTTGCGGGATGGGCGTGGTGAGCTTCCAGACGCCCGTGCCTGCGAAAGTGAACGCCAGCAGGCCCTGAACGATCCACAGGCCCACCGCGAGAGGTCTGCTGGCTGATTCTGCGTGTGCGTTCGACATGATACCTCTTGTGTTAGTCACGGGTCAGTCGCTTCCCGTGGCGTTCTTGCCAGCGGAGGCTTGCGTAAATCTGGCGACTCGAAAAAAAGCGCCGGGCGCCGTCGATCTGCCCGCTTCTCGTTCGTCGCCGATGTAGATGCGGATAGTTGACTGCACGTCGCAGCGACCATGCAACGCACAGCAGGAGAAGACCACCATGGCTGAAAACACCGTCAAGCTTCACAGGGTACTTCGTGCGCCAGCAGAGCGGATCTACCGAGCGTTCATCAATCCCGACGCGATGGCCAAATGGCTGCCGCCGCACGGCTTCACGGGCAAGGTCCACAGCATCAAGGCCGAGGTCGGCGGCACCTACAAGATGTCGTTCACGAACCTCACGACCGGACACACCCACTCGTTCGGCGGCGAGTTCCTCGAGCTGGTGCCCGGCGAGCGCATTCGCCATACCGACAAGTTCGACGACCCGAACCTGCCCGGCCAGATGCAGACGACGATCTCCCTGAAGAAGGTGTCCGTCGGCACGGAGCTGACCGTCGTGCAAGAAGGCATTCCCAGCGTGATCCCCGTCGAGGGCTGCTATGTCGGGTGGCAAGAGTCGCTCACGTTGCTGGCGCAGCTCGTCGAGGCCGAGATCCAGGGGTAGTGATCGGCGAACCGTCCTCGGGCGAGGGCGAAGGTGTGGACGCTCGATTCGTACCCGCCGACGCCCCCGACCCGACGGCGGTTGGCGCGTTATTACCGCCTCAGGCAAGCGCGCCCTGCAGCGACGCCACGATCGCGCGGAGACTGGCACCGCGATCTGCCCCACCCTCCCAGAGCATCCGGAGCTCGGCGTCTCGCGTGAGCACCTGGGCTGCCAGGATGCGTGCGGCCGCCGATGCCCGTTCCAGGAGCGGACCCTCAGGAACAGGAGGCAGACGAGCGCTCAGCGGTGCTGGCCACAGATCGAGCGACCAGGTTCCACGCCAGAGCGCGACGATCCCTGCGAAAGCGAACGATTGGCGCTCCGGTTCCTCGTTGGGGCGGCCATAGCCCTGCATTCCGACTGACTCGTCGTGAAAGCGCTGCACGGCGTTCTCGACGCCGTAGTCGGCCATCCATTGGACGAGCTGCTCGAGGCTTTCCACGTCGCCGAAGGGACCTGGCGTCGTCACGTCGCGACGAGCGGCCCAGCGCGCTGCGTTTTCGGCGAAGAGCTCGGCTTCGCGCGCCTCGGGAGATCGAACCCGTGGAGCCGGATGCGCGCCGAGAGCGACTGCGCGGATGGCGTCTTCGCCGTGGGAACGAAACTCGTCCACGTCGCGCGCTTCGTCGTACGAAACCATACGCATCCCGCCTGCCTTCGCCGTCGCCAGGAAATACCCGGTAATGGCCCCGGACTCGCCGGCGTACAGCTTCCTGCCCTTCAGATCCTTGCGAACAGGAACGTTTCCGAGAGGTCGCGCGCGCCGCAGCAGCTGGCTCACGGGAGCGGGGACGCGGCGCGCCGGTCGATTCTTCACGGCTTCGAGCGCAGCTGATTCGCTCGCGCACGTTCCTTCGAAGACGGCAAGCTCACCCGGGCCGACTACCTGAGCGACGACCATAGCTGGCGAATCCGGCGCCGAAGCGAAGCCGATCACATCGCCTGTTTTTGCCTTCAAAAGCTCGCGTGGGCCCGCGCTGGCGGCCTCGAGTCGCGCGCGCAGATGCGCCAATGAAGCATCGAACTCTGGGCCCTCGCTTCCTTCGTGCCATAGCGCCGCCAGCTCGGACGTGGCGCGATTCGCGATCCGTGCCAGCGCATCGAGGGCGAGCCGTCGCTGTTCCTCCTTCGGCACGAGCCGCCCCGCGCTATCGAGAGCGACCTCGTCCACAGCGGCCACGTCGCCGTGCCCGAACGCGAGCGCCACGAGCTCGCAGGCCGCCCAGGCCGCACCCCCGGCGTCGACGTCGATGTAGCTGCCGACCGGCGTTCGGGCGATCGCTCGCAAAGCGCTGGCGACCGCCCGTGCGGGTCCAGCCTGCAGCTGATCGAGGAAATCAGCTGCAGCGTCGTTGTCGAACGGACCCGGACCCCAGGTGCCCATCGTCAACGTCGTAGCACGAGCGCGGCGCGAGATCAGCGCCGCAGGTACGTCACGATGCGGCTGCTACGAGCGGGTTCGCGTCTCCCCCGACGCCCGAAAGAAGATTCCCGACAAGGCGGCGGCCACGCGATCCATGCGCGCCATGCTGGAGCGGCCCGCTCAACGTCTCATCGTTAGGCATGCCAGTGTCATCGAAGACGGATGCCGCGATCACCTCGCAGAAGCCTGGCGACTCGAGGGCGTGGAGGTGTAACGCAAGCTCCGCGCTCGTCGTCTCGTGGCGCCAGGCGCTCTGGGAAGCGATCGCAGATGACTAACAGTCCCCGTCCTTCACGTACGGATGGGTCCACAGCGTGACCTGCAGCAGGCACGACTT
>Ga0315912_10006556_pt1 | contig 10396 bp, 8 predicted proteins | sample VfabasoilMG_FD_204469 | JGI IMG/M metagenome (GOLD analysis project Ga0315912, IMG submission 204469) | Garden soil microbial communities collected in Santa Monica, California, United States - V. faba soil | ecosystem: Environmental > Terrestrial > Soil > Garden | place: USA: California... | reverse complement strand
CATCAGGTGGGGACGCCTCGATGGAGTGTGCGAACTGGTCGAAACCCTGATGACCGAGGATTCGCTGCTTGAGGGTATGCGGCACGATGCCGGCCGCGCACGGGCGCGCGAAACGCTGCTGCCGGCCGACGGCTCCGCTTCCCCGCTCGACGAATGGTTCAAGGACTCGAGCCCCGTCGCTGTGGAAAGAATCAAAGCATGGATACTGCGAATGACGGACGATGACGACGAGATCCGCCGGCAGGCGGCCGTCGAATTCGTTCCCGCAGACAAAACGCAGTCCGGATCGCTCCGCGAACTGCTGATTGAAATGGCGCAGTTTCGCATTCTGCACGAGACCCTGCCGCAGGTCTTCGAAGACTCGATCAAAGAGCAGGTCGAATGGAAGCGGGTGCGCCGCCGCAGTCGGCGTGACCTCGATAAGCTGGAGTGGCTGGATACGGACGTCGCGGTTGACGGCACCGCAATCGATGCGCTTGCTGTCGTTGGCGGAAAGCAGATTCTGGCCGATATCTGTGGAGGACGGCCCGCAGAGGAGTCTCCTCAGAACAGCCAGCTCGGTCAGAGGTTCAACAAGTTTCGCATCGGTTCGGAAGAAGTGCTGAACGGCGGGCTTCCGCCACTGGTTCTGGCAGAGATCGCCGCGAGAACCCTGCTTGTCCTGCGAAACTGCGTCCTGGGATCCTTCCGTCCGGCTGCCGCCGAAAAGCTCCGGGCCAGTGCGCTCTTCCGTTGGGGCATCGACATGCCAATGAGAGCCTTCTACGGACTTGTTGTTTTCCTCAGGACCGTACCCGGCTTTCAGGCCGCAACATTTATCGGACTCTCGGTTGTAGCGATTCTCTCGTTGTTTGTCGGCCTCAACTGGAAGTCCGCCATCATCTTCCCGCAAGGCACATTCAGCATCACGTGGTTCGTTGTCTTCATCGCGCTTCCGGCCACCTGGCTCTGTGTCGGCCTGTATCAGCTCAGCAGGGCGCGCCTTCGCAGAGCGCACGTCAGCGACTCGGTGCGCCACGCCTTCATCGCCATCTGTGCGGCGTCTCCGATCATTTCGGTGGTCCTCGTGTTCTTCGGACTGACGGATCTCATATGGGACTGGTGGAATGGAACGGCCGAGCCGGTCGGTTCCCGTTACCTCCAGGTGCTGATGATCTTTCTGTATGCCATCGTGCCTTTTGTTCTTTCGTTCCTTGGGGGCTATCTGGCTGTGAGGGAAAGTACGCGAGACCTTCGGGTTGAAGATCTCACCGCTGCACTCGAGCGCATTACGGATTCCGAGCTTCAGGATGTATCCGACCGGATGGGAGAACAACACCGGATCACGCCGGACAACCGCAAGGACGTCGTCAAGGCGCTGAGTGTGTCCGCTGAGATGAATCAGAAGTTTGGCTCGCTCGAACGGGCGATTCGCGCCTCAAGCCCGGGGATGTTGGATTAAAGCCGGCCTACTTCGGCCGTATCGATATCCAATCTTTACGAGGGTCGCGCGGGTGCTCGCTTCTCCACCAGTGAAGTAAGGCGGCATATGCCAGGCCGCTCAATAATCCCGGCACGGTGAGCATCCGCAGGCGAGGAAGTTCGATCAGCAGGCCCGTTAACAGAATCAGGATTAAAATCCCCGCTCCGAGACCTCCCCCGACGGTAATTTTTGAACTGTCGATACGGGCGGTAGCGGGTCCTGCAGGGGGCGGCAGCACGTTCTTCGGAAGAGGGCCCGTCGGGCCGTCGTTCAGAAACCTGAGGCACCAGATCAAAATGCCCGCCGGAATGGCAATCAAAGCAAACGGTCCTGCTGCAATGAGCGCTCCGATCCCGACCAGAAGAACCAACCCGTTTTCGCTGAAGAGGCGATGGCTGATTTCCGGCAATCGGTGGATCGCACGACGGCGCAGCGTGGACACGACAATGCTGGCCGTTTGCCGCCAAAACCAAAACGGCGAAGCTCCGAGTTCATAGCGCTCCATGAGATCGCCGATGACGGAGTCGTGTTCAGGTCCGGCACAGAAGTATTTCAGAAGACCCGCCGGTATCGATGGAGGTTTCCGCGCTTTCATGCCCCTTCTCCTTTCAATTGAGGAAGGCCCGACCATAGTTTCACCAGCGACTGCTGCGTCTCCCGTACCAGCCTCAATCCCCGTGGCGTGGCGCGAAAATGACGTTTCGCCCTGCCTCCGCGTTCGGCGGTCGCTTCACCCAGCTTGGAAGCGATGAGGCCCTTCGATTCGAGTCGCGTCAGAGCATCGTAGATACTCCCCAGCAAAACCTCGCCTCCCGTTGTCTCCTCAATCTCCCTGGAGATCGAAACGCCGTAGGCGTCTTCGCCGATTCGGATGATCGCCAGAATTACCATCAGTTCGAAGTTGCTGAGTGTCGGTGTCATCGCCGTATCGTCCTGCCTATTTATTCTAGATTCTAGAATAAAACGAAGCGACAGGGCAAGGATTGTTGCAGTCCAGCGTCCTGCCCCTCCTGGCCAGGAGGGGCGGATCGAGCGGAACTAAGAAAAGCCGCGAAGCGTCCTTGCCGCGAGACGGGGTGGTCGGCCTGGTTCAAAAACATTCTAAGGATGCTTCGCCCTATCGCTTGAGTTTCGCTTGCCGCAACACTATCCGTTCTTGATGCCCAGCAGATCTCGCGCCACTGCGCCGAGCCCGGCGGGCGGGTCTTTCCGGTCCTGCTCTTTTTCCGCTTCGGCCTCGGGATCTTTCTCCCCCGGGTTGGTAAACCGGTTCGCTTCAAGGCCAGCTTGCTTCGTATAGAGATCAAAGTACCGGCCGCGCTTCGTCAGCAATTCCGCATGGGTGCCTCGTTCCACGATGGCGCCTTGCTCCAGCACAAGAATCTGATCGGCGTTTCGGATTGTGCTCAAGCGATGAGCGATCGCAAACGTCGTGCGCCCGCGCATCAGAGCGGCGAGGCCCTCCTGGATAAGAGCTTCACTCTCGCTGTCCAGGCTCGACGTCGCTTCGTCGAGAATCAGGATGCGCGGGTTAGCCAATATCGCGCGTGCGATCGCCACGCGCTGCCGCTGCCCGCCCGACAGTTTCACTCCGCGCTCACCCACAATCGTGCCGAGTCCCTGTTCGAAAGTCGCAGTGAACTCATCGACTCTGGCGATGCGTACCGCATTCGCGAGTTCGACATCGGTCGCGCCGGGCCGGCCAAACAGAATGTTCTCTTTGATGGACCCGTCGAACAGGAAATTGTCCTGAAGGACGACGCCGAGTTGCGAACGATAGGAATCCAGACGAACGGTCGATAAATCCACGCCGTCAACGGTCACTCTACCCTTCGCAGGTTTGGCGAATGCGGCAACCAGACCGATCATCGTGCTTTTGCCCGATCCTGAAGAACCCACCAGCGCCGTCACGGTACCGGGTCTCGCTTCCAGGGAGATGCCCCGCAGAACCGGTTTGCCGGGTTCATATTCGAATTCGACGTCCTCAAAGCGCACATGTCCACGAATGGCACTCATGGAGACCTGCCGCTCCGGATCTTCGTCTTCCGGCCGTTCACTCAAAACTTCGTGCATGCGATCGAGGCCTGCAAAGGCCTCGGTGATTTGCGTTCCGATGCTCGCAATCTGGAAAACGGGAGCAACCATGAAGCCAAGGAGCACCGTGAACTGAAAGAACTCTCCGATCGTCATCGCGCCCTGAATCAGCAATCGGCCGCCGACGACCATCACGGTAGCGCTGACCACGCCCATCAAGAGGGTTGACGTCAGCCCGATCGTCGATGTCGCGAACAACGACTTGCGAACATTTTCAAAGAGACGCATCGCCCCGGACTCAAAGACCGCCGCCTCCCGGTCCTCAGCATGGAACCCCTTTACCACCCGTACGCCGCCGAGCGTCTCCGTCAGGCGTCCGGTAACTTCGGCGTTGATCTTTCCACGCTCGCGGAAAATGGGGCGGATGGATTTGAAAGCCTTGCGCAGGATCAGCCCAAAAACCATCAGGAAACCGAGAGCAACAAAGGTCAGCGTGGCATTGATCCGAATCAGCAGAACGAAAGCGATAACCGAGGTGAAGATCCCGCCAATCAGCTCGACTAATCCAGTACCTACCAGATTGCGAACGCCTTCGACGTCGGACATGATTCGCGACACGAGAGCACCGGTCTTGTTCGAGTCGTAGTAGCGCACAGGAAGTTTCCCGACATGGGATTGGACGCGAACGCGCATTTCCGCGATCAAGCGCTGCGCGGAGGCGCTCAGCAACTGAATCAGCGAGAAGGAGGTCGCAGCTTGAACCAGGATCGCACCACCAACAGCCGCAACAAGTGGCGTCAGAAGATCCGGGCGGCGGTTCTGTACGACGTCGTCGATCAGGTATTTCGTGGAAGCCGGAAGCACCAGGCTCGCGGCTCGGTTGATGAAGACAAGAACCAACCCCCCAATAAAAAGCCAGCGGCGAGGCCACACCAATTCTCGCAAGTCCCGACGCACTTGCGATGCGCTGAGTTTCTTTGGCGGGGGACGATCTTCGTAGTGTCGTCTCAAAATCTAGATCCGATCGATCTTCGCGGCTAGAATGAAATCACTTTCGGTAAGGCCATCGATCTTGTGCGTCCAGATGCTCACACGCGCCTTTCCCCACGCAAGGTAAATGTCGGGATGATGCCCCTGCTCCTCGGCAACGGCGCCGACCTTGTCCACAAAGCCGAGCGCCGACTTGAAATCAGGAAACAGGAATTCTCTTTCAAGATGGTGGTTCTTCACGACTTCCCACTCCTTCACCTGAGCCTGCAGAGGCTCCATCTGGTCCGCCGTTAGAGGCGGAACTCCGCCTCGGCAAGGCACGCAAGTCTTTTCCGCCAGGTCTGCCATGTCCACTTAGCTCCTTTTTTTGATTCTATCTCTTCGTGATACTTTCTCTGAGCGCGAGTATTCAATGAACTGGAAGGACATCCGAACTCTCTACGTGAGGGAAGTGCGTTCAGCTCTTCGAGAGCGCGGGATTGTCGTCAACAGCATCATCATTCCGATTGTTCTTTACCCGCTCCTGATGTGGCTGATCTTCACCGGGCTGACATATGTCAGCGGCCAAACCGCAGGGTTGACGTCGTATGTCATGTTGCGCAACCTGCCGGAGGCGCACCTTGCCCTGCAGCGTGCGATCGAGGCGGAGCCCGGCATCGACCTTGAAGACTCTGCAACACCCGAAGCCGACATCCGCAATGGCGAGTTGGACCTGATCATTGATTTCGTCCAGGTTCAGGACGCACCGGCCCTTGCGGAAGGCAATGTCGGCGCTCGCGTCACCTACGATGCTTCGCGCGACCGAAGCGCGACTGCGCGAGCCCGGGTCAAACGCGTGATCGATCGCTACCGGGACCAGTTCATCGAACGGGAGGCAGGCAAGCTCGGCATTTCAAAAACGCAGTTGCAGGGCTTTCGCGTGGACGAAATGAATGTCTCCACCAACAGCGAGATGGGCCGCTTCGTGCTCGCTTTGCTTCTGCCCGTGATGATGGTGGTGATGCTCGCTATGGGTGCAATCTACCCCGCGATAGACGCAACCGCGGGCGAACGCGAAACCGGGACATGGGAGACGATGATGACGGCGGCGACATCGCGGGCGAATATTCTCGCGGCAAAGTACCTCTACGTCGCGACGATGTCGTTCGTCGCGGGCTGTCTGAACGTCACCGCGATGATGTTCACCATGCGCTCGAACCTGACAACGCTGGGAGGAGCGTCCGGACTGACTTTCAGCGTCCAACTGGAATCGATACCCGTCATCTTTCTGGGAGCAGCGTTGCTGGCCCTATTCGTTTCGGCAGGCATGCTGATCCTTGCGTCGTTCGCCAGAACCTTTCGGGAAGGCCAATCGCTGGTCAGTCCGTTCATGATCGTTTTCATCCTGCCCCTGATGTTCATTCAAAGCCCCTCGCAGGAATACACATCAAAGGTCGCCTTCATCCCGATAGTCAATGTCGCGATGATGTTTCGTCAGGCGATCGTGGGGCGTTACGAGTGGACTCCGATAGCCATTACCATTGCCGTGGAACTGGTATGCGTCATTGCCGCATTGAAGCTCGCGGCCACCATCGTGGAATACGAGGATTTCATCACCGGAAGCTACAACGGCACGTTCCTCAAGTTCGTTCGTCAGCGAATCCTGCGGCGTGACGGGCAAGGGGGTGCGGTTGCTAGCTGAGCATTCCGAACCTTCAGCCTCTTCTGCCCCTGCCGCAAAAGCAGCGCCTGTCGTTGTCCGCAACCTGACGAAGACGTTCCTCGATGAATCGCGGGGCACCATTCATGCCGTTGACGGGGTCAGCTTTGAATGCCGGGAGGGCGAAGTCTTCGGGTTGCTTGGTGCGAATGGCGCCGGCAAGACGACGACGCTTCGAATGCTCTCCACAATCATCAGCCCGACATCCGGTTCCGCCCAGTTGCTCGGTCACGATATCGTCAAGGACCCGGCCGGTGTGCGACGCAGCCTGGGTTTCTATTCGGCCAGCACAGCGCTGTATCCGCGTTTGACTGCCCGCGAAACCATTGAGTTTTTCGCCCGCATCAACCAATACCCTGAAGACAAGGTCAAAGCCCGGGTCGAGGCGTTGATCGCACGCTTCGGCATTTCGAAATACGCCGACGTCCGCGTCGAAAAACTCTCCAGCGGGATGAAGCAGAAGGTTTCGATTGCAAGGACGGTCGCACACAACCCGTTTATTCTCATTTTCGATGAACCGACCGTTGGACTCGACGTGCTGAATGCCATCGAGGTTCAGGAGGCGATCCATGAACTGCGCAACGACGGGCGCACGATCATCTTCTCGACGCACATCATGAGCGAAGCGGAAAAGCTCTGCGATCGGATCGCGATCATTCATAACGGCAGGATTCTGGCTTGCGACACGCTCGAGGGTCTGCGCGCCACGACCGGCCAGCACTACCTCGAGGATATTTTCGTCCAATACGTCAAGAGTCCGGTATGAACTGGAGCGCGCTGAAGCTTCTCTTTGTTCATGAGATGCGGATGCTCCTGCGCTCCCGCCGCACGATCATCACTTCGGTGGTGCTGCCGCTGATCATGATGCCGGTGATGATCATGGGATCGCGCTTTGCTCAGCAGCAGCAGGCATCGCGCATCGATCAAACGACCTTCGAATACGCTGTCACCGGTCCCTGGTCCGATGAGGCCCGGCGTCTCATCAAACGCTACAAGGACGCCCCGGAGTTCAAGACACTTCGAATCCACGAGCAAACATCGGTGGATCCCGAAAGCGCTCTTGCGGGGGGCAAGCTGCACTTTTACATTCGGACAACGTCCATAGAGGATGCGGACAAGTACATTGCCGGAAACGAGCCTGTTTCGGGAAGCCAGGCTGCGCTGCGTCCGGTGGGCGTTCCTGCGCTTCAGATCGTTTTCAGGGGAAACCAGGAAGTTGCGCGCAGCGGCGCGGAGCGCATGCTGGATATGATGCGCGCGGCGCGACGCAACGAGAGTTACATGATCATGCTGCAGCGCGGGTTTCCTTCGCATCCCGAGGGAATACTCGCGATGACTGCCGAAAATGTCGCGACCCAGTCGCAGGTGTCGGGATCGACGCTGGGGCGGTTTTTCACGGTGGTGCTCGTCATGTGGATGGTCGCCGCCGGATCGATCGCCGCCATGGACATCATCGCCGGTGAGAAGGAGCGCGGAACCCTCGAGACGATCATTACAACGGCCGTCGGGCGCAACGAAATCGTGACCGCGAAACAATTGGCGATTTGCTCGGTTGCCCTGGTGATTACCTTCATCCAGGTACTCAACGCGCTTTTGTACGTCAAACTGCGGCTCATCAGCATTCCTCAGAGTTTTGTCATCGATCTTTCGATGACCCACTTCGCGCAGCTTCTGGTCCTGTTCATTCCTTTGGCCGCCGCGCTTTCGGCCGCGCTGCTGATTATTTCGGCGTATGCCAAGACGTATAAGGAGGCGCAACTTCACTTCCTGCCGCTCTATCTCGGAAGCCTGGTGCCGGCTTTGGCGGCTGTCCTGCCCGGATTGCGGTCACGATCGATTGTGGCATTCATCCCCCTGGCCAACGTCAGTGTCGCGGCGCGAGAAGTGTTGATGGGGCGGCCCGATCCGCTGATGATCTTCGTCACTTTCGTGGTGATGAGTCTTACTGCGGCGGCGCTTATCCGGTACTCGGCAACTCTGCTGGCCCGGGAAGACATCGTCGTTTCGTCCCAAACCGACCAGGCGCTGCTGGCTGGAGGCGAAAGCCTGTTTCAACGCCGCGTCTTCCAATGGTTCGCCGTGATGTGGGCGGTGATGTTCGCGATTGCCGCGAACATCCCTCAACTGCAGACCATGCGGGCTCAACTTATCTTCAACGAACTGGGCGTCTTCCTGGTGGGATCGCTGCTTATGGTCCGCCAGTATCGACTGGACCTTCGGGAGGTGCTGGGAATCCGGCGGTTGCGTTGGCCGATTTGGGCGGCAGTCCTTATGGCAGTGCCGGCAGCCCAGGTCGTGGCGCTGGCATTTTTCCGGCTCGTGAGTACGGTGATTCCCACGCCGGATGACCTCTTGCGTGAATTCGCCAGGCAAATGACCCAGACCAGCCTCCCGCTGTGGCAAATGTACTTGCTGATGGCGGTGCTGCCGGCAGTCTGTGAAGAACTGGCCTTCCGCGGCCTGCTCCTGCATGGCATCCGTAATCGCTTTCACCCCGTGGTGCGCTGCCTTCTGGTGGGCATGGTCTTCGGCATCTTTCACTACACGTTGTTTCGAATTGCGCCAACGGCCCTCCTCGGCGTGATCATCACTGCAATCGCGATGATGACCGGTTCCGTCCTGCCGGGAATGCTTTTTCATCTGGCAAACAACAGCCTGTCGATATGGCTGGAGTCGTCAGGCAACACCATGAACCGCCTCGATGGATCCGCCTACCTGACGGCGTTCGCCGTCTTCGGCCTGGCGATGCACATGATCTGGCGGTACGGGAAAGAATCGAAGGAACGGGGTTAGTCGTTCAGCCGGGCGGCAAGAGGGGCAATATGCGCCTCGAACGTGGGAAGAAGCCGGGTATCGATGGGAATCGGTGGCTCCGCTTTCATGCTCATGGGGTTGATGACCTTGCCGTTCTTCGACATCATGTAGTGAAGATGCGGCCCGGTGGCCAATCCCGTCTGGCCGACGTTGCCGATGACCTCTCCTTGATCGACACTCGCACCAACTCGGATTCCGGCGGTAATGCGCGATAGATGCGCGTACCCCGTGGACAAGCCTCCCGAATGTTTGATCCGGACCAGGTTGCCGTAGCCATTTTCCCAGCCGGCAAAAGTCACAACTCCCTTTGCGACAGACTGCACTCGCGTTCCTGTAGGTGCCCCGTAATCCAGAGCCAAGTGCGCGGTTCGGTTGCCCGTAATCGGATGCAAGCGACGGTAGGAAAATCCTGAAGTCACTTTAAGGAACGGCAATGGAGAAACGAGCAGCGAACGCCTTACGGCGTTGCCTTTGGCATCGTAATAGGAGTCTTCGAAGCGGAATGCCCGATAGATCTTTTTGGAATTCAGCAGCTCTGCTGCCTGGATAGTCCCCCACTTTACGAACTGGCCCTCGTGATACATGGCTGGGACGACGATGCGGATTCTGTCTTCGACCTGCAATTCAGAATTGAAATCCACATCCCACGCAAAGATCGAAGCAACGTTCTCGGCAAGAGCGACCGCGCCCTTGTCCTGCTGGCTCAATGCCGCATACAGGTTGTTGTCTTGCTTCGTAATCGTCGCGATGACGACGGTGTCGCGGCTCTCGAGATCAACTTTGGAAACCTTCGCCGCGTAGCCATCCTCGTCACGGTGGACCTCGAGAACTTTCTCGTCACTGATCTTGTATTCGAAGGCGCGGAGGTTGCCTTCGGTGTCCTTCTCCAGTTTGAAGGTGTTGCCGGTGTGAAAACCGCGAACATCGAAAACCGGTTGAATCAGCCGCGCGATGTTGTTTGCGATCTCAATCGGGATCTCAAGATCCACGAGCGTTGCCACGAGAGTCGCGTTCTTTTTAAAGGCGCCCTCGACCACCTCAATTCGGGGCGGGATCACGTCTCCGCTATAGAAAGCTCCGGACTCAGGGAGATGCCGCGGGGCTACCGGAGGCGCAGCAAGACGGAGTACGGCGATACTGATCAAAGCCGCGACCGGTATGTTGCACTTCGGCAATCCCATGCTCACCTCCAATCTGCGGGAGATTCTAAAGCATGAGCGCTTCGATGTGTACACTTAGAACTGAGATTTGAAACATTGGAAGCATCCACAAACTTGATTGAACGACGCATCATTGCCTTACCGCTGATTGGACTGATGATCGTCTCGGCGATGGCCCAGCAGAGCGCACTCCCGGAATTGGATGCGGTACTCGCCACGAGCATCCAACAACGCAGG
>Ga0315912_10006555_pt1 | contig 10396 bp, 5 predicted proteins | sample VfabasoilMG_FD_204469 | JGI IMG/M metagenome (GOLD analysis project Ga0315912, IMG submission 204469) | Garden soil microbial communities collected in Santa Monica, California, United States - V. faba soil | ecosystem: Environmental > Terrestrial > Soil > Garden | place: USA: California... | reverse complement strand
TCCTTATGGCTTGATCGGCGGCTTGACGATGGTCTCTGTTTTCCTCCTGCATGGTGCCAACTTCCTCACCCTCAAACTCGATGGTGAGCTTCGTGAACGTGCCCGTGCATTCTCTAAAAAGCTTTACGCCGCTGCCGCGATCATGGTCGTTGTCCTTGCCATCTCCACCTACATCTTTACCGACATCTCGACTAAGATCGGCATCAATCCGGGTATCATGCCGATTGCCTCCGTTGCCGTCTTGCTCATCACCATTTACTTCATCAACAACAAAATGGAAGGTTGGGCGTTCGTTTCCACAGGAGTGCACATTGTGCTGACACAGGTCGCATTCTTTACACTGATGTTCCCGCGCGTGATGATCTCCAGTACAAACCCGGCATATAGTCTCACCATCTACAATGCATCCTCATCGCAATACACGCTCACGGTCATGTCCATCATCGCCCTCATCTTCGTTCCCATCGTCCTTGCCTATCAAGGCTGGACGTACTACATGTTCCGCAAGCGCATTAGCACAGACAAGAAAGAACTCGTGTACTAGACCAAACTCATTCTATAATCGGGAGGTTGATGGCTCAGCGTCAACCTCCCGACTTTTTAAACGTGGAATTTGTAAACCTGAAACTTGAAACTCAACAATGCATCGCCGACTTCTAACTCTCACCCGCGACACCCGCCTCCCCCTCCTCCTCACGATTCTCTCTGGACTTTTAGCTGGTCTGCTTACGATCAGCCAAGCCTACCTCGTCAGCTCCACCGTGGACGGAGTCTTCCTCAAGGGACAAACCCTTGCGCAAGTTTTTCACTGGCTCCAATGGATTCTCCTCATCATCGCAGGGCGAGCCGTCCTCACATGGGTCAATGAAGTCTCAGCAAATGCTGTCGCCGTACGAATCAAAACCGATCTCCGTGAACGACTCTTCAATCACATTCTCAAACTCGGTCCTGCCTACACCCGCGGACAGCGCACAGGCGACCTCACCACAGCCGCCGTCGAAGGCATCGAAGCGTTGGATGCGTATTACAGTCAATATCTCCCACAACTTGTCATCACTGCACTTGTTCCCATCAGCATTTTGATTTTTGTTTTTCCGATGGATCTGCTCTCGGGCTTCATCCTGCTCATCACCGCCCCATTGATTCCCTTCTTTATGATCATGATCGGCAAAGGCGCGGAGGTCGTCACCCAGCGGCAATATGAAACTCTCTCACGTTTATCCTCTCACTTCCTCGATAGCCTTCAGGGGCTAACCACTCTCAAACTCTTCGGTCGTTCCAAATCGCACGCCAAAAACATCGAAACCGTCAGCAACCAATTCCGTGACCGAACGCTTGGCGTGCTACGCATCACATTTCTTTCTGCACTTGTCCTTGAATTGCTCGCCACCCTCAGCACCGCCGTCATCGCTGTAGAGATCGGCTTCCGCCTTCTGTATGGTTTCATGGAATTCCGTGAAGCCTTCTTCCTTCTCATCCTTGCCCCTGAATTCTACATGCCCCTCCGAGCCCTCGGCACCCGCTTCCATGCAGGGATGTCTGGCACGACAGCAGCGAAACGTATCTTTGAAATTCTTGATATAGAGACTGGAGAACAGAGACTAGAGAGCAGTCAACTCACATCATCCGACACACTATTTTCTAGTCTCGAATTATCTAATCTCTCCTATACCTACCCAGACGAATCCACCCCCGCCCTCGAGAACATCAATCTGACAATTTATACGGGTCAACACATCGCCCTCGTCGGCAAAACAGGCGCAGGGAAATCAACCCTCGTCAATCTCCTCCTCAACTTCATCCAACCTACTTCGGGTCAAATCACGGTCAACCCCAAATTACCAATTACCAATTACGAAACGCCAAATACGCAGTACGCAACACGCAACACTCAGCCTTCCGCATTCCGCCTTCCGCACTTAATCTCCTGGGTTCCCCAACGCCCCCACCTCTTCCACGACACCATCTCCGCCAACATCCGCCTCGGCAAACCAGAAGCGACTCACGAAGAAGTCATCTCAGCCGCCAAAGCCGCATATCTGCATGACTTTATCGAAACGCTCCCCGACAAATACGAAACGGTCATCGGCGAAAGCGGAGCGCGTCTCAGCGGCGGACAGGCACAACGTCTCGCCCTCGCCCGTGCCTTCATCAGGAACTCCCCCATCCTCATCCTCGACGAACCCACCTCCAGCCTCGACCCCGAGACCGAATCCCTGCTCGAAGAATCCACGCGTCAACTCATGCAGGGACGCACTGTCATCACCATCGCCCATCGCCTCAACACCATCTTCAAAGCCGATAACATCATCGTCCTCGACGGAGGTCGCATCATCGAACAAGGAACACACAAGCAACTTATTGCCAACAATGGCATGTATGCCAGCATGGTGAAAACATATACAGATGAAACGAAAGAAGAAAGAGGAAAGATCGGAGAAGATACGAGACAAGATTCAACCCACGCCACAAATCTCCAATCCCCAATCTCCAATTCTCCAATTCTCCAACATCAATTACCAATTACCAATTACTCATCGATCCTCCCCCGTCTCCTCTCCTTCCTCCACGGCTCCTGGAACTGGGTCGCCCTCTCCATCCTCCTCAGCGCTCTCACCATCGGCTCCAGTGTTGCGCTCATCGGCGTCTCGGCATGGCTTATCTCCACCGCGTCCATCGCAACCTCCGTCGCTGACCTCGGCGTAGCAGTTGTCATGACACGTCTCTTCGGCATCACACGCGGCATCTTCCGTTATCTTGAACGCCTCGTTTCGCACAACGTCACCTTCCGCCTGCTTGCCCGTCTGCGTGTCTGGTTCTACGAACGCCTTGAGCCTCTCGCCCCCGCCCGCCTGATGGACTACAAAAGCGGAGACCTGCTTGCCCGCGTCATCGGTGATGTAGAAACATTGGAAAATTTCTACGTCCGCGTGATCTCGCCAACATTGACCGCCATCGTCATTATGATCGGCGTATCCATCTTCTTCGCTTCTTTCTACCCGACAATTGCTTTTGTCCTCATCATCTTTTTCCTCACTTTAGGTTTGATCCTGCCACTCCTCGCCCAAGCCTTCAGCCGTAAACCTGGAGAGCGTCTCATCGCCCAACGAGCCGAAATCCAATCCCAACTCGTAGATGGCATTCAAGGTCTCGCCGATTTACTAGCCTTTGGTCGCGGTCAAGACCGTGCAAATCAAATCGCATCCATAGGCAAAGACTACGGCTCAACCCAAAAACAGATGGCGCGCATTAGCGGAGTCCATTCGGCATTGGGGACACTGCTCACGAATTTGGGTCTATGGCTTGTTTTATTCCTTGTCATTCCACAAGTCACTGCTGGGAATATCAAAGGCGTCATGCTCGGTACATTCGCCCTCATGACATTCGCCTCGTTCGAAGCGGTCAATCCCCTCCCCCTCGCCGCACAGATGTGGAACTCCTCCCGCGAAGCGGCGAAGAGGCTGTTCGAGGTGGTGGATGCAGAGCCAGCGGTGAAAGAGATTGGAGATAAGAGACTGGAGACTGATACACCAAACAGTCTCCAAGTCTCCAGTCTCTCATTCTCCTACACAAACCAAACCCAACCAGCCTTACAAGACATATCCTTCACCATTCCCGAAGGCAAATCCATTGCCATTGTCGGTCCGAGCGGAGCGGGGAAAAGCACCATTGCGAATTTGCTGTTCCGATTCTGGGAATATGAAACAGGAGAAATAAGCCTGGGCGGAGAGTCGCTCAAGTCGCTTAATCAGGATGAGGTCCGAAAGAGATGCGCTCTTGTCTCACAGAACAGCTACTTCTTCAACACGTCCATCCGCGAGAATTTGCGTTTGGCGCGTCCAAAATTAACTCAGGAGGAAATGGAAGAGGCGGCAAAGTCAGCACAGATCCATGAGTTCATTGAGAATCTTCCGAAAGGCTACGAAACTTTTATCGGTGAACAGGGTTTACGCTTGTCAGGCGGCGAAAGACAGAGGCTGGCAATTGCGCGGGCATTGCTGAAGGATGCACCGATCCTGATCCTCGACGAACCAACTGCCAACATCGACCCGATCACAGAAAAGCAAGTGCTTGATGTTTTGTTCGGCATCATGAAAACCAAAACTGTCCTGCTGATCACCCATCGCCTTGTCGGGCTTGAGAACATGGATGAGATCGTCGTAATGGATCACGGCATGATCGTGGAACGTGGCAGGCATGATGAACTGGTGGAACGTGATGGGATGTATCGCCGTCTATGGGATGTTCAGAATAAAATCCTACAAAAATGAAAACCGCTTTCAGCAAAACTTCTTGCCCTGACCGGTTGAAAGTGCTATAATACTGGTAATTCCCCTGAGACTTTACAATCTCCAATTGCGAAATCCGAATGCACGGCGATGTAACCTGCACGGGCGACGCGTGACATAAATTTGATCGAAGATCCTCACCCACCAACAAACTAAGGGACAATCCCAGTCTGCCCAAACGGGCGCTGGTTTAATTTGCATTAACATCCAACATCCCAACCAAACGAGAAAAGATAATGAAAATACTAGAACTTGAGAACGAACCTCTTTCAAAACTACGCGGCATAGCGAAAGGGTTGAATATTCCCAATGCCAACCGCTTGAAGAAAGAGACCCTTGCGATGATGATCCGCGAGGCAGAGGCGCAGAAAGAAGGCATTGAACTGCGCGGCGGCATTCTGGAGATCATGAGCGAAGGCATCGGCTTCCTGCGAGCCACGAACTACAGGATCAGCGACCAGGACGTGTACGTCTCGCAGGCACAGTTGCGGCGACACGAACTTCGAGCAGGCGACCTGGTGATCGGGCAGGTACGTCCTCCACGTGAAAGCGAACGGCACTTCGGATTGCTCAAGGTTGAATCGATCAACGGCGTGGACCCCGAAGATGCCACCCGACGCCCGGTCTTTGAGAACCTGACACCGATCTTCCCTGAAAAACGATTTGATCTCGAAACTGACCACGATACTCTCGCACCCAGATTGATCAATTTGATCGCTCCCATAGGTAGAGGACAACGCGGACTTATTGTCTCACCACCCAAAGCGGGGAAAACCACAATTCTCAAGCAAATTGCGAATTCCATTTCAACCAAATATCCCGATGTGCACCTGATCGTTGCCCTCATTGGCGAACGCCCTGAAGAAGTGACCGATATGGATCGCTCTGTGGATGCTGAAGTGGTGGCTTCCACGTTCGATGAACCGGTCACATCCCACGTCCGCACAGCTGAACTCGCCTTAGAGCGTGCTAAGAGACTGGTGGAGATCGGACGCCACGTGGTAATCTTAATGGACTCGATCACCCGTCTGGCACGTGCTTATAACCTTGTAGTCAACCCCTCAGGGCGCACGCTTTCGGGCGGTATGGACCCTTCGGCGTTGTATCCGCCCAAACGTTTCTTTGGCGCCGCACGTAACATCGAGGAAGGCGGTTCGTTGACGATCATCGCGACCTGTCTGGTGGATACCGGTTCCCGTCTAGACGATGTTGTTTACGAAGAGTTCAAAGGCACAGGCAATATGGAACTCCATCTCTCACGCAAATTGCAGGAACGACGTATCTTCCCCGCAGTGGACATCGAACGTTCATCCACTCGTCGCGAAGACCTGTTGCTAGGACCCGACCTGTTACAACGTGTCTGGTTACTGCGCCGCATGTACATTCAAATGATCACCCAGCAACCCCAAGGCGCAGGCATGGATCAATCGGTAGCCACCGAAGCGATCGTCACGCGTCTTGACCGGGCACGTAATAATCAGGAATTCCTTGAGAATCTGGGAAGAGATTCATAGCTTTTAGAATGTCAAAACTTTCGTCGTTCTTCAAGAATAACCTATTCAACATTATCAGTTGGCTGGTGACCATCCTTTTGGTGGGGGGCATTGCCGGTGGAGCTTTCCTATGGAAACAATCTACTACAAGTATGGTAAGTGCCGCCGCTCCCGAGCCAACCGCGGCTCCAGAGCAGGAACAGCCTCAAGTGGTGATGCCAGCCCTAGGCGGTCCTGAAGCGTTTGCGTCTGTTGAGAGGGATATTCAATTGAAAACGAATGTTCCGGAAGATAAGCCCCGTTATACGCCCGTCGAATATCGCGTCACACGCGGCGATTCGGTTTTTGCGATTGCAGAATCATTTAAGCTCAAACCAGAAACGATTTTGTGGGCGAACTATAACGTCTTGCAGGACGATCCGCACAGCCTCAAACCCGGTCAGGTCTTGAGCATCCCTCCGGCTGATGGAATTTATTATCAGTGGAAAGAGAATGATACGCTCGACACAGTGGCTGATGAGTTCAAGGCAACTGTGGATGATATTTTAAATTACCCGGGCAATGATGTTGACCTTTCCAACCCAACCATCACATCAGGTTCATGGGTGATGATTCCCGGCGGTGAGCGCGAGTTCGAGCAATGGCTGGTGCCCACCGTGGCACAAGGTTCATCGGGCACATCGCCCACAGGTCAGAGTGTCTGTCCCGGCGGTGCAGTAGGAAGCGGGTTTGTATGGCCCGCAGATGCCCATTCGCTTTCTGGAAACGATTACTGGTCGGGGCATCTCGGCATCGATATTGCGGCCGGTGAGGGCGCTCCTGTTTATGCGGCATCCAGCGGTGTCGTCACCATGGCACAGGGTGGATACAACTACGGTTACGGCAATGTCATCCAGATCGATCATGGAAATGGTTATTCAACCATTTATGCCCACTTAAGCGTCATCGGCGTTGGTCAATGCGCAAGCGTCAGCGCAGGGCAGTGGATCGGTTCATCAGGCAACACTGGAAATTCACAAGGCGCACATCTGCATTTTGAAGTACGATTGAATGGCGGCTTCATCAATCCCTGGTTTGTTTTACCCTAGCGAAACCACGTGAACAAAGACGAACTCAAAAAAACTCTCTCCAAATTGCCATTGGGTGAAATTCGATATTTTGATTCCATCGGCTCAACCAATGACGAAGCACTTGCCTGGGCAACGTCCGGCGCAGGGGATATGTCCCTTGTGGTAGCGGACGAGCAGACATTGGGGCGAGGACGTTATGATCGTCCGTGGATCACCCCTCCTGCAACAGCGCTGGCAGTGAGCATCATCCTGCGTCCCACATGGGAGGAACGTTCGCATCTTTCCCGGATCGTTGGGCTTGCCGCGCTTGCAGTGAGCGATGCCCTGCAAACACGCGGGCTGAACCCTGAGATCAAATGGCCCAACGATATCCTTTTGAACATGAGGAAGGTGGGCGGCATTTTGATCGAACTGGTATGGTCAGGTGAAAATATTGAATGTATTGTAATCGGCATCGGTGTAAATGTTGGAAAAGGGGCAGTCCCTTCCACAGATATATTACGCTTCCCGGCGATCAGTCTCGAGCATATGCTGGGAGAGCCCATCGAACGCGAACCTTTGTTGCACGATATCCTCGCGAACTTTATTGCATTACGCCCGCATCTGGCAACCGATTCGCTCATTGCTTCCTGGGAAAAGAAACTTGCCTACAATGGCAGGCAGGTCCAGGTTGACATGGGAGGCGAACAATCGGTCTCTGGAAAAGTTGTGGGGCTGGAATCGGATGGCAGTTTGCGAATCCGTGATGAGCATGGCAAATACGTGACAGTACGATTTGGGGATGTGCGCCTGCGTCCCTTCGCATGATATACTTTTTTTCAGAGGCAAATCATGTTTGACGATTTAAGAGACCTTTCCGATTCAGAGTCGTCCCTGTACGAAGACGAGAAAAATGAACTCTATAAAGAACCCTCCGCGGGGCGTCCAGCGACTCCTGTCGCGGCAAAACCAATAAGACGAAAAAGTCACAATTTCCTTGGTATGACGGCGCAACAGCGTTTTATCATTGCTTTTATGATCATGTTCACGGTTTGTATTTTGGGAACACTGGCGATGTTCGTTACAGGTTCAATGTCCCTCCTTTAGACCCCCTGCCTTCAATACTCAAAATAAAACACGGATGAGCCTGCGTACGCTCATCCGTGTTTTTGATTCTAGATCAACTGCGGTTGAGGTTCGATGTTCTCATCACTGCTCATTTCAGCGCCGGCCTTTTTCATATCTTCTGCCGAGATGCGGGCAACCGATGCCACACTGTCACCGGGCTGTGGCTTGATAAGGTGTACGCCTTTTGTGGCGCGTCCCGCCTGCTTGACGGTCTTGTTCTTGATTCGGATCGCAACGCCATTGGATGTGATGATCGTCAAATCATCGTCTTTTTGAACGACACGCGCCGCAACGATCTTGCCGATCTCTTTCAAAGCTTTTTGATCAATTGTGGAAATACCGTTCGTAGCGCGTCCTTTGGGAGAATACTCCTTTAGAGGGGTTTGTTTACCAAAACCTCCGGAGGTGACAACGAGAAGCGCTCCATCTTTCTCCACAACATCCATACTGGTAACCAAATCATCTTTCTTAAGTTTAATTGCCTGAACCCCTGAAGCCTGACGTCCCATTGAACGGACTTTGCTTTCGTTAAAGCGCAATGCCTGTCCATTCTCGGTGACGAAGATCACTTCATCCTTACCGCTGGTTACACGCGCCCAGCCTAACTGGTCGCCTTCATCCAATCCCATAGCGATCAAGCCCGATGGTCGGACTGCGGCGAACTCTTCCATCACCACGCGCTTAACCTTGCCACGTACAGTCGCAAGCATACAAAAACCATGGGCGGAGAAATCCGAAACAGCAATTGCGGCTGTGACACGTTCATTGGCATCCAATGAAAGCACATTGACCAAGGGAATGCCCTTCGCTGTACGATCTGCATCTGGAATTTGATAGACCTTTTCCGAATAGACCTTGCCCTTATCCGAGAAGAAGAGCATCGTATCCAGACTGCGGGCTGGGATGAGCGCAACGACCTCATCCTCATCCTTGGTCGTGTGCCCCATCACACCGCGCCCGCCACGACTCTGTGACCGGAAGGCTGACGCGGCAACCCGTTTGATATATCCACGCTCGGTGAGGCTGATGAGTACTGCTTCGTCTTGAACAAGGTCAGCTTCACTGAGTTCCTCTTTCACATCGGCGGCAATGCGTGTGCGACGATCATCGCCATATTTTTCGGCGAGGTCACGCATGTCGTCCTGAATGAGTAAAAGAATCTTCTTTGGATGAGCGAGCAAATCTTCAAAATATGCGATCTGTTCGGCAACCTGTTTATGTTCCTCTTCGATCTTCCAACGCTCGAGAGCGGCAAGGCGACGTAATTGCATATCCAGGATCGCCTGCGCTTGAATCTCGCTCAACTTGAAGCGTTTCACCAAATTGGTTTTTGCAACATCGGCATCTTCTGATTCACGGATCGTTTTGATGACGGCGTCAAGGTTGTTCAGGGCGATTAAATAACCATCAAGGATGTGCTGGCGGGCACGAGCCTTTGCCAGGTCAAAGTTGGTGCGACGGACAATAACCGTCTGGCGGTGTTCAATGAAAATCTGTAAAGCACGTTTCAATGGCAGGGTGCGCGGTTCGCCGTTCACGAGAGCGAGAAGTTGCACCCCGAAAGTCGTCTGCAAAGCTGTGTACTTGTAAAGTTGATTCAGCACCTTCTTCGGTTGAGCGCCGCGCTTAAGCTCGATCAATATACTCATGCCTCGGCGATCCGATTCGTCGCGCAAATCGGAAATTTGATCGATCTTGTCATCACGCACAAGTTCTGCAATCCGTTGAATCAAATTCGACTTATTGACCTGATATGGGATTTCGGTGATAACAATATTATGCCTGCCACTCTTTACCTCTTCGATATGTGCCAAGCCACGCACAACAAGACGCCCCTTGCCAGTGCCGTAAGCAGATTCAATCCCCTCTCGCCCGACAATGATGCCGCCAGTGGGGAAATCTGGTCCCGTAATATGGTGCATCAATTGATCCAGGGAAATATCATCCATTGAGTCGTAGTGATCGATCAGAAAGATGATGGCGCTTGTCAGTTCGCGAAGATTATGAGGCGGGATATTGGTCGCCATACCCACAGCAATACCGGATGTGCCGTTGAGAAGCATATTTGGCACGCGGGCGGGCAAAACGAGCGGTTCTTCGAGGCTGTCATCAAAATTAGGTCCAAAATCGACCGTGTCTTTATCAAGGTCGGCAAGCAGTTCCTCTGCCATTTTCTGGAGGCGGGCTTCGGTATAACGCATCGCCGCCGGAGAATCGCCATCTACAGACCCAAAGTTACCCTGACCATCCACCAACAGGTAACGCATGGAAAAGTCCTGCGCCATGCGCGCCATGGATTCATAAACGGCAGAATCGCCGTGCGGGTGGAATTTACCCAAAACCTCACCCACGATACGGGCGGATTTTTTGTATGCCGTGTTTGAACGGATACCCAACTCCTGCATGGCATATAAAATGCGGCGATGGACTGGTTTTA
>Ga0315912_10006554_pt1 | contig 10397 bp, 6 predicted proteins | sample VfabasoilMG_FD_204469 | JGI IMG/M metagenome (GOLD analysis project Ga0315912, IMG submission 204469) | Garden soil microbial communities collected in Santa Monica, California, United States - V. faba soil | ecosystem: Environmental > Terrestrial > Soil > Garden | place: USA: California... | reverse complement strand
GCGCGTGAGAATTATCTGAAAGCGCTTTCAGTTCTCCACGCGGAAAATATTTTTCTAGAAAGCGCTTTCAATTGTTTCGAGACCGCGCGCACTTTCGAGAAAGCGCTTTCTTTGTAGGGCTCGCTGCGCACACGTTGGAAAGTTCTGTTCTCCCTATTGACAGCGCTGGCCGGCGGTATCAAGTTGCACCTGTGATTGGTGATGTGGCTCGGCGTGAGTCGCTCTGAGTCGCTCTGAGTTACTCTGAGTTGACCAGTCAACGAAGCGGCTGCCGCGCTCGATCGACAGATGGGTGATGCAGCCATGCCAGGGAACAGTCAGTGAGGGGCATTGCATGAGGATCACGGTTTGCGAACTGCCAGATGACCCAGCAGCATTCGTGCCAGCCTGGGATGCACTCGTCGCTCACGTGGAGCGTGAAGCCAGCGAGCTGGTGCTGCTGCCGGAAATGCCGTTCTGTCCTTGGTTCGTCGATGCCAAGCACTTCGACGCCAGCGTTTGGCGCAAGGCGATCGAAGCCCACAACTATTGGGAACTGCGCCTGGACGAAGCAGCGCCTGCCGTCGTCGCGGGGGCCAGGCCCACCGACTGTGGCGAGGCGCGCTACAACGAAGCGTTCCTGTGGGACAGCGAACTCGGCAGCCGTCCGGTGCATGCCAAGTCGCTGCTACCCGTGGAACACGGCGTGTGGGAGGCAGCGTGGTACCACCGCGCAGCGCCGGAATTCACACCCGCGCGGGTGGGAGAGGCGAATGTCGGCTTCTTGATCGGCACGGAGTTGTGGATGATGAATCAGGCGCAGGCCTATGGCCTGGAGGACGTTCACCTGCTGCTGACCCCGCGCAGCACCAGTGCCGAGGCGACTCAAACATGGCTTGCAGCCGCGCGCGTCGCTGCCGTGCTCGCTGGCGCGTATGCGTTGTCGTCCAACCGTGTGAGTGCCTCAGGGGCGTTCGGTGGTCATGGCTGGATCATCGACCCGGAGGGCAACGTCATGGGCATCACCGACGCGCGGCACCCCAGCGTGACGCTGGATGTGGATATTGCCGCCGCCGGCCAGGTGCAGGATCGCTACTTTCCACGCTACGCGAAGGCACGCCCGGCGCAGGTCGACCAGCTCCGCTCGCGGCGCGGCCGGTGGCCGAACTTCCAACGGTGGCGAGCCTTGCGGTCGATGGTCTAGCCGATCGGCCGAGGAGATACAGAGTCGACCCCACAGGTATGTGCAGGCTCAAAGTGATGGGGCCAAAAATACAATCTGCCCCTCTGCCAGTCCGCGGGCCAGACGTTGGGCCAGACGTTGGGCCAGACGTCGAGCCAGACGTCGAGCTAGACGCGTTGTACCGCGGCGCTGCGCGCGTTCCCCGTCATTGGATGTACCGGTGCGCCGCACGAAGCACGAATGATCAGCTCTGCAGCAACGGTTTCTGTGATCGGTTCGACCTGGGCCGGGTTCTCGATCGCAGTGGCGAGCCGATCGAGCGCGCGTCCGCCCAGGTCCGAAATTCGCACTCGCACCGTGGTCAGGGCCGGCACGACGAAGCGCGCGGTGGGAATGTCGTCGAAGCCGGCGAGCGCGATGTCCTTGGGGACGCGCAGTCCTGCCTCGGTCAAAGCGCACAGGCAGCCGATTGCCATCATGTCATTGGCGGCAAACACTGCGTCCGGACGCTCCGTAGCCGCCAGCAGCTCGCGCCCGGCGCGATAGCCGGATTCCTCGTTGAAGTCCCCGCGCAACACATGCTCGACGGCGTCGGGCAGCTCGCGCGCCAGCGCGGCTCGGTAGCCGCGCAGCCGTTCTTGCGCATCGACATGGAGCTCGGGACCCGCGATGTGCGCGATCGAGCGGTGTCCGCAGGCAACCAGATGCGCCACCATGGCGTAGGCGCTGCTGTAGTTGTCGACGTAGAAGGACGTGTGGGTGTGATCCACATCGACGGTGCTGATGAGCACGATCGGCAACGAGCTGCGCACGCGTTCCTGCAGGAACCGGCCGTTCACGTACGGCGACATCACCAGCAGGCCATCGACGCGTCCGATCAGCGCTTGCAGCGCGGTGCCGGCCTCTACGATGTCGCAGTGCGTGCTGGACACCAGCAGATGCAGGCCGCGCCCGCGCGCGGCGATGTCGATGCCGCGCAGCAGCTCGGAAAAGAATTCCCCATACAACGTCGGCAGTACGATTCCGATCGTATGCGTGCGGCGGGTCATGAGACTTTGCGCGGTGCTGTTGGGTACGTAGTGCAGGCGGGCTGCCGCCTCGAGCACGCGAGAACGAATGCTCTCGGTGACAGCGCCCGTGCCGTTCAAGGCTCGCGACACCGTTGCCATCGAGACATGGGCCTCGCGGGCCACGTCTTTGAGTGTTGTCGTCAAGCATCAGCCCGGATCCCGGCTCCAGGCTCCCCCTGTGGCATGTTTACAGATATGGCATTGTTTACAGACTGTCGAGAACGCGGACAGATCTAATGTTCGTGCATCACCTCATCAGGTTGTCGCATCGAGTTTGAAAGGGACAGGCCGACAATGAGAGCGGTCCCCCCTCCGGGCTATTCTGAGGAGGGGGTAGAGAGGGTGTCAATCCGCGCCGGGCCGGGCCTGCGGGCTGCGATTTCCCGAACCAGCCGTGCGTGCGTCGGTGCATCCAGTCGGTAGAAATACATGGCCAGCGCCGATGCGATCAGGCCCGCGGCCGCGACCAGCGTGATCATCAGCTTGAGGCCGGCGATCGTCTGCGCAGATTGCGGCTGATTGGCCACATACCCCACCCAGGTCAGATAGCTACCCAGGAACAGAGAGGTAATGCCGAACGCAACCTTCTGGATCAGGGTGACGAAGCCGAAGACGAACGCTTCCGCGCGCACGCCGGTGCGCCATTCGCCGTACTCCACCGTGTCGGGAATGATCGACCAGAAATTGAGCCCGATGGAGGCGCTGCCGATCGCATAGACGATGAGGAACGCGTACAGCACGTGGACTTCGCGTGAGTCGGACCAATACAAGCCCACCAGCGCAGCAAACGCGATCGCCAGTCCCGCCAGCCACGCCCAGCGCTTGCCTACGTAACGCGCCGCGAAGGTCCACGGCAGGATCATCGCCGTGATGGTGATCTGCATCAGGCTGGCTGCTTCGCCGCCGACCGTCTCCGGCTGACCGAGGTAGTACTTGACGTAGTAGATCAGACCGGAGGTCACCAGGATGTTCGCGAAGCTGAAAAAACCGATGCCGGCGATGATCTGCAGGAACGGCACGTTCTTCGCGAGCATGCTCAGCATCTCCCTCACGGGCGGCGGCTGTTCGCTCGAACGCGTGATCAGCGGGTCTTCGCGCGTTGCAGCAAAGGTCACCAGCGTGAAGCCGGTCGCGATCACCGCGAGTACCAGCGTCGCACTGAAGTAGCCGGCAGTGCGGCTGGTGCTCGTGAAGTGGGTAATGAGCTGCGGCGTACAGTAACTGACGACGGCAGTTCCCAGGAATGCGCACACCATGCGCACGCCGGCGAGCCAGTTGCGCTGCATCGAGTCGCGCGTCATCGTCGCCATCAATGCGCTGTACGGAATGTTGACCAGGCCGTACATGGTGCGGAACAGGATCTGGGTCGCAAATGCGTATGCGATCAGCGCCGTTCCCGCGAGACCTGTCGGCGCGAACATCAGTGCGAAGCTCGCGGCCAGCGGCACGCTGCCGAACAGCAAGTAGGGACGGTATTTTCCCCAGCGTGTGCGCGTACGGCTCGCCAGCACGCCGATCGCCGGATCGACCAGACCGTCCCAGGTCAGGCAAACAAAGATGATGAATCCTGCGACGCTGGCAGGCAGGCCCATCACGTCCGTGTAGTAGTAGGTCAGGAACAGCTGCAGCGAGAACCAGTAGAAATTGAAGCCGAAATCACCGATGCCATAGCCGAGGACGCGCCCGAACGGCAGGCGCTCGGCGGCGGCCGGGGCGCTGATGGGCCCGAGGTGCTCGGGAATGCTTGCTATGTTCGTTGCCATATCGTGCAGCCACCTCGTAGAGAGAAGGGGACAGACTCGATTTCCTTGCACCAGTACATCAGGTTCACAGGAACACGCTCAGCTCACAGATCGTCCATGAACGTCGACTCTTCCTGCGGCACGCGCTCATCGGGCGGGGCAATCCAATGGAAGGATCGCGCCAGCCGAATGTCGGCCGATGAGCTGCCGAGATAGAGCCGATAGCGCCCCGGCGTCGTGAACCACGCCTGCCGATGCACGTCGTAGTAGGCCAGATCATGCGCGTTCAGCGTGAAACGCACGATCTGTGTTTCACCCGGTGCCAGCTCCACCTTTTGAAAGGCCTTGAGCTCCTTCACCGGCCGCACCACGTCTTGTGTCACCTCATCGCCGACATATAGCTGCACCGTTTCGCGGCCCGGCAGCGTGCCCGTGTTCGCCACCTCCACGCTGACATGAATCGGTTGGCCGGCGAGGATGTCCTCGCTCGAGCGCAGGTTGGCGTAGTCGAACGTCGTGTACGACAGACCGTGGCCGAACGCGAACAGCGGCTCGACCTTCTTCTTGTCGTAGTAGCGGTAGCCGACGAACACGCCCTCGCCATAGTGCGCATCGCGGCCGTTGGAGTAGTACAAGAAGCTCGGGTTGTCTTCCAGGCGTTTCGGAAAGGTGAGCGGCAGCTTGCCGCTCGGATTGACGATGCCGAGCAGGACTTCGGCCACGGCGCGCGCGCCTTCCTGCCCTGGCAGCCACGCTTCGAGCACGGCGCTGACGCGATCGATCCACGGCAGTCGCAGTGGCGCGCCGTTGTTCAGCACCACCACCGTGTTGGGGTTGGCGGCTGCGATCGCTTCCACCAGTTCGTTCTGTGCCCCGTACAGTTCCATATCGCGGCGGTCAGCCCCCTCGGTTTCGGAGGTCGTGGACACGCCGACGAACACGATGGCGACGTCGGCGCGGGTCGCGATACGGACCGCCTCGTCGATGGTGCCGCCGGGCTGGCGGATGCCGAAGCGAAACAGATGGAACGGCAGTGTGCCGCTCACGTACTCGAGTTTGATCGGATAGGGTCGACCGGCTTGCATTTCGAGCTGCACGACGCGCATCGGAATTGGGAACAATTCGGCGCCGGCGGGTGGGCGGGTCGCGGTGTCATCGCTGATGATGAGCTTGCCGTCGAGCGTGAGGGTGGCGCTGCCGACTTGCGTCAGGCTGAATTCATAGAGACCGGACTGCGGCGGCCAGAAGTAGCCGCTCCAACGCGCCGAGATCGGCGCATCGGGGGCGGCCGTCAGTCCCTCGCCCAGGCTCAGCTTGTTGAAGTACGTATCGACGCCGACGCTGGCGGGCTTGCCGGAAAACTTTGCGTTCGGATACACCGCGAACTGCAGCCCCTGTACGTTGCGCCCCGGCGAGGTGCTCAGCAGCCTGCTGTCGGCCGCCGGCGTCACCAGTTCGTTGTCGACGCCTTGTGCATACTCGACGTGCATGCCGGAGAGATCGCGCAGACTCTCCAATGCCGTGACGATGCGCGACGGAATGACATTGGCGCTGCCGCCGCCTTGGATGATGGCTGCGTCGGCGTTCGGGCCGATCACGGCGATGGAGCGCACGCGACCGCGCGCCAGCGGCAGCAAGCCGCGCTCGTTCTTGAGCAGCGTGATGCTCTCGCGGGCCACGTCGACCGCCAGTTGCCGGTGACGTTCGCTGCTCAGTTCGCCGACCGAGCGCCGGTTGCCGTCCATGACGCCGGTGCGAAACAACGTGCGCAGCACGCGGCGCACGTTCTCGTCGAGCTGCAGCGGATCGACCTGCGCATTGCGGACCGCGCGCACCAGCATGTCCCCGTAATAGCGCGGCGGACCCGGCATCTCCAGGTCGAGCCCGGCATTGGCGGCTTCCACCGTGGTGTGCAGCGCGCTCCAGTCCGACATCACCATGCCGTCGAAACCCCACTCATCCTTGAGTACCTTGGTGAGCAGCAGACGATTCTCCGTCATGAACGTGCCGTTGAGACGGTTGTAAGCGCTCATCATCGTCCACGGCTGCGCCTGCCGCACGATCATCTCGAAGGGTACGAGATAGATCTCGCGCAAGGTGCGCTCGTCGACGTTGGAGCTGCCGCGCAAGCGCTGTCGCTCCTGCTCGTTGGCCACGAAGTGCTTGACGCACGCGCCGATGCCCTCGCTGTGCAAGCCGCGCACGAAGGCGCTGCCGATATCGCCGCTCAACATCGGATCCTCTGAATAGGTCTCGAAGTTGCGGCCGGCGAGCGGGTTGCGCTGAATATTGACGTTGGGACCGAGCAGCACGTGGATGCCGAGCGCGCGTGCCTCGCGCCCGATCGCCGCGGCCGCGCGCGAGATCAGCTCCGGGCTCCAGGTCGCTGCCATCGCGACACCGGTCGGAAACGCCGTCGCCGCGTCACCGCGCGTCGAGCGCACGCCGTTCGGGCCATCGGCAAAGCGCATTGCCGGAATGCCGAGGCGCGGGATCGCGGCCGTCGAGAAGTTGTCGGCGCCGGCTACCAGCGCCGCCTTCTCCTTGGTCGTCAAGCGCACCAGCAGGTCGGCGACGCGCTGCTCGAGCGCGGCGGCGGAGTTCTTATAGAGCGGAAGCGCGGCGCGGGTGGCGGAGCCTTCGGCCATGATCTCATCTAGAGCGATGCGCGTTTGCATTGTTGGACCTTGCGAAATGCGAAAAGAGTGATGAGCAGACAATCGAGGCGTTGCTCGAACAACAGTCAACTGTGCCTGATTATGGCGAAGTCGCGCGCGATTGGAACTACTCTGCAACGACAATTTGTGCTGAAAGCGCTTTCATTTTTCACGAAGTGCAGCGCGCAGAAATTTATTATCACTGAAAGCGCTTTCATGCATTTCATCGCATTGACAGTGCTGCAGGCGCTGCGCAGACTCGCTGCGGTTCTACACAAACTGGCAACTCGCAAACAGTGCACAAGGGGGATCTGCAAATGTCCAACGAACACATCTATCGTTCGCTCCGTCGTGTGACTCTGTTGTGCGCTGCCACGTGCAGCGTAATGCCGGCCTTCGCGGCCGACAGCAGTGGTGACGCACAGATCGAGGAGATCATCGTGACTGCGAATCGACGCGAGTCGAACCTGCAGGACACGGCGGTGGCCGTCTCGGCCTTCTCGCAGGCGACACTCGACCAGGCGCAGGTCGGCGACCTGGCGAGCCTGCAAACCTTGGTACCGAACCTGACGGTCGAGCAGCACGGTGATTCCGGCGGCGTACACGTCTATCTGCGTGGTGTCGGTTCGGCCAACCACACGGAACTCGGCGATCCGGCAGTGGCCTTCCACATCGATGAGGTCTACTCGCCCCGGCCGCAGGGTGCGACGGTGTTGCTGCAGGACCTGGAGCAGGTCGAAGTGCTGCGGGGTCCGCAGGGCACACTGTTCGGCCGCAACTCCACCGCTGGCACGGTGAACTTGAGGACGGCCAAGCCGCAGCTGGATGAGTTCGATGCCGCCGCCGACGTCATGGTCGGTGACTACGGCCGCATCGGCACGCGTGGCATGTTGAATGTACCGATCACCGAGAGCTTCGGCCTGCGCGCCGCGGTGGCCACGGACCGTCACGACGGCTATGTGGATTTTCAACCCCAGTCAGCCGCCAAGGGATCACGCAAGTATGGCGCGGCCGACCAGCAGTCGGCGCGCTTGACCGCGTTGTTCACCCCCAACGCTGCGTGGACTGTCACCGGCGCTGTCGATTACTTCAGCGACGAGGGTACCGGCAACATTGCGCTGATGCAGGAGCCGCGCCCTGGCCAGAAGCGGTTCTCGGCACTGGTCGACACGGCCGGCTTCCTCGACCAGGAAAATCTGGCGTACCGCCTGCGCGCGGACTTTCGTCCGAACGACGCGGTCGAGCTGTCGTACATCGGCGGCAAGGCCAAGCTGACGCGCAGCAATGCCTCGGACAACGACGCCGGTGTGACCCCGGGCTTCAAGCAGGAACATCGCACCGAGTTTTCCGCCTTCGACTCCTACAGTCACGAGCTCTCGGTGAAGTCGACCGGCGATTCCAGCTTCCAGTGGATCGGCGGTGCTTACCTGATGCACGAGGACAATTCGATTCGCTTCGACATCGACTTCGCACAGGTGACCCCGCCGACGGATCCGAATGCGGTGATCATCGTCAATCCAGTCATGCCGGACGATATTGCCTGGGCCTTGTCGTTCATCCAGCCAAAACGCACGCTGGACTCGCAGGCCTTGTTCGCGCAAGGCACGTTGGGTCTCACGGACTCGCTGCGGGTCACGGCCGGTGCACGCTATACCGAGGAGGAGAAGGAAGACATCGGGGGCCGCAACTTCGTGTGCCCGACCTTCGGTGCGACGGTTGCCGAAGGTGGTCGCCTGATTGGTCGCGGCGGTGTGGTCACGGCCGAGACCTGCAACAGCGCCTTTGCACCGGGCACTTTCCCTGGCGACACGGGCGGTGCGAACGACGGCAAGACCGAGGACAACAAAACCACGTGGCTGGTACGCGGCGAGTACGATCTCAACGATGACCTGCTGACGTACTTGAGTGTGTCTACGGGCTTCAAGTCTGGCGGCTTGAGCGACGGTGGCCGACGGCATTTGCCAGAGGAGTTGACCAACTACGAGCTGGGCTTGAAGTCGCAGCTGTTCGACAACCGCTTGACGCTCAATGTCTCGGCCTTCTTCATGGACTACCAGGACATGCAGGTCTCGGCGGTGGAGCGGCTGCCGAGCGGTCAGCAGCAGCTGGTCACCTCGAATGCCGCTTCGGCATCGATCAAGGGATTGGAAGCCGAGTTTGCGTGGCGGCCGACGCCGAACGATTCAGTGAGCGGCTTCGCCAGCTTTCTCAACGCCGAGTTCGACGAGTTCCGGACCATCGACACGACGTTCTTCGATCAGGGGAATCTCGGCAACACGGTCGATCTGGGAGGGCAGCCGCTGCGGCACGCACCGGACTTCTCCTTTACCGGTACCTACGAGCACCGCTTCTCGATGCTGGGCGGCTCGCTGGTGCCGCGGATCAGCTTGCACTACGAGACCGACACCATCATCACCGCCTTCAACGAGGTCTATCCCGACCTGTATCGCGGCGCCGGTGAGCAAGACGCATACACGCAGACGGATGTGAGCCTGCGTTATGAGTCGGCGAAAGGGAATTGGACGGTCGAAGCATTCGTGCAGAACCTGGAAGACGAGGACGTGAAGACCGACATTTACAACGTCGGGGCGTCGAGCAACGGTACGCCGACCAGCGCACCGACGAATCTCGGCACATTCCTGGCCTTCTACAACCCGCCACGGACCTACGGGCTGAGACTGCACATCGATTTCTGAAGGCGCGCGTTCAACTGCTGTGACGTGCCGGTGTGTACCTACCCCCTCTGGCCGGCACTTTTGACGCCCTCCCCCCGCAAGGGGGGAGGGCGGATTGTTAGGCGAATTGTCAGGTGGATTGTCATTCTGGGGTGATTCGCAGCGCGATCTGCGGTTCAGGCGAGGTCGCTGCCGACGCGAGCCATGTCTTCCACCAAGCTCGCCTGCGTCGCGTCGAACTCCGGCTCGTCGGGATCCAGGAACGACTCGGCACACATCACCGCGGCATCGAAGCTCAACCATTGATCCGTGGCCGTGAAGTCGCGGCCCGTCACCCGGTAGCCCGCTTTGGCGATGGCCTCGCCGGCACTCTGCATCGCGAACTCGAATTCACAGTCCTGGCTCGGTTCGAGCGGCTGGCGCCATGTCCAGCCCGCGTCGCTGGCGGTGATCTCGGCGGGATCGAGGCCATCGATATGGGGCTTCGGCTCCTCGCTGGCAGCGTACGTGGCTGACTGGAACGCGTGCGCGATTCTCTCGTGATAGAGCCGGCCGAGCACCACGTGTTCCCAGGATGGCTCGGCATTCTGCGGCAGCATTTGTCGCAGACGTTCCAAGCCTATGGCAGGGGTTGCGATGTCCTGATCGTCGTACCATCGGCTCACCGCGCACTCCAGTGCCGAGCTCCGCACGCCGATGGCCGCCGCGATCGCGGCGAACACACCCTCGGCGGCTGATGCAGCAACGCTGGCCAGCAGCGAATCCAGACCCGCAGATCTCTCGGCACTCGTGCCCAGCAGCATGTCGTAAATGCGTAGACCTTCATCAGCGACTTCTTTCCAAGACCTCCGATCGTAATTCTGGAAGTGCAGTGCCAGCCCGTCGGAGAGCAGCTCTGGGTCCGCGTTTTCCCAGAGCAGCATGAGAGTTTCGGTTACTTTGCTCACAGCCAACCTCGCTCCAGTTGTTGTTTGCTGCAGATCGAATCTTGCTGATGGGTGCCGAAGTGGCGCCGACGCCTCCTTGGGCAACGATCGCGCCGACTTCCCTGCGGCCGACGGGCTCCGTGGGCGGGCGACGGAGATGCCCAT
>Ga0315912_10006553_pt1 | contig 10399 bp, 8 predicted proteins | sample VfabasoilMG_FD_204469 | JGI IMG/M metagenome (GOLD analysis project Ga0315912, IMG submission 204469) | Garden soil microbial communities collected in Santa Monica, California, United States - V. faba soil | ecosystem: Environmental > Terrestrial > Soil > Garden | place: USA: California... | reverse complement strand
ACCCAACGCCATACGTACTCCAATCTCCTGCGTCCGCCGATTGGTGGACTGCGCAATCACCGAATAAATCCCCACCGAAGCCATGATCAACGCCGATAGCGCGAAGATCGTGAACAACGATCCAAACACCCGTAAATACCAGCGTTGCTGATAGTCACGCTGCCGCTGTGTCAGTATCCGGCCGATCGGTAAATCCGAGTCCAGCTTGCTGACAACGGACCGCAACGGACCCGCCGCCGTCGCAGCGTCGCCGCGAGTGCGCAGGACAAGCTGCATTCCGCCAAACCCTTCCGCCGCGTGCGGAGTAAAAAACGGCGGGTCCTGCTCCGTCTGATTGGTGTCCTGAATGATATCGCCGACCACTCCAACCACCGAGAGCCACTCCTTTGTCTTATCGCCATCGTATAGACGGAAACGTTTGCCAATCGGAGGTTGCCCCGGCCAGAACTTTTCCGCGAATTGTTTGGTTACGATGGCAGCTTCCCGGCCAACCAATCCGTCGCGTTCGTCGAATTTCCTTCCAGCAATCACAGGAAGGTTCACCGCCTCGAAATATCCGGGCGAAATTGTGACCCGCAATGCCTGCCTGCGCTGTTCGGCCTGTTTGAACGCCTCTCCTTCCACTTGCAGTTTCAGTCCTGCACCGCCGCCTGCCGGTGTGTTAGTCGCAATCGCTGCCACGCTCACGCTGGACTGTGCGCCCAACTGCCGCAGCAACTCGTCGTAAAAGCGAATGCGAGCCTCTTTGTCCTTATAGCGTTCTTCTGGTAAGCCCAGCCCCGAGGTCAGCAGATGATCGGCCGGAACCCCAGGATTCAACGTTTCATATTCAAACACGCTCCGGACGAAGAGTCCCGCACCCGATAGCAGCACCAGCGCAAGCGTAAATTGAAATACAACCAACGATGCGGAAATCCAGCCGCCGCGCTGCGTACCGGCCGTTCTGCTTCCATCCTTCAACGCATCGTTCAGATCCACACGCGAAGATTGCAGTGCTGGAAAAAGTCCGAACAAGATTCCGCTCACCAGACAAATCAACGCCAGGTATCCGAAAACCGTGTAGTCAATCGCAAACTGTATCCAGTACGGCTTGCCAACATCCTGCACTGCCGCATCAATCCCTACCACGCCAAAATGCGCAATGATCAGCCCGATGGCTCCCCCCATGAAGCTGAGAATCGTCGTCTCAATCAGCAACTGACGAATGATCTGCCAGCGCGACGCGCCCATCGCGGCTCGAATCGACATCTCGCGCTTGCGGGCCAGTGCTCTGCTCAGCATCATGTTGGCGACATTGGCGCATGCAATCAGCAGCACGAATCCCACCGCACCCAGCATGGATAGAAATACCATCCGGATGGGTCCGCCGTTCTGTCTTTGATGGAAGGTTTGCGCGATGGCCGTCAAGCCCTTGTTCTCAACCGGGCGAGCCGTCTCAATCCGCTTCGAGATTACCCCCATGGATGCGTTCACCTCAGTCTGTGTGAACTCCGGTTTGCGAAATCCCACAATCATATAGTCCCGATTCGAACTGTTTTTCACTTCAGGTGTGTCCTGAATCGGAACCCACAAGTCCTGGCTCTGAGGGAAACGAAAACCCTCGGGCATCACACCAATAATGGTCGCCGGCTTTCTCGACACCTGCACCACCCGACCCACAATATCCTTCGCTCCACCGTAGCGAGTCTTCCAGATTCCGTACCCCAACAACACAGCCGTGTTCGCATTAGCCTGCGCGTCCGCGGCAGTAAAATCACGCCCTATCACAGGTTGCGTGTGAAGAATACCGAATAGCCCCGGCGTGACTCTGCCTGTGCTGACGTTCTCCGGCGGCTGTCCAGCATCACCCAACGATACCTGCGTATTTTGCACCGCTTCCATCGAAGCAAACGTCTTGTCCTGAGCTTTGAATTCCAGGTAGTCGGAGTATGAAACCGGAATGCCATTCTGGTTCTGCGATGGGTTTATGTAGTTGACCGTCAACAGCCTCTCACCTCCCGGAAAGGGAAGTGGTTTGATCAGCACTGCGTTCACCAGCGTAAAGATCGTCGTGTTCACGCCCAATCCAAGCGCCAACGTAATCACGATTGCCGCCGAAAACAGCGGATTTCCCTTGATAGAACGCAGCGCATAGCCGACCTCCCGCACTACGTCCCAACGAAAACTCCAAGCCTCCCGCGCATCCTCACGAGCCATTGTCAGATTTCCCATACTTCTCCTGGTAGCCAGCCTTGCCTGTTCCCGATTCAACCCGCCCTTGATAAATTCCCGCTCTTTCATCTCGCGATGAAATGCAATTTCCTCGTCCAGATCCTCTTCCAAATGGCGCGGCCGCGCCAACAATCGATTCCAAACATTCCGCAGACTCATACCGCGTCCATCACCAGCCGAATCGAAGAAACCATCTGCTCAAATTCCCGAGCCTCTTCGCGCAGCCGCTTACGACCCGCCGGAGTCAGCTTGTAAAACCGAGCCCGGCGTCCTGTCTCGGACTGCGCCCAATTCGCCTCCGCCCAGCCATTCACCAGCAGGCGTTGCAGAGCAGGGTAAAGCGATCCCTCACCCACCTGCAACGCGCTGTTCGATATCTCCAGCAAATACAGTGCAATGCCGTATCCGTGCAGTGGACCACGCGTCAGTGTTTTCAAAACCAGCATGTCCAGCGTTCCAGGTAACAAATCCATTTGAGCCATTGTTTGTCCATCCATCGACAGTCGATGTAATAACATTGTACGAAAGCCGAAGCGCATTCGTTCCAAACGATATGATGAAGAGGATGTTCTCCGGCACCGCAAAGGCTTTACTCATTGCTACTTGTATTACCGCCCTACAAGCCCAACCCGTCGCCACCGCCAGATTCGACACCGCAACCATCCGACCCTGCAAAGTGAACACCAACACCGGCCAAAGCATCCGAGGAGGCTTCGGCGGCATCACCTCATCGCCAGGGCGTCTGAGTGCCGATTGCGCGCCCCTACAGTCCCTCATCCAGCACGCCTACATGGTCTGGGCGAAAGACCGCTTCCGAGATTTCAATTTCTTCGACGTGCCCATACAAGGGCTCCCCGCATGGACCAAAACCGAGCACTACAAAATCGAAGCCAAATCCGAAGCCAAACCAAGCCAAGGCGTGATGAACGGAACCATGTTCAGAGCATTACTGGAAGACCGCTTCCAACTCAAAGTCCGCTGGCAAACCCAAGACGCCCCAGTATTTGAATTAACAGTAGCCAAAACAGGACACAAACTAACACCCTTCGACGGATCCTGCACGCCAGGAAAAGACTGTCGCAACCAAGGCAGCGGCACCGGCACCAACATCACCAGATACTGGCGAGCCATCACAGTAGACGACCTAATTGCCGCAGTCCTCGACAAACAATCCGTAGGCCGCCCAGTAATCAACAAAACAGCAATCAAAGGACGCTTCGACATCCGCCTGAAATTCAAACCAGGCCCCTCCATCGCCACAGCACTGGAAGAACAACTCGGCCTGAAACTGATACCATCCCGCGCCCGCGAAGAATCCCTGGTAATCGACCGAGTAGCAAGGCCCACTTCGAACTAGCCGATGGTGGTGGAGCGCAAGCTTGAGCTTGCGACGGAGGCTTCAATCTCCGCGCCCAGCCTTGTGGATAGCGGTTGCGAAGTGTCTCCCATCCGAGCGTGTCTCAGTTTCGATACGCTCGGAACTGTGAGGCCAATCGAATGTCCAAGGATGCCGACGTTTCTGAACGGAAACGCCACCGCGAAGATGGGGAGATTCAACTTGCGAGAAAACGATGGAAAGAGATACAGGAAGCGTTGGAAGGAGAAGAATGATGAAGATTAAAACAGTCACAACCAAAACCCCCGAATCCTTGGCACGAACGCTGGGACTCAGCGGTATCGAGGCTCAAGAATGGCAAGTACAGCACACACTCCTAAAGCGGCTCAGGCAAGTGGTCCGTGACGAAGCACTAACCCACGCCGACGTAGCCAAGAGGGGGGCTTCCTCCCGAACGCGTGTTACCTCCATCTTGAACGGCAATCTTGACAATGTTTCAAGTGATCTATTGATTCGCCTGCTTTCCGCCTAAGGCTATCGCGTCAAGGTCTCCATCTCGCGGGTTGATGCGCCGCACGAGATCCCCTTCACCCGCGACCTGAGGTGCCGTTCCGCCGAGAGCCCAGTCCGATTGTTAGGACGGCTTCGATCCAGTCCGAATCATCATGATAGACCCCACGACGGCTCCAGCCGAGGAAGCGGCAAAAATGCCTATTTTGGCCTGCAACAGTAAACTCTCCGAACTTAGAGCCAGAGCCGCAAGGAAGAGTGACATCGTGAACCCTATGCCACCGAGCCAGGCAGCCGCGTGGATCTGACGCCAATCCACGCCCTGTGGCAGCGCCGCCAGCCGCAGTTTCACGGCTAGCCAAGATGCAATCGTGATTCCAATTGGCTTGCCGAAAAACAAGCCAAACATGACTCCAATGGTGACCGGTTGCGAAAAGCTTCCAGACGCGCCGTCGCCGAAACGGACACCTGCATTGGCGAGTGCGAAGACCGGCATGATCAGGAACGTCACCCAAGGGTGCAGGTTGTGCTCAAGCACATGGAGAGGTGGCTGAACCTTCTCGCAGGCGTCCTCCAGCGCCTCTATCGCCATCTGCTGGTTGTCGTCATCCAGCACGCCTTTGTCAGAGATAGCCGTCATCTGGAAGTGGTCAAGGATGGCACGGCCATGGGCGAGAAACTGTTGCGGATTGAGCTCGGTTCGCGATGGTATCGTCAGTGCTAACAGCACGCCCGCAATAGTTGCGTGAATCCCCGAGAGCAAGACGCAGTACCAAAGCATGATCCCCAGCAAAGCAAACGGAACTGGATGGCGTAATCCGAGGCGATTGGCCATCATCAGAACCAGGAGGCAGCCCGCCGCGCCCGCCAGAAACACTCCCGAAATGCTGGCAGTGTAGAAGACCGCGATGACAAGCACCGCAGCAATATCGTCCACAATCGCCAGCGCAGTCAGGAATACCTTCAGGCTGAGTGGAATGCGATCCCCCAGTAAAGCCATGATTCCGATAACAAAGGCAATGTCTGTAGCCATCGGGATTCCCCATCCCGATGCTCCAGGGCCTCCCGCGTTGATTGCCCCGTAAATCATCGCCGGCACGAGCACACCGCCTACGGCTCCCGCAATCGGCAGGGCGGCCTTCCGCGGAGATGCTAGTTCTCCAACAATTAATTCCCGCTTGATCTCCAGCCCCACGACGAAGAAGAAGATTGCCATCAGCCCATCGTTAACCCAAAAGTGCAGGTCCCGCCTGAATTCATGACCGCCCAGGCCGATGGCCAACTTCGTATGCCAAAAGTGCCGGTAGGTTTCCTCCCACGGCGAATTGGCGATCCACAGCGCCAGAAGCGTGCAGGCGAGAAGCACAATTCCGCCCGCTGTCTCACGCGCCGCGAAGGACTGGAAGGGGCGGATCAGTTGCAGTATCGGCGCCTTGGATTCAGCCTTTAAGGGATTCTCAGTCATACTCTATTCTGGCGCTTTTGCGCCAGCAGCGGGTGCCGATCAGAAGTAAAGCCGCCGCCGGACTGGGACTTAGTGGCAATCGCCTAGGCACGAGAGAACGTTTCGGTTTTCCGCTTGTGCCAAGTGCGCTCCTCGGCGCAACGTGGCGTCGAAAATCCGGATGCTCCGTGCCGTCGGCTGGGCGCCCTTATTCAGCCACAACAGGCGTTACCGCCTCGACTCGTGGATTCTCGAATTCGGGCGGCGGCGTGCGAAGCACAAAGCCAGGTATCAGAGTGTTGACCAGTGCGAATACAATGAGTGCTCCAAACAGGTTCGGTGGCAGGGAGTAACTGTCGCGGAGGATTTCGGCGATAACGATGGTGAACACAAGCGTTGGTATCATGGCCGTGCCGATGCGCGCTCCTCTGGCCCGGGGCTCATCAAGGATCCAAGCGCGATGGACTGCGATCCGGCCAACCCGCAGGGGAATGACCGTGACGAGAAGTATTAGCGCGATGCCCACTGCGGTTGCCGAGAAGTGCTCGGCCCGCAAATGCAGCCCTGACTTAAAGAAATAGAAAGGGATGAAGAAGGCCGCGAACAGTTCGACCCCGGCTACAAGGCGGTCTGAACCTAAGCTCGGTATGCCCTTGCGCATCTTCACGGCCGTAACGCCGACGACGAAAGCGCCAACGAGGTAGTAGACGCCCAGTTCGCGAGTGACGTAGGCGCATAACAGCGCCACTAAAATCAGAAAGGTGAACTCTGATCGTGGCGCCCATGGGGCGATGATCCGGTCGAAGAGGATGAATACCCGGGGTAAGATGGCGACCATGCCTGCCAGAACCGCTACGGACAACAGGAGGCGCTGGATGTCTGCGCTCTGAACCGCCAGGAACAGGATGAGTAGCGCAACCAGTTCAGCTGCAATCGCATTGGACTTAACCCAATACTGCTCCTCCTGATCCAGGCCAAGTGTGGGGAGCGAATCCAGGATGAAACCCGTTGAGGGCGTGAACATGGCCAGGGCAAAGAGTAGAGCTGGCCGTCCTGGCAGGCCGAAGATCCAACCGAGCAGCCATGCCGCCAGCCCGAGAACCCCAATCTGCACTCCGATGTGTTGCAGTAACATGCTCCGTCCTCGAACCAGTTCGGCTGTGTCTACTTCGAGACCTGCAAAGAGGAACATCGTAACGATGCCGAAGGTTCCAAACAGCTCTACTGTGGTGTCCGCGTGGAACGAGTCAAAACCGATGCTTGCGATCGGCGCCCAGGCTTAACGCGGTAATAGCACCGGGCAGCCGGAATCTCTGGAATCCGCGCGGAAGGATAAACAGCCCCACGACCAGCAGTACGTAAGTGAATTCGGTCGTCTGCGGCATTCGCTAGAGTCTAGCATGCGAAACATCATCTGCGTAAGTTTGCGTAAATTGTCTTTTGCGCTTGACAACCGATGCCGCCATCGCGTCGGGCCACCCATGGGTCGAGGAAAAGGTGGTCGTCTGGGTCAAGCGTTGTCCTTCGCTCGTAAAGACACAAGCACTTGGAGGAGCTTATTGATTTCAGCTTGATTCCGCAGATAGTACCTCGCACGGGAGCGCTGCTTCCTGCCGACTCGGACCGATACCATATTGCCAGCCAAGGCAAACGCATCTTCGTCATTCTCGTCGTCTCCTACGTAGAGCACCCAGGTACAGTGGAGCCGGTCCTGCTCCGCGGCCAAAGCTGCCCCTTTGTTCGGCGAGCCGTCCACCACTACATTCACCACCTGCTTGCCCCCGAACACGCGAGTCCGGTCAAGGCTGCGGGAAGCCTGCAGAATCCGGCGCTGGGTCTCGGCCTTTCTTGGGGAGTGCCGGTAGTGCACCGCCAGCGACAAACCCTTGTCTTCTATCCATAGGCCCGGTACCGCGCCCAACTCCTCTTCAATGGCGGCCTTCCAACGTTGCACATCCTGCCGACCCTTGTCCTTGGCTCCGCCTCCTTCCGCCCCGTGATTGCCAAACGCCCGCTCAACCTTGACCCCGGTCAACTTGCCGAGCAGGTCCGCACGGCCGCGACCGGAGAGAACCACGCAGGGGTAGGCTGTCGCTAGCATCCTCAGCAGTGCGCGCGTTGCCTCGCCCAGGTTGGCCTCGCCGGGATGGTCCGCGATGGGAGCGAGTGTCCCGTCGAAATCGAACGCGCACAGAGTCCGCTCTTGGGCGAGCCTTTGGAGTATGGGCTGCGAGGTCTGGGAAAGGATATGTCGCATCTCAAAGGGCGCCCACGCCCGGACGAGCTTTCAGCCGCCCGGATACCCTTTCCTGATTTCGCAGGCGGGCCGCGTCCACCAGCATCTTGCCGGCCCAGCGATACACATTAAATTGCGACAACAGCGAGCGCATGGAACGCATCCGGTCCTGCTGGTCCTCGGCGGGCATCTTCAAGGCCACCGCGAGTGCTTCGCTGCTCGCCTCCAAGTCATAGGGGTTCACGATCAGCGCTTCGGTCAATTCGCGGGCAGCTCCGGTGAATTCACTCAGCACCAGCACGCCTTTCAAATCCGTGCGCGCGGCGACAAATTCCTTAGCCACCAGATTCATTCCATCATGAAGACTGCTGACGTAGCACAAATCTGCTGCCCGGTAATAGCGAAATACTTCCGCCGGTTCGTGATGGGAGCGTAATAGGATGATCGGCCGGTAGTCGCCAGACCCGAACCTCGCGTTGATGCGGATGGCCAGTGTCTCCACAGCGTCATTGAGGGCCTGGTAACGTTCAATTTTTGTGCGGCTCGGCGCGGCCAGTTGCGCAAAGCTGAATCTGCCGCGAAATTCCGGGTGCTGCTCGAGCAGTAGTTCAACGGCGAGCAATCGCTCCTCAACTCCCTTGGTATAGTCCAGCCGGTCAACGCCGACTCCCAGCAAAGCGTTCGGGGCCAGGCCCAGTTCCCGCCAAACCTGTGCCCGGCAATCGTCCGGACTCGCAGATGCATCCACCCAGCGAACGGGCCATTCCAGCGCAATCGGATAGGGACGGATCAGCGTCCGGTGTCCCCGCATCACCACAGCGTTGTGCTCCCGGTCAATGCGGGTCTCGAGGTAGCGGTCAACCGAATCCAGGAAGTTGTTGCAGTGAAGCTGGGTATGGAAACCGACGATACTGCACCCCAACAGTCCATCCAGTAGTTCATTGCGCCAGGGACAGATTCCCATGCGTTCCGCATTCGGCCAGGGAATGTGCCAGAACATGAGGACCGTCGCAGCCGGCAGTCGCTTTCTGATCATCGCCGGCGCTAGCGCGAAGTGGTAATCCTGCACCAGGATGATCGGGGCTTCTGAATCCACCTCGCTGCACACAGCGTCCGCGAAAGCTTCATTGACAGCACAATACTGCCGCCAATCCTCCGCACGAAAGATCGGTCGCGCATCGGCTGCATGGCAAAGCGGCCATAGTCCTTCGTTGGAGAACCCGTAGTAGTACCCTTGCTGTTCTTCCTCCGAAAGCCAGACACGGCGGATGTGATAAGATTCTTCGCCGGGCGGGACCTGCACGTGATCATTCCTGTCAACCGTTTCACGATCCGCACTGCCGCTTCCGTGCGCGACCCAAACACCAGAACAGGCGCGCATCACCGGTTCCAGCGCCGTCACAAGCCCGCTGGCGGGATGCTGGACCTCAATCCCACCCTCAGCCGTTCGCTGGTGGATATATGGTTCCCGGTTGGCCAGAATCACGATCTTCTCGCCATGGAGATGGCGGTTGAGAGTCTGTTTTAGCCGTTCCGCCGTCCACAGCCCCGGAGCATCCTCCCGGTCATTAGCCATCCGGCTGACCAGTTCACGCACGTCGCTCAAGATCGGCTGGAACTCACGCTTCTGCTTTCCTCCTCCGCGCAACAGACCCCTTAACTCCAAATTCCAGCCGTAGCGCGCCCACTTTGTCACGAACATCGGAAGCCCGAATGCCATGATCGCAAGGAACGCAAACGCGATCACCAGAAAACGGCGAGCCTGCGCCTCGCGCCGTGCAATGTAGCTCAGGTCGTGAAGAAGAATGATGAATCCTAGTTGTTCTTGCTGGCTCACCACTGGCATCACGCTGACATGCACGCGGCCCGTTGGTAATTCGGCTACCGTGCTCCACTCATGTAGCTCATTGCCCAATCCCTCTGCTGCGCGAACCCTGATCCCGACGACAGAACAGCCGAATTCTTCCGGAAATCCCGGAGTGCTTGATCGGGGACTCAGGTCGGCATTGCAAGCCAGGATTCCCATGACCCGCTCGTCACGCGCCAAATCCACCAGTTGCTTTTGTTGGTCCTTCGGGTCGCCAAACCAGGTTCCGGCAATCGACTGGCTCGCGCCAATCAGAACCAGGCGGGCTCGCGAGCTAACGTCTCGTTCAAACCATTCCCGCGTTGTCGTTTGCACGACACCTGAGGTCACCCAGGTCAGCAACGCCAAACCAACCAGCAGGGCCAATACGAACTGAGCCATCCGTGGCATAGGCATATTTAATTAAAACATATTAAGAATTCGTGGTATGGTCCAGGTATGAGGGTTGAGTAACGCTACGCTTATCCCCCGGCAAAGCCGGGGGCCTTATTATGTGAGCCGCTCAAAGCGGCTATTGGGGGACGCTAACGCGGCCCCAGTTTAGGAGCCACCTGCAGGTGGCTGGCTAGCAGTCGATTTTCAATTGATCCATACGTTCATCCTCCTTCTCTTGGTTTCTTATGTACTCACGGATCACCGTTTCATCACGGCCCACCGTGGACACAAAGTACCCTCGTGCCCAGAAATATTGCCCCACAAAACTGCGCTTCCGCTCGGCGTACACCCGTGCCAAGTGAATTGCACTCTTTCCTTTGATGTATCCCACCACTTGCGATACCGAATGCTTCGGCGGTA
>Ga0315912_10006552_pt1 | contig 10400 bp, 9 predicted proteins | sample VfabasoilMG_FD_204469 | JGI IMG/M metagenome (GOLD analysis project Ga0315912, IMG submission 204469) | Garden soil microbial communities collected in Santa Monica, California, United States - V. faba soil | ecosystem: Environmental > Terrestrial > Soil > Garden | place: USA: California... | reverse complement strand
GTTCGGTGGCGACTCGCTGGCCGAGCTATTGATCGGTATCGTCAGCAAAGATCCGGTACCGGTCACACGGCTCGCGCCAGGGCTGCCGCGCGCGCTGGATGATTGGTTTCAGCGAGCGCTGGACAAGAACCCCGCCCGCCGTTTCGCATCGGCCAAAGACTTGGCGCAGGCCTTTCATCTGGCGGTAGGTCAACATGCCTCGTCAGCGACGGACTATTCGTCTTCGTCTCCGGCCGTGCTTGCTCGCGTGGCGACTAGCGCGCGAGTAGCGGCGACCGCCGCGCTTCCTGCGACCGGCAGCGATACGGTAGTGGCTCCCAGCGCGGCGCGGCTGTCGCGTGCGCAGCATCCGGACGTCTCGAATCACACGGCCTCCGCCGGAGTTGCGCTGGCGCTTGCGCAGGTGGCTGAGGTCGCGAACGTGCTGGGCATCGCGCTGGTAGGACCCGAGGGTGACCCCTTAGCGCACCACAGTTCGATGGGCTTGCCCGCCAGCACGTTCTCGGACGTGACTCGGCTCGTGAATGAGTCGCTCGATACCTTCGAGAGCTTGGAGAGCACGCGCAGTCAAGCACTCGCGCTCTACTTCGAAAGCGCGACGGTCCTGATTCGTTGGGTCGAGAGCCACGGGCTGATCGTGATCGGCACCGAGCAGGTGCACCCGACGGTGCTGTCCGTCAGCCTGAATGCAGCCGCCTCCAAGCTACAGACCATTGCCAAACAAGCCGGCGGCGCGGCAATTGCTTTTCGCTCGACGATTTCCTCGTTGCCCGACGACGAATTCTCCGAAGTGTCCGGCACGGCGCTCATGGTGCGCCCGGCGGGAACCGATCCAGTATCCGACGCAACCATCGCACGCGTCACTCAGCTGTTCGCGAAGCCGCTCGGTGCCGTGGGACGGCTCGCGATTCAGCAGCGTCTCAAGGGCGGTAAACCCACGGTTATCGGCTATGCGGACTTCGTGAAACGACTATCCGGGTTGATCGAAGATGCCGCAGAACGCGAGGCGTTCTCGGCCGAAGCGTTGCGGCTCGTGTCCCACTTCGACGCCTCGCCTGCGGCGCCGCCGCGGGTCGAAGCTCCGCCACCCGTGCCAGCACCCGCAAAACCCGCAGCGCTCGTGCACGCCCGACCGCCGGCTCCGCTGCCGGGGCCGTCCTCGAAGCAAGCGTCGACGCCGAAGCAAGTACCGAACCCGCTGCCCGAAACAGTGGCTGCGGATCCGGCGGCAAAAGCCAAGAAATTCGTGATGTATCGCGGCCGCAAAGTCGAGGTCGACGAATGAAGGAAAATGACATGGACGCCTTGCTGAAGGAGCTGAAGGTTCTTGGGGTCGCCCGCAGTTCGGACGCCGGCGAAGCACTCTCGTCCGCTGGCGCTTTCGACACCGACACCCTGTGCGCAGTCGCGAGCGTCGCCGCGGGCCAGCTGCGTGAGATTGGTGACGTGCTCAGCGCCGGGCGGCTAGAACGCTGGTACTTGGTGACCGAGCAACAAGCGTATTACGTCAGTGAGCGCTCCGGGTCTCGCCTGCTCGCCGCCGGCGAACCAGTCAAAAATGCCGAGGCCACCTCGAAGGCTCTGCACCGCGCTGCGCGCTGAACCAGGCTCCGCGAGCCGCACTCGGGGGCGGGCGACGGGCGGCTGAGTAGAGTTCGGGCAATGGTGGCGAGTGCCACCGAGCCGGCAATCAGCATCGACCAGTGGGCGACTTTGCGCTCGTTGCGATTTGTCCGATGCGCCTGCTGCGGCGCCGGCGACGATGGTCCGTCGAGCAAGAGTTTGTAGTTGTCGCAGTGCCGCACGAGCTTGCCAGCTAAGTCGCTCCGGGGGGCCGCTGACTCTGCCGTTTGCACAGCAGCGCGAGTGCTGGCTGCGCGCCGGGGGCGGAGGGGCACGCTAGGGAGCGCCCCCGGTGCGCGCACTTCGAGTACGACTATTCAACGATGAGGACATTCCAATAGGGGTACGCTGCTTTGGCCTCGTCGACGCTATCGAAGCAGCACGCGCCGCCGCCGGAGCTCCACTCGACCTGGTAGCGGATGATCCCCGGAGGGTCGTTCGGAACGCGTCTGATGATGCCGTCATAGCCGGTGGGAACCCCCTCGTCGACCGTGACACCGAGGTCGATGCCACTCTCACCGAGGTGGAAGGCAAAGTTCACTGACGAGACTCGGAATGCGGAGACGCCGACTCGGACCGAATTCTGAGAGGTCAAAGTCGCCGCTACGGGAGTCAATGCGCCTCCCTCGTCTACGCGCTGCAGCTTCCAACCTGACTTCAAGGTGACGGTCCAGTCGCCCGGATCCACTGGAACGCTCAGGATGTCGGTATCGCCTTCCGCGTCGACCACCATCGAAATGGGCTCTTGATTCCAATACGGGTACGGATTGTCTAGTTGGAACTGTGCGGGGCCCAAACGATATCGGTTGCCATTCGAGCCGGTCGTTGCGAGCTGTAGGGAGACCGCGGACGCGGCTTTCTCCGTTCCTGCACTCGGACCGTCTGCACCGGCGGAGCAACCTTGTAGTGACAACGCCAACGCCGCTCCGAGTACTACCAGGCTAAATCGATTCATTGCTTATAAACCTCCACTTTCACACTGCCCATTAGCCGAGTACAGGCAGAATTGCGAGCGCACTGAGTCCTAAAGAGGGCTAGGCGCGACGACGGGGATCGAAACCGGGCCCTGCGCTGCCCCAAGCAATAGCAATCGGGTGAGGCCCCGGCGCGCGGCTGGGGTGTGTTGAACCCCCAAAAAAGAAGACGTTGCCGCGAACAGCTGACGGGTGATGGATTTGGCGCCCCGCCGGGGGTTCATCCCATTCGACCGAGGTTCGCGTCAGAATTGATGGAACTCTTCGCCATCGAACCAGACGATCATGGCTGACCCACAGCGATAGTCGTCGAAGGCCCAGTCTTGGAGATTCAAAAATACTTCTTTGTCGGAGCGCCCGGCGAGGGCGTGAGTCATCATCGGCCGCATCGCGGTCGGCCCGGCGGATGGCTTCAAAAGCAGCTCGGCGGCGCTGACGGTCGCCCTGCCGAATTCCGAAAAGGTGGTAAAGTACACGGTTTTTCCGGCACCCCACAGGTGAGTGATGCCGGCCCCGGCCGTATCTTGGCTTCCGGTTTCGATGCGGGTCCAGGTCTTGCCGTCGTAGTGAACCAGTTGGTTTGCGCTGTTACCAAGCCAGAGATCGTTCTGAGCGGCTCCCCACACAGCCCCGTAATTGCCCGCCGGGACGTCGGGTAGCGGCACGACCTCGTGCGTGCCGGCGAGGACCGTGACGACGGTCTGGTCGAGCCCCACGGCGACGAAGGCTTTGCGATCGCCCCAAATGGCCAACGGCTCTTGCGGCAACGTGGCGATGTCGCTCCAGGCACCATCGGCATAGGACAGCAACTGGCGCCCATCCGCGAGATAGCCAAAGGTCGCATCGACACCAAAAAACTGCGCGCGTTCTTCTCTTCCGGAAATCGCACGACTCAAAGACACGCTCCCGTCATCGCCAACGAAAAACACCCCCGAGCGCCCATCGAGGCCGCCCGTCAGCACGACGGGGCCTCCGGGTAAACCCGAGAGCCGCGGGACGGAACTGCTCGAAAAAAGCACGGGGGCCCAGCCCGTTCCCCGGTTGCGTTGCAGCGCGGAGCCCTTCGTGCCCAGGCATTGGCCGTCGCTCAACGCATCGCAATCAGTCACGAACCAAGCGTAGACGGCGTTTTCGTCCGCCCAAATATCGAATACCTCGGTCCGCCCTTGATGCGTCTCGCACAGCGGTTCCCGGCTAGACTCCCAACCTGGTTCGCCCAATGGGATGGGCGGCATCCACGCGGGCCGCGCAGGGCGTTCGTCGATCGGAGCATTGCCGGTACCTGCCGTCATGTCCGCGCTGCCGGCGACTTGAGCCGACTCGCCCGCCGCCGCAGCTTGCCCCGCGGAGCCGCCGCCGCCCGCGCCGATCACGACCGGTGTGGTCGCGCTCTTGCCGCAAGCAAGCAGCAACAGTGCCCCGCTCGCTATTGCTCCGGCGAGAAAGCAACCTCTCATGGTGTCTCTCCAAAGGGTACGGCGGCGCATCGCGAATTGCTACGGATTCTGGCACGCCCCGCGACCCGCATCGATTCAACGAAGTTCGCGGTCGGCCCGATGGCCGCGCGAATCGCTCAGCGTCGCTCAGCAATGGGTAGTCTTGTGTATACCCTTCGGCATGGTGTAATCATTCTCGACAGGAGGTCGAGCGATGGGACAGCGTTCCGGCAAGGGGACACGAGGTTACGGTGTAGCGGCGTTTTTGTGCGCAGCGCTAGGCGTTGGCTGCGGAAGCGACGCTTCCGAGGGTGAGTTCGTGCTCGCCAATCGCGGCGCCGTCCAGTGGGCTTACGTCGGCAGTCCCGAGACCCAATCGGCCAAGGGCGTGCATCTCGTAAAAGCCTGGGATTCGGGCAAAAAGGCCAAGGCCGTGGGAGCGATTCGTCCAGCCGGCGAGCGCTGGATCGACAATGGCCAAGAAGCAACCTGCGGGGCCACGTTCATTTCCGATCGCTTCGCCGTAACGGCCGCTCATTGCGTCGACAACAAGAACTTGCCCAGCATTTACCCAAGCCTTGCATCGCCGTTCCGCATTCAGCAAGTCGACACGACCAACTTGGACCTCGGTCAATACAGCGCGCAAACCGTGGTCACCGGAACGTGGCCCAACTGGACTCGGGCGAACCCGCTCACCACTGCCGAGGGCTATCTGGTTACGGAGCACACTTGCTTCGTTTTCGGCCGTTGCGATTCTACGTTTGGAAGAGAAGGCTGCCCGGCAAGCTTCGGATCCGACAGCGTCGATATCGCATTACTCTTTTGCCCCAACAAGACGAAGACCCCTCAGGATTGGGTGCGGGTCGCGACCTCTGATTCAGGGGCAGGCAACGTAGAGGTGTGGTGGTTCCACGAGGTTCTCTACCTCGCAACCAATACGACCAACGTGGCGTACCAGCCGCTCAACAACTGGGACCATTACTTCTTTTACAACACCAACGCCGCCGCACCCGCCAGGCATCTCAACAATTATCACTACAGCAACAACACTCAGAACCACCAGGTGCTGCCGCTCGTGTCTTGGCGCGACGCCAACAACGTACTTTACAAGAGCGTGGAGCCGGTCAGCGACGGCAACTTCTACACGGACGCGAATGTCCCCATCTGTCACGGTACCTCGGGCTCGGGCGTTTTTCGTGCCGGCGCGTGGAACGAAACGGATCCCCGCCTACTTGGCCCAGCGGTGCACGGCGATTCCTGGACCGGCACCCACCTTTGCAACGAGGCCAACGTTCCGACCAACGGGAGGCACTTCGACTACGTACGCCGCGATCAGACCGCGAAGATGGAAGCGCTGAGCGTGGTCGCGAACGACCGGTAGAACCCCGTTCGGCCGCGAGCGGAGCCCTGCTCTGCTCGGTCGCTACGGACACGAAAAATCGTCCGACTTCACGCGACCGCCGCCCTGTGACTTGCACCCCGGTGATGGTGCCGCCCGACTCGACCGTGGACGGTTCGTCGTCAGGGGCGCTGCTGTGGTCGAGGGCGAAGAACAGCGTGAGTGGCTCCTCCGCGAACGGCTCTGTCGCGGAGGATTGCGCGCTGGCGACTCGACCGTTCACCGAGGTCTCGACGGTGATTTTGTGCCTGGGGTACTGCAGCGAAGCCTTCCCGAAGTGGACGCGCCACCGAGCACGTCGGCTGCATCAAAGGATCCCGCGCCGAAACACAACGGAACTTAGGAGCCGAGGTCAAAGAATCGTGCTGCAAGAAACCAACCTTGACGAATCAGTCGACGTCTGGCCATCGATCGTCGGCGAACGAATTGTCCTTACAAATTCGCGTTCGCAGGCAGTCGACGAGGACGATCTCGGCGAGCGGCTTTCACGCTTTTCGGGCATAACGACCGTACGCGTAGGGGTTGACTCTCGCGTCCGCTCGCTCCGTTTCCTCCGGCAGCTACCGAGAGTCGATCGAGTCATCGCTAATGGTCGTCACTTGGAAACCTTAGAAGGAATAGAGGCCTTCGCGGGGCGCTCACTGGACGTCGACACTGGTGTGAACAAGCGTAGGATACTCGAGCATCTTCGGGGGTTGGAGATTCAGTATGTTAGTGTTGCTTATTCGATGCGGGATGACTTGCTCAATGTCGGAAGTATGGCTAGTGCGCAGATGCTTGATCTTTTCAAGTTTCCCGCAGTGCCTTTCAGTCGTCTGGCGTCAGCGTCGAACAACGAATTGTAACAGCGGGCCGCAGGTTGCCACAGCGAAGGAACGAACATCCCGGGTGCAAGCGGCTTTATGTCGCGCAGGCCCCCGACGGCGGCGTTCGGGACGGGTAGGTCACCCGCCAGTACCGTGATCTCGCCATTCTGGTGTCGGGCGACCCATACCCGTGAACCATCCTCGAGCTCAACCAGTGTAACTTCGCCGACAGCTGGAATCACCACAGTGGGGCCGCGCGCCTCGGTCGGCTTGGCGTGCGGCCCTCGCGCTGTGCTCGAGGCTTCGGCCGGGCCGAAATGGAGCACGTGGACGGGAGCCGGCTGCCGCGGAATCACGATGACTCTCAACGCCATGGAGCGCGTCGGTTCGATGTCTGCGTAGAGGTCAAGCTCCCAGCGGAGGCGCTGGCACGTGTAGGAGCCGGAGACGAGCGCCGGGGAGCGCCAAAGCCCAACGCCGAATGGGTATTATTCTCGACCCAGGCTTGCTGGCGACCAAATGCAGGTATCCTGCGCTTCGAGGGCGCATGGCCAAAGCAGAACATCTCGAGATCTTCGAACAAGGGCGGGAAGCTTGGAACGAGTGGCGAAGGACGCTGGATGAGGACATCAAGCCGGACCTGAGCGAGCTCGATTTGGTCGGCTTCGACTTGAGCGGCTTCAACCTCGGGGACACCAAGCTCATCGATTGCGACCTGACTGACGCCAAGTTCGTCGGCGCGAACATGGACGGCGCCTTGCTCCATGGCGCCACCCTGTGCCGTGCAGATTTTTCGGACGCCGCTTTGCTCAATTCAGTCATCACGGGGGCAGATCTGAGCGACGCCTATCTGGCTGGCCTGGACGCGTGCGGCGTCATGTTCTTGGAGTCCCGGCTCGATCGCGCAAACCTCAGTGGCTCCGCCTTGCTCGAGGCCGACTTCTCGCGCGCCAGCTTGGTAGGTGCCAATCTGAGCCACGCCGACCTGGCGCGGGGTGAATTTGAATCGGCGGATCTCACGGGCGCGGACTTGAGCGGCGCCATCCTGACGAACGCCGCGCTGGTCGACACCGTCGTGGAGGGTGCCAAGTTCTCTGGCGCGAAGATCTTTGGCATTTCGGTTTGGAACCTCAAGGGCACGCCGAGCGAGCAGGAAGATCTCGTGATCGTCCCGCATGAAGAGGGCTTGGTCACCGTGGATGATCTCGAGGTCGCTCAGTTCGTGTACTTGATGTACGACAACAAGAAGATCCGCAACGTCCTCAATACCGTTACCGGCAAAGCGGTGTTGATTCTCGGCCGCTTCACGCCCCCCGAGCGCAAGGCCGTGCTGGACGGTCTACGCAACAAGCTGCGGGAGTTCGACCTGCTGCCCATCGTGTTCGACTTCGATCGCCCAGCCGACAAGGACTACACCGAAACGGTGCAGACCCTTGCCGGCATGAGCCGCTTCGTGATTGCCGATGTCACGAACCCGAAGTCGACGCCGCTGGAGCTCGAAGCGGTGGTCAAGCAGTTCAAGATCCCCTACGTGCCCATCCTCGATATCAGCGTCGATCCAAACCCGTTCGCGATGATCGTGGACCTACAAAAGAACTTTCATTGGGTCCTGCAAACTGTCGCCTATGAATCGAAGGAAGAGCTGCTGGAGAATTTGGAGCTCTTGATTTTGGACCGCGCCATCGCCAAGCACAACGAGCTACAAGAGCAGAAAGCCAAGCAAGTCACGCTGCTTACGCTCGATGAGTTGAAGCGCGCGGGCGCTCGCTCCAAGCGCTGAGCGCTCAGTGGCAGGTGATCTCCAGCGTGGGGCGGAACGCGGCGTTGGCGTGGTTCGAAGCGCCGCTCTGTTGGATCGCTACGGACACGACACAGGAGACAATGGGTCCGATCCGCTGAACGACTGGAGTCCCGGGGCCTTCAAAGGGCAGTGCCAGAACACCGAGTTTCGGAATCGTCCGGATTGCGCTAACCATCCGTTAACCTAAGAGTTTTTACGCGCACTCGTGCGTCCGCGAGGGCTCGAGCCGGGTTCGGAGGGGCCGCGCTGGCTGACACGCCGGTTGAATGGGATTGTTGGGTCGTCGTGCTGACTGCCAGTTCGCGTGAGTCAGGCACGGGAGTCGAGCTACTCTGAGCGTCGCCCGTCATGATTCGAACCGCTTTTCCGCTGCGCAATTTACTCGTTCTGGCGCTGCTCGCGGCGGCCTGCGGTCGAGTGAGCCGGGATCCGGGCGCCGCATGTCGTTTCGAGACATGCATTGGCGGAGCAGGGGGAGAGCAATCTGCGGCGCCCGCGGGCAGCGCTCTCGGCGGAGGTGGTTCGGCCGCGGCAGGAGGTCGCGACTTGCAGGTCGCGGGCGAGGGCGGTGCTGCGGGCGATGGGGTGCCTCTGTCCGGCGATGCCGCCGGTGAAGGCGGCGCGTTGGGTGAGGGTGGGGAGCCTGGGGTGGGTGACGCCGGCGGTGGGGGTCGAGGTAGCGGCGCGAGCAGCGGCGGGCAAAGCAGCGCGGGCAGTGCGGGGCAAAGCAGCGGCGCGGGTGGCGCGGGGCCAAGCGGCGCGGGCAGTGCGGGGCAAAGCGGCGCGGGCGGGACCGGCGCTGAGGCGGGTAGCGGCGGTCACGCGGGTCAGAGCGGTTCGGGCGGCAGTGGTGGAAGCGGCGGTAGTGGTGGGAGCACGTTCCCCACACACTGTGGAGCGCCGGTATCTGGACCTGCGCATTGCGACTTGGTCGCGCCGATGGCGCAGGGGCGCGGGCAACACAGCGCCACTCTGCTTGCGAACGGCAAAGTGCTGGTCGTCGGTGGGTACAGCGGCCCAGTGAACACTGCCAAGGATCTCGCGAGCGCGGTCATGTATGATCCATGCGCAGACACTTGGTCGCCCGCTGGGACGATGGCTGACGCACGCGGCGGACCGAGCGCGGTGCTGTTGGCAGACGGTCGCGTGCTGGTGGAAGGTGGAACCGCTGATGGTTGGTCCGTGGCCACTGCCGAGCTGTACGACCCATCCAGCAATCAATGGTCCAAGGCCGCCTCACCGCCTGGTCCCGGTGTGCTCGTTCGGCTCTCGAGCGGTAAAGTCTTACTCGTGGGTTCGGACGTGGTCGACAACACCACGGCTCTCTACGATCCGGGGACCGATACCTGGTCAGCAACCGGTGTTGAGGCCAAGCCGCGCTTTGGGTTCGAAGCGACCCTGCTAGGTAGCGGAAAAGTGCTTATTTCTGGCGGCTTCGCGGTCGAACCCTTTGCGCCCGCGGTGCTCGGCGCTGAAGCGTACGACCCGTCCAGCGGAAGCTGGTCTGCTGCTGGCACGATGAATCGCATGCGCAACGGTCACGCCCCGGTCCGCCTCGCAAGCGGCCGCGTGCTGGTGTCCGGCGGCTATCCGCAAGCACCCGATCCAACTCCCGCCACGTCGACCGAAATCTACGACCCAAGCACGAACGCGTGGACCGCCGGCCCCGCACTCCCAGAACCCCGCTGGATCCACTCGACGACTTTGCTTCGCGATGGGCATGTACTCCTGAGCGGCGGCGCCGGCACGAACTCCGCGCTGGCCAGCGCTCTGCTCTACGACGAGCACTTGGGCAAATTCGCAGCCACAGCGTCCTTGAACTTCGCGCGCTGGAGTCACACCGCCACGCTGCTCCCTGACGGGCGCGTGCTCATCGTCGGCGGCAACGACAGCAAAGCCATGTTGGATAGCGTCGAGATCTGCACGCCCGATGCGCTGTGACGTTGCGACGTTCGACGGTCATGAGCTGTTGCCCAACATCGAAAGAGCGTTTTGGGCCAGAAAAGATAAACCTTGGCCTCGCAAGATCCCGGGTGTGCTGGATGCGCTCCTGCACATGGAGCGTTCGCTTACGCTGCGGCGCTCAGCAGGGCAAACCGTCGCTGCGCTCGGGACCCAGATCGACTTGAGCGCGTTGCTGATCCACTCCGGACTCATCCTAGCCCGGGTGTTGGACGTGCCGGCGTATGTGCGAGACTGGGCGCTCGCCGGTGAAGCGTATTTGCAGGACGCGATCGCGGACCTGTCGCAACGGAGCGACGACGCCGTCGCGACCTGCTATCTGGGAGAGGCCTCGCACAACCTCGCGCTCTCAATCATCCCACTCGCGTTGTCGGCCTGCGCCGGAGCGGGCAGGGATAG
>Ga0315912_10006551_pt1 | contig 10401 bp, 7 predicted proteins | sample VfabasoilMG_FD_204469 | JGI IMG/M metagenome (GOLD analysis project Ga0315912, IMG submission 204469) | Garden soil microbial communities collected in Santa Monica, California, United States - V. faba soil | ecosystem: Environmental > Terrestrial > Soil > Garden | place: USA: California... | reverse complement strand
AATTGGTGATTGCACCTGTAAGTGGATCATATTCAATAGCTTGGGGCAATCCAGTTTCAGGGTCAATATTTGAAATATAGACACCTTCACCAACCCAGCTTTTCACGCCAATAGCGTCCTGGGCACGAGCAACACCCATGGCACCTTGAACGGTTTCAATATGGCGACCGCCACGGAAAGTTTGTCTCTTGATATAGTTAGCGATCTTACCGCCAATACGTCCATCAAATTGAAATGACAGACCCCAGTTCTTATACTTAAATCGATTTGTTATGCCCCATGACCAATCCGGATTTGTGTTACCTAAGAATTGGGGAACAGCCATGGCAATAGGCCGGCCGCTGGCATCGTTAATGAGTTCTCCTTGTTTAGTCTTGTAGAATGCACTGCCATAGTATGCATCAACACGGTCGCCAATTTCAATGAATCCAATGCGCTTGGCACCATCAGGAAGCTCCTTTAGCGTTTCTTTGAAAGTCGACCAGTTCACTAAAACGTCCCAACTCAGTCCATCAGCTTTGGAAAGTGGTGCTGCGTTCAACACAATCTCCCAACCTCTTCGCTGCGTCTTGGCACCATTAGCAATATACCCGGTATATCCGGTAGATGAAGCAAGCGGTTGATTGGAAATTTTAGGGCCATCAATATTGTTGAAGAATGTTACATCCAAACCGATTTTATTGGATAGCAGTCTGGTATCCAGACCAAACTCTGTAGCCGAGCTGAAAGCCGGTTCAAGTTTCTCATTTGGAATGGTATTCGGATAGTAGGCGCCAGGCTGATTTTGAAACACCAATGGTGTGGTGTAAATGGCCTGGTTACCATAAGTTGGGCCGCCATAAGGTGATTCATAACTGGATCCATAACCTAAAGGATAAGTAGCAGAAGGTGTTGCACCAATCTTAGCCGTGGTGAAACCCTCACCAACTTTTGCATAAGCTCCCCGAAGTTTTAAACTTGAGACTGTTCCAGGCAGGGTAATTAACTCAGACAATATCAAACTGGAAGAAACAGAAGGGAAGAAGTATTTTGTCTTTGTTGGATAAAGAGACGAGTTGTTATCGTATCGACCAGTAGTTGAAACGTTCAACCACTTACGGTATGAGAAGTCTGCACTATAGTATGCACTGTAAACCTCCATGGGTGCACGAAAATTGTATGCCTTCACCGGGTTGAGCGTATTATCGAATGTATAGGCGCCTGGAGTTAATGATGACGCTGGAACATTCAAATAGTCGGTTGTGATATAGCTGGAGTTGTATTTGAACGACCGGATGTTTCCACCTGCGGATGCCGTTATATTAAAATCCTTCGACACATCCTTGGTGAATGTGATCAATATGTCTGTGTTAGTGTCTGTAAGGTTTCGCTTATCCTCCCGATAGTCACCTTTGGCTTGCTCGCGACCATAAACGGTGGCTGAGTAAGGAAATTTCTCGTTCCGGAAGAGATCATAATTACTTATAGAAGTCCTGCCTATTACTTGTAAATACTTGGTAGGACTGTACTTGAGTGAGAGGTAACCATATACATCGGATTTCTGATGGCCTCTTAACCATTCCTTTGTCATGAACCAGGGGTTATTATATCGGGTATAGTCGGCATAGATTTGCTGAACGCCTTCTTTGCCTGGCTGCCAATAATTTTTCATATCATCAACGCTCCAATCCGCACCACCCCATATTGTCATATTATATATCATACTATTAGGGCCATACTGTACGTCTGGAAAGTTTTGACTGTATTGATGATTGTAATTGAGGTTTGACTCTAATCTCAGCTTGTCTGAAAAATCGAAGCCGGTGGTCACATTAAAATTATCGCTGTTCAGGTCTGTGTTTGGAACAAGACCCCTTTGGTATGTATGAGTGTAAGAGAATCGCAAGTCATACTTTTGGCCAGAAGCAGATACCGCTATGTTATTGGTTAATAATAATCCTGCCCTTACAAAACGTTCCAAGTTATTTGCACCGCGGGCTACCCAAGGGGTAGGCACAATGTTTCCGGTAAAAGAAGAAGCTCCGTTATGAAACGTTGTAGTATAGGTATTGTTTGGATCAACTACTCCATCATATTGAGGAATTAGTTGGCCATCAAAATGTGGACCCCAGATGTCGTAATCAGAATCATTCAAACCTGCACCTTTACCATCAGCAAAAGCATAGCGGCCATGGTCGCCAGGGCCGTATTCATCTTGCACTTTAGGGATGGTGAGAAAACCATTATCCATCATGGTTGATGAGTTAAAGTCGATGCTGAAGCCGCGTTTATCCGTTGAACCTCTTTTGGTAGTGATGATAATGGCTCCATATACTCCACGAGTCCCGTAAAGAGCTGAAGCAGAGGGGCCTTTGAGTACCGTGTAGGTTTCAATATCATCGGGACTAATGTTCCATGTGTCTGAATTAATCGGAACTCCATCTACAACATACAACACATCGGCTTTGCCGCGCAAGGAAATTACCGGTGCTCCAACCAGTTCGGCAGATGCCCCAACATTCAAACCGGCCACTTTACCCACTAAACCGTTTATAGCATTAGGCTCACGTGCTTTTATCAAAGTACTACCCTTTATCTCCTGCGTAGCATAACCGACTTTAGCTTTGTCTTTTTCAATACCCAAAGCTGTAACCACAACCTCGGAGAGTACTGTGGCATCACTTTGAAGAATTACGTCCAGGCTGGTGCGGCCATTTAAACTCACTTCCTGAGTTTTAAAACCAACGAATGAAAACACCAGCACGTCATCACCTGATTGAGCCGTAATACTATATTTTCCATCGGCATCGGAGATGGTGCCATTCATGGTTCCTCTTATTAAAATGTTTACTCCAGGGATCGGGCTTTGATCCTCAACGGAAACAATTTTTCCGGAAACCACGATTTGAGCAAAGGCCATATCTATGGCCACCAATGTTGCGATGAGCAACAGCACGAGTTCGCGCCATCTTCCACCGCGGGGTAACGCTTGTACAGTTTCTTGCATTTCTTAAGGGTTTAGGTTAATATTTTTTTCACCAGGAAGAGCTTCTGCTCCTCATGACGGCACAAAATTTCTAAACCACTTTTACCTTACTGGCAGGAAATAATTATTGGATAGTTATTAAAAAGCATCGGAAGATTTACCCAAGCATTAACGAAGCATTACCAAACGGGCTAAAATTATAACTCCCGATCCATAATTTCTTCGGCTAAACCAAACGAAAGGGTCATCCCGGCACCGCCTAAGCCATTGATTAACACAATATTTTTCTCGGGACGGTAAACTAAAAAATTAGAGCCGTTAATCTTGGGGTAAACTCCATGCCACCGCTCGGTGATTTGTAAATTTTTTAATTGCACAAAAGTGGACAGGTACTGGAGTATATATTGATCGATTTCGACTTTGTCGAACGGTTCAAGCGTTTTGCCATACTCATGCGAATCACCAATAATAAATTCCATCTGGTTATTTTGAGCCAGTAGTACATGTATGCCATACTTGCTAAACTCAGGGGAACTTTGATTGTACCGCTCATCTACCGCCTCTAACGAACTACATTTCGAAAAAGCCTGATAATGACGAAGCGTTAAACCCGCACATAAGGTTGGGCCAAGAGTTGGAGTGCCATCCACCACGCCTTTCATCATTTGAAGCTTGCACTTGTAAATTGATTGCTCCTGATAAACTTCTGGGAAAAGTGAATCAAAATCTGCACCGGGGCACACAAATACCTTTTGCACTCGCCATTCCTCCTCCGTGGTTCTTACCCATGGAAGTGTAATCTCCCGCACCATATTCCCAAAACGGAGAGTTAAACCAAATTTTTCTTTTAACCATAGTGGAATTGTGCGAATGGCCTCACGTGGATTTACTGTAGCCTCTGTGCTGCTCCATAAGGCTGTTTTTAATCCGGATATTTGGGCAGTAGGTGAAATATCCTGAACCTCATTTGGAGTTAATAGCTTACACCGATAGGGCGCGGAACCATGTAGCTCCACAAATTCTTCCAATACCTTTCGCTCATCAGCGTGGTAGGCCAAGTGAAGAGATCCATTCGCATTTATCCAAAGATCGGCCTGGTGAGCAACTTCAGCCCAATGTTCGCGACTTTTAAGAGCGTATATCAAGTTGGTTCCAGGCTCTTGCCCAATCGGCCATAGCAATCCGAAATTACGCACCGATGCTCCAACAGCAAACCGATCACGCTCAAACAAAACAACCGACAAACCTTTTTTTAAAGCCATATAGGCATGAGCCAGGCCGACAATACCTCCACCTATAATTGCTACATCAGCTGATTTTTCCATTTCTTTTTATGCGAGAAATCGTTTGAGAAAAATCTTACAATCATTTTAGATCAACACTTCATCAAAAGATTACTCAAGCTCCAAGAGTCAATCTTCACAAACGTAAGTAACTAATAAGCCTGATTCAGTTAAGCACTTGTTAAATCAAGAACAACTTTCCCGCAATCACCCATCTCCTAAATACTTTACTATTAACAAAAAGTTAAATACGTTAATCAAACGTTGATATGCAGATTACAATGAAGTATTGGTCGGGCGGTAGGTTTCTACATGATTTTTACTTCGCCAGGCTTAACAAGGAAAATAAATTCTTCGAGCCCCATTCAGCTCGCCTTATTTGCATCGATTACTTCGTTTTGCTTATATAGTTGTATTTACACGTTTAGAAAAACTTTTACCGTAGCCACATTCGACAACCTTATTTTCTTAGGTGTTCAGTATAAAGTATGGCTTGTGGTATTCCAGGTATTAGGTTATGCACTTGCCAAAATTATTGGGATAAAAGTTGTTGCTGAACTGAAAAGGGAGAACCGGGCTGGTTATATCTTAACAATGGTTTCGGTTTCGGGTCTTTCCTGGTTTCTCTTTGGGATAGTTCCCGCACCGTGGAATTTGTTTTGCCTTTTCACCAATGGGCTCTCCCTTGGTATGGTCTGGGGAACAATTTTTAACTATTTGGAAGGAAGAAAGACTACCGAAATGCTGGCCGTTGGTCTTTCTATAAGCTTTATTCTAGCCTCTGGTATGGCAAAATCCGTAGGCGGATTTTTATTGAGGTTTGGAGTTTCGCCCTATTGGATGCCCTTTGCCACCTGTTTAATATTTGCACTCCCCCTCCTGATTTTTCTCAACCTGTTAAATCACCTTCCTCCTCCAACCCCGGATGATGAAGCAGCACGGACCAAACGCCTCCCAATGAATGGCCGGGAAAGAAAACTTTTCTTCTTTACTTTTTGGCCGGGTATATGCCTTTTTATTGTGTCCTACATTTTGTTGACATCCTTCCGCGACTTTAGAGACAATTTTGCATCCGAAATCTGGACAACGCTTGGCTATGGCAACAGTCCGGAAATTTTCACCACTGCCGAATTACCTTCGGTAATAATCGTTTTGGCCGTAGTTATAGGAATAATGTTTATCCGCAATAACGCCCGGGCATTTTTACTTAATCACATTTTGATTTTTGCCGGGTTTGCATCCATTGGCATATCCTGCTTGCTCTTTCAATCCAACATCGTTTCACCTGTGTTCATGATGATCGCTGTAGGCACCGGGTTATACATGGCATACGTGCCGTTTAACAGTATTTTTTTTGACCGAATGTTGGCCGCTTTCCGCTACTCCGGAACGGTTGGATTTATTATGTACCTCAGTGATTCTTTTGGTTACATGGGAAGTTTGGCTACTCTGTTTGTTAAAGAATTTGGAAATTTGAAGATGAACTGGCTGGAATATTTTGTTTTCAGCGGTTATATATTGTCGATTACCGGAAGCCTCCTCATACTGGCTTCCGCTTATTATTTTTATTTAAAGCATAGGGGAACCCAGTCAAAAACTGTGCATCAGCAAGTGCCCGAAATAATTATTTCGGAAAAATCAAATATGGAATCGGCCGCTGTTACGAGTTCGCTGAATTGATAAAGGCCGGAGATATTTCAAAAATTGGGAGCACCTCCGGTATTTCTGCAATCAGATGCGTATGGGGTTCAAACTTAAGTTGAAGTTCGGTGAAGGCACCCGTTGTAACACCAATTACCCAACCACAACCGGCAGCAGTGCCTTGTAATAAATCAGAAGGAGTATCTCCAATCTTGGCAACATTCTGCGCAAACGAAACATTGGCCACGCTCATTGCCTTATAGATCATATCGGGATACGGCCGGCCTTGAATATTATCCTCACTTGTAACGAAACCATCAATTAACCTCCTGTCAAGCCAGCCCATCCTTTTCAGTAAAGGTGATGCGATGTCGCGATCAAACCCGGTATCCACAAAGATTTTTATTCCTGCCGCTTTAAGCTGCTCGAATGTTTCAGATACTCCGTCCTTTTCACAAACACTATTGTCGTTCAGGTAAAAATCAATCATCTGCTTTACAAAATACTGATGAATGGCTTCAACCCACTGCAATGAAATTATCCTTTTGCCGTGATATCTTTTTTCCAGCAATTTGGTAATAGCAGTAGGTTTAGGAATACCCATCACTTCGTTGGCATCATTGAGGGATATTTCCACTTCATGTTTTTTCATTGCCTCCTGTAAAACCTTATGAACCGACCGATTGTCTTTTACAGTAGTTCCAGCCAAATCGAAGACAGCTAATTGAATATTCATTTTAAGTGGTATTATTTCAATGTAAGCTTCGTCAAATAATATTACCGGTTTAATAAATACAGGTTACCAAAAAGTGAAGTTTCAGTGTTCGCGCAGGTTAACAAAATAGTAAAACTGAATTCGCATGCACTATACCCTCGGAATATAGCTTTGAGGAAAAAATTATGTCAATCGCGGAGAGGGCAAATGAGATTATTGATTTGTACAGGCAGTTTGGCCAGGCTGATTATATCGGGGAGCCGGTAAGTCAAATCGAGCATATGTCGCAAGCGGCACAATTGGCCATGCGGGAAAGTTATGATGACGAAGTTGTGTTGGCTGCATTTTTTCATGACATAGGTCACCTTTGCGTAGCTAAAAACAAAGAAAATGACCTGGTCGGTTTAGGAATCAAAAATCATGAACAGGTAGGTGCACACTATCTCCGAATAATGGGATTCCCTGAAAAAGTGACAAGTCTCGTGGAAAGTCATGTCCGGGCTAAGCGCTATCTCTGTTTTATTGATCCGGGCTACTACAATAGGCTATCGGAGGCCAGCAAGAAAACACTTGACCTCCAGGGTGGAGTTATGACAAAGGAAGAAGGTGTTGAATTTGAAAAGCATCCATACTCTGAACTCATGGTCAAAATGAGAATTTGGGATGACCTCGCAAAAGAAACCGGAGTGCCGGTAATTGATTTCAGGATTATCTACGATAAAATTCTCACCGTTTTGGATTAAAACCTTACGGAGGCTTTAAAAGTAAAGCTACCGCTAAAAATTCTCTGGGTTATATATTATTAAAATATTAATTTCATGTTAAGAAATTTAACATGAGGTGAGAATTCTCGTTTTAATTGCCATTTGTCTTCTCGTAAACACTATTTCTTCATCTGCAGAAGTTAAGTGGAGCCAGGGTTCCATCGTGTTGGCCACCGGTGAGGTTAGGCAAGGCGAAATTGCCTTCCAGGTTTCTGAGATAGTTCTCTTTAGAACAAAGAATGAGCTAACCGTCTATCCCGCACACAAAATTCATTCATTTTATTATTTTGATAAACCGGAGAACATTAATCGAAAATTTATCGCTTTAAGTTCCGGGAATGGAAAACCATCTGCCTTTTACGAGGTTGTGGTCTGGGGCGAAGTGAAAGTGATCCGAAAACTTAAGTCGTCTGTTTTATCAAATCGAAAAAAATCGGATAACGATGATTATTTCTATTTCACTTATCAACAGAATTCAATTGTTGACTTAAAAGATTTTAGACGCAAAGTTTACCCTAATCTTATTTCGGGAAATAACCATATACTCAACCAAATTAATGAGCAGCATCTTAATCCAAATGATGATTCAGATGCCATTAAGATCATAAGGTTGTATAATAAACTTGCTTACACAGAGACTTTGATCGCAGGAATATCATTTTAATTTTTAAAGGCATCAGCCAAAAATTCTCATTCCCATTAAGGAAGAATTATTTTTTAGGATAGAACTTTAAATATGTTCTATTCAGCGTGATGCTGCTGTCACCCTCCAAATATTCATACTTGGCCACGAGCATATCATCGTCAAATTCAAACATCATGGTTTCAATTTTAGTACTGGCGAAGTTCAATTGCTTTGATATTAATATGTTCGGATTTTGCTTTGTGCGTAAGTATTCGGCCCGCAATTCTCTTTCCTTGAAATTCGGGGCTTCAATTATTAGTTCAAAATAGCTACGGGTCAAACTTGTTGAATCGCGAATTATGGCAACTTTTGCCCAGTGGTCTCGAATTCTGTGTTCCTTCGAACTGAAAAATTCATACCACGGGGGCACAATTACCAGGTCGTCAGAAATAGTGTAGAGCCCTTCAATCGGATCAACCTTATGATATTTGAAATATAACCCAAGTTGTCTATTGAAATCCGTCTGCTTTTGACAAAGTCCAGGTTGAATTGTCAGTATTACACATATCAATAAAAATAAAACTCTCATTGGTTACGGCTGGATTTTGTATAAAACGGTACCATGGTACAAAAATGTTAGATGATAGCAATAAAGCAAGCGGAATGCCAAGACCTTTGTCATCGGATCCGTTTCGGAACCCCTGACATTTGGTTATTTCAAATTTACACGATTTCCATTTACTTCAGAATTACGCTAACCTGCAAGAAATAAAATGCCTGTAACATGTAACTTGCACATTCATGAAAACGAGAACTTTTTTCATCCTTTTTATTTTGGCCGGGGTCTCCACCTCGCTCTTTTACATTTTCGATGGGAATGAAAGCACGCAATCCTATATCGAAGAAATAAACAAAGAGAGAAAAGATAAAGATGATCTCATGCGCGCAGCTCCTGATTCGCCTTTTGGTGATCAGAAAGGATTGTTTACAAGTTTGAAATATTTTCCTGCCGATCTTAAATACAGAATACAGGCAAACCTGAACCCTGTTTCAAAACGAGAAATTATTACTTTAACCACCAACTCTGGTGAGTCACAGTTTTATCTCACCTATGCCTGGGCTGAATTTGATCTGGACAATCTCCATCACCGGTTGCTTATTTTGGAGATGAAAGATTCCGATTCTCCGCAAGAGAGCTTATTCCTTGCTTTCTCCGACCAAACAAACGCCAACGAAACCTACGGAGCAGGCCGCTACCTCGATGTTAAAAAAATTCCCGGAGCGAGCACCATCACGCTCGACTTTAATAAAGCCTATAATCCATATTGCGCTTACTCAGAAAATTTTTCCTGTCCATTCCCTCCCAGGGAAAACATTTTGACAGCGAGAATAATGGCAGGTGAGAAAGTTTATAAATAGTATGCCTTCTTCAAACACCTTCGCCCCTCCTCTATCCTCTTTTCATTCCTTTGCCCCTATACAAAAGTTGAGTCGGGGTTCGCATGTGGTGGTGATTGGCGCTGGTGCCTTTGGAGGATGGTCGGCATTGTATTTATTAAGAAAGGGATATAAGGTAACATTAATTGATGCCTGGGGCGCGGGCAACTCCCGCTCAAGCAGTGGCGATGAAACGCGGGTAATCCGCTCCACCTATGGAGCCAATGAACAGTATTTCAATTTGAATATACGTTCCCTTCAGCTTTGGAAAGAAAACGAGAAGCGTTGGAATAAAAAAATATTTTTCAATACGGGGGTGTTATGGATGTGCTATGAAGAAAAAGCACCCATGGTGGATGACTCAACTCCTTTCGCCATCAAAAACAAAATGGAATATGAGTATATCACCCGGGAACAACTTCAAAAAAGATTTCCCCTTATCCGAACAAGCGACTTGCATCATGCCTGGATTGATCCATTTGGGGGCTACCTTAAAGCACGCGAAAGTTGCCTGTCGGTAGCAGAAGCCTTTCTTAAGGAAGGAGGAAAAATTATTCAAACTTCAGTGAAGCCTGGCTTAACCAAAAACGGAAAGATGGAAAACGTTGAGCTTTCCAACGGAAATAAAATTACCGCTGATTCCTATTTATTTGCCTGCGGCTCGTGGATGGGCAAAGTATTTCCAGAACTACTGGAGAACTTTATCACCTGCACTAAACAGGAAGTTTTTTACTTCGGGGTGCCCGAGATGGATGCTGAACAATATGATAATCTGCCTGTCTGGGTAGATGTGGACGGAAAGGATTTTTATTACGGCATTCCGGGAAATGCCAACCGCGGATTTAAAATCGGGGTGGACAGACGCGGTAGACCCTTCGACCCAACCAAGGATGAGCATTCCATCAGTCCAGAAGTTTTGGCTCACGCACGCAATTTTATTGAGCATCGGTTTCCCGGATTAAAAAACGCGC
>Ga0315912_10006550_pt1 | contig 10402 bp, 6 predicted proteins | sample VfabasoilMG_FD_204469 | JGI IMG/M metagenome (GOLD analysis project Ga0315912, IMG submission 204469) | Garden soil microbial communities collected in Santa Monica, California, United States - V. faba soil | ecosystem: Environmental > Terrestrial > Soil > Garden | place: USA: California... | reverse complement strand
GCCATGGGCCGGCTTTACATGGACGCGCTGGACTGCCCGTTCCGCGGCACCGCCGTCGAGCTCGCCAAATACCGCCTCGGCGGCAATGTCGCCGCCATCATTGTCGATTTCCACGCCGAAGCGACCAGCGAGAAAATGGCCTTCGCCCACTCCTTCGACGGCCAGGTCTCGCTCGTGGTTGGCACCCACACCCACTGCCCGTCGGCCGATCATCAGATCCTGCCCGGCGGCACCGCCTTCCAGTCCGACGCCGGCATGTGTGGCGATTACGACAGCGTGATTGGCATGGCCAAGGAAAACGCCGCCGCCCGCTTCTGGCGCAAACTACCCGGCGAACGCCTCGCACCCGCCGAAGGCGAAACCACCATTTGCGGCCTGCTCGTGGAAACCGACAATATCACCGGCCTCGCCACAAAAATCGAACCCATCCGCCTCGGTGGCCGCCTGTCCCAGGCCATGCCCACATTCCTGGACGGGTCGTAGCAATAGCCGAGCCTGGGCAATAGCCCAGCCTGGGCCTGCCGGCGTCGTGTGGGGCTCAGTAGCTGGGCATGGTGGAAAAGGGCGTGAGTTGCAGTTCGTGGGTCCAGCAGGACCGGTCCTGCGTGTGCAGGTACCAGAACCCCTCGGCGATTTTTTCTGGGTTCATGATGAGGTCCGGCCGGTTTTGGATTTTCGGCAGCGCGCGCGTGCCGGGGGAATCGATGGTGCCGTCGATGACGATGTTGGCGACGTGCACGCCGTGTTCGGAATATTCCTCCGTCAGTACCTGTGACAGCGTCCGCATCATGACGCGTGGGTAATACAGGGACTCGCCCGTGTAGCGCTTCTTGCCGCGCAGGGACTTGGAGTTGTTGGAGAAAAAGAAGCTGCCGGCGCCCTTCCTGCGCATGGCCGGCAGCACTTCCTTTGCCACCAGGAAGGGGCCGCGGCTGGCGATGTGGTGGGCGACGTCGAACATCTCCACCGGGATGTATTCCAGCAGTTCCTGCCCGGCCGGCAGGTCGCGGCCTTCCAAGTAGCCGGCGTTGTAGACCACCACGTCTGGGTCGCCGGCATCCTTGCGGATGCTGGCAAAGGCGGCGGCGATGGAAACCTGTGATGACAGGTCCAGTTCCACCACCGCGCAGGCACCGCCCTGGTCGCGGATGGTCTTGGCCAGCCCGTCCGCGTTGGCGGCGGTGCGCGTGGTTAGCACCGTGAAGAACCCCTCGCGGGCAAATTTCTGCGCGATGGCGCCGCCAACGCCCCAGCGAGCGCCGAGCGTTACGTTGTCGCCGGTCAGGTTCTGGCCGTGCGCCAGGCGCGTGTTGCGGCCATCCGGCTGCCATTTGGATGTCGCGCCGATGACGACGCAGACAGGCTTGCCCGCCGTGTTCCTTGATTCACTCATGTTCCATTCCCCCCAGGGTTATTTGCCGTCGTGCCAGCCCCACCAGGCGCAGATCGCCTGGCCCATCACCTTTGGCTTGTCCTCTTCCTTCAGCCACGGCATGTGTTCCGTGAACATCGTCACGCATTCACGCCAGGTGCATTTCATCTTAGTGATGTCGGTGCCCCAGAACATGCGGTCGGCGCCGAAGGCATCGTAGATCTGGTGCAGGCAGCCCAGCATCTTCGGGTGCGGATACGCCTCCGCCGAATAGCCGGGCGCGCCGGTGGCCTTCACCGCGACATTCCTGTGCTTTGCCAGGGCCAGAAGGTCCGGGATGTGTGTCATCGCCGCCTCGTCCTTCAGCGTCGTCATGCCGCCGCGGCCGCCCAGGTGGTCCACGGTGATGCGCAGTCCCGGAAAGCGCGTCGCCACGCCGTCCAGGTCCTTCAGCGAGTCCGTGCACAGCAGGGACACCGGCACGCCGTGTTTCTCGCATTCCGCCCATAGCGGATCGAGCGCGCGTTCCGCGATCATCGTGCGGGCCGGTTCATGCAGCACGGTCCAGCGCAGGCCCAGCATGCCGGGTTGGTCGCGCCACGCGGCGACCTGACCGCGAGACGCGGGGTCCAGCGGAATGCTGCCCATGATGGCGAAGCGGCCGGGATAGTCGCGCACCGCCTTGAAGGCCATGTCGGTGGAGCCAGGGTCCCAGCCCACGGGGTGGATGATCGCGGCGTCGATGCCGCCCTCGTCCATCATGCCCACGGCTTCTTCCGTATCGAAGCGCGTCACCTGCCGGTGCGACATGTTGCTGGGCAGGCCGCTGCCCCAGACATGGATCTGGGCGTCGACGATCCTCATTGCGTTTTCGCTCCCTTGCATCGTGCCCGCGCACGCGGTGGCACGCAGATGACGGGATTTCGTATCACAGGTCGCGCGGCCTGTCGTGGCGGGGCGGCTTCAGCGTGAGCGCTCCGCCAGCCAGCGCAGGACGCGAAGCAATTGCGGCACGCGCACCGGCTCCCCGAGCGTGCCGGTAACGGCAACGCCAAGCTCCGCCTCGGGTGTCTCGTCCGGGCGGATGGCCAACATCGTGTCGACCGTCCCGTCCGTCAGGCTTATCGTCCCGCTCATCCCGATCGCGCCGGCGGGGGCGGTGAGGTCGGCATGGCTGAACCGCAGCAGGCCACGCGCGAATCCGGCTGAAAGCGACAAGCCCGTAAATGGCGTGGTACCGGAACTGAGTGCCATGCGCAGTGCGTCCGTGGTTGCCTCGGCTGGTTCTGATCCGGCCCGGGCAAGCGCGATTGCCGCCGCCGGTAGATTGATGCCGTGCAGCACACCGTCATGCGCACTGATCTGAAGCTCGCCTTCCGCCGTGGCGCGCAAGGCGGCCGGGGAATGGCCACGTGCGATGAGGCCCAAACGGGCTGTAACCTGCCCCTCGCTGACATAGAACGGCCGTCCGGTGACAGTCGGGGCAGGGCGCGCGGCCTCAAGATTGAACTGCAGCGACAGTGTCGGGGCTTCTTGCGCATCCGCCAACGGGGCCTGCACCGTGGCCTGCAGGGTTGCCTGCCCATCCGCGACGCGCATGGTACAGGCGGAGAGTTTCTGCTCCGCGCGGCTCAGGCTCAACGTGCACGCCAGGTGCCGCGCCACTGTCGCATCTTCCGCCTGCACCTGGTCCGCGCCGAGTTGCACGGTGCCGTCCACGCGGCTGGTCGGTAGTGTGGCCTGGTCGTTCGCCGGTGGCCACGGCAGGGGCAGGGTTTCAGCCTGGAACCTTACGTCGATCACCGGTGTGGCGCCGCCGAAGGTGACGGATGCGTTGCCCACTCCACGCAGGTTGCCTGCCGTGAGTTGCGTATTTTCCAGCGTGAGTGCCTGATCTCGCCCGACCCAACGTGTTTGCAGGGCAAACGAGCCCTCGCCTGGCCAGCCTGGCGCCCAGGCGCGCAGCGTGCCGGGGAGGGCAGGGTCCGCGATGCCGAGCGCGGACATCAGGCGGCCGGCATTGGGGTGCAGCGCGCTGATGCGGCCGGAGCCCTGCCAGGTGTTGATGTCGAGCGTATCCTGCGTTTCCACCCGCAAATCACCTAGTTCGGCCTGGGCGCGCAGGATCAGCGCGTCCTGCGTGCCGGAGACATCGCCGCGCAGGGCCAAGGGGGCATCCCATAGCGCGGGAGTTCCCTGCCACGCGCCAGGCAATAGGCGTGGCAACGGCGTGGCACTGCTGGTGGTGAGCTCGAACTTACCGTCTGCCAGCCGGGCATCCTCACCCAGGGCGAAGGCGAGTTCGTAGTGGGCCCCTAGCAGGCTGCCGCCAAGGCGGCGCACGGCAAGGCGCCCATCCGCAATACTTGCGTCCAGCCCGATATCCTCGGACACCAGAGAGCCCATCCGAAGTTCCGTGACGCGCAGCTGGATGTCACCCGTCATCCGCGCCGCCAGCTGGGCCAGAGTCGGCAAGTCGGTTGGCAGGTCGCGAACGGGCACATCCAGTCGCAGTCGGCCTAATGTGAGGTCGGCCCGCACGGCGGTGCGTGGCGTCGCCTGGCCCACGCTGAGATCGCCGGAGACATCCACCTCTCCGAGCCGGCCGCGCAAGCTCGCGAATTTCAGCGATCCCGGGGACAGTTCCACTTGTCCGGCAAGTTCTGCACTGGCCGGCAACATCTGCGGTGGCGGGACGAATGGCATTCCGGGTCTGGCCGCTTCCAGCCAGCGCAACGTGGTGGCTGGCGCCGGCGCCTGCAGATGTGCGGCCCCCTTAAAAACACCGCCCGCCAGCGTGCCGTTTAGCGTCAGGTTCGCCTCCCCGGGCAGGACCGCGCGACCGTCCTCCAGCGTGATCCCCGTGCCTGACCAGTTGAGGCGACCATGCAACTGATGCAGCGTGCCCCCGGCCAGGTTGGCGGCGGCGATTCCGAGGTCCAACGAGATAGGCAGGGCAGGGGACTGGATGGCGCCCAGTGCACCACCCCAGGAATCGATATCCATCCGCGAGGCATTGAGGCGCATTTCCAACCGGGGCGTGCCCTGCCAGTGCAGCAGCGCGTCTCCTTGCGCGGTTCCGGATGGCAGGGTGAGGCTCCAGGCTTCCGCGGTCAGGCCCTCCGCGGTCAACCGCAGGCGGCCTGTTCCGCGCACGGGGATGGCAGGCGCGGGCAGGAACTGCGACAGGTCGGCGGTGGTGAAGCTGGCTTCCGCCGTGGCCATGCCATTGGCCGCAACCTGGCCATCCACATGCAGGCCGGCGGGGGCATCGCGCCCACCGGCGCGCGCATCCAGTGCCAGGATTGCATGGCCGTCGCGGCCGGGCGAGCCCGACCGGGCGATAATGCGCCATTCCTGCCCGCTGATACGGGCGCTTCCCTGCAAGGTCATGGCCTCGTCAGACGCGCTGACATCGGCAGTAATGTCGCGCAGTTCCATCGCCCCGAGTGTCAGGCTGCTGCGCTCGATCCGCGTCGCGTAACTACGTGCCCAGGGCGAGGACCAGAGGAATCCCTGGCCCGGAGAGGGTGGCCATGGAAGGCGCAGGGAGGCGCCAATCACGACCAGGTCGTGCGCGACGAAGTGCCCTGTCAGCAGGGGTAACGGCGCGACGCGCAGGCGCAGTTCTTCCACGCGAAGGGACTCGCCCAGGCGCACCTGCGTCGCGGTCAGGCGTGGCTGGGGTAGCAGCGTGAAGGCGAGACTGCCCTCTATGCGCGCCGGGCTGCCAAGCGCTTCGGAGGCAACTTCCTCCAGCAGGTCGCGGTAGCGGGATGCATCCAGCGCCGGCGGCACCAGCCACGCCGCCAGCGCCAGCAGACCGACCAGACCGGCGATGATGGCGAGGCCACGCCGCATGCTAGGTCGTCGCGCCGTAGCCGCCGCCGCCCGGGGTTTCGATGACGAACACATCGCCGGGGTCGAGTTCCGCGCTGTCCGTGCCGGTCAGAACCTGGCGCGTGCCATCGACGCGCTCCACCCATTGCCGACCCGCCGCGCCATCCGCCCCGCCTTGCAGGCCGAAGGGCGGCACGTTGCGGCGGGAGGCGACGACGATGGCCGTCATGCTGTCGAGGAAGCGGATACGGCGGATGGAGCCATCTCCGCCCTGCCATTTCCCCTTGCCGCCGGACCCGCGGCGGATGGCGAACTGTTCCAGCCGCACCGGGTAGCGCAGTTCCAGGATTTCCGGGTCCGTCATGCGCGTGTTGGTCATGTGCGTCTGGATAGCGGAGGTACCATGAAAACCCGGCCCGGCGCCGGTGCCGCCGCAGATGGTTTCGTAGTACTGCCGGTGCGCATCGCCGAAGATGAAGTTGTTCATCGTCGCCTGGCTGCACGCGATCGCGCCCAGCGCGCCGAACAGCGCGTTGCAGGTGGCCTGGGAGACTTCCGTATTGCCGGCCACCACCGCCGCGCCGGGCTTTGGCGAAAGGAACGTGCCGGGCGGGATGATCAGGTTCAGCGGCTTCAGGCAGCCGTCGTTCAGCGGAATATCGTCCCCCACCAGGCAGCGGAAGACATACAGCACGGCGGCGCGCGTGACGGCGGGCGGGGAGTTGAAATTCTCCGGCCGCTGCGCTCCGGTGCCGGTGAACTCCACCGTGGCGGTACGCGCGGCGTTATCCACGGTGACGGCAACCCTGAGCGGCGCGCCGGTGTCCATCGTGTAGTCGAAGCTGCCGGACCCGATGCGAGAGAGCACGCGGCGCACGCTTTCCTCCGCGTTGTCCATTACGTGCTTCATGTAGGCGCGCACGGTTTCCCAGCCGAACTGGGCCACGACCTTCTGCAATTCCTGCACGCCCTTCTCATTGGCGGCGATCTGCGCCTTGATGTCGGCCACGTTCACATCCGGGCTGCGCGCGGGGTAGGTCGCGCCGGCCAGCAGGGCGCGGAACTCGGCTTCCCGGAAATGGCCCTGCGCCACCAGCAGGAAATCGTCGATGACGACGCCTTCCTCCTCCAAGGTGCGGGAGATGGGCGGCGTGGACCCGGGTGTCAGGCCGCCGATATCGGCGTGATGGCCGCGCGAGCCGACGAAGAACAGAATCTCCCGTCCTGCCGTGTCGAACACCGGGGTAATCACAGTGACATCGGGCAGATGCGTGCCGCCGTTATACGGATTGTTCAGCGCCACCACGTCGCCCGGCCGCAGCGTATCCCGCCGGCTGTTCAGCACGATGCGAACGCTCTCGCCCATCGCGCCCAGGTGCACCGGCACGTGCGGCGCGTTCGCCACCAGGTAGCCTTCGTTGTCGAAGATGGCGCAGGAGAAATCCAGCCGTTCCTTGATGTTCACGGAAAGCGACGTGTTCTGCAGCACCGCGCCGGTCTGCTCGGCGACGGACATGAACAGGTTGTTGAACAGTTCCAGCAGCACCGGGTCCGGCTTAGCACTGCCCGCCGGCACGCGAGAGGGCAGGGGGGTCGTGCGCCGCAATGTCATGTGGTTCAGGCCGGTGACGGTGGCGGTCCAGCCCGGTTCCACCACGGTGGTGGCATTCGCCTCCCGCACCAGGGCGGGGCCAGGCAGCGTGTCCCCGGCGCGCAGTTCGGTGCGGTCATAGACCGGGGTTTCGTGATCCTGGCCGTGGCTCCACATCCGCACCGTATCCACCACGCGCGGGGCGCCATCGGCGCGGGCCGGCAGTTCCGCTTCCCGCACCGCGTCGCCGGGGGAAACTGCTTCCACCGCCACCGCTTCCACCACAATCGGGCGTTCCGGCGTAGCGAAGCCGAACCGGGCACGATGCGCATCGGTGAAGTTGGCGACGATGTGTGTCAGTTCCTCCAACTTCACGATCAGCGCCGCTTCCGTGCCGGCGTAGCGCAGGTGCAGGCTGGGGCGTACCTCTATCCCCGCCTCCTCCGCGCCCTGCGCGCGCAATGCGGCGACGGCATCCGCGCCCAGCCGCACCGCCAGCGCGCGCAGTTCCGGCATGGCGTGCTCATCCAGCGGGATCTCCACCGCCTGCTCGCGCATCGCAGTCTGGTCCGCCAGGCCCATGCCGTAGGCGGAGAGCACGCCGGCAAACGGGTGGATGAATACGGTTTCCATGCCCAGCTCGTCCGCCACCAGGCAGGCATGCTGGCCGCCAGCGCCGCCGAAGCATTGCAGCGCGAAACGCGTGGCATCGTGCCCCTTCTGCACGGAGACCTGCTTGATGGCATTGGCCATGTTGGCGACCGCGATGCGCAGGAAGCCTTCCGCCACGTCGCGTGGATCGCGCTTCTCACCCGTAGCGGCCGCGATCTCATTCGCGAAGGTGGCGAACTTGGTTCGCACCACCCCGGCGTCCAGCGGTTCATTACCGTTCGGGCCAAAGATCGTCGGGAAATGCTCCGGCTGGATCTTGCCCACCATCACGTTGGCATCGGTCACCGCCAGCGGCCCGCCACGCCGATAACACGCCGGCCCCGGATCGGCCCCGGCGCTGTCCGGCCCGACGCGCATGCGCGCGCCATCGAAATGCAGGATGGACCCGCCACCGGCGGCCACGGTGTTGATCGCCATCATCGGCGCGCGCATGCGCACGCCCGCCACTTCGGTCTCGAACGCGCGCTCGAACGCGCCGGCATACAGCGCCACGTCCGTGGATGTGCCGCCCATGTCGAATCCGATGACATGGCCGAAGCCGCCCGCCTCCGCCGTGCGCGCCGCGCCGACAATGCCGCCGGCGGGGCCGGACAGGATCGCGTCCTTGCCCTGGAAACTCGCCGCCTCCGCCAGCCCGCCGTTGGACTGCATGAAATACAGCTTCACGCCCTGCAATTCGGACGCCACGCTGTCCACGTAGCGCCGCAGGATGGGCGAGAGATACGCATCCACCACCGTCGTATCGCCGCGCGGCACCAGCCGCAGCAACGGGCTTACCTCGCTGCTGGCGGATACCTGCGTAAACCCCGCCGCGCGCGCCAGCCGCGCCAGGCGCTGTTCATGCTCCGGAAACTTCCACGAATGCATCAGCACGATGGCGACGGAGGCGATGCCGTCCGCCCGCGCCTCCGCCAGCACGGCCTGCGCGCCGGCCTCGTCCAGCGCCTCGATCTCCTCGCCGTCGATGCCGACGCGGCCGCCGATCTCGGCGACGCGTTCGTACAGCATGGACGGCAGCGTGATCGCGAGATCAAACAACCGCGGCCGCGCTTGGTTGCCGATGCGCAGCGCATCGGCGAAGCCACGGTTCACTAGCAGCAGCACGCGGTCACCCTTGCGTTCCAGCAGTGCGTTGGTCGCCACCGTCGTGCCCATCTTCACCGCGGCAATCTTGCCGGCCGGGATCGTCTGGCCCCACGCAATGCCCAGCATCGTCTTGATGCCGGCGATGGCGGCGTCCTTGTAGCGGCCGGGGTTCTCGCTCAGCAGCTTGTGCGTGGACAACCGCCCCTCGGGGTCGCGCGCGACGATGTCGGTGAATGTGCCGCCGCGGTCGATCCAGAATTCCCACATGGCTCAGGCGTTCTCGATGCGCGCGTTAGCCACGATATCGGTCATGAAGCCGGGCATGGTCATGCCCTCCTTCACCTTGCGTTCCGTCTCTGCCTCCGCCTTGCGGATCTCCGCCAGCCGCGCCAGCACCTGTTCCGCGCGTTCGGCTGGCACCACAACCACGCCGTCCGGGTCACCGACGATGATGTCGCCCGGCCGCACATGCACGCCCGCCAGGGTCACCGGGAACCCCACCGTGCCCGGCCCGTTGCGCGCAGGGGAGTTGGGGGAAATGCCCTGGCAGAACACCGGCAACCCGGTGGCGATGATGCCGGCCTTGTCGCGCGCCAGACCGTCCGTCACGAAGGCGGCGATGCCCTTGTTGCGCATCATCCCCGCTGCCAGGTCGCCGAACACGGCGGTGCTGGTGAAGCTGTCGTTGGCACACACCACCACATCGCCCGGCTCGGCTTCCGCCAGGGCGCCGAACATGGCCACGATGTCGGCGGGGTAGGCGTGGCAGGTTAGCGCCGGGCCCACGAACACGGCCTGCGCCGGGTTCAGCGGCTTGATGCGCCAGTCCAGCGCGCCGCGCCCGTCCATCGCGTCGCACAGATGCGAGGTCTGGGCGAAGCGGAAGGCCTCCAGCAGCGCCTTGTCCGGGCGGGCGTGGCCGCGGCGGATGGTGAGCAGGGGCGGGTTGTCGATCATGGCTGTGGGTCCGGTCAGGTGCTCGCGGACAGTCGCAATTCCGGGAGCACGGGGCAACCGTCAGCACGTTGTGACGTGCACAAGATTCACGTGCTAAACGCGTCCGGCGGATAAGGGGCGACATGGCGTTCTGGGGTAAAATCATCGGCGGCATCGCGGGCTTCGCCATGGGTGGGCCGGCCGGCGCCATGTTCGGCGCCACGCTGGGTCACGCGGCGGATAGCGGGACATTGCCGAATTTCGGCCCGACCCGGATCGCTGCCATGGCCGGCAGCAAGGACCAGGTCTTCGCCATCGGTGTGGTCGTGCTGTCGGCCAAGCTGGCGAAATGCGACGGGGCGGTGAACCGCGCCGAAATCGACGCCTTCAAACAGCATTTTCGCGTGCCGGACGAGGCGGCGCGCGACGTCGGCCGCCTGTTCGACCAGGCACGCGATTCCCCGGACGGGTTCGAACCCTACGCCGACCAGCTCGGCGCCAACTTCGCCGACAATAAGGGCATGCTGGAAGACGTGCTGACCGCCCTATTCGCCATCGCCCGCGCCGACGGGCCCGTGGGCAAGGCGGAAGGCGAGTTCCTGGCCCGCACCGCCCGTGGCTTCGGCATCGATGAGCGGGCCTGGGACCGTGTCCGCGGTGCCGCGCCACCGCGCGTGGTGTCGGACGAGCCGGACCCGTACGAGGTGATCGGCCTTTCCCCCGGCGCCAGCGATGGGGAGATCCGCGCCACCTGGAAGCAGCTGATGCGGGAAAACCACCCGGACAGCCTGGCTTCGCGCGGCGTGCCGCCGGAATTCATCGCCCGCGCCAGTGAGAAGGTGGCCCGCATCAACGCCGCGTGGGACCGCATCAAGCGGGAGAGGGGCCTGTGATCATCCGCGAGG
>Ga0315912_10006549_pt1 | contig 10404 bp, 8 predicted proteins | sample VfabasoilMG_FD_204469 | JGI IMG/M metagenome (GOLD analysis project Ga0315912, IMG submission 204469) | Garden soil microbial communities collected in Santa Monica, California, United States - V. faba soil | ecosystem: Environmental > Terrestrial > Soil > Garden | place: USA: California... | reverse complement strand
CGCCGCGAGGGCAAGGCGCGAGACCGAGTCGTATCGGGAATACGGTGAGCGTCGAGCAACGCAGCCATCGTGGCGCAGTGCCGTGCATAACCGGCTACGAACTTCCGGCACCGAGTACTAGGGCAGCTTTGCCGCCCTAGCGAGGGGCCTTAGCGAAAGGCCCCTTGAAGAAAGAAGATGGCCGTTACGCCGCGCGGCGGCGACGAACCGTGGGGAGCAGCAGTATCCCGAAAAGGGCGAGCGCGATGACGGGTGGCGGTTGACCGCCCGCGGAACAGGACGAGGCTCCGTCGTCCAAAGCGGTTCCACCCGCATCGTCGTCGGGAGCATCGTCGTCGGCGGAGCCGGTCGTTGCGGCCGCGCCGACATCGTCATCGTCCGCTCCACCCGAAGTGCTGGGCACTTCCCCGGCAGAGGCGCCCTCGGCCGGCGGATCATCGGTGTCGGCCGGGGTGCCATCACCGACCGAGTCCACTCCGCCTCCGCTCGTCGCCGATGCACTACCTGCAACCGGTCCACCCTCTCCGTCGTTCATGTCCGTCGACTCAGCCCCCGACGCGACAGAACCCGTGCCGCCGCTCGTGCTTCCGCTTTCGTCGTCGTCTGCACCTCCGTCATCCGCTTGACCGGTCGACGCTCCATTCGCGCCATCGAGAGAACCAGCTCCATCCAATTCGCCCGACTCATCGCCCGCGGTGATAGGTGTATCGTCGACAATGGTCACAGTCACCGTGTCGGTCGACCATAGATTCTCCTCGTCGCGGACCGTTGCCTCGAACGCATATTCACCAGGCACGAGATCGGACAGTTGCAGGGATGGCGTCGTCGCTCCGCCGAGCGTGACCGTGGGTCCTGAGATCTGCGCCCACGCCACGGTCTCGGCCGAGTCATCGAGCGTGGTTGCGAGCAGCTCGACGGTGCCGACCGACAGGTTGGCCACCACATCCCGGCCTGCATCGACGGTCGGGCGGTCGAACTGCAGCAGCCAATCGTAAATGGTCACGTCGTACGGATTGAGATCGTAGTCGTCGTAGGTGTCGAGCGTGGGAATGTTCATTCCGGCGAGGTTGAACGTTTCGGTCCAAACGTTGTGACCGCGATCCTGATAGATCGTGAATCTCGTTTCCGGGAGTGGCCCTGGACAGGCCGAAAAACGCCGATGGACGAAGAGCATTTCCTGGGGATCGAAACGGTTCCCGCCGGTCGCGAAGGTATCGTTCTCTCCATAGAAACTCCACATCGGGCGTTGGGTGTAGTGACAGGGGAGCTCGATCGGAGTGTAGAGGCCAGGCATCGAGGCCCAGGCGGCGATCCGCTTTTCGGTCAGCATGATCGTGGCCGCACTCGCTCCACCCATGCTCATCCCCGTAAGATAAATCCGGCGTTCGTCGATGTTGTAGTTTTCGATGATGACGTCGATGAGCCTACCGAAGTCCGCCGTGTTGTAGGCACTGGCAACCAAGGGCTGACCGTTGTTTTGTGGGCCGATCACCACGAATGGACGATCGACGTCATCCCAGTCGTTGCGGAAGATGAGGGATTGCGGGCCATGTTGAAGGTTGCCACAAAGGTTGCCGCTGAAGTTTTGTGCCGATGTGCACTGTTGCCCATTGGGCAACGAACCGTCTCCGAACTCGCCAATTCCCGATAAGAAGATGAGTACCGGCCAGTCGTTGCGACTATCGTACGCCTCGGGCAGATACTCGAAGTAGCCGAACGGGCTTTCGTTGGTTCCTCGTTCGATCCCGAGCAGCTCGCCCGGTGCAGCGAGAGCGGTCAATGGTAGGAGTGAAAGCGCGATGATGGCTAGTGAGAGGGTCGAAACAGATCGATTCATCGGCGGCTCCCCGAGAGACACCGCGTCACACACACACAACAATCGTGATGACGGGTACTTCGGATGTGTTGCAGTAGTTGGTGACTCAGGGCTAGCAAAGGGCAGGACGAACGCAATATCCGCGGTATGCGCTGTCTGCCCCGGCAGCATCGCCTTGGGTCCTCGCCAAAGCGTCGACGAGAATCTCGATTCACTTGGCTCGTCGAGGCCAACCTGCGAACACGCCGGAGTGATCGTGCATCGGTGGCACTTTGAGGCGTTTTTGACGCTTCGATCCCCGTCACCGCCTCGATATCTTCGCCAACGAAGATCTCTACCGATCACGAAAACCTTGCGCTCTCGGGTCGATCGATCGTGCGTCGTTGCGCGATGAGGCCGAACGATCGGAGCGCCGTCGGTCGGCGCTACATCTGCCGGCGCATTGAACACAGGAAAACGACCTCGACGTTCGCGACGCTGCGCATTCTTGGGATGCACATCGACGGTGGGTGAAATAGATCGAACTCGGAGTTGTTTTGCAGCATTTACCCGTGTCCGAAGCTCAACCTGCAAATCGTCCTGAACGACCGTTCTTCCTCGTTGCGGTCGCATGGCTTGCGACTGCGTGCTTCGACCTCGATCGTGGGTCGACCCACCAGGCGGATGTCGACCCTGGCATCCCCATCATGCGAGCCGAGGAGCTCCCGACGCTGATCCCGTCGCTCGAACCACGCGAAGCGCCGCCCTCCGTTCTCGGTCGCAATGTTCTCGGTCGCAATAGGGCCGGGCGCGTGCCATCGTTGCAACTCGGTTGTACCCCCGTGGTCGCTGATGGATATGAGCGCGGCCGCCCAATTCCCATTCGTCTCGTGACGATGAACGGTGTGCCGGTCGAGCGAGCGACGGCCAACGCCTACTGGGCGATGCACCAGGCCGCGGTCGTCGATGGCGTCGAACTGCGGATCAACAGCGCATTCCGCAGCGCTCCGGAGCAAGAACGTCTTTATGCCTGTTATCAATGTGGTTGTTGCAACCGGGGCACCAAGGCTGCGAAGCCGGGCTACAGCCGCCATCAAAATGGTCGGGCGATCGACTTGTCGCTGCGGGCGACCGATGTCCACCCCTGGTTGGTCGCCCACGCGGCCGACTTCGGTTTCCGGGCCACTGTGAGCGATGAACCCTGGCACTGGGAGCATGATGGGAGCACGCACAGCCCCGACGTTTGCCAACCACGAATGCGCGAAGGGGTTCCTACCGCCTCACGGGGTAGCTATGGGCTCGACGCCATGCTCGATTCATGAGTGTGGGTTGCACCCTGCAGGTCGGGAAATAGCAATATCGCCGTTGTGCCTCGCCCGACCGCACTTTCCAGGCGGACTGTTCCCTGATGGGCTTGCATGATCCCATGAACGACCGATAGGCCGAGGCCCGTCCCTTTTCCCGTCGGCTTGGTCGTGAAGAATGGATCGAACGCGCGTTCGAGGGTCGTCGGATCCATCCCGCAGCCATCGTCGATGACGCGCACTCGGGCATAGGCGCCGACGTTCGAGTTCGGAGGCGAGGCGTCATCGTCCACGTGGTGATCGATCCTGTCCGAAACAACCTCGATGATGCCTCCACCTTCGCCGAGGGCGTGCGCCGCGTTGGTGCCGAGATTCATGACCAACTGGTGGAGTTGGCTGGCATCGGCACAAACTTTGGGGGTGTCGTGCGCAAATGTCGTTCGAACCTGAATGGAGGCAGGCAACGTGACGCGGAGCAGATCGAGGGCTTCTTCGATCACCACTCGGAGGTCGATCATCTCGCGCTTCGGTTCGGTCGGATGGCTGAATGTCCAGATCTGTCGCACCAACGCCGCTGCACGATGACTGGCTTTACGAATCTCGACGAGACTCTCGGTGGTGGGGTGTCCGTCCGGAACGTCGCCCATGGCAAGGTCGACGTAGGTCGCGATCGCCGTGATGATGTTGTTGAAGTCGTGTGCGATGCCACCGGCGAGACCACCGAGGGCTTGCAAACGCTGCGCGCGACGGAGCTGCAGCTCGAATCGGCGACGTTCTTCCTCCGCTTGTTTGCGCGCCGTGATGTCGTGCACGGTTCCAATGAGCTTGGTGCAACGACCATTCGATTCGAACATGGGTGCGACCGTTACCTCGCCGTATCTGACCCCCGACGGGTAGGTCGAGACTTCGTCCCACGAAACCGTGCATCGGTTTCGGATCGCCCGATCGTATTGGTCGAGCACCATCGGAAGGGAGGATGCGGGGATGACAGTCTCGACCCGTGCTCCGACGACTTGTTCTTCGGACAAGCCAGTCGCCTTCAAGAAGGCCGGATTGACCGAAAGGAAGCGATACTGACCTTCCCCCTCGACCGTGAGACAGAAGATGATGTCGGCAACGCTGTTGTAAATGAACGCGCGCAATCGTTCGTTCGCGTGGGCGATCTCCTCCAAGCGTTTGCTTTCGCTCAAGTCGACGTCCATGCAAACGAAGCATGATTCGGTGTCTTCGGTTGGAATTTGGAACACCGTCGACAGCAAGACCCCGTCCCGTCCATCGGGCTGCACGAAACGAAACTCCATCGGTCCGACCGGATGTCCCGTGGCAGCGACCCGACGTAGGGTCTCGATGAAGCGCTCGGACTCGAGCGCCGGGAAATTGAGCTCGTCGAGGCGTTTGCCGAGCGCTTGCGCACGGCTCACCCCAAATACACGCTCAGAGGCCAAGTTGCAGAACAAGATCCTGCCATTGGCGTCGTACCATTGAATGGACACGTGTGGTGTATGCTCGATGACAGCGCGCAGACGGCCCTCGCTTCGCCGCAACGCTGCCTCGGCGCGATCGCGAAGGATGGCGAGGGCCGCAAGGTGGGTGGCCGTGTCCACCCAAAGCCGTTCCTCGGGGCTCGGACCGCGCGGCTCCAAGTAGTACATGGCGAACGTCCCGAGCACGACGTGCTCCGGAGAAAAGATCGGGCTCGACCAGCACGCTCGCAGCCCGTGCGGAAGCGCGAGGTCTTTGTAGTCTGCCCACAACGGACTCGTCGCAATGTCCTCGACGATGACCCGTTCGCCGCGATACGCCGCGGTGCCACATGAGCCGGCCGATGGGCCGATCCGCGAACCATCGAGGGCGCGGACGTAGGCGTGGGGCAACGTTGGTGCGGCACCGTGCCGGACCGCCTGGGCTGGTTTGTCCACGAGCAGGATCGAACAAAGCATCCCGGCGGCTCGCCCCTCGATGAGCAGCACGATCCCGTTCAAGGTTTCGGAGAGGGGGGCCCCTCTCGCGACGCGCTCGAGCAGGGCAATCTGACCATCGTTGAAAGTTTCCGAAGATCGACGGACAGAACTCATAGTGTGAGTGAAGCCATCGAGAGCTTGGCAAAGATCGGGATCGGGTGAAAGCTCGCCGCAGGCCCTTCTAGGCGCGAAATCGATAGTGTCCGTCCACTCGGGGAGTCGTTCCACCCTTCCTCTTGTCACTCGTTCGCGGGGGGGTTGCTTGATATTGCGACCGCGTCGGTCGGGGTTGGGCCGTCCGGCATCGCTCAAGTTGGTTCGACGTCGAGGCGATGGTGGGTAAACGCAACCAAGAAGGCGCAGAGACGCTCGTTCAGGGAGATATCGCGTGATGAGTCGGGAAGAGGTCGTCCCCAGCGCGGCGCCGGCCGCAAGGGTAGGTGCACCAGCTCGATGGCGCGTCGTGCTCGGTCAGACGGAGTTGCATCAGCTCCTGGTCGTGGTCGTGCTCGTCGCATTCTCGTTTCCGTTCTTCGGCAAGCACAGCGCGTCGACGGTGTTCCTGACGATTTTCTCGGCATGGATCGTGGCCATCGTGGGGATGTTCGTCATCGCGCGATTTGGTGTGGAAGGCACGGAGGACGCGGCGCAGCGAGATGCCTCCGATGACGTCGACAGCGATGAGAGCGCAGAGGAGCTCCCCGTTGTTTAGTCCTCTCCAGATCGTCTTCACCGTCGTCTGTTATGTAGGGGCGCTCTTCGTTCTTGCCCAGATCGCCGAACGGAACCACGCGGCAGGACGCCAATGGGCACAGAGCCCCGTCGTTTACGCCCTCGGTCTCGGGGTCTACTGCACCACCTGGACCTTCTACGGGAGCGTCGGCAATGCGTCCGGCAACGGGATGCTTTGGCTCACGATCTATCTTGGGCCCACGTTGTCGTTGATGCTCGCGCCGACCTTGTTGCGACGCATCGTGCGACTCAAGCACGTCCATCGGATCACGAGCATCGCCGACTTCATCTCGGCCCGGTACGCGAAGTCGCAGGCGGTGGCGGCTCTGGTGACGAGCATGCTGCTCGTCGGTATCGTCCCGTATATCGCATTGCAGTTGAAGGCGGTGACTGGGACCTTCCTGCTCATCACGAAATCCGCCGAGGGCGGCGACGCATCGAGCGTGATCAGTCCCATCGTCATCGCGCTGATGCTGGTGTTCACCGTGATGTTCGGGATCCGTCGCCTCGATCCGACGGAGCGCCACCCGGGCATGATGGTCTCGCTGGCGGCCGAGAGCGTGGTCAAGCTCGTCGCCTCGCTTGCGGTCGGCATCTTCGTCGTCGTCACCATCTTTGGCAACGTGGGCGGCTTTCTCGACAAGCTCGACGCCGGCTTCCCGAAACCCGTGATCCTGTTGGGCGAGGCGAACGGCTCGCAACTCCTCACGTGGTTCGTCTATCTGTTGCTCGCGACGTTCGCGTTCATGCTGCTACCGCGACAGTTCCACGTCGGCGTCATCGAGCACTCCGATGACAAGCAGATCAAGACGGCCATGTGGCTCACGCCGACCTATCTACTGGCCATGAACCTGTGCGTGTTACCGATCGCACTTGCGGGCATGCTGGTGCCCCCGGGCACCACGTCCGACCAGTTCGTGCTCTCGTTGCCGATGGCCGCGGGACAGAAGACGCTCTCGCTCTTCGTGTTCATCGGCGGCTTCTCGGCGGCGATCGGCATGATCATGGTCGAGACGATGACCATGGCGACGATGGTCGGGAACCACCTGATTCTGCCCGTCATCGAAGCGAACAAGTCGCTCTGGAGGTTCCGTCGTCACCTGCTCTACGCGCGCTGGGTCGCTGCGGCCATCCTCATCGGCATGTCCTACGGATTCGAGGTTGGCATCGGAGAGTCGGCCATGCTCGTGTCCATCGGCATGCTCTCGTTCGCCGCCGTGACCCAGTTCGCGCCGGCGATCATCGGCGGCCTGTTCTGGTCGCGTGCGAGCCGTGGCGGCGCCCTCCTCGGGTTATCGATTGCCTTTGCGACGTGGACGTACACGCTCTTCTTGCCGACGTTCGTGCGGAGCGGGTGGCTCGCAGAATCGTTCCTCACCGAGGGGCCGCTCGGTATCGGGGCACTCCGTCCGGAAGCTCTGTTGGGGGTGAGTGGGATCAGCGGAATTGCCCACGGAACGTTATGGACGACGGGGCTCAACATCGTCGGGTTCCTCGTCGGTTCGCTGTTCTTCGCGGCGGATGCGACGGAGCGGCAAATGGCCGACGAGTTCCTCGCGGCGGGCCGCCCCCAACGCATCGACGGTGGCGAAGCGATCATCCCCCTCGCGGGCAAGCGGGACGCGGTGCTCGAGCTCCTCATGCGCTACTACCCACGGGCCGAGGCCGAAGCGCTCGTCGGCCGCGTGCTCACGGAGAACAAGCTCACCGACAAGGAGAACATCACCGCGCTCGAACTCACGGAGCTCCACGCGAGCGCCGAGCATCTGCTCGCCGGTGCGCTCGGAGCCGCCTCCGCTCATCAAGCCATCGGGCAGTTGCGCGCGCAGACGACGAGTCAAGAGTCGAAGGCGCTCGAGAAGGTCTACACGCGCTTGCTCGCCAACTTGCAGATGGCGCCGTCCGAGCTTCGTCGTCGCATCGACTTCATGACGGAACGTGAAACGCTGCTCAAGCAACAGGCGGAGGAGCTGCAGGCGCGCATCGATGCCCGCACGAAGGAACTGCAGGCCGCGCAGAAGGAGCTACTCGAGACCGCACACCGAGCGGGACGGGCCGAGATCGCCACGAACGTCCTGCACAATGTCGGCAACGTGCTCAACAGCATCAACGTCAGCGTGACGACCTCGATGGAGACGATCGCGACCTCACAGATGACGATGTTGCCGCGCGTGACGAAGATGCTCGACGATCACAAAGACCATCTCGGTGACTTTCTGACGAAAGACGCGAAGGGCAAGCAGCTGCCGTTGTTTCTCGACAAGCTCGTCCAGCACCTGATGAAGGAGCGTGACAAGCTCGAGACCGAGCTCAAGCTCATCAACAAGAGCGTCGATCACATCAAGGCGATCGTCACCGTCCAGCAGTCGTACGCGGGCGTCTCGGCGGTATGGGAGTCGGTGGCACTGGCCGAGATCATCGACGACGCCGTCCGCGTGAACGCTTCGGGTCTCGACCAGAACCACGTGGGAATCGTCCGTCGGTTCGAGTCGTTGCCCCCGCAGATGATCCAGAAGCACAAGGTGTTGCAGATCCTCGTCAACGTGGTCTCGAACGCAAAGCACGCGGTCGCAGCGCGACACCAAGGCGGTGGCACGATCACCCTCACGCTGTCCGCCGTCGACGGGAAGGCGCAGATCTCGTGCAGTGACAGCGGCATTGGCATCAGCGCCGAGAACCTCGACCGTTTGTTCCGGCACGGGTTCACGACGAAGAAGGACGGTCACGGCTTCGGCCTGCACAGTGCCGTACTGGCGGCGCGCGAGATGGGGGGTGACTTGACCGCGTCGAGTGAGGGCGAGGGCAAGGGGGCGACGTTCACTCTCACGCTACCGTTGAAGCCGGCAGCGCAGAAGGCCGCATGAACACCGCTGCCAGCGAAGCTCCCGATCTCTTCGACCGGATCGCCGCAGCGTGCGGGCTGTCGAGTTTGCTCGCGAGTGGACTGCTTCGTCGCGCACTCGCCGACACTGGCAAAGATCGCACGACCGCGCTGCCCGAGGACTACTTGGCGGCGTTGCCGAAGATTGCGGGCCGCATGCGCGCGTATCTTCCGAACGAAGAGGTCGAGACCCGCTTGTCCGAGTTGCAGAGTCTCATTACGCGAAAGGCGAGGACCCCATGAGCCTCCTGGAAGACGAAATCAATCACCGCATCCTCGTCATCGATGACAACGAAGCGATCCACGAGGACTTCCGGAAGATCCTCACCGCCACCTCGGAGGAGGCCGACGTCCTGAGGAGCATGGCGACGAGCATCTTCGACGCCGTGCCCCAGGGACCGATCCAAGCCACGATCTCGTTCAAGGTCGAGCACGCGCACCAAGGCCGTGAAGGCTTCGACAAGGTGAAGGCCGCGGTCCATGCCGGGAGGCCCTACGCCGTCGCGTTCGTCGACGTACGAATGCCACCGGGGTGGGACGGGATCGAGACCGTCACGCACCTGTGGAAGGTCGACCACGAGATCGAAACCGTCATCTGCACGGCGTACTCGGACTTCTCCTGGGAAGAGATCGTTCGTCGGTTGCATCAACCCGAGCGGCTCTTGATCCTCAAGAAGCCCTTCGACGCGATCGAGGTGCGGCAGCTCGCGCTTTCGTTGACGGCCAAGTGGGCGTTGCGACGCCAGGCGAGCTGTCGAATGGAGGATCTCGAGATCATGGTCGAGGAACGCACCCGGCAAATCGAGGAGCTCGTTGCCCGTAAAGCAGGAGCCCAACGCGAACATCTGAACGCACGCTGACGACGACTTCACAAGGTCGACGCTACGGGGAAGCATTTTGGTGGCTCGGTGTCACTGCGCCGGCGATAGACCGCAATGTCGATACCCACTCTTCACGCTGGCGGACGAAGAATCCGATCTCGTTGCCGCTCCGTAGCTCGACGATCACGTGCATCTGGTTGCCGGCGAGCGAGCGGAGGAACCACCGAGCTTCTCGTACTCTGACGATCTCCTCGACCGGCACCTCCAATCCTCGCCCAATGAGCTTGCGGATCCAGAGGTGGCGGTCACCGAGCGCGACGACTCCGTTGCCTTTGACCCGTGGAAACGGACCGGTGCCGCCCCGGTAGACACCGGAATGGGGCCCCAACACCACGCGTTCCCCTGCAGCCTCGATCTCGGCGCAAAGCTTGCTCGTGAACGCCGCGGACCTTCGCCGCATCCAAAAGAGAACGGGGATCCAGAGCAACAGTTGGAGGAGCAGGATCCCGGCGACGAGGAAGAGGACCTGAAGAACCGTCACCGCGACATCTTGACCCATCGGTCGCGAGTCGGTGACTCAGGACCCCCAATGCCCGTGTCCGGAGCCGCCGGAACCTTGATTCCATGGCGGCCCGGGTGGGGCGGGGGCCGGCTGGGCTCCTCCGGGATGACCCGGCGTGGGGGTGTGCATGGGAGGCACAGCATGCGTCGGCGGAGCCGGGTAGCCCTGTTGAGCTGGGTAACCGGGTTGAGCTGGGTAGCCGGGTTGAGCTGGGTAGCCCTGTTGAGCTGGGTAGCCCTGTTGAGCTGGGTAGCCCTGTTGAGCTGGGTAGCCCTGTTGAGCTGGGTAGCCCTGTTGAGCTGGGTAGCCCTGTTGAGCTGGGTAGCCCTGTTGAGCTGGGTAGCCCTG
>Ga0315912_10006548_pt1 | contig 10406 bp, 10 predicted proteins | sample VfabasoilMG_FD_204469 | JGI IMG/M metagenome (GOLD analysis project Ga0315912, IMG submission 204469) | Garden soil microbial communities collected in Santa Monica, California, United States - V. faba soil | ecosystem: Environmental > Terrestrial > Soil > Garden | place: USA: California... | reverse complement strand
ACCGGACCCACGAAGCCGATTCGTCGATCCGCGACCAACGTGGCCACGTTGCGTTGCGTCGCGGGATTGCTCCACATGCTCGGGTGCATGGCGGGTGCGACCAACACGGGGCAAGTGGCGCACAGCACGAGCGCCGTGACCAGATCGTCCGCGCGACCGCTGGCGAAACGAGCCAGCGCGTCCGCAGTAGCGGGCACGACCAAGATCATGTCCGAGCGCGCTGCCAAGTTGACGTGAACTTCGCCCGGTAGCTCGGGGTCGAACATGTCCGAAAACACGCGTCGCCCGGTGAGGCCCGAAAAGGTGGCCGCGCCGACGAACTCACGCGCGGCCTGGGTCAGCACGACTTCCACGAACGCGCCGTCTTTTTGCAGCGCGCGCACGAGTAAGACTGCCTTGTAAGCGGCGACGCTGCCGGTGACGCAGACCGTGATCCGTTTACCCATGAAGCGTTGCGGCGCGCTCGACGGACCGGGCGGCGGCGATGGCACGCGGGGACCGACGGCGGCGAACGCGGGACGGGACTGACTGCGAGGTGGAAAGGGACGATCGGTCATCGACCCCCGGGTTTTATCAGGGACGCGCGCGCGACACGTACCGGCTTTTCGGATCGAAGAAACGCCAGGGCTTTTCGGCCCAATCACCGGCATAGTCGATGCCGATGCGTTTGGCCTGCGCGCTGCGAACGGATGGCCCCTCGGCCAAAAACAGCTGGGAGCCACACAGATCCAGGCCGTAGCACTCGCGTCCGATGCCGAGCGCCTGACACAGCTTGCCCGGACCATTCGAGAGCTCGCGCGCGCTCGGCGAAAGCTTGCGCCGCTCGGCCATCAGCTCCACCCCGAGCACGGGCTCTATCGCGCGCACCAGGACGGCGTGCGGCGCGCCGTCTTTGGTCGTCACCAGGTTGAACTGATAGTGCATGCCGTACACGAAGAACACGTACGCAAAGCCGGGGGGACCGAACATGACCTCGGTGCGTGCCGTGCGCCGGCCGCCGTAGGAGTGCGCCGCGCGATCTTCGGGCCCGCGATAGGCCTCGGTCTCGACGATGCGCCCGGCCACCAGCCCTTGCGGCGTGCGATGCACGAGCAATTTGCCGATGCTCGCCTTGGCCACGGTGAGCACCGGCCGAGCGTAGAACTCACGCGGCAAAGGCACGAGCGCGGGCACGAGCAATTCCGTTAGAAGCCGAGCAAACGGCCGCCCTGATACACGAGCAGGCTGGCCGCGTAGGCCAGCGTGGTCATGTAACCGAACATGAACAGCGGCCAGCGTATCGCGCGCGTCTCGCGATACACGACCATGAGCGTGCTCATGCATTGGCAAGAAAGCGCGAAGAAGACCATCAAGGACAACCCCATCAGCGGTGAATACGCGGGCGAGCCGTCAGCTCGCCGCTCCTGACGGATCTTGTCGCGCAGCGGCGTAGTATTTTCGTCCGCGTCATCGATGCCGTACACGAGCCCGAGCGTCGACACGAACACCTCACGTGCCGCGAACGCGCCGATCAGCCCCACGCCGATCTTCCAGTCGAAGCCGAGCGGCTTCAGCGCGGGTTCAATCGCCTTGCCCAGGCGGCCGCCGTAGCTCTGTTCGATGGGCGAGGGGACATGCTGGCTGCTTGCGACGGGGGGAGGCGGCTGATCCACGTGCGCGGGGCGTGGGAAGGAAAGCAGCGCCCAGAGCAGGATCGTGAACACCAGGATGCCCGAGCCGGCTTCCTTCAGAAACATCACGGCCCTCCGCCACATCATCGACAGCGTGCCGCTCAGGCTCGGCATTCGGTACGGCGGCAGCTCCAAGATCAGCGGCACCCGTCGGCCCTTGACCGCGGTGCGCCCCAGGACGCCGGCAGAGATCAGCGTGATGAACGTGGAGAACAAGTACATCGCGATCATCAACAAGCCCTGCACGGGCAACCAGCCGAACACGCGCGAGGGCGGAAACAGCGCCGCGATGATCAGCGTGTACACCGGCAGACGCGCCGAGCAGGTCATCAGCGGCACGACCAGCATGGTCAAGAGTCGGTCGCGCTGGCGCTCCATCGTGCGCGTGGCCAAGATCGCCGGCACGGCGCAAGCAAAGCCCGAAAGCATGGGCACGAACGCGCGCCCGTGCAGGCCGAGCGCTTTCATGATGCGGTCCATCAAGAACGCGACGCGCGCCATGTAGCCCGAATCTTCCAGAATGCCGATGCAGAAGAAGAGCAGCAAAATCTGGGGCAAGAACACGACCACGTTGCCCACGCCGCCGATCACGCCGCGCGTCAGCAGATCACGCAGGATCGACTCCGGCACGTGTGCTTCCACGAAGTTGGCGCTTAGGCTAGTGCAGGCCTCGATCAGTCGGATTGCCGGATCCGACCAGGAGAACAAGGACTGGAACATCAGCAGCATCAAGCCGATGAAGATCACGAAGCCAAATACCGGGTGCAAGAGCACGCGGTCGACGCGTTCGGAGGTCTTTCGCTTCTTCGGGTGCGACTCGAGTCGCGGATAGAGCTTGGGTAGCTCGGCATCGATCAGCGCGTAGCGCGTGGCGATCACTTCTCGATCGATATCGCGCGCGCCGGCCTGGGCGCGCACTTCGAGGCAGCGCGCTCGCAGCGCCGGATCCACTCCTTGCAGCTCGTCGTCCTGCTCGATGCTGGTCAAGGCCCACAGCGCGAGAGCTCGCTCGCGCGCCGTGCTCTCGCGCCACGCGCTCGGCAGCGCGGCCGAGACTCGTGTCAGATCCGCTTCGAGCGCGGGAGGGTAGGCGATGCGTAGCGCCGCGCGCTCGGGGTGAGCCAGCGCGGCGCCGATCGCGCGCTGGAGCTCGCTCATGCCCGTGCCGTGGCGCGCGTCCGTTGCCACGCACGGCACGCCCAGAAAACGGCTGAGCTCGCCGGCATTGGGCGGATTGTCCCGCACCTCGTCGATCATGTTCAGCGCCACCACGACCTTCACGTCGAGCTCGAGCAGCTGCGTAACCAGGTACAAGTTGCGCGCCAGTTGGCCGGCGTCCACGACCACGATGCACAGATCCGGGCGCGGATTTTCTGCCCAACCCAGCACAGCGGAGAGCGCGATTTGTTCTTCGGCAGAGCGCGCGCTGAGCGAGTACGCGCCCGGCACGTCGACCACCTCGACCACGCGCTCCGCGCCGCCCGCGTTCAGCGTGAGATCTCCCGAGCGACGCTCGACGGTGATCCCCGGATAGTTGCCGATGCGCGCGTTCTGCCCCGTGAGGCGATTGAAGAGCGTGGTCTTGCCGGTGTTCGGATTGCCGATCAGCAAGCACAGCGGCGTGCGCTGCGTGTCCTGGGCGACGCTCGCTTCACGCTCCGAGAGCGCAGTGTGCTCGTGCTGGGTCACGGCGCGCTGCGAGCGAGACCACGCGCAGCCAGCGCGCCGTTGCTCGGGGAACGACCGACCGCGTCCGCGGCCAGCTCGGCGCTCGAGCCCTCGCCCAACTGGACCGACACGCCCTCGGCTTCGGCGCGCCGAATCGACAGGCTGCTACCGCGCAGCAAGAGCTCCAGCGGATCACCGAGCGGGGCGACCCCGATGACCTCCACGCGCGTGCCGGGCACCAGCCCGAGCTCCATCAATCGGCGACGAAACGAGCCTTCTCCCGCGACATGAGTGACAGTCACGACTTGTCCGATTTGGGTCTGTGCGAGGTTCATCGAAACGTCGTTCGCAACTCTAGCGGATTGAAAACGATTTTCAAATTCAACCGCGCTCAGCGCCTGAAACGCCGCTCTTTCTCTGGCATCTAGCACGGAAAGGTCAGCCCGCGGCGTGGGCCGGGGCGCCCAGGCGCGCGCGGGCCGCCTGAACGCTAGGCCCGAGCACGCGGCTATCGACGCTTTCGGGTAACACGCGCAGCACGGAGGTCAGCACATCCAGCATCTGGCGGGCCGATTGGAAACGCTGCGCGGGGTCTCGCTCGAGCGCGCGGTGGACGGCGGAGGTGATGGCGATCGGCAAGTTCGGGCGCTTCATGCTGAGCAGCGGGATCTTGCCGTCGCGAATGCAGGCCACCACGTCCGTGTCGGTTGCTGCATCGAACAAGCGTTCACCAGCCAGCGCTTCCCACATCACCACGCCCAGACTGAACAGATCACATTTGACCGTTGGCGCGAGTCCCATCAAGAGCTCCGGCGCGAGATAGGAGAGCTTGCCCTTGACGATGTTGGGGCGGGTCATGCGACCGCGATCCATCGCGCGCGCCAGGCCGAAGTCGGCGAGCTTCACCTGGCCGGTCTCTGCCAGCAGGATATTTCCGGGTGTGACGTCGCGATGCAAGATGGGCGAGACCGCGCGTTGTTCGTCCAAGCGACCATGCGCGCCTTCGAGCGCACGCAGCACTTCGATGATGATCGCCGTGACCATTTGCCAGGGCGTCTCCAGCTGCTGATCGCGAAAGCTCGTCAGATAGCGGCCGAGGTGAATGCCCTCCACGAGCTCGGTCACTAGGTAATGCTGGCCCTGCTCGTCCTCGCCGAAGTCGTGAACTTGGACGATGTTCGGGTGCTGCAGCAGGGCGCCGACCCGCGCTTCCTCGACGAACATGTCCGTGACTTCTTCGAAGCCGCGCACGGACGCTTCGATGCGTTTGAGGGCCACGTTGCGGAAGAAGCCCGCCGCGCCCAACGTGCGCGCGCGCCAGACGACAGCCATGCCACCTTGGCCGAGCTTCTCGACCAGCTCGTACTTGCCCGCGAGCAAACGTCCGGGCGCATCTTCCTGGAACGTCATCGGTTGCGTCTTCGGAGTCTCAGCATGAGCCGCTTCTCATAATCTCATGATCCGCGCTTTCGGGCGACGTCAATTGACGGCGCGAAGCTTCCTGTGCCACTGATAGCAGCCGTCCCGCTTGCTCCCGCTTGCTCGACGCAATCTCGGCTAGCTCGTCCTCGTCGGATGCCCAGCACTCACAAAAATTGGGTCAAAACGCTCGTCATTCGCCGCGTGCGCTCCGGCGATGCCGAGTTCCTGCGCGAGATGTTGTTCGAGGCCGCGTACTGGCGCGTGGCGGCGCCGCGCCCAGCGCTGGATGAGGCCTTGGCCCGGCCGGAGCTGGCCAAAGTGCTGGAAGATTGGGGGCGGCCCGGGGACCTTTCGATGGTCGCGACCGACGGACAAGGCCAGCGTATCGGCGCGGCTTGGATGCGTCTTTGGACCCGAGCCAATCATCTCCCCGGCTTTTTCGACGAGCAGACACCGGAGCTCGGCATTGGGGTGCGCAAGGATTTTCGCCGACATGGCGTGGGCACCGCGCTGCTGCTCGCCTTGCTTGGCCGGGCCCGCGAAGAAGGCGTGCCTCGCGTGAGCTTGAGCGTGGAAATCGAGAATGTGGCGCGGCTTTTGTACGAGCGCTTCGGTTTCCAGCTGCATTCGGTGGCCCAGGGAGTCGCAACTCTGGTCGTGCACCTGGATGACGCGGCCCCGGTAACCGAACGGTCTACGGGCTAGCCATGAAGCGTGGGGTGACGGGGGGGAGCTGGGCCATCGGGCTCGCGCTCCTGTGTTTGGTCGTGCCGGCGCGCGCGGCCAAGCCGGGTCAGCCCTTTCGTTTGGAGTACTGGGCGGAGGGGCGTTGCCCCGATGCTGCTGAATTTGCGCGCCAAATCCAAACCCGGGCGCCGCGCCTGCGCTTGGCCGAAGGGGACGAGCCGGCGCTGGGTTTCTATGCCGAATTGCTGGAGCGCGCCGGCGCCGCCACCGGACGCCTGACCGCGCGCTCGCCCGACGGTCGTGAAGTCGTGCGCGAGGTGCGCGGCCCGACCTGCAGCGATGTCGCGACCGCGCTGGCGCTGATCGCGGCCCTGGCCGCTGATCCGAACCAGCCCGCGGAAACGAGCGCGCCGCGTGCGGTGACTCCGGCGCGGCCAGCTCAGGCGGTCACGGACCACACGGTTGCGGCCGAACGCACGCCGGAACCTGACCGATCGCGGCGCTGGGTTTTTGGGCTCGGCGCTGGCGTCGGCTTCGACAGCACGATCGCGCCGAGCCCCAGCTCCTGCTTTGGTATCGAGTTCGATGCTGAAGGCTATCCAGATCCTGAGAGCCCCTTTCACCCGCTGTTTTCGCTGTCGTTGCTGCGCGCGGTCACCTCGCACAACGATACCGCCGGTGGCAATGGCAGCTTCGACTGGGTGGCCTTTCGCTTGGGCGCCTGTCCCGCGCGCTGGCCAGAAGCAACTCCGCTGTTCATCCGTCCCTGCGGCTTCGCGGACGTCGGCCTACTCGGCGGCGATGTGGAGCACAATGCCAGCAGTCAAGCCGAAACCAAGAACTGGTTCGCTCTCGGCGGATTCCTGCGGACCGAGGCCTTGGTGGCGGAAGTCCTATCCTTTCAACTCGATGGCGGACTGACCGTGCCGCTGGTCAGGAGTTCTTTCAGCGCCGGGGTGGATCAGCCGATCGCCTTCACCGTGCCAGGTGCGGGCATTTTGGGCCGGTTGGGGCTATCCTACCGCTTCAAGTGATCGATCCCCGCGTCGCCTTACATTGACCATGAATAAGGCGATGCGCTCAGATGTGGCACTGGCAAGGGCGGGGTTCGACGAAGGGGTAGGCTCGTCGGCCGTTGGTGTTCTTGGGGACGCTGAGCGACGCCGCGCTTCCGAGCCGCCATCGGGCCCGCGGCTGACTTGCCCGGCCACGGCAACCGCACAGCCCGACAACGCGCGCGTCGCCGCCATGCTGCGCACGCATTTCCGCGATGTTTGGCGGATCGTGCGGCGCTTCGGGGTGCCCGAGAACAGCGCCGACGACGCGGCGCAAGAAGTATTCATCATCGCCGCCCGCCGGCTTTCGGACATCGCGCCGGGCAGTGAGCGTCCGTTCTTGTTCGCTAGCGCCGTGCGCGTGGCCGCCAATGCGCGGCGGGCGCTCGGCGCGCGCCGCGAATGCGCTGAAGAGGAGAGCGCGCCCGAAGGCGTGGATCCGCGACCCAGCGTCGAGGCGCTGCTGGATCAAAAACGCCTGCGACAGCTGCTCGACCGCGTGCTCGATCAGCTGCCAGACGATTTACGCGTGTGCTTCGTGCTGTATGAGTTGGAAGGTATGTCGTCGCCCGAGATTGCAGAGCTCTTGAGCATTCCGGTCGGCACCGTCGCCTCGCGCTTGCGCCGCGCCCGCGAAGCCTTCGAGCTCGCCGCGGCCAAACTCAAAGCGCGCCTGCAAGCCAAAGGAAGCGTGGGATGAGCCGCGGTTCGTTGCCTCCGTTGGAAGACGACTTCTCCCGCGCCTTGCTCGGTTCGGCGGAAGCGGATGCCCCCTCGCACGCGGCTTATGCCAAGGCTGCCGCCGCGCTCGGTATTGGTGTGGGCTTGGGCGTAGGGGCTTCGATCCCGGCCTCGGCAGCCGTGGCAGTGGGCACAGCCTCGGCAGCGGGCGTCGCGCGCTGGTCGAGCTCGCTCGGCGCGAAGCTTTTGGCACTGGGCGTTTCCGGCGCACTGCTCGTCGGCGCCGGTGCGCTGCTGTTCCCGGGGCGCGGCGCACGAGTTAGCCAAACCCGCCCCGTGCCGGCGTCGCATGCGGCAGCTGCGGCCGTCGTGGCTGTCACGGCCGGCCAGGTCGTTGCTGTGGCGCCGCCCATCGATCTCGAGCTGCCTGGCTCGGCTGCAGCGTCAGCCAGCCCGAGCCCGGCTACTGCGCAACCCGCTACGCACGCTTTGTCCTCGTCCGCGCTGCGCGCACTGTCGGCTCCGGTCTCCGCACGCCGAAGCACGCGGCCAACGGCTGCGGCGCCTGCGCGAGCCGCCAAGCGTGCCGCAGCGAACTCCTCACTTTCGGAGCAAGTGCAATCGTTGGACCGCGCCCGCGTGGCGCTCGGGTCCGGTGATTCGTCCTCGGCCTTGCGCGAAATCGCCCACTATCGCGCGACTTGGCCGGACGGTGTGTTCTTGACCGAAGCCAGCGTGCTCGAAATCGAAGCACTGGCGGCTCGCGGTGAGCGAACCCTGACCGCAAAACACGCAGCTGACTTCGTCGCCGCTCACCCCGACAGCCCGCAAGCAGTTCGCCTGCGCGCGCTGATTCCGGCAGGCAAGCGCTAAGCCTGATCCCCGTCATGCTCGGCGTCCCCGCCGAGATCGGATTGAGACATGCCGCGTTCCGACGCTCGCTGGCGGAAGTGTGCCTCCACACTGCCGCTGCCCCCGCCCGAGTTGCGCACTTCATTCTCACCCGAGTTGTGCCTTCCACCTTCGCCCGAGTCGTGGCTATGTTCCGGCAATGAACGAGCTTGCGCGCTACGTCGTCGATGTGCCCGACTTTCCCAGTCCCGGGATCCTGTTTCGCGACATCAGCCCGCTCTTGCGGTCGCACTTCGCCGCCACCGTGCAAGCGCTCGACGCGCTCTTCAGCGCCGCCGAGTGGGCCAGCTTCGACGCGGTTGCCGGCATCGAATCACGCGGCTTCGTGCTCGCCGCGGCGTTGGCGATTCAGCGTGGCAAGGGTTTCGTCCCCGTGCGCAAAAAGGGCAAGCTACCGCCGCCGGTCGTCGACATCGCTTATGATTTGGAATACGGGGCCGGCGTGCTCGAGATGCAGCCGGGCAATGGCCGCCTGCTGTTGATCGACGACGTGCTCGCCACTGGCGGCACGTTGCTCGCGGCCGCGCCGCTGTGCGAGCAAGCGGGCTACTCGGTCAAAGGGATTGCGGTGTTGATCGACATCGGGTTGATCAAAGATTTTTCTTGGCATGATCTGCCCGCGAAAACGGTGATCCGCTATGGCTGAGCAATCGCCGCTGGTGGTGATCGCCCTCGAGCTGGAGGGGCAGGGCTTGTTCGAGCAAGCTGGAGTGAGCGTGCTGTATACCGGCCTCGGCAAGGTGAACGCCGCGCTCAGCCTCGCGCGCCGCCTTTCGACCCTGCGCGCGCAGGGCGCCTTGCCGTCCTTGGTCGTGAATTTTGGTACTGCCGGCAGCCGGACGTTTGCCACGGGCAGTGTGATTGCGTGTCGCAAGTTCGTGCAGCGCGACATGGACGTGACGGGCCTCGGCTTTGCTCTGGGCGAAACACCGTTCGAGACGCTGCCTGCGATGCTCTCGTTCCCCACGCTGCTGCCGGCTTTGCCCGAGGGCGTTTGCGGCACGGGGGATCGCTTCGAGACCGGCGCAGCCGGGCTCGCCTGCGACGTCATCGACATGGAGGCGTACGCCTTGGCCAAGGTCTGCCTGCACGAAGAAGTGCCGTTCGCTTGCGCGAAATACATCAGTGACGGCGCCGACCACACCGCCGCAGACGATTGGCATGCGAGCTTGCCCAAGGCCGCCGCGGCTTTTTTCGATTTGTATCGCGGGCTGCGCGGTTGAGCCTGGCAGCGCGGGCACCTCTCGCGAACGGCACTTTGAGATGAAGCGAGCCTGATCTACTTTCCGGGCATGGTTTCGAGTTCCAAGCTTCGCGTGGCGGTTCTGTTTGGCGGGCGCTCGGCCGAGCACGAGATTTCGCTGCTTTCGGCGCGCTTCGTGGTCGAGTCGTTGGATCGCGACAAGTACGAACCGATCTTGGTCGGCATCGACAAGAGTGGTCGCTGGCTCGTGCAAGAAGAGGCGTTGTTGCTGAACGCGGCGCGCGATCCTCGGCTCGTGAAGCTGAATCAAGCCATGCCGGGCGTGCTCTTGCCGCCGCATCCGAGCGAAGGCGAAAGCGCGCTGCAGCGCGTCGACTCCATGTCGGGCGCGCCGCTCGGTGTGGACGTGATTTTTCCGGTCTTGCATGGGCCGATGGGTGAGGACGGCACCGTTCAGGGCCTGCTCGAGTTGTCGGGGTTACCGTACGTCGGCGCGGGTGTGCTCGGCTCTGCCGTGGGCATGGATAAGGACGTCATGAAGCGGCTCTTGCTGCAGGCGGGCTTGCCGGTCCTTCCGTATGAGACTCTGCGCCGCAGGGAATGGCAGGCCACGCCCACTCAAGTGTCAGCGCGGCTCGCGCGGCTCGGCTTTCCTCAATTCGTGAAGCCAGCGAATTTGGGCTCTTCGGTCGGGGTGAGTCGCGTCAAGAGTGAGGCGGAGCTGGCGAGCGCGCTCGAGCATGCGTTCGAGTTCGACGACAAGCTCGTGATCGAGGCGGGGCTCGATCACCCGCGTGAAGTCGAGTGCGCGGTACTCGGCGGCGATTTTCCGCGCGCCTCGCTACCCGGCGAAATCACCATCGATCATCCGGACGGCTACTACTCCTACGCGGCCAAGTACGTGGATGGTTCGGGCGTACAGACCAAGATCCCGGCGGAGCTCACGGCCGCGCAGATAGAAGAGGTTCAGCGCCTTTCGCTCGCAACCTTCAGCACCCTGGAGTGCGAAGGCCTCGCGCGCGTCGATCTTTTCTTGGACGAGAGCGGCGCTTGGTACGTGAACGAGATCAACACGCTGCCAGGCTTCACCGCGGTCTCGATGTTCCC
>Ga0315912_10006547_pt1 | contig 10406 bp, 3 predicted proteins | sample VfabasoilMG_FD_204469 | JGI IMG/M metagenome (GOLD analysis project Ga0315912, IMG submission 204469) | Garden soil microbial communities collected in Santa Monica, California, United States - V. faba soil | ecosystem: Environmental > Terrestrial > Soil > Garden | place: USA: California... | reverse complement strand
ACATCCAACCGACCGGGAGGCACGTAGAATTCGGGAGACACAGAGCACGCGCGCGCGTTCTTTGGCAATGGCTTTGGCCCGGCTGGGCGTTGACGACTCAGTTATGGCGATGGCCCAAAACAATTTGACCAATCGCACTGCTATGCGAACTCTGCATGATGGTTTTGCGGGCAAGCCGCGGCGACGCTTTTTGCCCACTAATCAAAGGAGCGCGCGCAGCTTTGAAACACCGGTTTTACCCGGCGTCAAGGTCCACGTGCTCGGCCCGTCGCGGAAAGAAGAAGTCATTCGCGACATGAATCCGGAAGAGAGCGAAAGCTATCTTCAGTTTCTAATGACTCGGGCCGAATCGTCGAATCAGCGATTCCGGCCGTTTCGTTCCGAGTGGAGCGTGCCTGTACCGGCGTACCGTCGAGCTTACCCACACCTGGCTTTCAGTGATCGACTGAAACGAGATCTTGCGAAGGTGGGTTCAGGCACGGAATTCGATCTCGTCACAAAACTGGAGAAGGCTGTTAACGGCACCAGCCTCTTATTGATGTTCGTGATCGGTAAGGCCCACCTGCTTTTTCCGGGAGACGCGCAATGGGGCACATGGAAGGCAGCAATGGAAGATCCTGAGTGGCAGGAACTTCTCTCCAAGACAGCTTTTTATAAAATCGGACACCACGGAAGTCACAATGCTACGCCACGCTCCTTTGTCACTAAGCACTTATCGAAGAGATTTCTTGCCATGGTTTCAACTCGCGACACCAAGAAATGGCGCGACATTCCCCGCCTTCCACTCCTGGAGGCGCTGCGGAAAAAATCCAATCGGGTCGTTCGCAGCGATAAGAGCGACATTCCCGATCCGGCCGGCGTAATTCGTCAGGCCCAGTATGTAGAGGTGCAGATACCGATCTGAGGGATGAAATGAAATTGGCTTAAAGGACATTTAAGGTTGAAGGTCCGTAGCGGTGTGTCTTTCAACTACAAGGGAACAACAATGAGCAGCAACCCTAACAGCATGCCTTCTCGTCCGTGGATGGATCTGGAGCAGCCGTCGATTCGACGCCTTCGGGTTTACGCGTTGGATCCAAGCGCGGGTAACTACATCGGCAACGTCATGACGCTCAGGGTCAAATGGGAGCAGCTTAAACCCGGACCAATAGGGCGAAAGATTGCCGTGGTGGATTACGATGCGGCGAACAAGCGCTACTACCCGCCGGTCGATTTGGATGATCATCGCATCCTTGCTCGTGAAGGACTCGACCCATCGGAGTCAGATCCGCGTTTTCATCAACAGATGGTCTACGCCGTTGCGGCCGAAACCATCCAGCGGTTTGAAGAAGCACTCGGTCGCAACATACATTGGCGACGTGCCGACCGGCCACGCAACGACGGTGACAGCTCTGGAGCCGCGACGTGGCGCAAAACCGACAGTATCTACACATTGATGCTGTTTCCGCACGCGATGGTTCAGGCGAACGCCTTCTACAGTCCGCAAGCAAAGGGAATTCTTTTCGGATATTTCAAGGCCGAGAAGACAAATCAAGGCCGCAATCTCCCCGGTCAGCGGGTTTTCACTTGTCTCTCACACGACATTATCGTGCACGAAGTTACGCACGCGATCATCGACGGAATCCGCACGTACTTCACTGAAGCCACCAACCCTGACGTGCTTGCATTTCACGAAGCATTCGCGGACCTGACGGCTTTGTTTAGTCATTTTTCTCATCAGGACGCGCTGCTCGACACAATTCAAAAAACCGGCGGACGACTTTACGAGTTTGAGTTGAAGCCGGATTCGGCCCCCGCGGAAGGGTCTGCGCGTTTCGTGGGCCAAATGTCGTCGCGAAATCCTTTGATCGAACTGGCCCAACAGTTTGGCGAAGCTTCAGGAATGAATCGAGGCCTGCGTTCAGCACTCGATATTGAACCCAAGCCAGAGGACATCAACACGAAAATTCACGATCCTCACTTTCGAGGATCGATTCTCGTATCCGCCGTGTTCGATGCTTATTTCTCAGTCTACCTGAAACGAACTGCCGATCTGTTTCGACTCTATCGCGCTGGCGGGGCTAATCATTCTGACGAATTGCCTGGTTCGCTGGCGAGGTTACTGGCCGAACAGGCAGCAGCGACCGCTTCCGAGTTCTTCCAACTATGTGCGCGCGCCGTGGATTACTGTCCTCCGGTCGACATCACGTTTGGTGATTTTCTGCGTGCACTGATCACGGTAAATATTGACTTGAAAGCTGAAGATGGTCGCATCGTGCGGGACGCGCTCATGCAAGCCTTTCGCGTTCGCGGTATTTTCCCTGAGAATGCAAGTTTCTTCTCTCAGGACGCACTATGCTGGCCGCGTGTTCCCAAGTGGTCCGATGAAAACCCGGCGGAGGATGCTCTTCCTCCAGTGGTCGCCACGATTAAGCACCCAAAGACGGGACTGGTCGAAAAAACCAAGCTGGTATTCGGCAATCCGAATGGTCTAACGAGGGAAGAAAAAGACATCAATGGCGCCGTGCTCCTGAAGTATGCTGAAGATCACGCCGCGCGACTTGGTTTTGACGATGATCCATCGCTGCCCGCCGAGTTCAAACCTTATGCGCCGTCTTTCCACCCTGTTTTCAGGGTTGCGCGTGACGGCAGCTTGCGAACCGACATGGTGGTTGAATTAGTGCAAACAAAACGGGTTCCCTTTGCTCCCGGCATGCCCCGGGCCGGCTCGTTTCCTTTTCGCGCCGGGGTGACACTGATTATTTCCGCTCCGGAAGTCGATCCCTTCGGAAACGAGGGTATGCCTGAGGTCCGTTATGCGGTGAAGAAAGGGTTCTGTGGACCAGATGCCGATCGCCGGCGGGATCGGCAGCGCGAGTTTCTCCTCGCAAACGGCATGGCCAACGGCGACACCGAGGATCCAAATCATTTTCAGGCTAACTTTGGCCTGCTACATCAGGGGTTGTGATTATGGCGACAAAAAAGAAGACGACGAAAAAGACAACCAAAAAGCCGGCCAAAAAAGCTTCCAGGAAGGCTTCCAAGAAGACCTCGAAAGCTTCGAAGAAGACCTCGAAGAAGACTTCCAAGAAAAGCACTAAGAAGGGCGGCCGCAAGAGCTCCAGGTCAACGGCGGGCAATCAGTTACGCGTGCGCATGTATCGCATAGGATTCGGAGATTTCTTCCTGATCACTGTGCCAACGAAAGCTGGACCAGCACACATACTGATCGATTGCGGCGTTCATAAGGGCGATATTAAAAGCATGAGCGCCTGTGTTGACGATCTCGCCAAAGAAACCAAAAAGAAACTTGCACTGGTTATTGCAACCCACTATCACTCAGATCATCTCTCGGGGTTTGCGTCGAACTTCGATAAGTTCGCTGAATTTGAAGTTGGCATGGTTTGGCTCCCCAATCGGCTCGATCCCGACAAGGAAGAGGCGATGAAATTCAAGGCCCAGATTAGATCGCTGGCCAGTCAACTCCAGTTGCGGCTTGGAGCAAGAAACGACGACGAGGCAGTTCAAGCTCTCTTCAAAGTCGAGGATGCGTTAGGCATTCAGCTCGGTGCCAACGACAGGGAAGGCACGAATGAAAAGGCGCTTCGACTTCTTACCAAGGGATTCAAGAACAAGCCGCCGGTTCGTTACTACGAGGCCGGCGACGAAGCGGAGTTCCCCGAAGAGTTGGAAGGCGCGATCACTGTTGAGTTACTTGGACCAGCCCCGCTCGATTCCGGAGGAGAGTTTTCCACTCCTGAGAACAAAACAGAGCAATATCTCGCCGCCGTCTCCGACGACGGGTTGCCGGATTCTGACAAACTGGAGCCGTTTGAGAAGGAGTGGCCGGCGAGCGCGGCCGACTATTCGGCCGGCGCGTTTCGTGAATATCGAACAGAAGAGCAAATCAACACTCGGACACCGGGCGAGCCGAAGGCGCTGGAAAAAGTGCTCGAGGATTCTCAGCCGGACGTGCTTTTCGCAATGGCAGAGGCAATCGATGGAACGCTGAACAACCAGAGTCTGGTGACTCTCTTTACTTGCAAGGGCAAGAAGTTGCTGTTTGTTGGCGACGCTCAATGGGGCAATTGGTCATTCTGGCTCTACGGTAAAAAAGTGAAGGGAGAGGATCCCGGAATAACCGCCCGAGCAACTGAGATTCTCAGCTCCATCGATTTTTATAAAGTCGGCCATCACGGAAGCACTAACGCGAATCCGATACCGGCCGTCGAGGCACTCAATCCCGATTGCGTTTCGATGTGTTCAACTGAGAGTGCCGACGCGTATCCGGATAAGAAGAGACCGCACGGTCGTATCGAGAACAAGAGTGAAGTCCCGCGCATTGATTTAATGGTGGAATTGGAAAAGCGGACTCGCAATCGCCTCGTTCGCAGCGATTGGATCGAAGTGCTCGACGTCAAGGCTTCACCCGAGGCCAGGGGTCAACTTGCGAAGTTACCGAAGAACTTCTCCAAAGGGCCACTTTATGTCGACTACACTTTTCAAGACTGAAACGCGCTGATTCACTTCACTAACGTTAGCGAACGGCGAACACGACGGTATTACTCCTCGTGCCTGCCACAGTTACGCTGACGGACAGATCTCCCTTCAGCGCGGAATCCTGAGGCAGTCGGACAACTATCGCCGTTACCGTATCCACGCCCGAAAGTTTTCCGACGTACTCAACAGGTAATTGAAACGTCACTCCCTGCGCGCTAACCGCCGACACCGAAAGACTGGTACTCGCCGTCAGATCATTTCCGACAAACAGTATCACTCGCGTGCGTTGATCCGAGGAGTATTTGACCGGCGATGTCAGCGTGAAAGGTTCTCGTGTGAGCAAAGGTGATTGCAACACTAAGCCGCGGTTCGTGGAAGTGTCTCTAAGAAGCACAGGCGCGCCCGAAGGATTAGGCGGCACTCCCTGCGTCGTGAAACTCCACGTTGGTCCATTCGCTGCCTGGTTCGCCATCGTCTTGCTGACAATGCGCCAAAAGTAAGTCGTCCCTGGCTGCAGCGTGGTTTGGATCTTGAACGATTCAACGACGCCATCGTCGGCGGATCCCGTGGTCAGAAGCAGCTGGCCCGGCTGTGCTCCACTTTGAATCGTGCTTGCGTTGGCTACAAGCAGCGGCGGGTTTGAAGAAGTGCCGAAATAGATGTCGTACTTGTGAGCCCATGGCCCACCTTCCCACTGCAGAGTTATCGACGTCGGTTGAGCCGTTGCCGAGTTAGCCGGCAAACGATACGAAGGCTCATTCGGCGGAAGCGGAATGAAAGGCGCGTTTTCTGTCGTTGAGTTCCACTTGCGCTGAAACTGGTTGGCGAACCACTGAAAAAACCATGTCTTCGTGGTGAAATAGTTGTGCTCCAACTGGGAGTTCGACGAAGGACCGGTCCAATTGGAAGAGCCAAATATAGTCATCCCTCGGCCGTAAAGAAGAACTGACTTTTGATGATTCAGGCCGAGATGTTTCCGCATTTTGATTTGGACGCCGGCCATGTGAAGCCGATCAACATTCCATGAATCCCATTGTCGAGCAGGATTGCGATACTCGTTTGGTTCGTGAATAAGACGTACAGGAATTCCTCGTTTTACGGCCGCGATCGTGGCGTCTGTGTATCCCTGGTTGGTGATGCGATACATGATGATATCGATCTTCTGCGTTTCCGCATTCATGTTTTGCTGCGTGCGTGCCAGGAAATCCTGACTGCCATCCGGCGAAGGCGGAAAGTTGAGATCGGCACTAATCGGTGACGTTGGATACTTGCGCGTCAGTGGTCCGGAAATATTTGCGAAATTCGCGTACTGCACGGTGTTGGTCCAAACGTCGTCATACTTGGTTTTGAAACTTCGAATGAGCGCTGGATCGTTCGTGAAATAAATCGCCTCGTCGATATAGTTAACGTTTGGTGAGTCGGGAACGAAAAAATGGGGCGAGTAATTTGCGCCGCTAAACTCGAGCACGTTCTGGCCCGCAAACAACATCATCTTCCAATGCAGTATCCCTTCCGCAACTTTGTAACGCATTGGAATACCTGCCGCTCTCAACTGGTCCAGCACTGCCGCGTTGCCGGGCGCTGACGGATTTGCGCGAGGATCTACCAGGACCCGGACGGGCACACCAGCTTTGAACCTATTTACGATCTTGGTGGCGTAAGAACTGTCCTGCATAAACCAGAACGCCACATCGATCCCGACACTTTCCGCATCTATCAGGGCCCATAACGGCGCACGACAATCCTCGTTTGCCGAGTCACACAAACGTTCCTGTGCGTGGACCTTCATCGCCGACGCGATGAGGACGGCAAGGAGTAGGGAGCATGAAAGTTTGAGCACTCTCATGGCTGAGTGGCTCTACATCAGATTAGAAACACGTCGGGTAAAGTGATTCTCAAACTGAAGGCAAAGGCGTTCTTGAGCGGAAGCAACTGGATGAGGGGGAAACCAATTACCACCAGGAGGCGAACACACAAAACCTGCGCGACTATGCCTTCGTTATGGGTGGCGGATTTGAACGGAGGGATGTTACGGGATCCTGATGTAAAAACTCTCTCAACATTATTGCAAACCGGTAACGCCGCTAGGGCGCTATTCGCATTGTCCCTGCATTGCTCGTGTGCCCGTGCGCCCTGATGCTAACTCCATATTGACCACTCGGCAGGTTGTTCGGCAGCCTAAATGTGACTTGAGTAAACGGAAGACCGGGTAACCCGCGAACGTCTTGAGCAGCCAGGACAAAGTTCTGACTACTACTCGCGGTCAAAATAACTTCTACGGCAGTCGCTGGTTCGCCCTTATTGAGCTCCAGGCCCGTGGCGAAGAGCGTTACTCTAGTATTGCTATCAGGTCCGAGTTGCATCCATTCGGCGACGTTTGGAACGCGGAAAGGATCCCGGAGCACTAAATGCGATTCAATCGCCGCGGCCTGATCGACAGCCGGGCCTGATTCATCAAGCGCCAGCAGCAACACGTCGTCGTCAGCGATTACGACCAAACCTCTCCCGAATGGCACCGTTGCATTTGATGGATTGAAAATCTCGACAAGAATATCTTCGTGCTGTTCGGCGTTGGTATCACCGCAAACCTTCACAGTGAAAGTTCGAGCCATCTCGTGGGGCTGAAATGTCAGCGTGCCTGATGTTCCCTCGAAGTCCACAAATGGGCCACAGGCGGCGCCGCCATGTGCAGGAAAGAATGAAGATGGGTCATTGACAGTAGCAAAATCAACGCTGACCGAGCGTCCGGTTTCGGCTGATAGCCTCGCTACGAATAGCGTGTCGGTCGTGCCGCTATTTCCTTCATTAACGGATATCGATGGCAATGCATTTTCAACAAACACTGACGGAAGCGTACTTCGATCCTGAAGTGTGACTGTTTGCAGACCGGGAACCCCCACAGAAGCATCAGGAGCATTCAGAAACACCATGAATGTCTCATCCGGCTCAAGCGTGGTGTCATTATTGATTTGGATCTGAAAGCTCTTAGTGGTTTCGCCGTTGTTGAAAACCAGCGTTCCCGAGGCGGTCGTATAATCCTGGCCCGCAATGGCTGTGCCGTCTAACGTAAAGTAGTCAACTGCCAGACTGCCGGAACTGCCGCCCTTGCGCAGCACCGTGACCGTAATCGCGCCAGCGTCTTCGATCACTGTTCTCGAACTCACGCTGAACTCAGCACTTCCCGCTACATTGCTTGCATCGCATGGCGAAAACTCAGAGGTGTTACCCTGCGGATCAGTCGCGGTTGCCGTAATCGCACGGCTTGGCGGCAACGCAATCGGAAAGGTGACGTTGATCGTCGCGTTGCCGTTGGCGTCAGTGGTCACCGCGGTGTCGTTGGCACTGAAAACCTTTTCACCTTCCCCGTTCCCGGAAGGATCGCAAGCCGCGTTTGAATAGAAGTCGATTTGGAATGTTGTGTTTGGCGTCGAGTTTAGAGTTCCCTGAATCGTAGTGCTCGTGCCATTGGAGACGACGGACGTCAGCAGCGGAAAGTTTTGGAGAAGATTTGGGCCAGTGTCCGGGTCGCCGGAATCATTGGCGGTTGGTCCGTCCCAGAAGAGATCGATACCCGAACCGGCGTTGGAGAAGATCGAATTTCTCCGAACGATGTTTCCTGTTTCGGAAGAGATAACCACACCTGGACCATCGTTATAGGCAATCACGTTACCCGCAAGGGGCGTAGTTCCACCAATGACGTTGTTGTCGCTCATCAGTAACGCTGGTGGAAAGAACGGTAGCTGACCGATGGAAATACCAAGTCCGTTACCAAATCCAACCTTCCGGGCTCTATTAGGACCGATCAAATTCCCCTGCACGACATTGTGACTGCCGATGATCGCGAGGCCTTCGAACTGGTTTGACGAGATCACGTTGAGCGAGGCCGGTGACGTTCCTCCGATGCGATTATGGGACGAACTAATTAGTAATATGCCGCTAAAGTTTGGTCGACTGAAGTTTCCACTCCAGTCAAGACCGATGTGATTACCCTCGATGATGTTGTTGTCGCAATCGAACACTGCGATCCCGGTACTGAATCCGCCGATCGCCAGTCCGCGTACCGTCGTACCGCCTGCCCGGATTAACAAACCAATGGCGCCTAGAGTTCCCGCGCCGTTCAATTCAACCCTGGGAGTTACAAACTGACCTTGCTCCGGGACTGCATCAATAATCACTGGATCTGTGATAGCCGGCAGACTCGTTAATAGATTGATGGTATGCACTTCGTCGCCCGGGATGTTGAAAATTATTGTGTCTTTGCCGGGAACTGTATTCGCGTCCAGGATCGCCTGGTGGAATGAGCCTGCGCCGTGATTGTTTGTGTTTGTTACAAAAATCTGGTCGCGCACCGCCGCGAAGTTAGCTGCTTGATTCGAACTCAGGTTGAAGAAAGTAAGACTGGCTAGAGTAAAGGTGAAGGAAGCATGAGACGGCGCTACTGTGTAGTTGCCACCTGCGGGGACAGTGAAGGAGTAGTTTCCGTTACTGTCGGTGGTCCTTTGACTTTGTTGCGAACCGCTCAGCACCACTGGTATCCCTTGCAATCCGGCTCCGTTTTCAGTTACCCGGCCACTGATCGTGAAAAAGAGCGAGCTCGCCGGCGTTGCTGTAAAGTTCAAAACCTGGTTGGCGTTTAAATTGTTGAAGGTTTGGCTCGGAGGCGCCATCGTAAAATTCGCTTTGTTCGCGCTTACGGTAAAACTCCCTCCTTCGCGCAAGCGTGGGAACTCGTAATAACCAACACTGTCAGTAAATACCGACGTTACTGACGCGCCATCACTCAACACAACCTCCGCGCCGCTCAAAGGCGCATTGCTTGTATTCAAAACCTGACCGCTGATGCTGTGAGACATCGCTAACTTTGCAATAAAGACATCGCTAGAACCGAGGTTGATTGGCTGGTAGACGTCCGGAGTGGTCATGAAGTCAGGCGCGTTGGTCTTTCCCGTAATGTAGGCGTTGCCGATCGAATCAATTGCAATAGCGGCACTTTCCTCAAGGCCGGCGTTCGACGCTCCGCCAAGGCCGGTTGAATAAACCAGCGCGCTACCGGCCGGATTTATTTTCGTGACAAATGCATCGTTATCAGTGCCGTTAGAAGTGGCGACGTAGAGTATTGAAGTATTAGAAGGATCGATCGCGATCACGTTTGCGCTCGTGGTGTTAAGCCCTTTGTTGATGGGAACCCAGGTCTGCCCGTTGTCGCTGCTCTTCAAGACTCGTTCGAAGAAGTCCATTAAATAGACCGTTGACGGGTTCACCGGATCGAAAACAACTCTGCCGGTTTGAAGACGCACCCGCGACCAGTTAGTCCCGCCATCGACACTCTTAAATAAGCCGGTGTCAGTCGCCGCATACAGTAAACCAGGCGTCAGCGGACTGACGGCGATAAACGTACCGTCTGCGCCGACCTGACTGAAACCGACTCTTTCCCAGGTGATTCCCGCATCAATACTCCTAAAAATCCCGCCGGTGTCGCTGGCAAAGTCCGTCGCGAAGATCGTTGTGTGGTTAAAAGGATCGACAGCAATGAAATTGCTATTTCCGACGGCCGGATTTCCGACGAGAGTCCAACTGTCTGCTCCGTTAGTGCTTTTGTAAATCCCACGGCCAAACACGCCTGCGTAAAGTATCGCCGGATTCACCGGATCGATAGTTAAACCAAGCACAGTAGTATTGCTGATACCGTTACTGGTCCTGGTCCAGGTATTCCCGCTATCAAGGCTTCGGTAGACGCCCCTGGCTGCTAAATCGGGACCGCTGACGACGGTGTAGATTCTGGAAGGAGTGGCTGGATCGATGACAACTCTATTGACGAAGGCAGACGGCAGACCATTATTGATTGCCGTCCATGTCCTTCCACTGTTGGTGCTCTTGAAAGCGCCGGCGCCGGTTGCCGCGTAGAGTATCGACGGTTGGACAGGATT
>Ga0315912_10006545_pt1 | contig 10408 bp, 11 predicted proteins | sample VfabasoilMG_FD_204469 | JGI IMG/M metagenome (GOLD analysis project Ga0315912, IMG submission 204469) | Garden soil microbial communities collected in Santa Monica, California, United States - V. faba soil | ecosystem: Environmental > Terrestrial > Soil > Garden | place: USA: California... | reverse complement strand
TAACGTATGCGCCCTGCGCAAGTGCGGGTTCAATAATGTTGTGAATATGCTCACAACGTGCTGCAAACATGAGTAAAGTTTCCGTTTCTGGATGCATATGTTTATGCAGCAAAATTTCTCTTAGCTGCTCACCAAGCGCTGTTCCACCTGGCTCTCGTGTTGAAACCACATAATGACCACGTGACTCCAGCTGATCGATAATATCCACTATATGTGTGCTTTTTCCGGCACCATCCATACCCTCCAAGGTAATAAACTTACCCCTTTTTATTAATTCTTCGGTCATTCTTGATACTTTTTAGATTTATATTTGAGCTGATATTCTGCCACGGCCCGATTGTGTTCGGTTAACGAATTTGAAAATTCGTGACTACCGTCACCCTTGCCCACAAAATACAACGCTTTGGTGGATGCAGGATGTAGCGCTGCCTCAATGGAAGCCAACCCGGGCATGGCGATTGGCGTAGGTGGCAGGCCACTACGAGTATAAGTATTGTAAGCTGTGTCCGTTATTAAATCTTTGCGCCGGATATTGCCATCGTATTTGTCGCCAATGCCATAGATTACCGTGGGGTCGGTCTGCAAACGCATGCCTATTTTTAGACGATTGATAAAGACCCCGGCAATCATTGGACGCTCGCTCGCTTTACCGGTTTCTTTTTCTACGATGGAAGCCATGATAAGAGCTTCATAACTATTCTTATAAGGCAAACCCTCCGCCCTAGCCTGCCAGGCAGCATCCAGCTTGGCCTGCATGCTGTCATAAGCACGTTTTAACAATATGACATCTGTTGTGCCGCGATCGAAATAAAAGGTATCAGGGAAAAACAGGCCTTCCGGATGCTTTTCTCCATTCCCGACAAGTGCCAACACCCCAGCATCGGATAACTCACCGATTGTGTTTTTAACTGCATCATTTTTGGCAAGTCTGTCTCGCATCTGTTTAAAGGTTCTTCCTTCAATAAAAGTAATGCTGCCTTGTGTGGTTTTGCCATGATTTAGCGACAGCAACAACTGGTATGGGTTAATGTTTTTGTTGAGCGTGTAATCCCCTGCTTGCAAATAAGGCTCTTTATGCAAAATGCGCGCAAGCAGAATAAATGGTAACGCTTGATTTATCACACCCTGAGCCACCAGCTGGTTGGCAATACTTGTTAAACTACTTTTGGGTTTGATTGTTATTTCTTGAGCTTCCGGTAACAAATTAAGTGGTTTTTTTGCATAATAGGCAAGCCCACAAGCCAATACCAGAGCGCCTAACAGGCCGACGATAAAGCACATCTTAATGAAGCGCATCATGTCATTAACGCTTTGCAAATATTGGCCGCAAGGTCTTGTTTAGCCCAAGTTTTGTTCGATACTTCACGCACCTGCCAAGCACCATACAAGCTGTTACAGATAATCAATTCATCTGCGGAAAACAGCTTCTCCAGATTAAAAGTTTCAATCTTGGTTTTCAGGCCTTGGGTATGCGCAAGGTCTAAAATGCGCTGACGGGTGATTCCCGCAATACCGCATTGATCAAGGTTCGGTGTAACAAGTACCTTGTCGAATCGCGCAAAAATATTGGCAGAGGTACACTCAATCACATTACCATCCATATCTAACATCAAGCCTTCGCTAATGGCAGGATCGTTCCACTCCATACGTGCCAGCACATTCTCAAGACGGTTTAAATGCTTGATGCCTGCGAGTACCGGTTGGTGTGCAAGGCGTGTTTTGCAAATATGCAAACTAACGCCCTCAGTAAAATTGAGTTGAGGATACTCTGGCATTGCTGACTTAGTGAGTAGCCGCATAGGTGCCGTAACAGCGGGTGGCGTATAACCACGTTCACCATCGCCACGAGTGATGATAATTTTTACTACCGCTGTTTCTTCCGCATTAAAAAGTTGCTGCAAATCACTCATAAGCAACTCTGCACTGGGGCACACAATACCGATCGCGCCACAATCAGCAACGAGTTTTTGATAATGCAATGGCCAATGCTCCGGCAAACCATCCACTACTTTCAACGTGCGAAATACCCCGTCGCCGTATGCCAAACCGCGGTCTAAAGGAGAAATTGTGCTATTTAAGCTTCCGTTGATAATGGATACGCATTTACTGTGCATAAACAACATTAAACCATAGCACTAGCCAACAAAAAAGCCTGTGGTGAGATTCCACAGGCTTTTTTAACGATGCTTAGCTTATATTTTTTTGAAAACCAAACTTCCGTTCGTGCCCCCAAATCCAAAGTTATTTTTGAGTGCATACTCAATCTTCAAATCACGTGCGGTGTTGGCACAATAATCTAAATCACACTCAGGATCTTGGTTAAAAATATTAATGGTAGGTGGTGAAATCTGATTATAGATAGAAAGCACGGTAAATACCGATTCCAGCCCGCCTGCACCGCCCAGTAAATGACCTGTCATTGATTTTGTTGAGTTCACTACTAGCTTGTAGGCATGATCACCAAAAGTCGCTTTAATCGCGTTGGTTTCGTTGGTATCACCCAGAGGAGTCGAAGTGCCGTGTGCATTCATAAACTGTACTTGATCAGTGTTTACTGCTGCATTTTTAAGCGCATTGACCATTGACCTGCGAGGCCCGTCCATATTGGGTGCCGTCATATGATATGCGTCTGCGCTCATGCCGTAACCAGCTAATTCTGCATAAATTTTTGCGCCGCGTGCCTTTGCATGTTCATATTCTTCCAGCACCATCACACCCGCGCCCTCGCCTATCACAAAACCATCACGGTCCTTATCCCAAGGACGGCTTGCCGTTGCAGGATCATCGTTACGGTTAGAAAGCGCGCGTGCCGCAGCAAAACCACCTACCGAAAGTTCAGTAATCGCCGCTTCTGCACCGCCAGCCACCATCACATCCGCGTCACCGTATTCAATCATACGCGCAGCATCGCCAATACAATGTGTGCCAGTAGTGCACGCAGTCACAATGGCTATATTCGGGCCTTTTAAGCCAAACATGATGCTTAAGTTGCCAGAGATCATATTAGTGATCGTGCCAGGAATAAAGAATGGTGAAATTTTACGCGGCCCACCCTCATCATAAACATCGTTGGTGGCCTCTATTAAGCCCAAACCACCGATACCAGAGCCAATTTCCACTCCGATACGCTCTGCATTTTCTTCCGTGACAACAATGCCACTGTCTTTAAAAGCCTCAATGCCGGCAGCCAAGCCATATTGAATAAAAACATCCATACGGCGCGCGTCCTTGGCAGAAAGAAAATCTTCAACATTAAAATCTTTCACTTCACCAGCCACTTGCGACGCAAAGTTACTCGGATCGAATTTAGTGATGCGCGTGATACCGGATTTACCTGCAACGAGGTTTTCCCAGGCGTTTGATGTTCCAATACCAACCGGAGACACCACGCCCAAGCCAGTAACAACGACCCGCCGCTTTGATACAAGAGGTTTAGACATATGTGTACTTGAGATAGAAATTAGCCCGCGCTGGCGGGCTAACTGGTTTGAATTTATTTGAGGTTTGCGTTGACGTAATCAATCGCTTGTTGCACTGTTGTGATTTTTTCCGCTTCATCATCAGGAATTTCGCAATCGAATTCTTCTTCTAAAGCCATCACCAACTCTACGGTATCAAGCGAATCTGCACCTAAATCATCCACAAATGATGATGCATTTTTTACATCAGCTTCGTTTGCACCTAATTGTTCACAAACGATTTTTTTTACACGTTGTTCGATGTCAGACATCTAATTACCCCTTTGATTAAAAATCAGCCTCATCAGCTAAGCTGCGTATTCTACCAAAACTCTGCAAGAATACAAAAAATGTTCACTATAATTAATAAAAAATTTCAAAAGAGAAATTCCTCATTAATCCATGTACATGCCACCATTGACGTGGATTGTCTCCCCCGTAATATAAGCAGCGATTGGTGAGGCCAGAAATGCAACGGTTGCCGCGATTTCTGCCACGCTACCTAAGCGACCCAACGGGATACGCGCCAACATCTGACTTTTGATATCTTCCGGCAGCTCTGCCGTCATGTCCGTTTCAATAAAACCCGGGGCTATACAATTCACCGTGATATTACGGCTGCCGACTTCAGCAGCAAGTGACTTTGTAAAACCTGTCATACCAGCTTTTGCGGCTGCGTAATTAGTTTGTCCGGCATTCCCCATGTGACCCACCACACTGGAAATACTGACAATACGCCCCGTACGTGCCTTCATCATCGGGCGCAGCACAGCTTTGCTCATGCGATAAACTGAACTTAGGTTGGTAGAAATCACTGCATCCCAGTCTTCATCAGCCATACGCATCAACAATGTGTCTTTAGTAATTCCTGCGTTATTCACCAAAATACTTACATCACCAAATTTTGTAGCGATTTCTTTCAAAACCGCGTCAATCTGCGCTGCGTCATTTACATCTAAGGCAATGCCAAGTCCTTTGATTTTTGCTTGTTTTAAGGATGCGTTAATGCTGTCTGCACCAGCTGCTGTAGTCGCAGTACCAATAACTGTTGCCCCTTGTTTACCTAACTCTTGTGCAATTGCAGCACCAATGCCACGGCTAGCGCCTGTGACTAAAGCAATTTGATTTTCCAAGCTTAGATTAAGTCCCATAAAATAACCTTTAACTTATTTGTCCATTTTCAATTCAGAAATAGCTTCATTGCTAGTTAATGCGACGCAAGGCAGCTCTGCAACAATACGTTTCGTTAACCCCATTAATACCTTACCAGGCCCGCATTCTGCGGCTCTAGTAGCGCCTTGCCTGTGGATGCTTTGTACGGTTTCTACCCAACGTACCGGTGAATAGAGTTGTCGAACCAAAGCGTCTTTTATTTTAGCTGAATCGCTGTAACTCGCCACATCCGCATTATGAATGACGGGAAACTTTGGTGCATTCACTGTTACATTTTTTAGATATTCTGCCAATTTTTCGGCGGCAGGTTTCATTAAGGCGCAATGGGAAGGTACACTCACAGACAGCATTACGACTTTCTTTGCCTCTTTTGCCTTGGCAAGCCCCATGCCACGTTCAACTGCAGCCTTGTTGCCTGCAATGACCACCTGGCCCAGTGAATTGTAGTTTACTGCTTCTAGAACTTCATCTTGGGCCGCCTGAGCACAAACCTCTCTAACTGCTGCATCATCTAAACCTAAAATCGCCGCCATTGCCCCAACGCCTTCGGGTACAGCACTCTGCATGGTTTCGGCACGAAATTTGACTAGCGGCAACGCGTCGACAAGGCTTATAGATTCTGCAGCCACAAGCGCAGAGTATTCACCCAAACTGTGCCCGGCCATGAAATTAGGTGTTGAGCCACCTGCTTGCTGATAAGCGCGCCAGGTGGCGATGCCCGCTGTCAGCATAAGTGGCTGTGTATTTTGCGTTATATTGAGCAGCTCGTTGGGCTCAGTCACCATTGCCCAGAAGTCCACACCCAAAACATCAGATGCTTCAGCAAAGGTATTTTTAACGACTGTAGAATCTGAAAACCCGCCCATCATGCCAACCGATTGTGAACCCTGACCTGGGAAAAAAAGCGCTATTTTACTCATATATTACTTTATAAAGATAATTTATATTATTGATTTAACTAATATTTAATAAGTGCAGAACCCCAAGTGAAGCCACCGCCAAATGCCTCCATGAGGATAGTCTCACCGCGATTGATGCGTCCATCGCGTACTGCAACATCCAAAGCCAATGGAATTGAAGCTGCGGAAGTGTTGCCATGCTTGTCGACAGTAATCACCACTTTGTCCATACTCATTTCCAGTTTTTTTGCTGTCGCTTGCAGGATGCGTATATTTGCTTGATGTGGTACCAGCCAGTCGATATCTGATTTTTGCATATTGTTGGCAAGGAGCGTTTCATCCACAATTTGATCAAGTGTGTTCACCGCCATCTTGAACACTGGATTGCCCTCCATCACAATGGTATCGCTGCCTTCGGTTTTGCGCGGCACATGCAGCATTTTCTCATAATTGCCATCAGCGTGGATGTGTGTGGAAATGATGCCTTGCTCGCTAGAAGCTTGTAAAATAACGGCACCCGCTCCATCACCCCACAAAATACAGTTGCTCCTATCGGAGTAATCGGTGATGCGGGACATACTTTCTGCGCCAATGACCAGCACGCATTTAGCTGAGCCTGACTTAATAAAACTATCTGCCGTAGCAAGCGCATAAATAAAGCCGCTACACACGGCCTGCACGTCAAACGCAGGGCAGCCTGCGATGCCCAATTTACGCTGCACCATCACTGCAACGCTTGGAAAAACTTTATCTGGCGTGGTGGTGGCAACGATGATTAAATCAACATCACCTGCCTCAATGCCTGCGTTAGAAATGGCACCTTTTGCAGCTTCCAACGCTAAGTCACTGGTAAATTCACCATCTGCAACAATATGGCGTTCACGAATCCCCGTGCGAGTGAAAATCCATTCATCAGTCGTATCTACCATTTTTTCCAAATCGGCATTACTGAGAATTTTCTTCGGAAGATAGCTACCTGTACCAGCAATTCTTGAATAGATCATAAAAACCTTAAATACCTTCTGCTTGCGTAACAGCTTCAGTGGTTGCATGCGTGGGTTGCATATGCTCTATTTCTAATTGCTCGGTAATACGGCGTAGCACGCCGCTACGTGCCTCTTCTACTGCTACATAAATCGCATGATTAAATGCAATGTCATCTGCACCACCATGACTCTTAACCACAATTCCACGCAAACCCAAAAAGCTTGCGCCGTTATAAAGACGTGGGTCTAAGCGTTTTTTAAAAGCATTAAGTACTGGCATGGCACCAAGCGCCATAAGTTTTGTAATCCAGCTTTTTTTGAATTCTTGGGTCAAGAATTTACCCATCATGTGCGCCAGACCTTCGGTAGTTTTCAGAGATACATTACCCACAAAGCCATCACAAACCACTAAATCGGTTGTCCCTTTAAAAATATCGTCGCCTTCTATGTTGCCATAAAAATTAAGGTGGCTAGCACGCAGCAGTTCACCCGCTTGTTTTACCACTTCATTGCCTTTGATATCTTCAGAGCCGATATTAAGTAGACCCACTGTGGGGCTTGACTTGTGTTCAACACAACTTACCAGCATAGCTCCCATCACAGCAAATTGTAACAATTGCTCGGCCGTGCAGTCTGCATTTGCACCCAAATCCAACATATAGGTACTGCCTTTTTCTGAAGGCAGCGCCGAGGCAATCGCCGGGCGATCGATACCCGGCAGAGTTTTTAGTACAAAACGTGCTGTTGCCATTAACGCACCGGTATTACCTGCACTTACACAGGCATTGGCTTCGCCGCTTTTGGTTAAATTGATAGCCACGCGCATGGACGAATCTTTTTTATTTTTTAGTGCACTTTGTGGAGATTCATCCATCAGGACCACTTCGGTTGCATGGTGAACACGTAAACGTGGATTTGTGCTTGCTTTGTGCGCCTTTAATTCAGCCTGAATCGCGTCTTCAAGGCCAACAAGCACGATATTGAGCTGATCATCGTCAGCAAGTGCTTTTAGCGCGGCTGGCACGGTGACGTGCGGCCCATGATCGCCGCCCATCGCGTCAATTGCAATTGTGATGTCCATCATGAATTATAAGTTATACATTATCTAATGGGCGAATTAGATGCGATGATGAATTAAAAGTCAACGAGAGCTTGTAAAAAGCAAACGCCGCGCTAAATAAAAGGCGCGGCGTACAGCTAAGATTCAGAACAATGCGTCAAAAGACGAATTACTCGCCTTTTGTCGACATTACTTTACGGCCACGATAAAAACCACTTGGGCTTACATGATGACGTAAATGCGTTTCGCCAGTAGTTGGCTCTACTGCCAAAGGCGGATTGACCAAAAAATCATGTGAGCGGTGCATACCGCGCTTAGATGGTGACTTTTTATTTTGTTGAACTGCCATGTTAATACTCCAAACGTATAAAACGTGCTAAATAGCTAATCCATAATGATAATCCATTTCGGACTTTACCGCAAATCCAAACACACAATATTCTACTTAAAACGCCCTTTTAATACCGCAAACGGGTTGGGTTTTTCGCCGCTTTGCAAATTCGCTTGCAAGCAACTTGAATCATGCATAGGCGCAATTGGTATGGCGATTAGTAATTCGTCTTCAATTAACTCGATTAGATTTAATTCCTGAGACGCTTCTAACCAGTCAACATCTTCATTTTCTTCATTTTCTTCACTTTCGCTTAACTCTTTATCACTAATCAGATAGTCAAATTCAAGGGAAAAATTTAGTTGCATCCCTTCTAAACAACGCTGGCATAGCACAGGTAATTGCGCCTCAATTTGCAAATGCAGGCTGGGTAAGTTCATTTTTTCCGCCGACCCAGTTAGCTTGTAACGAATATTCGCTACATTTTCTCCAGTCTTGCTGGTTATTTCAGCCAATCTTTCACAATTGGTGATTTCCAGTAGGCCATTAATTTCTTGGTTTTTTTTAGCAAATTCAAGGTTGTTAATAAGCAGTGATTTCATAATGAAAATGTGTGACTAATTAAGTTTAAAACGGATTTTACCTGCTTAAGTATTTCGTAGAAAGCGCGTGCGTGTTACAATTGACTGGTTTGTTGGTCAGCTTACATTTCAACTATAAGGCGTTAGTGTGTTCAAAAAAATTCTTGTGGCTAATCGGGGTGAAATCGCAGTACGTATTGTACGCGCTTGCTCTGAAATGGGCATTAAATCTGTGGCAATCTATGCGGATGCTGACCGTAGCGCTTTACACGTTAAAAAAGCAGATGAAGCCTATAATATTGGCGCAGACCCGGTTGCAGGCTATCTCAATGCACACAATATAGTCAATGTAGCCGTTGCGGCTGGCTGCGATGCGCTACACCCAGGCTACGGCTTTTTGTCCGAGAACCCTGAATTAGCAGAAATTTGTGCACGTCGTGGCATTAAATTTATTGGGCCAAATGCATCCGTCATTCGCAAAATGGGCGATAAAATTCAAGCGCGCAATGCCATGACTAGCGCTGGTATTCCCTGCACGCCCGGTAGTGATGGTAATTTGGAAAGCTTGGAAGAAGCAGTTGCGCTGGCTAACAAGATTGGTTACCCGGTGATGCTTAAAGCTACCAATGGCGGTGGTGGACGTGGCATTCGTCGTTGTGATAGCGAAAAAGAGTTGTTAAGTAATTATGAACGCGTTATTTCTGAAGCAAGTAAAGCTTTTGGTAAGCCGGAAGTATTTTTGGAAAAATGTGTAGTTGCACCACGTCATATAGAGGTACAAGTGCTGGCGGACAGCAAGGGTAATGTCATACACTTGTTTGAGCGTGATTGCTCGATTCAACGACGCAATCAAAAATTGATTGAAATCGCGCCCTCTCCCCAGTTAAGCAAAGCGCAGCGCGACTACATTGGTGGCTTAGCGGTTAAGGCGGCAAAAGCCGTAAATTACGAAAACGCTGGCACAGTGGAATTTCTACTCGATTCCAAAAATAATTTCTATTTTATGGAAATGAACACGCGCTTGCAGGTTGAACATACCGTGACAGAAACCATTACTGGCGTAGATATTGTGCAAGAGCAAATCCGCATAGCATTTGGCTTGCCTTTACAGTACAAGCAAAATGAAATTAGTTACCGTGGTTTTGCTATGGAATATCGAATTAACGCGGAAGATCCTAAAAATGATTTTCTGCCGAGCTTTGGTAAAATTACACGTTACTATGCACCAGGTGGTCCAGGTGTACGTATGGATGCAGCAATTTATAGCGGTTATGTGATTCCGCCTTACTATGATTCGATGTGTGCCAAGCTCACGGTTTGGGCGCTAGATTGGGAAAGCGTGATTGAACGCGGGCGTCGTGCACTCAATGACATGGTGGTCTATGGTGTTAAAACAACGATCCCTTATTATCAGGAAATCATGAAACATCCTGATTTTAGAAACGCAAATTTCAATACTAGTTTTGTCGAAGCGCACCCTGAATTGACTAACTACGCGACAGAACTTCCGCCTGAGTTATTTGCTGCAGCAATTTCTGCAGCCGTTGCGGCGCATGAAGGTATTTAATTTTTAGAGAATAGAATTTAAAAGAAGAGCTTTTCATTATGAGCAAAATACATATTTCGGAACTGGTTTTACGCGACGGTCATCAGTGCATGATTGCAACACGCTTGCGCACGGAAGACATGTTACCTATTTGCGCAAAACTAGACTCCGTCGGCTTTTGGTCGCTAGAAGCATGGGGTGGTGCAACATTCGACGCTTGTGTACGCTTTTTGAAAGAAGATCCATGGCAACGTCTGATTAAACTGCGTAAAGCTTTACCTAACAGTCAGATTCAGATGTTATTGCGTGGTCAAAATTTACTCGGCTATCGCCATTATTCTGACGATGTGGTGCGTGCTTTTGTGAAAAAATCA
>Ga0315912_10006544_pt1 | contig 10408 bp, 13 predicted proteins | sample VfabasoilMG_FD_204469 | JGI IMG/M metagenome (GOLD analysis project Ga0315912, IMG submission 204469) | Garden soil microbial communities collected in Santa Monica, California, United States - V. faba soil | ecosystem: Environmental > Terrestrial > Soil > Garden | place: USA: California... | reverse complement strand
CAAATTATCTGACGTGGTTACTTCAAAACATCCAATCAGTTGTCAAAGAACTGAGTCAGCTCCCACTGCGAACCAGGTTTCCCTAATAGACAGCGTGCCAACCGGCCTCGAAAGGCGCTCCAATCAACCGGTCTCTTACTTCCTACCGGCCACCGGAATTTCGTTCAAATTGTCGAGAGGCTTGGGCTTTTTGCGATTTCAGCGCGACTCCAGGCCGCCTGCTCGCTTTCGCGACGATAGTCAGGCCCTCTTCTCTTGCCTAACCATCTTGCTGCTGATGTTAATCAGCGCTGTGTCCTGGCTGCTCGTTGCAGCCCTTTCAGCTTACCACCGCTGAGTTTTCTGCGCAACCGTTTGGAAGCGCTGTTGTTCGGACCACTTCAGATTAGCAAAACCCTAAGCGTGGATGCAAGCGCTGGCAAAAAATATTTATAAAGCCCATAAAATCAACGCCCGATCGCGGCCAGCGCGCGGCGCGCGGCCTCCACGCCCCGGTATTGGGCCTCTTCAAAGATCGAAAATCCGCTGACGTCGGCGCTGGCGTAAAAAAATCTTTCCCGGCCCTTTTCCCACGATTTTCTTTCCGGATTCGTTAAGAAGCCGGGCGACGGCCGGACCATCGCGTGGCCATTCCGGAAAATGTCGATGCGCGAAACGCATTGCCGGATATCGCGGTGCGCCCGCTCGAGATCAGCCAGGATTCGCTCCTTCCAGACGCCCCAGTCAGTTGACAATAAGTCCCGCCGCGATTGGGCCGGAGAAGCCTCCGAAAGCGCCCAATAGTAAGTAAAAACGGTCCTTTGCAGATGCATCAATATATCTTGATGCGTTGATACGACGTAGCCGAGCGACGGAGATCCATAAATGACGTTGTCCCATGCCGGTTCCAGGCCCTTTTCGGCCGGAATTCGGTCCAAAGTCAGGTTCGCGACCAGCCACGGAGACCAGTTCATCGTCTTCACCGGATGGACGGCCGGATCCAAATAGGGGAGCAGGAAGGCTGGCGCGGCGTAAACCACCGCGGCGCATTGGTAGAGCGTGTCCGGAGTTTGGACTTCCCAACCAGTGCCCGATTTCCCGATCCGAACCGCAGGCTGGGATGGCCGTACGAACTTTCCTAACTTCTGCAATAAGCGGCGAAGGATCCAGCCATTTCCTTCCGGCCAAGTTAGCGGGCCTTTCTCATCGTGATCGCGGGCGGCAAAGTAATGAATGCCGGCCCAGGCGCTTGTATCGGCAGACGATGCGCCGTAGTCGTCGCGCGTCGAGTAATCGGCCAGCCAATGTAAGTACGAAGATTTGAAACCGTTGTTATTGAGCCAAGCGCGGAATGAGAGTTTGTCGAGCGGAGAATCGGACGGTGCTCCACTAGCCATGGGGATTCGAAACTGCCTCGAGGCTCTGAACTCCTTGATGCGCTCGTCGAAGGCTCGGAATTGGCGGTGATCCTCAGCGGTAAGGCCGATATCGGGCTCAATGCCTTCCTGCCAGCGGCCGTGCAGAAACAGCCGCTCCTGGGGCGAATGGCAAAGCCAGCGCTCGTCCCAGTGGCCATCAATAAGCAGTCCGAGTTCCGTGAAGAGTTCCCGAACGAGCACCGAATCCGCGTTGGGAACGGGAACGTAGTGAGCGCCCCAGGGGTAAGCCGAGACTTCGTTTCGACCGTAACGGGAGTTGCCGCCCGCCTCCTTCTCCATTTCGAGAACGACGAAATCCCGAAAGCCCTTCTTCTCCAACCACCACGCGGCGGAGAGCCCGGCCATTCCGCCGCCAACTATCACGATGGGCAGCTTAATGGTACGAGCGGGAGCGGGAAAGGGTTTGCGGTCGCGAATGGCATGCCCTGCTACTTCCGATTCAAAGACGAAGCCGCCGTCAATTCGCCGCTCGGCCTTAGCTGTCAGCCCCACCAAGCCGGCGCAAACCGCGCGGCGCGAATGGCGGCTAGTGGGCAATGTCGCGCCACTCCTTGTCGTAGTAGCGGACCAGTGCCTGATCGTTCAGCTTGTTCGGCTCCACGGGGACAGCGGCCATGTCCGCCGGAAATTGGAACAGTCCGGCGAGGCTCGTCTGATCGAGAAACCGAAGTCCGGGGGGCACTTGGGGGCGCTTGTATTCACCCTTGCCCGCCAGCACGTAGCCCCACTCACCGAAGCTCGGAACATAGACGTGATACGGCCACGTGTTGAGACCCGCGGATCGGATAGTCTCATGAATGCACCAGTAACTTTGCCGCGCGAAAAGCGGCGAAGTGCTCTGAACAGAAAGAAGGGCCCCGGGGGCCAGATGGCGTTTCAACAGCCGATAAAACGCAGTCGTGTACAGCTTGCCCAAGGCATAGTTTGTTGGGTCAGGAAAATCGACGACAACAAAATCGAACTGCCCGCCGTGCTCCTCCAGCCACGGGAATGCATCCGCATTCACGACCCGTACCTTGCTGGAATGAAACGCATCGGAGTTGAGCTTCCGCAACAGCGAGTGCTCGCGGAACAGCTTAGTCATCTCCGGATCCAGATCAACTAGGGTAATGGACTCGACGCTCGGATAACGAAGAATCTCGCGGACGGCCAGACCGTCACCCCCACCGAGAACCAGCACGCGGCGCGCGTTCGGAACCGCCGCCAGACCGGGATGGACGAGCGCCTCGTGATAACGGTACTCATCGCGCGAGGAGAACTGCAAATGGGAGTTCAGGAAGAGCCGCAAGTCGTCTTTCCAGCGCGTAATGACGATCCGCTGGTAGCGGGTATTGCGGGCCAGAACAACCTCGTCGGCATACAAACTGGCGTCGGCTGTTTCGGTAATCCGTTCGGCCAGCACCATGCCCACGCCCAACGCCGCAACCACCAGGACAGACAAATACCGCAAGCGTCCGACCCTGCGAATCTGACCCTGGAAGAGGAACGTCGACCAGAGCGCTACGCCCGCATTGACGAGCCCAAAGAGCAGCGCCGAACGCACCATACCCAGTTTCGGAACCAGGACCAGCGGAAACAGCAGCGAAGCCCCTAGAGCGCCCAGATAGTCGAATGTGAGCACATTGGCGATCAGGTCCTGAAACTGGAAACGTTCCTTGAGTATGCGCATCAGCAGCGGGATCTCCAAACCCACCAGCACGCCGATGATCAGCACCATCACGTACAGCAGCAGGCGGAAGGCATCGGTGTACGCAAAAGCCAGGAACAGGATGGCAGAGGAAAAGCCGCCCACCAGGCCCACCATCAGTTCGATGGTGATGAACCGCTCCACCAAGCCCTTCGCGACGAACTTGCTCAGCCAGCTACCGATCCCCATGGCGAAGAGGTACGTACCGATAACGGTGGAGAACTGCAATATGCTATCGCCCAGCAGGTAGCTGGCCAGGGCGCCGGCGATCAGTTCATAGATCAGGCCGCAAGCGGCGATCAGAAAGACGCTTAAGAAAAGAACGATCGCCATTTTGAACCGCGAAAGCCGTCGCTAATGGACCGCGGCCGCGATGATAATACCGATCCCAAGCGACATGAAACCGATCAGGATTGCCAGGGCGATGTTCTGCTTGTTGACAATCTCCCCCCACAGATCCACCGGCGTTATCTTATCGCAAATGAAAAACGCGATCCAGTAGATCACAACGCCCAGAACGGCGTAGATCAGGGCGTTCATGAAGTGGTCAATTTGAAATCCCATGGCGATTATTTTCCCCCGAAGTAGCGGGCGTGGCTGGCGTAGTGGCTACGATAGGCGCCCGGGTTGTCACGAACGGATTTGGGCACGCCCTTGACTTCGTCATAGGAGCCAAAAGACCAACCCGTCAAGCCGGAATAAAACAGCCCTCCGGCGACCAACGAACTGTAGATCATATAGAACTTACTCATCGTCATCATCTCCCGACGAACTGTTCGACTGCCAGACTATGGCGTTTGGCGGTACACCGTAATCGCTTTCATTCCAGCGCAGGCTTTCAAAATTCGCGCCCTTGCGGCCGAGGAATGGCAGCGGCAGCAGGAGCAGGAAGAGGCCCAGGAAATAGCGGAAATAGAAGGGGACGTCGCGTACCAGCTTCACATTGTATTTGATAGGCCGATAGGAGACTGCGCCGCCGGTGCCGACTTCCGTTTCCGGTTCAATCCGCAAGTAGTAACGTCCGCCGGGAATACTGGGAAGCGTGGCCGAATCCGAATGATTATCTTCAGTCCAGGATTCCCCGCCGTCCGTCCCAAAATAGTAGCTGATCTGGCGGCCGAAGTCGTAGGCCTGCCCGGTCTCTTCATTGATGAGCGCCATGCCCAGGAATGCCCACTCATTCTGAAGGTCCATGCCAGTCACTTCGACTTGCAGGTTCGCACTTGTGCCATTCAGGACGAAGGGCGGTGTGACAAACGACTTTTCGCCGGGCGTACTCGCGACATAAGTATAGGTTTGATCCAACACGGTCTCCTGCCGGGCTTTAACGGCGAAGAAGATCATCATCGCTATCAGCAGCGCCGAGAACAGGAAGAAGAGTTTCCACGGCCTTCCCGGGCGGTTATCGACGGGAGCGGGCTGAGTGGAGTAAACGCCGATGGCAGCCGGCGGGGCGCCGGGCAATTGAAATGCAGCCCAAATGTCGGCGCCGGGAACGTATACGCCCCTACTCCATGTGATCTCGTTGGCCGTGCTCTCCGACGAGAGCATGTAGGGTGGCGAGACATAATCGGCCGCGGCAACCACTTCGCCCACGCGAACCTGCCAAGGGAATTCGCCTATGACGAACCACGTGGTAGCTTGCGCGGTTTGGAAGTGATCGTAGATGAGATTGCTGTACGTGACGGTAGGGCGGTTATGGCTGTTGACGCCGTGAACCGGAAGGGACGGGATCGACTGAACGAAGCTCCAATGATTCTCGTACTCGCTGAGATAGCGGAAGCCCTTGTAGGGGTTAAAGAGTACGTATTCGCGCCAGTAGTAATCCGTGCCTTCGACGGTGATTCCGCGCTGCTGAAAGCCGATGACCTCCCACACGGCGCCGAAGAGACTTCCGCGCGATCCCAATGGGATCTGGACGTGGACGGTCATCTGCGACTGCCACTTTTGCAGGATTACGAGCTGAGGATTGGTGGCGTCGAGCGTGGAGGAGCAGTACGAACAGACGACGGTAGCCGCGGCGCCCATAGCGCGCAGCTCAATGGCGGAGCCGCAACTGGGGCAGTTGAGCGCCTTGGGCCGGGGGACGATTTTGCGGCTGCCGGCGTTCACGCGGTCCACCCCTCGAACTCTTTCAAGTTGACCATCCGCAGCGATTCGAACTCGACGAATTCGCCCAGGAAGAGCAGGGGCGGGGTCTCGGTGTAGTCAATCGTAGCGAAGCGGCCGTCGCTGGAACGGAGGTCGGCGAAGGGGCACTTGGCTTTGTCCCAATACTGGAATGGCAGTTCGCCTTCCACGCCTTCATAGCTGGCTTCGGTGAGCGTAGTAACGGCCAGGCGCACATTCTGCTGCACAAACTCCCACCCGCGATAGACCTGGTTTGCAGCAGGCAACGGCGTCTCCGGCTGAGAAAGAAAACTGACGGCGTATTCGGCCTGGGCGTCGCTGAGCCAGCCGCTGGAGCCGTTGGAGAACATCAGATGCCATTCATTCCACGCGCCGACGTCATGACTATAGATGATGCGGCCGATGACTTGAAAAGCGGTATCGCGATAGACGCCCTCGGTGCCGATTTGAATAGGGCTGATGTCGGGCGGAAGATCCGCCACTTGACCCACCTTCTCCAAGTTCACATCGTGCCGGACGAGGATGGACTTGCAGTATTCGCAAGTGGTCTGAATTGCCGAGGACCAGCGAAAGCGGATTTGCGCGCCGCAGTTTGGGCAGATGGCGGTTGGCTGGCTCATTGTGTCTGGTAGGATCGCTCCAAACGGCGAACGCGCACGGCACTTGCGCCCATCGTCTGCTTCAAATAATCTTCAAAGGCCCACTCCGGCCGGGGACGACAGCAGAACACATTTAAACACAAAGAGCCGTACTCGGGGAAGGTATGGCAAGCCAGATGCGATTCGGCCAACAGGCATAGTCCGGTGATGCCGCCGGCGCCCGGAAATTGATGCCACTGCGTTTCGGAAACCGGGTGCAACGACAAACCACCGATCAGATCTTGGAAGACGGCCTGCAACTGCGCAAGGTCTTTAAGGCGCGCGGTATCGCAGCCGAGCGCCTCAATCACCCATTCGCAGCCCTGTCCGCCGGGAAGGTCGGCCATGGCTGATTAGTCTATCAGGCAGTCGGCTGCGGCGTCCCGCATTCGGCGCAGAATTTAGCGGCGCGGGGAATCTTGTTGCCGCAGTTGAAGCAGAACTTCAATTCCCCGGCGGGGGCGGCGGCGGGAGGAGCGGCCGCCGCAGGCGCCGGAGCGGCCGGAATCACCGGAGCTACCGGTACGACACCTGCGGGGGGCGGCGGCTGGGGCGGGGGCTGCTGGGGCTGATAGGCGGTGTTCAACGCCTGACCCATGGCTTGTGCCATGCCGTAGCCAGCCGAGAGACCGGCGCCGATACCGGCGATTCCGCCCTCGTTGGCGGCGGCGATGGGAATCGACTGCGCCACCTGGTACTGCGTGTAGCGGCCCATATCGCCCAGCATGTTCATGGAGATGCGTTCGTCGAGGCGCTTCTGCAGCTCTTCCGGCAGCGAGAATTCACGGACGACGAAGCCGTCAAGCGTCAACCCGTACTCGGCGTACATGGGCTGCAGGGCGGCTTGGATCAGGTTGCCCAGTTCTACTTGATTGGCGATCAGGTCCAGGAACGGAATCTGGCTTTGCGCGATGGCATCGGCCATCCGGCTCAGGGACATATCTTTGAGCTGGCCTTCGATGTCGGCGACCGTATAGGTCTCGCGGGTGCCGCTGATCTTAACGTGGAAGGTCCGCGGATCAGAGATGTGCCAGGAGTAGACGCCGTTGCCGCGGACGCGAATCGCGCCGAACTCTTTGTCGCGAATGGTCAGCGGGTTGGCCGTACCCCAGCGTTGATTGATCTGGGTGCGCGTGGAGAAGAAGTAAACGTCGCTCTTGAACGGGGATTGGAAGAGCTTGTCCCAGTTCATGAGGTTGGTCAACAGCGGCAGCGTCTGGGTATTGAGCGAATAGAGGCCCGGCGCAAAGACGTCGGCCATCCGGCCTTCATTAACGAAGGCCGCCATCTGCGATTCGCGGACGGTGAGCTTGGCGCCGTTTTGAATTTCCATGTCCTGCATGGGGTAGCGCCAGGCCAGCACGCCGTCGCCGGGTTCCACCCAATGAATGACGTCAATAAATTGCTTCTTGACGAAGTCACCTACACCCGTACTCTTTAAGAAATCACCGATTCCCATAGGTTTTAAATCGATCCTTTCCCGAATCTACTCGCTGCTTACATGCAGTATAACGTTGCCTCGAAAACGAAAGTTCAATAAATCGGACGAACCGTCAGAGCCGTTACGCGGTGGCTTCGGCGTCGGCCGCGGCGGGGCCTTCGGCCTCGGCTTTGGCGAGGACGGCGCGCGCGGTATCAGCCAGCGCGGTTGCCACTTTGATTTCGAACGGGAGGCTCGGCAGGCCGTAGGCGCCTTCGACGACCACCGAAATTCCGTTCTGTTCGAGCAGCCCTTGCACGGTGGCCGCCTGCATTTCGGCGTCTATGCCCTGGAATACCGCGATGGTTTCCAGATCGAGCGCGGCGGAAGGGTCGGCTTCGCCTTGCATGCCATCCAGGATGCGGCGCGCGTCGTAGGCCTGCTCCGCTTTCACGCAGACGGCCAGTTTGGCGTCCAACCCTGCCTCCACCAATTGATCGCGGACATCGGCGGCGTCGCGCTCGTCTCCGCTGTTAATGATCACCCAGCCTTCATAGCTCATGCCCGGAGCATATCAGGAATGTCCGGAGGGTGGTATAAGGCGCGGGCTTTGCGGCACGCGATGATGTCATAGCTGTAATAGGAATCGAACAAGCGGCCTCGGTGGGCGAAAGCGGCGACGGCGGCTCGGGCGGCGTCCCAGGCGGTGGCATTGCGGCCCAGGCCGGCGATGAGTTCGCCGATGCGCTCGACCCAGAAGCATGTGACGGTTTCGTGGTAGCCGTATTCGTGGGTGCTGACGATGCCTTGGGTGGCGTTGTAGGCGAGGATGCGGCGGCGTACTTCATCGATCCCGCCGTTTTCAAATACGGTGGCGGCGGCGATGGCGAGATGGGCGGCGTGGTTCCAATCGGCGCGGGGGAGTTCACCGGATGAGAATCGTTGGAGAAAATATTCGAAACCTTCGGATGTTAACAAATAAGGCGGCATGTTTATATTTCCTATAGTCTTTATGATATTGTACTTTTGAATCGAAGGCAATGGAACCACTTGACCAGCAGGATCGAATTATTCTTGGCCGATTGATTGCGGATGCGCGGGCGGCGTGGGCGGCAATTGCGGCGGAATTGGGATTGTCGGCGCCGGCGGTGGCCGAGCGGGTGAAGCGTTTGCAACTACGGGGCGTCATCCGCGGTTTTCACGCGGTGCTGGACCCGGTTTCCTTAGGGCTGGGGTTGACGGCGTTTGTCGCCGTGACGCTGACCCATCCGCGCAACCGGGCGCCGTTTTTGACGATGGTGCGCAAACAGGCAGAGGTGAAAGAGGCGCACCATCTGGCTGGGGAAGACGATTTTCTGCTGAAGGTGCACTGCCGGGATACGGCGCATTTGGAGCATTTCTTGACGGATACTTTGAAGTCGATGGCGGGGGTGCAGCGGACGCGGACGTCGATTGTGCTGGGGACCGCGAAGGAGATGCCGACGGTTCTACCGCCCGATTGAGTTGGCGGGTTTGGCGGTGCTGCGGTATATTGAAGGTTTACGGGCGCGTAGCTCAGCTGGTTAGAGCGCCTGCTTCACACGCAGGAGGTCCGGGGTTCGAGTCCCTGCGCGCCCACCATAGATTCAATAACTTGCAAGCCAGCACAGATCAAGTTTAGTGTCATTTACTGCCAGAATCGATTCAATTCACTGTTTTGTTGGGTTGTGGCAGGAGTTGGTCCGTCATCGATTCGACGGCCGACCGACGGCGTTCCAAGTCTTTATGCGTGTAGTGAAGTGTCATGCGCACGTCGCCATCGCCCATTTGCGCCTGTCGGTCCGATAGCGCCATTCCGATCTGCTCGCCAAGCGTGGCGTGTGTGTGGCGGAATGCGTGCCAACCCACCCACGGCATTCCAACTCCTGTCGCGGCGGGCTTTACAACGCGCTTCATGAGGTTGTTTTCGTTAAGCGGAGTTCCCCCCTGATTCAAAAACCTGGGCATCCGGTTTGCGCTCCGTGAGGTCTCCCACAAGAGTCAAGAGGCTTGCCACTGCGCTTCCGCTTAACGGAACATTGCGGCGTCGGCGGCGCCAATCGGGGCCCGGATCTCGTAGGGACCAAGCTTGTCACCCGGGATCAGCGGCATTACGAATCATCTAGCTAATCGCGAGGACACGACGGATTGATGTCGATCCTACATCCAGTTCCTTGGCAATCTCTCACCAACTTTTCAAGTTCCTCCTCAACTCAATGGCGTGATCGCGCCGGAGTATGACCTTTGGCCATCATTTCGGCTTGCCGGATTTCGCACCTCGCTCGCGGGCGTGTTCAATACCCACCTATTACCCGTTCGCTGATCACCGACCGTTCCAATTCGGCGTTGGCGGCAATGACGGTAGACGTGACTTTGCCATCGCCAATCCGAAGCCCCCCGAATGCATTAACCAGTTGCCGCGCACCGCGGCGGAATCCACCAAACGGTCGTGAAATCGAACTCTCCCCTGCGGGCTTCGGTCACCACGCCGTCCGGTCCTGGCCCCGCATTGTTACGCGTTTTCGCCTTTTCTTAGGTAGTTTCGACTTCCCATAATGTTCCTTATGGGGAGTGGGCGGAGAGGAAGCCGTAAATTGGATTCACGCCCGCGTGCTCATTGGCCCCGACTTAACCCCTCCGCCCAGTTAAGTACCACTCGGATCCCGGATTCTTCGGGTTCTGTTGGCTTTGGGGCTTCCACTATCAGAAATCGTTCACCGTCGGCGGTGACAGCGAATCGGAGAGATTGAGAAGCGGACGTGACCGTGCTGAAGAGTAGTTTCGGCGTGCCGGTGACGAGGTTCGGTTCCATCTGGATCTGTGCCGTGAAGTACTTTCGGTCTCTCGTGACGTACAAGAGTTCCCTTCCTTTCCCGGCCCACACTGGGAAACTGCCCCCGCCGATCGACACCCTGCGTTTGACGTTAAAGGAAGGAAAAGAAGCCACGTATACCTCCGTTTGGCCAGTCTCTGTAAGCAATCATCAGAAAACGTAGTTTTCCGGACTTCAGGCCGAGGGCCAGCAACATCATCAGCGCCGCGAGGCGCGAAGCATCGGTCTGATCATCGGGCCCACCGGGCGGTGTATTTTGATTTT
>Ga0315912_10006543_pt1 | contig 10409 bp, 9 predicted proteins | sample VfabasoilMG_FD_204469 | JGI IMG/M metagenome (GOLD analysis project Ga0315912, IMG submission 204469) | Garden soil microbial communities collected in Santa Monica, California, United States - V. faba soil | ecosystem: Environmental > Terrestrial > Soil > Garden | place: USA: California... | reverse complement strand
ATTCCGGCACAGCGGAAAGGGACCCTCATGCGCGCACTCCTCGCAGGCCTGGCAATGGCGCTGGCCACCGGCCCCCACGCACTGGCGGCGGAAGCCCACGGCATCTCCGGCGCCGCGCTCTCCGTCCTCTGGGTTCTGCCCTTCGCCGGCATCCTGCTGTCCATCGCCGTCATGCCGCTGGTCGCCAACGCCTTCTGGCACCACCATTTCGGCAAGATCGGCGCGTTCTGGGCCGCCGCCTTCGTCCTGCCCGCCGTCGCCCTGCTCGGCCCCGGCGCCACGCTGCACGACCTGCTGCACGCGCTGCACTTCGAATACCTGCCCTTCATCATCCTGCTGTTCGCACTGTTCGTCGTCGCCGGCGGCATCCGCATCAGCGGCAACCTGGTCGGCACCCCCGGCTCCAACACCGCCCTCCTCGCGCTCGGCACCATCATGGCCAGCATCGTCGGTACCACCGGCGCCTCCATGCTGCTGATCCGCCCGCTGATCGCCGCCAACCAGGATCGGCGACACAAGCTGCACGTCTTCATCTTTTTCATCTTCCTGGTCTCCAACATCGGCGGCTCCCTCACCCCGCTCGGCGATCCGCCGTTGTTCCTGGGCTTCCTCCTCGGGATTGAGTTCCTGTGGACCGTGGAACACATGATGGCGCCCATGCTGCTGTGCAGCGCCGTGCTGCTGGCCCTTTTCCTGGGCGTCGACACGCTGGCATGGCGCAAGGAAGCGCCGGAGATCACCGCCACAAGCGACGTGCCGCGTCTGGTGCGCATGGAAGGCCTGCACAACATCCTCTACCTCGCCGCCATCGTCGGCGCGGTGCTGTTCAGCGGCATCTGGGAACCGGGCATCAACGTCCCGCTCGGCGCCGGCCTGGCCCGGCCGTTGCAGGAAATCGCCCGGGATGTCGTGCTGCTCGCCATCGCCCTGCTGTCCTGGAAAACCACCAGCCAGCGCATCCGCATCGAAAGCGCCTTTACCTGGGAACCGATCCAGGAGGTGGCCTACCTCTTCGCCAGCATCTTCATCACCATGATCCCGGCGCTTGCCATCCTGCGCGCCGGCAAGGACGGCGCCATGGCCCCGCTGCTCGCCATGGTCACCGGGCCGGACGGGCGGCCCATCGACGCGATGTATTTCTGGGCCACCGGCCTGCTCTCCGGCTTCCTGGACAACGCGCCCACCTATGTCGTGTTCTTCAGCCTGGCCGGCGGCGATCCTGCCACACTGATGGGCCCCATGGCGCGTACCCTGCTCGCCATCTCCACCGGCGCCGTGTTCATGGGCGCCCTCTCCTATATCGGCAACGCGCCCAACTTCATGGTGAAGGCCATCTGTGAGGAACGCGGCATCCGCATGCCCAGCTTCTTCGGCTACCTGGCCTGGTCCTGCGGCATCCTGCTGCCGTTGTTCGTCGTCGTCACATGGATTTTCTTCCGGTAGGCCCGATCGGCATCCGACCGTTCGCGCTTGACCCGTTTTCACGTGCCTGCATAAGTCTCGCCCGGGCCAGGACGACGGACGCGCAGGCCCGCAGGCCATTCACATTCCGGGAGAGAAACATCAAACCGCCCCTGCGCGCCCGCCTCGCCGCAACCGTGCTCTCGGCCCTGCTCGCCGCCAGCACATTTCTGCCATCCGGCGCGGCCGCGGAGGAAAAACGCGTCCGCCTGCAGATCGCCGGCGCCTACCCCAGTTCAATGAGCGTACTCGGCCCGGCACAGACCCGCATCGTGGACCTGATCAAGCGCCTCTCGGCCGGTTCCATCGACCTGCGCTTCGCCGAACCCGGCGACCTGATGCCAAGCAGCCAATATTTCGACGCGATCGCCGCCGGTTCCCTGGACGCCGCCTACACCGCCGCCGGCTACTTCACCGGCAAAGACCCCGCCTTCGCCCTGTTCACCGCCGTTCCCTTCGGCCCCGGCCCGGCGGAATACCTCGCATGGCTGGAATACGGCGGCGGCAACCAGCTGATGTGGGATCTGCATGAGCAGTTCGGCATCGTGGCCCGCAACTGCGGCCTCGCCTCGCCGGAAGCCGGCGGCTGGTTCGTCAAGGAAATCACGTCGCCGGAGGACTTCAAGGGCCTGCGCATGCGCTTCTTCGGTCTCGGCGCGAAGGTCATGCAGAAGCTTGGCGTCGTCGTCTCGCGCCAGCGCTCCGGTGAAATCTTCCAGGCGCTGGAACTCGGCACCATCGACGCCTCGGAATTTTCCATGCCCAGCATGGACCTGGCGCTGGGCTTCCACCAGGTCGCGAAGTTCTACTACTTCCCGGGCTGGCACCAGCAGGCCTCCGTTGGCCAGCTCTACATCTCCAAATCCAAGTGGGCGGAGCTGTCGGACACGCAAAAGCTGATCATCGAGCAGGCCTGCCGCGCCAACATGCTGCAGGAACTGGCGGACAGCGAGGCCGAGCAGGCGGATGCGCTGGAGGAAATGCGGAAGAAGGGTGTGCAGTTCCGCCAGTACCCGCCCGCCGTGCTGACCGCCATCGAGTCCAAGTGGCAGGAGGTGGTCGCCGAGGAATCCGCCCGCAGCGCCAATTTCCGCCGGGTGTGGGAGTCCTACGCGAAATTCCGCGCCGGGTTCGGCATCTGGCGGGACCGTGGATACGTGAAGTAAGGCGGGTCAGCCCCCCGTCACGTCGATCGTCGCGCAGGTGATGAACGACGACTCCTCGCTGACCAGGAAGTTCACCACGTTGGCGATCTCCTCCGGCTGGCCCACACGGCGTAGCGCGCTTGTCGCCTCATGGTTTCGCTTATGCGTCTCCGGCACCCGCGCGCCCATGTCCGTGTCGATCAGCCCCGGCGCGATCGCGTTCACGCGGATGCCGTGCGGGCCGAACGCCTTTCCCAGGCTCTGCGTCATGTTGATCACCGCGGCCTTGGAGGCACCGTAGTCCACCACGGTGGACCCGTTCCGCCCCGCGCGGGAAGCTGTAGAGACAATCGCCCCCTTCTCCCCCTTCTCGATCAGCCGCTTCGCCACCCATTGCGCGGCGAAGAACGGGGCGCGGACGTTGATGTCCATGGTGGCGTCGAACTTGTCCGGATCGAGGGTGAGGGCATCGGTGCCGGAATTGTAGATCGCGGCGTTGTTGAACAGCACGCCGATGGTGCCGTGCTCCGCCTCGATGCGGGAGAACACCTCGGCCATCTGCTTCAGGTCGGACAGGTCGCACTGGTAGTGCGGCCAGTTGCCCTTGCCCTCCGCGCCGATATCGATGCCGATGACCGTGTAGCCGGACTGGGCGAGGCGGCGGCAGGTGGCCTGGCCGATCTTGCCGTTGGACCCTGTGATGACGGCGACTTTCGCCATGGTTCGTCTCCTTCCTTACGCGGCGAGCGCGCAGCCTTCAATGGTGATGCGGTGCATGAGGCGGCGTTGGCCGTGGTAGTCGTTGAGCGCCATGTGCCAGGTCGCCCGGTTGTCCCAGAACGCCAGCGAGCCCTTGGCCCACTGGAAGCGGTACTGGAATTCCGGCCGCGCGGCCTGGGCATACAGATAGTCCAGCAACGCCTTGGACTCACCCGCCTGCCAGCCCTCGATCCCCGTGGTGAAACCGGGATTGACGAACAGCACCTTCCGCCCGCTGTCCGGGTGGCGGATGACCACCGGGTGCGTTGCGTCCTGCGTCGCCAGTTCCGGGTTGCCGATGCGGTCGGCGCGGTCGCCGTTGGTGCCGGGGGGGCGGTCCTTGCCGAAGACGTGGCGGGAGGAGTGGGTGGCGCGCAGTCCCTCCAGCATGAGCTGGAAGCTCGGGGAGAGGGAGTCGAACACCGCCGCCATGTTCACGAAGATCGTGTCCCCGCCGATGTCCGGCACGATGCGGGCGTACAGGGCGCTGCCCAACGCCGGTTCCACGTCGTAGCTGTGGTCCGTGTGCCAGCCGCCGCCGATGTTGGATGTGTGGTGCGGTTCCTTCCGCACTTCCGCGATCTTCGGGAAGCCGTCCACCTTGGTGAAGAAGCGGTTGATGTTGATCGGACCGAACTGCTCGGCGAAGGCGATGTGCTGGTCTTCCGTGAGGTCCTGGTCGCGGAAGAAGACCACACCGTGTTCGGCCAGGGCGGACTTGATCGTGTCGCGGTCCCCTGGCGCCATCGGTTGGGACAGGTCGATGCCATGGACGAAGGCGCCGACCAGCGGGCCGGCCTTGCTGACGGTGGCGTGGTTGGATCGCATGGCGTTGCCCTCCTCGGGTTTGGGCGGACTATCCGGCGGGGGGTGGCGGGTTGGCAAGCGGTGGGGGTGTACCATTTCACGGGACTGGGTTTGGTACGGCTGGTACAGGCGGTACGGGTGGTACATCCTGTCGTGGGGGCTTCCGGGAGCACGGCGCGGGAGCAGGTGAAGCACGAGGTCGTTTCAGGAAAATATTCCGAAAATATGTGGCGAGGCAAGGGGCAGGGAGAAGGTGGCTTACTTCGGAAGGGCCGCTCGCAAGGCCGGCAGGGCCTCCGTGGTGAACCAGGGGTTTTTGCGTTCCCAGGCCGTGGTGCGCCAGGAAGGATGGGGCAGCGGGAAATAGCGCGGCAGGTAGCGGGCGAAGTCGCGCACTCGTTCGGTCATTGCGCCCTTTCCCAGGTAGCGGGCCTGCGCGTAGCCGCCCACCAGCAACGTCAGACTTATGCCCGGCATCAGGGCCAGCAACCGGTCGTGCCAGAGCGGAGCGCATTCCGGGCGGGGCGCCGCGTCGCCGCCGTTCGGCAGGCGGCCGGGGTAGCAGAGGCCCATGGGGAGAATGGCGACGCGGGATTCGTCGTAGAATTCGTCCCGCGTCATGCCCAGCCACAGGCGCAACCGGTCGCCAGATGGGTCGTTCCAGGGGATACCGGTGGCATGCACCTTGGTGCCCGGCGCCTGGCCGATGATGAGCAGGCGCGCGGTGGCGGAGACCCGGAACACCGGCCGCGGCCCCAGCGGCAACTGCGCCGCGCACAGCATGCAGGCTCGCGCCTCGGCGGCAACGTCATTCAGGCTCACGCCAGTTCGTACTCCACTTCCGGCGTGTAGATGGAGCCGTCCTTGTGCAGGTGCGACGAGAACAGGGTGAAGTGCTCCATCCGTACCGGCAACGCGCGGAACAGGTTATGCGCCTGCACGAAGGCGGCGACCTTGGCTTCAGGCACGTTGTCCAGCCGTGCCAGGGTCACGTGCGGGGCGAAGCGGCGTTTCTCGGCGGCCACGCCGGCGCGTTGCAGGGCGGTCTCGATCTTGCCTTGCAGATGCTCCATCGCCTCGTTGCGTTCCGCGCCGACCCACAACGCGCTTACTTTCCCACCCTTGGCGAAGGTGCCGACACCGGTGAGGCTGAGCGTGAAGCCGGGCGCACGGATGGCGGCGAGGGCGTGGTCGATCTCCTCCGCGCGCAGCGGATCGGCCTCGCCGATGAAGCGCAGGGTCAGGTGAAAATTCTCCGCCGGCGCCCAGCGCACGCCCGGAATGCCGCCGCACAGGATGGCGAGGCGCTGCTTCAGGTCCCACGGCAGGTCCAGCGCGACAAACAGCCTCATTGCCCCGCCGCCTCCCGCACCAGGCGCTCCACCGCCGGCAGGATGCGCGCCACCATGTGCTGCACGCCCGCCGCGTTGGGGTGCACGCGGTCCGGCAGGTTCAGGGACGGCACGCCCACCACACCGTCCAGCAGGAACGGATCGAAGATCACTCCGCGCCGCATCGCCAGCCGACGGTACACGTCGTAGAACGCCTGCCCATACTCCGCCCCCAGGTTCGGCGGCGCATACATGCCGGCCAGCAGCACCGGGATATTGCGCGCCGCCAGCCCGTCCAGGATGGCGGACAGGTTCGCCTCCATCACGCGCGGGTCCAGCGCGCGCAGCCCGTCATTCGCCCCCAGCGCGACAATCGCCCCATCCACACCGGACCCCAGCGCCCATTCCAGCCGCGCCAAACCGCCGGCCGTCGTATCCCCGGAAACCGCCGCGTCCACCAGCGTAACAGGCGGCTTGCCCACCCGCGTCGGCGCCAACGCCCGCGCCAGCTGCGCCTGGAACCCATCGTCCCGCGCCAGCCCGTAGCCAGCGGTCAGCGAATCCCCCAGCACCAGGATGCGGATATCGGCCCGTGCCGGCGCCGGACCGGCAAGCCCCACCAGGGCGGCCAGCCACAGCATGACGAAAATGACACGGCGCCCCGCTTTCGCCGGCAGCGCACGCGGGCCATATGGTTGGGTCATGGATATCATGGCACGTACTCCTGCCTTACCTGTTTCCCCCGCTATGGCACCGGGCGGCCCGTCCTTGATCTCGCTGCGGAACCTTGCCCTGACCCTGCCGTCCGCGGCCGGGCCGGTCAACATCCTGCGCGGCATCGACCTGGACGTAACCCCCGGCGAAACCATCGGCATTCTCGGCCCCTCCGGCTCCGGCAAGACGAGCCTGCTGATGATCCTCGCCGGCCTGGAACAGGCCAGTTCCGGCCAGGTCCGCGTCGCCGGGCACGACTTCACGGCGCTGGGGGAGGACGCGCTTGCCCGCGTCCGCCGGGACAATATCGGGATCGTCTTCCAGTCCTTCCACCTGATCCCGACGATGACGGCACAGGAAAACGTCGCCATCCCCCTGGAACTCGCCGGCGCGCGGGACGCCGACGCCCGCGCCGCCCAGGCCCTGCACGATGTCGGGCTCGGCCACCGACTTACCCACCTGCCCGGCCAGCTCTCCGGCGGCGAGCAGCAACGCGTCGCCCTGGCCCGCGCCCTGGCGCCGCGCCCGAAGCTGATCCTGGCGGACGAGCCCACCGGCAACCTGGACCAGGCCACCGGCGCCCACATCATCGCCCTGCTGTTCCGCCTGGTGGAGGACGCGGGGGCGACCTTGCTGCTGGTGACGCATGATCCGGCGCTGGCGGCGCGCTGCGGGCGGGAACTGCACCTGGCGGACGGCCAGGTGGTGGACGGAAACCTGGCGGCGCAGGGTTTGGCGGGTTGAACCTGTCTCTCGCCTTCCGCCTCGCGCGGCGCGAGTTGCGCGGCGGCGTCCGCGGCCTGCGGATCGTGCTGGCCTGCCTCATCCTCGGCGTCGGCGCCATCGCCGCCGTCGGTTCCCTGCGGGATGCCATCACCACCTCCCTGAAGGAGGACGGCCGCCGCCTTCTCGGCGGCGACCTGGAAATCGACCTGGGCGCCAGCCCGATCCCGGAACAGCTCCGCAGCTTCCTCGCCGCCCGCAACGTCCGCACCTCGGACGTGACGATGATGCGCGCCCTGCTCGCCGCCCCCTCCGGCGAACGCCAGCTGGTGGAACTGAAGGCGGTGGACGCCGCATGGCCGCTGGTCGGCACCGTCACCTACGATCCGCCCGGCGCCCTGAAGCCCGGCAGCATCATTACCGAACGCGTGGTGCTCGATCGGCTGGGCCTCACTCAAGGCACGCAGGTCCGCCTCGGCACCGCCAGCCTCACTCTCGCCGCCGTCCTGACGGAGGAACCGGACAGCGTCTCCTCCCCCCTGCTCGCCCCACGCGCCATCGTGCCGATGGCGGACCTGCCGGCCACCGGCCTCGATGTCCCCGGCGCCCTCGTGCGCCACGCCATACGCCTGCTGCTGCCCCCCGGCACCGACCCCACCGCATTCGCCGCGGAAATCCGCGCCACCTTCGGGGACCAGGGCTGGCGCGTGCGCGACCCCGCTTCCGCCGCCCCCGGCGTCTCCCGCGTCATTGAGCAGACCGCCCAGTTCATGACCCTGGTCGGCCTCACGGCGCTGCTCGTCGGCGGCATCGGCGTGGCCAACGGCGTGCGCGCCTGGCTGGCTGCCCGTGCTCGCACTTTGGCGACGCTACGCTGCCTGGGCGCGCCGTCCGGCCTGGTGCTGGGCATGTGCCTGATCCAGGTGATGGCGCTGGCGCTGCTCGGCACGGTGCTGGGCCTCGTCCTCGGCATCATCCTGCCTCTGGCCGTCACCCTGCTGCCGCTCGGCCTGCTGCCGGTGGTGCCGCATGTCGGCATCTATCCCGCCAGCCTCGCCATTGCCGCCGCCTTCGGCATCCTCACCGCCCTGGTCTTCGCCCTCGGCCCGCTCTGGCACGCCGCGCGCGTGCCCGGCGTCGCCCTGTTCCGCGATGCCGTCACCCCCGCCCGGGACCTGCGCATCGCCGCTGCCACCGCAGTCCTGGTCGTCCTCCTCCTCGCCCTCACCATCGCCACCACGCCGGACCGGTGGTTCGCGATGTGGTTCTGCGGCGGCGTGCTGGGCGCCCTGGTGCTGTTCCGGCTGGGCGGCATGGCGTTGACGCGGATCGCCGGGATTGTGCCGCGCCCGCGCCGAGCCTGGGCCCGGCTCGGCCTCGCCAATTTGCACCGCCCCGGTGCCCCGGCCCCCACCCTCGTGCTCTCGGTCGGCCTCGGCCTCACCACGCTGGCGGCCGTCGCCCTTATCCAGGGCAACATGCAGGCCCAGGTCCTGGCGCAGATCCCCGCCAAGGCCCCGTCGTTCTTCTTCGTGGACATCCAGAACGACCAGCTGCCCCGCTTCGACGCCCTGCTGGCCGCCACAACGGGCGTGGAGGAGGTGAAGCACGTTCCCAGCCTGCGCGCCCGCATCGTCGCGGTGAACGGCATCCCGGCGGAACAGGTGCGCGCCACGCCGGAAACCCAATGGGCGCTGCGCGGGGACCGTGGCCTGACCTACGCCGCGACCCTGCCGGAGGGCACGCGCATCACCGCCGGGGAATTGTGGGCGCCGGACTATCGCGGCAAGCCATTGGTTTCATTCGATGCGGCCCTGGCCGCCGGCTGGGGTGTGAAGCTCGGGGATACCATCCGCGTGAACGTCCTCGGCCGCGAATTCGACCTGCTCATCACCAGCCTGCGAGACGTGAACTGGCGCACACTGGGCATCAATTTCACCATGATCGTCAGCCCCGGCGTGCTGGAAGGCGCGCCACACACCCATATCGCCACCGTTCGCGCCACCCCGGCCACGCACGGCCCGTTGCTGCGCGCGGTGAGCGACGCGCTGCCCAACGTCACCGGGATCAGGGTGGAGGACGTGCTGCGTTCCGTGGCGGAGATCATGGACCAATTGGCGCTGGCGCTCGCCGGCACCGGCGGCATCACGCTTGTCGCCGGCATGCTGGTGCTGGCCGGCGCCGTCGCCGCCGGGCAGGCACGACGGGTGCGGGAAGCCGTGCTGCTGAAAACCCTGGGCGCCAGCCGGGCGCAGATCCGCGCCGCCTGGCTGGTGGAATTCGGCGCCGTTGGCCTGGCATCCGGCATCCTCGCCGCCATCGTCGGCAGCGCCGCGGCCTGGGGCGTGGTGCGCTTCGTCATGCGCGGCGACTTCGTGCTGCAGCCGGGAAGATTGCTCGCCACCCTGGTAATTGCCCTGGTATTGCTACTGGTCAGCGGCTATGTAGGAACCGCATCCGCCCTGCGAACCAGGGCGGCCCCTGTGCTGCGCCAGGAGTAGAATGCGACTGAGGCCCCTGCCCCGGTCGGATTCCACTTGAACAAATGCGAGCGATCAACAACATTACCGGCACAGGTTTCACCTGGGAGGTATAAGGAAAAACCATGGCCTATAGTCCAGAGTATCGGACGTTCACCGCCGCCCCCAGCTCGGCACAGGCCGTTCTGGATGCAGGGCTGCGGGCGTACATGCTCCGTGTCTTCAACTGGATGACGTCGGGTCTGCTGCTGACCGGCATCGTTGCCTACGGCATCGCGAACACGGAACTCATCAACCTGTTCTACCCGCTGATGCAAACCCCCAGCGGCCGGATGGTGCGCCAGCCCACGCTGCTGGCCTTCGCCGCGATGCTGGCGCCGCTGGCCTTCGTGCTGGTGATGAGCTTCGGCGTGAACCGCCTGTCCCGCCCCGCGGTGCAGGCGCTGTTCTGGGCCTTCTGTGCGACGATGGGCGCCAGCCTGACGAACATCTTCGTCATCTACACCGGCCAGTCCATCGTGAAGGTGTTCTTCATCACCTCGGCCACCTTCGCGGCGATGAGCATCTGGGGCTACACCACCAACCGCGACCTGTCGCGGATGGGCAGCTTCCTGATGATGGGCCTGTTCGGAATCATCATCGCCAGCCTGGTGAACATCTTCTTCCAGTCCGGCATGATGCAGTTCATCATCAGCATCATCGGCGTGGTGGTGTTCACGGGCCTGACCGCCTACGACACGCAGCGGATCAAGGGGGATTACGTGCAGTTCGCCTACGCGGAAGGCACGGACGAAGCAGGCAAGCGCAGCGTGTATGACGCGCTGAACCTCTACCTGAACTTCGTCAACCTGTTCACGCTGCTGCTGCAGCTGATGGGCACGCGCAACAACAACTAACGGCGGCTGCCGCCGGAACCACGACGGCCCCCGGTGCGAACCGGGGGCCGTTTTCTTTTGTGGAAGACCCCTCACCCCGGCCCTCTCCCGGAG
>Ga0315912_10006542_pt1 | contig 10410 bp, 10 predicted proteins | sample VfabasoilMG_FD_204469 | JGI IMG/M metagenome (GOLD analysis project Ga0315912, IMG submission 204469) | Garden soil microbial communities collected in Santa Monica, California, United States - V. faba soil | ecosystem: Environmental > Terrestrial > Soil > Garden | place: USA: California... | reverse complement strand
CATCAGGCCTTGAAGGGCATGGATCTGGAAATCCAGCAAGGGGAAATCTTTGCACTACTGGGCCCGAACGGTGCTGGCAAGACCACGCTGATCAGCATCATTTGCGGCATCGTCAACGCGACCTCGGGACGCGTGTTGGCAGCGGGACACGACATCGTGCGCGACTATCGCGCCGCGCGCTCGCTCATTGGCCTGGTGCCGCAGGAATTGGCCAACGATGCCTTCGAAAGCGTGTGGTCCACCGTGAAGTTCAGTCGCGGGCTGTTTGGCAAGCCACCCAATCCCGCCCACCTGGAAAAGGTGCTGCGCGCTCTGTCGCTCTGGGAAAAGAAGGACAGCAGCATCCTGGCGTTGTCGGGTGGTATGAAGCGGCGCGTCATGATCGCCAAGGCACTGTCGCACGAGCCGCAGATCCTGTTCCTGGACGAGCCCACGGCCGGGGTCGACGTCGAGCTGCGGCGCGACATGTGGCAGATGGTGCGCGAGCTGCGTGCCAGTGGCGTGACCATCATCCTCACTACTCACTATATCGAGGAGGCCGAGGAGATGGCCGACCGCATCGGGGTGATCAATCACGGCGAGCTGATCCTGGTCGAGGACAAGCACGTGCTGATGCGCAAGCTCGGCAAGAAACAACTGACCCTGCAATTGCAACAGCGACTGGAGCGCATCCCAGCGGCCCTCGCAGCGCGCAATCTGCAACTCGGCAGCGGTGGCAACGAGCTCATCTATGTGTTCGACGCCCAAGCCGAGACGACCAGCATCGCCGAGCTGTTGCGGCAATTGAACGAGCTCGGCATCGAGTTCAAGGATCTGCACACGCGCGAGAGCTCGCTCGAGGAAATCTTCGTCAGCCTGGTGAGCAACCGGCCGGCGACATGATCGTGAGTACCCGATTGCCATGAACACCTACGCCGTCAAGTCGATCTACACCTTCGAGCTGGCACGCTGGTTCCGCACCCTGGTGCAGAGCGTGCTCTCGCCGGTGATTTCCACGTCGCTGTACTTCGTGGTCTTCGGCTCCGCCATCGGCACGCGCATGGCGCAGATCGATGGCGTCAGCTACGGCGCCTTCATCGTGCCGGGCCTGATCATGCTCTCGGTACTCACCGAGAGCGTCGCGAATGCTTCCTTCGGCATCTACATGCCGCGCTATTCGGGCACCATCTACGAGGTCCTGTCGGCGCCGATCTCCTATGTCGAGATCGTCATCGGCTATGTCGGGGCCGCCGCCACCAAGTCGGTGTTGCTGGGATTGATCATCCTGGCGACGGCGCGCTTGTTCGTCCCCTTCCAGATCCTGCATCCCGTCTGGATGCTCGGCTTCTTGATACTCACCTCGCTCACCTTCAGCCTGTTCGGCTTCATCATCGGCCTGTGGGCCAGCGGTTGGGAAAAGCTGCAGATCATTCCCATCATGATCCTCACACCGCTTGCCTTCCTGGGCGGCAGCTTCTACTCCATCAGCATGCTGCCCGAGCTGTGGCAAGAGCTCACGCTGTTCAATCCGGTCGTGTACCTCATCAACGGTTTTCGCTGGAGCTTCTACGGCATCGCCGATGTGCGTGTTGGGGTGAGCCTGGCGATGACGCTCGGCTTCATGGTCTTGTGCCTGGCCGTGATTGCCTGGATCTTCAAGACCGGCTATCGCCTCAAGACCTGAGGCGCGAGGCCGTCAGACTTGCCCAGCAGTGCGTTGAGACGCTCGCGGTGCTGGGCGGCGAAGGCACGCGCTTCGACTTCGAAACAGTTGTTCCAGTAACCGCGGCGCGCGCTCTCGAGCAAGTAGCGCCAGATCGTGAGCCGGCGGGGTTGCCACTGGCACAGCACATGGAAGTACTCGTGCAACAGCAACTCCGGGTCGAGCCAGAAGTCCGCGGCACGGCCGCGCAGCAGTATGCGATTGCGGCGTGTGGTGGCCGTGGCCCCGAGGTGGAGCCGCGCATACCAGGAATGCTCGATGACACGGACCCGGCCGATCGGCTGGCCGAAGATTTGTTCGAGCGCCGCCGCAATGGGCGCCGGGACCGTGCATCGCGCCATGCTTCATTCCAACAGCGCAAGCATCCGCGCATCGCGTCCGATGCCGCCATAGAGATCGAAGCCGCGGTCCAACCACGCTCGCAGTGAGTCGTCCGCTGCCAGCAATGGCAGATCGCAAACACTGCCTACCCACAAGAAAGCGCCCAGCGCGATGTAGTCTGCATAGCTCGGCGCGTCACCGCCGATGAACGGGTAGCGCGCCAAGTGCTGGCGCATGGGCGCCAATGCCTCGCGTAACCGTGCGCGGACGCTTTGGCGATCGGCGACGAAATTCTCGAGCGTGGTCTTCAGGCGCGCCTCGCGGCTGCTGCGGAAATAGGCGCGATCTTCCGGCCTGGCGCAATCATGGATGTTCAACGCGCAGACCCCGAACATCCGCCGCAGTATCTCGGTGGTGAACCAGGCATCGAAGAAACGCACGCTGGCGTACTCGCCCGGTGTTGCGAACAACGCTCGCGACGGATAGGTGCGCTCGAGGTAGTCGACGATGTCCCAACTGTCGCAGACGGCGGTAGCACCATCCTCAATGATGGGTACGGTCTTGAAGCGGCCGGCGCAAACACTGGGAATCTCTGTAAAGCCGAGCGTGACGCTGCGCACCGACAAGGCCTTGTGGGCCAAGGCGTAGCGGACGCGCCAGACGAAAGGACTCATGGATCGGCCGTTGGCGAGCGCCAACTCATAGAGCACGATGCTCGGATCTGCGTTTTGGCTTGCTTGGTTCATGAATGTACCCTTCTTGAAATGCGGAGGCTCGACATCGCACCACCGCTTTGATGAGCGGCGCAGTATGCCCGCGTCGTCGGGACTTCGCCCACGGAAAAACTCAACATGGTTGTCCATCCGCGACGGCGCAACCTGCAGGCCTGGACCCGACCCGCCCGAGAGATCAGCAAGAAACCACGCTTTTTCATGGGCGCCGCGACCCTCGTGACAGGACGATGAAAATCGGGGCCGACAGGTCGTTCACATTCGTGAACTCCAGTCATCGATTTGCGCTCAGGGACTCACTGATGGGACCTGCAGGGATCGGCCAGCACCACGGTTGGGGTGGCGCCTGCTGGCACGCTGCGAGCTTAGCGGGCTGAATAGGAACGTCGTCTCAGTTCGGAAAAGCCGATGATCCGTCAGCTCGATAACGCCAACTCAATTCCGAATCGGGGGACAGAGCTCATTTCAAGGGGAGACCGCAATCAGTGCGCGACCTGCCGTTGGGAGCGCAGATCAGACACTGGCTGCGGATGTTGAATGCAGAACAGGTGACGACCAGAAGCACCACGCTGAGCTCCTGAAGACCCAGGCATGGGTCGCAGCTTGGGAGCCTCGCATGGCAGCAAGTACGGCGAACACGGGGAAGGGACCGTGTTCGCGCGCTGCGCCGCCATGCGAGGCTCCCGATGTTTACTTGCTGCGGCAGGCGCAGCTCCGCTGATAGTTCCTTGGCTATGACGACATCTTGCGTTCGTCGGTGAGCACCTCTCGAGCCTCCGCACTCGGTGGGTCGTGATCGGCGCGTTCTGCGCTGAGTGTTTCGAACAATGCATTGCAAGTGGCGGTGAGCTGGGGCAGCGCAACATCCATGGTCGCGAGCGCCTCACCATCCGGCATTCCAACGTTGTGATCCGCGCCGCGCGGCAGCCGATCGGCGATGCCGCCCAGCAAATCGGCGAGCATCTTGAGATCCGTCAGGTGTTGCTGCATCCGCGAACTGCGCACCGTCATGGTCTGATCTCCTTGATCTGTTCGGATATACAGTACCCTGACAAACCAACCGGCGCAATCGTCCGCCAGTGCGTCATCCGAGCAGAGCTGCCGCGCGTACTACGGCGGCGGTATCGCATCCCTATTCACTGCCACTTGTCCTCAAAGACAATGCTGTTGATCATCAACTCGAACAGGGGACGAAAGTCGGAGAACTGCCGCTCTATCCTCACATGATCTGATGGCATGCCGCCGACATGAAACTGTACCTGCACCATCGTTCGTCCTTGGAAGAAAGTCAGTGCCAGAACGTGCCCGTATATGTGGTAGGCGCCACGTTGGGTTTGCATCGTGTATTCCATTACCCCCGCAGGTTCTGCTTCGATCATTGAAGGCTTGGCAGCGATGAGTGTGGCTCCTTCTGGCAGCATCTCTGTCTGCCCATCGGACGAGAGAAGATCACGGATGTCGTCTCTACCGAATGGAATGTTGCCGGGAATGCTCTTTGTCACGACCAGCACCATCTCCAGGCCCTTGCCACGTTCGCTGACGAATTTCTGGACGATGTTCGGGCGCTCACCTTCGAAAGCAGCCCAACTCTTTGGCACTTTTAACGAGAATACAGCGCCCTTCGCTTTTACGTGCCCACGAGCGGAGAAACGCACGACACTTCCACTCGTGAACTCCGAAATCGGCGATTGAACGGTCTGTGCCCGTGCAGTGTTGGCGCACAGGAGGAGAATGGCTAAAACGGCGCCAAAACGTACGGCATCAACGGGTCTCAGCCACGTGCTCCTCCGCTTGCCATTCGAGACGCGCAACGCTGCGCATGGCCCGCGACCGAGGTGTGCGCGCGGTGTGAGTCGGACGTTGAATTGCGCAAACACCGTTCGCTCGTTGTGCATCAACATCGTGTCCTCTACGGTAGGTACGCAATTCAGTTGTTAGCATCGGCTGCATTGCCTACGACAACGAGCAGCAAGAAGGACAGGAAGAACACGACGGCAACAACGACTCGGAGAGGTCCAATGCGATGATGTACGACAGTAAATCCATCCTCCTGGTCCCAAGACGTCACGCTGTTCTTATGCATATTTCTGTGCGCCACGATGAGCGTTATCAGGCTCGCGATCGGAAAACCGATGCCGAGACCACGCCACCAGACTTTGAGGCTCCTCGATAGCGCGATGGAGTAGCTTGGCGTGACCCCCGCTGGTGGGACGAGTTGCGTTTTTAATAGCCATTTGCCAGGGGTGTTTCCGATAGTTGAAATAAACAGCGACTCGACGAACACCCAACCAAAAATCAAGCAGAGCCCAAACATCTGCTCGCTGTCTTTGTCATCGAATGCATGCGGATTTGCGATGACGATCACGATGGCGACAACAATACCAAACAGGTAGATGTCGAACATGCGCGCCCAATAGCGAACCCAAGGACGAACTTGGGCCACGCTTGCCTCAGAACTTGCGGCTGGCGGTGGAGCCATCGTTGGTCCAGGCGTTGAAGCGCCGGGATTAAACGTATTCTGGACAGCTGCACCGCAATTACCACAGAACTTGGCATCGCCTGCTGTTGCTACGCCGCATTGAGTGCAGAACATCGACTTCCCCGGTTCAGGCATCGATCCTTGCTGGTGGCGGGAGCGTACGGATAGCTCGCTGGAAACGGCAAGGGAATGACTCACAGTTGACTACGAGTGCATCTCGGCGGCTCCATTACCTCTGTGGCCAATATTCGCGAACCACACTCAGCTCACGCTGGAGCGTCGGTCATGTCGACGCAGGAAGCATGTTGGAATTCTTCGGCCTGGTAATCCCGCACAAGGCGCGCGGAAGTATTGGAGAAGCAGAGTTCAGTCGCTTGGTGTGCACGAGTGCCAACGGTCTACAGCGACGAAGACACACAGCTCGCTGGGAAAGCAGTCCACTCGCGGGTTCAAGGCACGGCGGCGCGATCACGAATACCGCTGAGATCCGAACGGCCATGCGAAGAGATCGTGAATCGCCGTCCGCGGGCAGACCACGAATCGTGCACAGCGCCGAATCGAGCGGTGTTCTGCAAGAGCGTAGCGGCCGAACCCGCATAAGCCGCGTATGAGCCACCCGTGCCCCCGACAATAATGAGGTTTTTTTTGATAATGTCCCGCGCCTGCTTGGCGATTTTGAATCGTATCGGCGTACCATCCTTTGAGTTTTCTGCAGGATGTCCGAGTTCGCGGCTTCGGCATCGACGTGCTCCCCACCAGGTGCCAGCAACTGACCCTTGTGCGCTGAAACCCGCGGGAGCGGTGAGGCAGGTTGCGAATCGCCCTGAATCCCCTCGCTACTTTCCGATACAGAAGCTCGCAAATATCTTCCCCAACAAGTCATCCGACGTGACGGCACCGGTGATCTCTCCCAACCACTGCTGGGCGAGTCTGAGCTCCTCCGCAATCAGCTCGCCGGCGCGGCGCTCATATAAGAGAGTGGTGGCTTGTTGCAGATGGTCTTGGACGTGGCCGAGTGCGTCGAGGTGGCGACGGCGGGCGGAGACGATGCCCGTTTCGCCCTGTTCGACGCCGGCGCAAGCCTTCAAGTGTTCGCGCAGCAGATCCATGCCAGCGCCGGTGACGGCGGACAGGTGGAGGCGCGGGGGTTGGTAGTTGTCGAGCCTGGGTTTGGCGCCGCTCAGGTCGATCTTGTTGTAAACCCAGGTGACGGCGACGTCGGTGGGGAGCGCGGCGGTCTCGCGGCGCAAGTCTTCGTCGTCGAGGCCGCGCGTGCCGTCGATGACATAGAGAATGTGATCGGCCTTGCGCATCTCGAGCTGGGCGCGGCGAATGCCCTCGCTCTCGATGACATCCGCGTCCTCACGCAAGCCGGCGGTGTCGGCGATGTGGACCGGAATGCCGTCGATCTGGATGCGCTCGCGGAGCACGTCGCGGGTGGTACCGGGAGTGTCGGTGACGATGGCGGCATCGTGACCGGCAAGCCGATTCATCAGGCTCGATTTGCCGGCGTTGGGTCGGCCGGCGATGACGACTGTGATGCCCTCGCGCAGCAAGGCGCCCTGCCTCGCCCGGCTCATGATCTCGGTGCCCAGCTGCAGGCAGGCGTCGATGCGTTGTTGCAGGGAGGTGTCGGCCAGAAAATCGATTTCCTCTTCAGGGAAGTCGAGCGCCGCTTCGACATGCATGCGCGTCTCGGTGACGGCGTCGGTCAGGGAATTCACCGCCATGGAGAATTCACCCTGCAGTGAGCGCAACGCCGCCCGCGCTGCCTGGGTGGAGCTGCAGTCGATGAGGTCGGCGATGGCTTCGGCCTGGGTCAGATCGATCTTGTCGTTGAGGAAGGCACGCCGGCTGAATTCGCCAGGGGCGGCCAGACGCGCCCCGAGCTCGAGGATGCGAGCGAGCAGCATGTCGAGCACCACCGGACTGCCGTGCGCGTGCAGCTCGAGCACGTCCTCACCCGTGAAGGAGGCTGGGGTCGGAAAATACAGGGCGAGGCCACCATCGAGCATTTCACCGGCGGCGTCCTGGAAGATGCGCAGCGCGGTGGTACGCGGCGGGGGCAGGCCACCCAGGAGGTGCTGGGCGATGTGGGCGACCCGATCGCCGGAAATGCGGATGACGCCGATGCTGGCGCGTCCCGCGGCGGTGGCGATGGCAGCAATGGTGTCGGACGCTGGCAGGTGTGCGGTCATGGTGGAATGTAACGGCACAGCAGTTGCCGCGGTTTCACACGACTCTGATACCGCCTACTCTGACGCGAGTGGCCTCTGCATGCCATCGGCGTCGACCGCTGAGCGTTGCGGAAGCTCCGCGGCCGTCACGCCTTTTTCGTTTCCAGTGCCACCAGTTTGTTGATGCGCCACTGCTGGGCAATGGACAACAGCGTGTTGGTCAACCAGTACAAGACCAGGCCGGCCGGGAAGAAGGCCATGGTGATGGACATGATCACCGGCATGAAGGCGAAGATCTTGGCTTGTACAGGGTCGGTGCTCGGCATGGGCTGCAGCCTGAACTGTCCGACCATCGCTGCGCACATCAGCGCAGGCAGAATGAAATACGGATCGCGCGAGGAGAGATCGTTGATCCAGCCGAGGAACGGCGCCTGGCGCATCTCCACGGCTTCGAGCAACACCCAGTAGTACGCAAAGAAGAAGGGAATCTGGATCAGTACCGGCAGGCAGCCGGCGAGTGGATTGATCTTCTCGCGCTTGTAGATGTCCATCATCTCGCGCCCGAGTTTTTCGCGATCATCCTTGTAGCGTTCCTGGATGGCCTTGATGCGTGGCCCCAGGTTGCGCATCTTTGCCATGGAGCGTCCGCTCGCGGCCGTCAGCTTGTAGAAAGCCAGCTTGATCAGGAAGGTGGTGGCGACGATGGACCAGCCCCAGTTGCCGAGCAAACCGTGCACGAAGTTCAGGAGCTTGAAGAGCGGTCGAGCGATCGTGGACAACCAGCCATAGTCGGCGGTCAGGTAGAGATCGGGGTGGAGGGGGTCGAGCTCACGATACAGTTTCGGACCGACGAACAGCTTTTCAGTCAATGACTGCGCGGCGCCGGGAGCTACGCTGACGGGTGGGCCGCTGTAAGCGATGCTGTAGTCCTTGTCCGGTTCAACGGTGACCAGGTAGTCGTAGGCGCTTTTTTCGGGGGGCACCGCAGCCACCACGAAATGGTGTTGAACGGCAGCCATGAAACCGTTGCTCGCCTGCTTCGCATACTTCGCGCTGCTCTCCTTTTCGACGTCGAGCTTGATGTACTTGTCGTTGAAGACCGCAGGCCCGCGGTAGGCACTGCTGGTGACATCGAGGTAGGAGCGTTTGACCGGGACATAGTGACGCAACAGCTGGACATAAGAAGCGCCCGTCCAGGGCGCGCCCGACTCGTTGGTGATGTCGTAGCGCAGATCGATCTGATAGCTCCCGGGGCGAAATATATAACTCTTGACCACCTTGAGACCCTGACCGTCGGTCCAGGTCAGCGGCACCACCAACTCCCGCTCCGAGGATTTGATCCGATAGACATCGGCAGCCGCTTCGAAGGTCACCTCGTCGGTAGGCGCCGTCCGCCCACCCGTGGCCCGCAGGCCCGACTTGGCCAGGAACAGCTCGGCGGGCTCGGTGCTGAACAGGTGCACGGGATTGTCGGGCTGATCCTTGACCTGGGGATACTTGAGCAGGTCGGCTTTGAGCAGCTCACCGCCGCGGGTGCTGATCTGCATGTCCAGGACATCGGTGACCACTCGCACCGTTTTCGCTGCCACCACCGGTTGCGACGTGGCCGAAGGTCCGGTGACGATCGCAGGATCCGGCCCCGCAGAGGTCGGCGTGGGCGCCGTGGGCAGTGGCGGCAGGGCGGCGTTGGTGGTGGGAGCGTTGGCAGTCGGGGCAGCCAGCTGGGGAGTGGGCTGGGGCTTCGACGCGAAGTCGGTTTGCCAGGCGTTGATATTCAGCCATGCGACCACGGCCAGCGCGATCCAAACCAATATGCGCGGATTATCCATGGGATGACTGATTCGATGTCCGGTGGGGAGGCGGCACGGGGTCGTAGCCTCCGGGATTCCAGGGATGGCAGCGCAGCAGGCGGCGCGCCGTCAGGCAGCATCCGTGAACGCTGCCATGCTGCTCGATGGCTTGCTGTGCGTAGCAAGAACAGCTCGGATAGAAACGGCAGTTGCTGCCGAGCATGGGACTCACGCCGTAGCGATAGAGTTGCAGCAACCTGATCAGGACGGTGCGCATCGGCGGCTCACCGCTTGCCAATGTCGTTCGAGGCTGCGACGAATGCTGGCGTTGTCGGCTTGGCAGACACCACCGCGCGCGTTGACCACGATGTCGACATTGGGCAGCTCATGCTGGTGATGACGAAACGATTCTCTGACCAGGCGCTTGATCCGATTGCGTCGCACCGAATTGCCGACGATGCGTGCTGCAGTGGACAGTCCGAGTCGCGGCGTATGGTAGCCCGTGTCACAAATGAACACGGCGAACATCGAATCGCCAAGGCGACGCGCGTTGCGGTAGACGCGATCGAACGCCGCTTTGTTGTGAAGCCGTTGATCCGCGGTGAAGGTACGAGGAGGCGCTGGCAAGTCAAACTTCGAAGCGTTGCACGCTTGCAACGTGGCGAGAGCGAATCTCAGACCGTCAGTCGCTTGCGTCCCTTGGCACGGCGTCGTGCCAGCACCAGCCGTCCGGCTCGTGTGGCCATCCGAGCGCGAAAGCCGTGAGTTCGGGCACGATGCAATTTGCTCGGTTGGTAAGTGCGCTTCATTGTCTATCTCTGAACTGGTTCGCGAGAGGCTCGTTACGCGAAATTCACGTTAAAACAAGCACATGCTCTCGACGGAAAGGGCGGCAAGCGTACGCAGGGGTCGCTGTGCTGTCAAGCATTCGGGCATCGGAAAATGCCCACTCGAGCCGGCCATTGGTGCTGTGGATAACCTCTCGGGCGAGGGTATAGACTCCCCGCCTTCTTGCGCTGATCTGCGCAGAACAAAATTTCTAGATCGACCACCATGGTTTTCTTTGCGGGGAGCTGGGGACCAAACAGTGCAGGGTTCGCTATGGCAACGCTGTTTACGGCAATTGGAGAATGAACTGCCGGAGCAACAATTCAATACATGGATTCGTCCGCTCCAGGCGGTGGAGGACGGCCAGGTATTGCGGTTGCTC
>Ga0315912_10006541_pt1 | contig 10410 bp, 7 predicted proteins | sample VfabasoilMG_FD_204469 | JGI IMG/M metagenome (GOLD analysis project Ga0315912, IMG submission 204469) | Garden soil microbial communities collected in Santa Monica, California, United States - V. faba soil | ecosystem: Environmental > Terrestrial > Soil > Garden | place: USA: California... | reverse complement strand
TTGCCGGTCCCGGCGGGACCGATCCCGAAGACCACGTCCTTCTCCCGGATGCTCTCCACGTAACGTTGTTGGTTCTCGGTACGGGCCTGGATGGGCTTCTTGCGGGAGGAGACGAGGATGACGTCGCCCTTGGGGGCCTCCGGCTCCGCCGCTTCCCCGCCCTTGGCCTCCGCGATGGCCTTCTTGACGGCCCCGGCCGGCAGGTACCCCTCGTCGCCCCTCAGGCGGCCCCTGAGCCGCTCGATGGCCATGGCCGCGTGGGAGACCTCGAGAGGCTCCCCCGTCAGGAGGATCTCGTTGCCCCTGGCCACGAGGGTGACCGTGAAGGAATCCCTCAGGAGCTTCAGGGTGCGGTCCTGCTCCCCGAAGAGCCTCAAGGCTTCCTGTTGGTCCTCGAGCTGGATATTGCGCGTCACGACCTGGGCCAAGACTTACCCCCTAAAATGAAAAATCCAACGCCAAGTCGCGAAGGCGTCAAGCTCCGGGGACCGCCCCCCGTTCCTGACGACTTGGTGCCTTGACGTTGGACTTTGGTGTTTATCGTTCCTCGCGGGCGGTCAAAAGTAGTCGACCGGCAGGACCTCACGCGGCTTCGTGTGAGGTACGTACTTCGGGGTGTCGCTGGCGTCCTTGATGGCCTTCGAAACCTCGGGATCGGAGAAGTCCTTGCGGATACAGAAATCCTGCCGGGGATAGATGAGGTCCGGGTCCGTGATCTGGTCGCGGTTGGCCTTGAAGATGAGCGGCCACTGGAAGTTGTCCTTGTAGGCGAAACCCATTCCGGCGATGTCCCAGAGGGTATCGCCCTTGACCACGATGTAGTTGGAGCAATCCGGTTGGGCGGGGGGCGGCTCCGGGGCAGGAGGTGGCTCAGGGGTCGGCTCCGGGGTGGGGACCGGTGTCGGGTCGGCCAGGACGATATCCTGGACCGGGGGCTGGGTGGGGATCTCGTTGTTCTCCACCCTCTGCGCCCCGGCGCAACCGATGGAAAAGAGACAGAGGGCTGCCAGAAGGCTGAAAAGGGGTCTCATGGGTCGGGGCTCCAGGGGGTCCGTCGAAGTCAGGCCGATATTATTGGGTGATTCACAGGAAGCGTCAAGCCGACCTAGCGCCGGAAACCCCCATAATTGCCCGTCTTTATTGTTAAAATCCAAGACCCATGATCACCTTTGACCACGGAAAGAAGACCTTCCACCTCCAGTGCGGGGACTTCTCCTACCTGTTCGGCGTGGCCGCTACCGGCGACCTCCAACAGCTCCACTGGGGCGCGGCCCTTTCCGACAAGGACCTCCAAAAGGTCCTCGCGGCCTGGGAAAAGGTCCCGGTCGAGGATGACCACCATATCTCCCTCGAGAAACACCGGAGGGAGTACCCCGATTTCGGCCACAACGACCTGAGGGCCCCCGCTTTCCATCTGCAACACGCCGACGGGTCCCGGGTGAGCGAGTTCAAGTTCATCTCCCATGAGATCGTCCCTGGCAAACCCGCTTTCGGGCCAGGCCCCTCCGCCGAGGGCCGCAAGGAGGAGGATGTCGAGACCTTGAAGGTCACCCTCCGGGACGCCTTGAAGGGCCTGGTCCTGGAACTCTATTACACCCTCCACCCCAAGGAAGGCGTCCTGGTCCGCCGCGCGGGCCTCAGGAACGAGGGCAAGGACCCGATGGATATCCTGAAGCTCTCCAGCGCCTCCTTGGACCTGCCGACCGGGGAGCATGGCCTGGTCAGCTTCACGGGTCGTTGGGCCATGGAGCGCCAGATGAGGACCCGGCCCCTTTACCAAGGCACCGTCCGCCTGGAGTCCCGCCGGGGCATCTCCTCCCACGAGACCAATCCCTTCGCGGTCGTGACCCTTGGGTCCGTGACCGAGGAAAAAGGCGAAGCCTTCGGCCTGGCCCTGGCGACCAGCGGCAACTGGCTCATGGAGTTCCAAGGCCACTCGGACGGCTCCGTCCGGGTGAACGCCGGCTTGAACGACTTCGACTTCCAATGGTGTCTCGCCCCGGGCGAGACCTTTCTTTCCCCGGAATGCGTGATGGTCCATTCTTCCTCCGGCTTCTCCGACATGAGCCTTCGGTACCACCGGTTCATCCGCTCGAACGTCCTCAAGGGCGCTTGGAAGACCAAGGAACGACCTATCCTCATCAACAACTGGGAAGCCACTTACTTCAAGTTCAAGCACGAGGACATCCTGCGCATCGCCAAGACCGCCGCCTCCCTCGGTGTGGAACTGATGGTCCTGGACGACGGCTGGTTCGGGAAGAGGGACGATGACACCACTTCCCTGGGCGACTGGACCGTGGACAGCGCGAAACTTCCCAAGGGCCTCGGGGGCCTGGCCGATGAGGTCCGGGCCTTGAGGCTCAAGTTCGGGCTCTGGATCGAGCCGGAGATGGTCTCCCCCAAGAGCCAGCTCTACGAAAGGCATCCCGACTGGTGCCTGCACGTCCCGGGGCGGACCCGCAAGGGCGCCCGTAGCCAGCTGGTGCTGGACATGGGTCGTCCGGAGGTGAGGGACCATCTCTTCGAGGTCCTCAGCGCCGCGCTCGAGGAGGCCATGGTCGATTATGTGAAGTGGGACATGAACCGGTCCCTCTCGGAGGTCGGCAACGAAGCCCTGCCTCCCGGGCAACAAAGGGAGATCTACCACCGGTACCTGATGGGGGTCTATGAGCTGATGGACCGCCTGAACAAGCGTTTCCCGGAAGTGCTCTTCGAGGGCTGCTCGGGCGGCGGAGCCCGCTTCGACCTGGGGGTCCTCAACTACCATCCCCAGATCTGGACCTCGGACAACACCGATGGCCTGGACCGCCTCTTCATCCAGTACGCCACCAGCTTTTGTTATCCCCCTCTCGTGATGGGGGCCCATATCTCCACGGTGCCCAATCACCAGACAAAGAGGGTCATCCCCCTCAAATGGCGGGCCCTTGTAGCGATGTCGGGGAATTTCGGATTGGAGCTGGACGTCTCGAAGATGCCCGAGAAGGAGTTGAAGGAACTGGCGGGCCACATCGCCCTCTACAAGGACATCCGTCCCCTGGTCCAGTTCGGGGACTTTTACCGCCTGGAAAGCCCTTACGCCTCGGAACGGACCTCTTGGATGTTCGTGAACGAGAAAAGGACGGAAGCCCTGCTTTTCGTGTTCCAGGTGAAACCCTTCAAGAAGGGGACAAAGGTCCCGACCATCCATTTACGAGGACTGGATCCTTCCAAGAAATACCGGATCGAAGGTGCGGAATTGGCAGGAAAGAAGCTGATGAAGGAAGGCTGGTTACCGAAGGACTTCAAGACCGTGAAGAAGCCCTACACCTGCGGGCTCTACCGACTGCGGACGCTCTAGGTCAGGTCTTCCAGCTCGATCTTGATCTTGAGTTCCTTGACGAGGTCCTCGTCGATGGTGGAGGGACTGCCCGTCATGAGGTCGGTGGCCTTGGCGGTCTTGGGGAAAGCGATGACGTCGCGGATGTTCGGGGCCCCGGTCAGGAGCATCACCACCCGGTCGAGACCGAAAGCCATGCCCCCGTGGGGTGGCGCGCCGTAAGAGAGGGCCTTCAAAAGGAACCCGAAGCGCTCCTCGGCCTTCTCCTGCGAGATGTCGAGCAACTTGAAGATCTTGGCCTGCAGTTCCTGGCTGTGGATACGGATGGACCCCCCGCCCAACTCGAACCCGTTCAAGACCATGTCATAGCCCTTGGACTTGGCCTTCATGACATCGGTATCGAGCAGTGCCACGTCGGATTCCTTCGGCGACGTGAAGGGGTGGTTCATGGAGAAGAGCCGGCCCTTGTCGTCCTTGCCGAACATGGGGATGTCCACCACCCAACGGAAGGCCCACTTGGGACCCTTCTCGATGAGTCCTTTGCGGCGGGCGATCTCCACCCGGAGGGCTCCCAACGAGTCGTTGACCAGGTCACGGTTGTCCGCGCCAAAGAGGAGAAGGTCCCCTTCCTCGCCCTTCAAGGCCGTGAGCAACTCCTTCTGCACCCCGTCATTGAAGTACTTCACGATGTTGGAATCGAGCTTCCCGTCCTTCACCTTGAACCAGGCCATTCCCTTGGCACCGTACTTCCCCACGAAGGCCGTGAGGTCCTCCAGGTCCTTGCGGGAGAAGTCCGCGCAGCCCTTGGCGTTCACGGCTTTCACCACGTCCCCGCGGGAAGTGACATCCTTGAAGACCTTGAAATCGCTCTTGGTGGCGATGGCTGTCACATCCACCAACGGCAGGTCGAACCTGAGGTCCGGCTTGTCCGTGCCGTACCTCTCCATGGCCTCCTCGTAGGTGATGCGGGGAAAGGGGGTCTTGAGGTCCTCCCCGAGGACATCCTTGAAGACGGTCTTCATGACACCCTCGCCGATGGCGTAGATGTCATCCTCGTCGGCGAAGGACATCTCGATATCCACCTGGGTGAACTCAGGCTGACGGTCGGCGCGCAGGTCCTCGTCCCGGAAACAACGGGCGATCTGGTAGTAACGGTCGAGCCCGGCGATCATGCAGGTCTGCTTCATGAGCTGGGGGCTCTGGGGCAGGACGAAGAACTTTCCGGGGCTCACGCGGGAAGGCACCACGTACTCACGGGCACCCTCGGGGGTGTTCTTGATGAGGATGGGGGTCTCGATCTCGAGGAAATCCTGGCCGTTCATGTAGTTGCGGATGGCCGTGGCGATCTTGTGGCGCGTCACCATCTTATCCTTCATGTATTTACGGCGAAGGTCGAGGTAACGGTATTCCAACCGGACCTCTTCCGCCACGTCCACGTCGTCCTCGATGGGGAAAACCGGGGTCTGGGACTCGTTCAAGACCTTCACTTCGGAGCAACGGATCTCGACCTCACCGGTGCCGATCTTGGGGTTGACCGTGCCTTCCGGCCTTTGGGTCACTTCCCCCTTCACGGCCAATACCCATTCGCTGCGGATGAGGTGGGATTGCTTATGGACCTTGTCGGCCAATTGGGGATCGAAGACGACCTGGGTCACGCCGTAACGGTCGCGTAGGTCCACGAAGACCAAACCCCCGTGGTCGCGGCGGTGGTGCACCCATCCCATGAGCAGGACGGTCTTGCCCTTATCGGAACCCCTTAGGGCCCCGCAATTGTGCGTACGTTTCCACCCACCCATCATCTCGGCCACGGTCGGAACTCCTGGTGAAATAAAAAAGGCCCCTTAAAGGGACCTAGTGAAGAGGCCGTATGATAACACAATGCCCCTATTTTCAAAGGGACTTCAGGGTTTTACGGCCTCCCGCAAGGCCTTCGACAGTTCCTCGGCGTTCATTTCCTTGTCCTCTCGGGTGGAAAGGCGCCGCACCTTGAACATTGGGGCATCGGTCTTGAACTCCGTGACCGCGTATTCGTAGCCGGCCTCTTGGGCGGCCTTCAACTGTTTCACCAGGTCCTTCTTTTCCAACCCCGCCTCGACCGGGATCCCATGGGACCGAAGGACCTCCGCGAAGGCCAGGAACTCGTGTTCATGCTGGCCACTGTTGACCAAAAAGATCCCCGAACGGACCTTCACCACCGCGGCCTTTTCCTTCTCGGCCAGGATGAGCAGGATGCGCTCGAACCCCAAGGAGATACCCACCGCTGGAGTGCCCTTGGGGCCACCCAGTTTCTCGATGAGCCCGTCGTAACGGCCGCCTCCGCCGATGGAAAAAGCGAAATCCTTATCCTCCACGTTGATCTCGAAGACGGACCCCGTGTAATAGTCGAAACCCCGCACCAGGAGCGGGTCGAAGACCACATTGGCGTTGGGGTTCGCGTCATAGACCCGTTTGCGGATGGATTCCACCGCCCGGAAAAGCTCCTCCGCGCCCCCGACCTGGAAATGGCTATGGTTCAAATGCCCGTGCAGGGAACCCTGGATGAAGGTGTCCACCTTGTCCAATACCTCCATGGAATGACCAAGGGCCTTGATCTCTTCCAGGACCTTTTCCTTGGGTTGCTTGTCCAATTTGTCGATGGCCAGGGCCACGGAAGCCACCTTGTCGGTCTGGACGCCGAGCCCCGAGAGCAGATGCGAGAGCAGTCCTTTGTGGCTGATCCGGATCTTGAACTTGCCGACCCCCAGTTCCTTGAGCACCCGGTCGGTGGCGAGCAGGAGCTCCACCTCACAAGCATCGGAGGCGCCCCCGATGATGTCGATATCGCATTGGTAGAACTCCCGGAAGCGGCCCTTCTGGGGCCGATCGGCCCGCCAGACGGGACCGATATGGGAGCAACGGAAAGGTTTTGGCAGGTCATTCCAGTGGTTTCCCACGTAGCGGGCCAGGGGCACCGTCAGATCGAAGCGCAAACCGAGATCGTTACTCTCGGCCATAATCAACTTAAATTCATTCATGTCGCGGCTACTGTTTGTCCACGACTCAACTTTTCGGAACCAATCCTTTTCATCCTCTCCACGCTTCTCCACTTTAAACATCAACTTCTCGTTTTCGCCGCCACCTTTTCCTTGAAGCACTTCCCTATTTTCAATTGCTGGCGTGTCGATGGGTTGGAAACCGTAGAGCTGGTAGCAATGTTCGATCTTAGAAATGAGCCTTTGGCGCAACAGGACGTCCTGGGGGAGATAGTCCCTCATGCCCTTGGCCGGACCGAATTTGGTGTTATCCGTCATTGGACCTGCTCGTACTTGCCGTTCTTGATGCGCAGGATCGGCACCACCTTGTCCGCCTCGCCCTTGCCATCGAAGGAGGTCTTGCCCGTCACCCCGTCGAAGTCCCCGAGGGAAAGGAGCTTACGGGAAAGGTCCTCACGATCGTTGGAGGCGTCGAGGGCCTGCAGGAACATCCGGGCCGCGTCATAGGCCTGGGCCGCCAAAAGGTCCGGCCGCTCCGAGTATTTACGTTGGTAGTCCTCCGCGAACTTCCTCACGTTGCCCTTGGGACTGTCCACATAGAAGCCGGTCGGGAAATAAGCTCCCTCCACTTCCTTCTTACCGTGGTCCAGGACGTTCTCGGCCTCCCAAAGGTGCCCTCCCAAGAAGACCGGCGAGAGGTCGTAGAAATGGATCTGGGAAGCCAAGAGGGGCACTTCCGAGGCGTGGGCGGGAAGATAGAGGGCCTGGAAATCCGAATTGGCGCGGGTGAGGGTCGGGTCCTAATAGGCCCGGTAAGTGAGGGTGCCCTTGTGGACCTTGGAGAGGGTCCCCTTGCGGGTGTTCAAGCGGACGGCCTCGAACTGGAGCGCGTAGTCCCATGTCGAGCGGCCGGCCTCCTCCTCTTCCCCGGAAGCCTCCACGATCCGTCCCGTGATGAGCAGGTTGCATTGGAGGTCCTGGAAGACCTCCGTCCAAACGTCCACGGAAGGGGTGAAGGTGTTCCCCCTCGCCTCGGCCGGGAGCCTCTCCAAGGATTGTTCCACCAGGTCATCGGCCCGCAGGGTGACGCCAGGCTGGTCCGACAGGGCCTCCAAGAGGGCCTTGTTGACCTCTTCATGGATGGAAGGGCAGAGGGAATTCCCGAGGGACTCGGTCAAGGGCACGAAGGCCACCACTTGGGCGCTGGCGGCCGCCCCCGCGAGCTCCCGGTTCTTCAGGAGCATCTTCCCCGCTTCTTTGCCGATGGAGTAATCCAGGGAGTCGAAACGGCGTTTGTTCTCCTTCTCGTTCTCCTTGGAGGCGTCCGGGTCCTGGCCCCCCAGGGCCACGAGCTGGGATTTGAAGTCGGTGGCCCCGGCCGGATAACGTTCCTCCACGAGGACGGTGGCCCCCATCGAGGCGACGGTCTTCCGGAAGGCCGCGGCAAGGGTCTCCCCGTAACCATCCTCGGGGGCCAGGATGGCGAAGCGTTTGAGCCCCAGCCGGTCCACGGCGTAACGGCCGATGGCCCTTCCCTGCATCTCATTGGTGATGCCATTGTTGAAGAGACCGGGGCCGATGAGGGAAAGACCGTCGCGGGTCATGGACGGTGAGAAGAGGACCACCTTCTGCTGGGCCGCCAAGGGCGCCACGGCCTCGATCTCCCGGGCCCTGACCGGCCCGATGACCGCGTCGAGCGACCCGTCCTTCACGAGGTCCTGGAAGGCGTTGACGGCCTGGATGGAATCACCCTTCGTGTCCCGAATGAGCACGGAGAGGGACCGCTTGGTGCCGCCCGTCTCATTGGCCTGCTCCAAGGCCAACTTCACGCCCTGCACCACCGAGTCTCCCAATCCCCGGTATTGACCGCTGGTGGGGGCCAGGATGGCCACCTTCCAGGTCTTGCCTTGCTGGCGCTCCTCCAGGGTCTTGAGGAGCATCTGGGCATCGTCGGCGAGGGGGTCCTGGGGACATTGCTGGACCACGCGCCCCAAGTGATCGAGGGCCGCGGCCGTCTGGGAGGACCTGGCCTCTTGGCTCCCCAGTTGGTAAAGGGCGAAGCAGTTCATGGAGGAATCCGGGTAATTGGCGACGTATCGCGCTAGGTCATCGTGGTCCAAGGACTGGGTCAGGATGAATTCCATCATGCGCCGGGCCTGGATCCCATAGACCGACTTGGGGGACCGGGTCACCGACACCTGGAAAGCGGAAAGGGCGGCGAGGGCATCCTTCTTGTCGTAATAGACCTGGCCCACCATGTAATGGGCGCGGTCCATGAGGGTGGCGGGTCCCGCGAAGGGAAGGACCTTCTGGAAGGTCTTGAGGGCCTCGTCCAACTGTCCGTGGTTGTAGCGGTACTGGGCCAGGGTCATGCCGGCCTCGAGGTCCTGCCGGCCGATCTCCCCGTCACCCAGCTTGGCGAGCGCCGCCTGGTACTGTTCCTCGCTGACGGACAGTCGGACCTCCGCGGAAGAGGGCGCGGCCGGTTGCGGGACGGTCTCGCCCGGCTTGTCGGTCTTGACCGCGCCTTTGGGCGAGCAACCGACGGCCAGGAGCAGCAGGCAAATGGGGATGATCCGAAGTCTCATACCGACCCTTCCGCGATATCGGTGGTCCACCGACCCACCTTCACTTGGTCCCTGTGTGGCCAAAACCACCCTCGCCCCGGGAAGTATCGTCCACCTTTTCCACCCTCACGACCTGGGCATGGGCGACGGGGGCGATGAGCAACTGGGCGATCCTTTCCCCCCTCTTTAAGACGACCGGGTCCTTCCCTAGGTTCACCAAAAGGACCTTCAATTCCCCGCGATAATCCGAGTCGATGGTGCCGGGGGCGTTGGTGACGGTCAATCCATGCTTCATGGCCAAGCCGCTACGGGGCCTCACGCAACCCTCGAAACCGGTCGGGATCTCCATTTTGAGGCCGGTGGGGACGACCCCCCTCTCCCCGGCGCCCAATGTCAGGGGCTCCGTCAAGGCGGCCCTCAGGTCCATCCCAGCGGATCCCTCGGTAGCGTAAGCGGGCAAACCCAGGTCATCGTTCCCCGGCATCACTTCGATCTTCAGGATAGGCTGACCCAAAGGGGCTCCCTTTCACCATTAGAACGCCGATAAAGACCGTCCGATTTTAAAACAAAGGCGGGAAAACATCAGTTTTTCTTGGATGGTCCGAGGGTCTCAACCTTGGTGAGCGGCTGCGACGATCCTCTCCTTCATCTCCGTGAAGACCTGGGCGGGATAGGCGAAGAAGGGATAATCCCTGAAGGAAAGCACGTCCTTGGTCTGCTTGATCTTCTCCACGTCCATCAGACCCTGCTCCAAGGCCTTCAAGGCCGGGCCGATGCCCTCGAAAAGGGTCAGGGTGACCTCCTTGGCGCGCTTGGAGGCGGCTTCCCGGTGGGCGGCATCCTTCAGTTGGGCCACCAGGGCCTGCTTCTCCAAGGCCAACTTCCTCAAGGCCGCGTCCCCGAGGCATTGTTGGAACGGTGGGTGCATGAACACGGGCAGTTCCCTCTTCCAGGCTTCCGGCTTGAGGAAGAGGTACTCGGGATTGTTCTCCAGACCGCGGTTCCAAACGCTGATACGCGCCTCGTGGCTCAGGATGATCTCGATGACCCGGCTCTCCTCCGGCTCCACCAACCAGGTACCGGTGGCCACCCCGAAGGCCGGAGGGGTGCCTTTGAAGATCTTGGAGAAAAGGATGTCCCCCACCCTCTCGTAGGTGCCACCCCCCGCCCCATGGACGAAGAAATCGCACAGGAACATCCGGCAGAAGAGGGTCTGGGGGATGGCCTTGGGCCAGATCTCCAGGCTCATCGTACCCAGTTCCTGGTGGAGGTTCTCGGCGTTGAGGGTATGGGTCGCTTCCCCGCCCTTCATCTTCAGGTGGAGCTTGGCGCCCTCCTTCTTGGCCCAGAGGGAATGGCGTTGGTTGTACTTGGTGACGCCCCAGAAGGGGATCTCCGTCCACCAGTCCTCGAACTTCAGGTTGGCGGCGGGGGTCAGGTCATGGGTGATGCCGTTGGCCGCTCGGAACTCATTGAGGGACTGGTTATAGGCCTCCGTCATACCGGGAAGGTCCGCGAGCCAGGAAGCCGCGAATTGGATGAAGGGTTCCGACGC
>Ga0315912_10006540_pt1 | contig 10410 bp, 7 predicted proteins | sample VfabasoilMG_FD_204469 | JGI IMG/M metagenome (GOLD analysis project Ga0315912, IMG submission 204469) | Garden soil microbial communities collected in Santa Monica, California, United States - V. faba soil | ecosystem: Environmental > Terrestrial > Soil > Garden | place: USA: California... | reverse complement strand
CGAGCCGGTGCAAAACCGATCCGCGATATCGATGAAACCGAAACGCGGGCTCATCCATAAAATCAGTTCTTCGGAAAAGCGCGACAGATGCGTCATCACCAGCGCGGCGCACGCGCAGAACTCAATCGCAAAGTCACGATCGGAAACCGCATCCAGCGAGTTCTCGCACAGACCATCGAATTCCAGCGCCTTCGCGACCATCTGGCGGTCGATTGGGTACGAAGTGCCCGCGAGCGCCGCCGCGCCCAGCGGCAGCCGGTTCACGCGCTTGCGGCAATCGGCGAAGCGCGCCGTATCGCGTGCGAGCATCTCGTAGTACGCCAGCAGGTGATGGCCGAATGTCACCGGCTGCGCTACCTGCAGATGCGTAAAGCCGGGCATTACGGTACCGGCGTGCTTGTCGGCGAGATCGACCAACGCGCCCTGCAGGCTGCGAATTTGCGCACGTATATGATCGATGGCATCGCGCAGATAAAGCCGGATGTCGGTGGCGACCTGGTCGTTGCGCGAACGCGCGGTGTGCAGCCGCTTGCCGGCATCGCCCACGAGATCGGTGAGCCGCTTCTCGATATTGAAATGCACGTCTTCGAGATCGAGCGACCACTCGAAGGTGCCGGCGCGGATTTCGCCGAGGATTTGTTCGAGGCCCTTTTCGATGGCGGCGAGATCCTCCGCACCTATCACGCCGACCGCGAGCAGCATGCGCGCGTGCGCGAGCGAGCCCGCGATGTCGTATTCCGCCAGCCGCTGGTCGAAACTTACCGACGCGGTGAAGCGCTTGACCAGATCGGAAACCGGCTCGGCGAAGCGTCCCGACCATGCCTTGCCGGACTTGGCGGAACCGTTATTGCCCTCTGACATGATGCTGATACACTGATAAGTTAATGGCTACGAGTATAAATCAAAACGGTTACCGCGCCGCCTTGCCCAACTTCGGCAATCTCGGCGTGCTGCTGCGCATACTGGTCATCGTCAACGCCATTGTTTTGCTCGCGGTCGTTATCAAGGCCGCGTCGCTTGGCGCCATCGGCGCCGAATTGCTGGAAACGTTTTCGCTGGTGCAGCCGCTACTCATACTAACGCTCGTTACCCTGATGGCGTTGAATCGTTCGTTGGCACGCATTCCATATTATCTAGGCGTGGTCACGGTACTGGCACTGGTACTGGTGCTGACCTCGGCGCTCTACCATGGTGCGCGTCATTATGTGCCGGTGGTGACTTCATCGCTTGAACGCTACTGGCTGCTGGTAACGATGGTTACCGCCATGCTGCTGGTGTACTTCGATTTGCGCGGACGCGCGCTGTCGCCCGCCATTGCCGAGGCGCGTTTGCAGGCGCTGCAGGCGCGCATACGTCCGCATTTTTTGTTCAACAGCATCAACGCCGTGCTGTCACTGGTGCGGCAGGAGCCCAAGCGTGCCGAAGCCGCGCTTGAGGACATGGCGGATTTGTTCCGTGTACTGATGGCGGACAACCGCGAGCTGACGCCGCTGGCGCGCGAGGTCGAATTGTGCCGCCAGTATCTCGATCTCGAAAAACTGCGCCTCGGCGATCGTCTGACCATCGAATGGCATATCGACAATATGCCGAAAGACGCGCTGGTGCCGCCGCTGGTGTTGCAGCCGTTGCTGGAAAACGCGGTGTATCACGGCATCGAACCGCGCACCGAGCCGGGCGCGCTCAGCATCAACATCTACGCCAGCCGCGATCAGGTGCATGCGGTGCTGAAAAATCCGTACGCGCGCGACGGCAATCATCACGGCGGCAACAAGATGGCGCTCGCCAATATCCACGAGCGGCTGCAATTGCACTTTGACGCCGAGGCGAGCCTCAATACAAAAATCGGCGGCGATTCCTATGAAGTGCATATTGTGATGCCTTATCATCGGCAGAAATCTGCGTAGCATGCACAATCTTTCTTAAAAAATTTAATTAAAACAAATATTTACGAGATGTCCAAGGTATTGACTGCTGAGCGTATCGCGAGTTACCGCGCCAATGGATTCTTGTATCCGCTCGATGCGTTAACCGCTGCGGAGGTTGAGCGCTACCGCGATGCGTTGCGCGACACCGAAGCGCATCTCGGTGGTTCGCTGATGGCGATAGACCGCAAGTATCGCGGCAACCTGCATTTTCTGTGCTGCTGGGTGGATGAGCTGGCGCGCCATCCCAAAATTCTCGACGTGATCGAGGACCTCGTCGGCCCCGACATCCTGCTTTACACCAGCCGCTTTTTTATCAAGGAGCCGCACACCGACACGATTGCCGCATGGCATCAGGACTCGACTTACTTCGGGCTGCGTCCGTTCGATCACGTTACCGCGTGGGTGGCGCTCTCCAACGTGTCGCGTGTAGCGGGACCGATGGAATTCGCCGTCGGCAGCCATATACGCGGACAACTGCTACAGCGCAGCAACGTCGTCAAGAACAGCGTCAATACCGCGGGACAGATTATCTGCGAGTGGTTCGATCAATCGCACATCGAAGTCGGCGCATTAAAGCCGGGCCAGTTTTCGCTGCATCACACGTGCACTGTGCATCAATCGGGACCTAACAATTCCGACGAGCGGCGCGTCGGTCTCGCATTAAGTTACATCCCTACGCGTGTGCGCCACATCGGCAGTCAGCGCATGCCGGCGTGCCTCATGCGTGGCAGCGACAAGCACGGACACTTCGACCTGCAACCGCGCCCGCGCGAGGATTTCGGCGCGGAAGAAACGCAGCGTCACGACGTGTCGTTCAAGGCTTACGTCGATTCATTCTACGAGCAACTGGCCATCGTGGAAAAAGATATTCCACCCCATGCGGCCGGGTTCATGCACTGACGCCGCCATGAGTGAACACACGCTGCGCGTATTGATCGTTGACGACGAAGCCCCGGCGCGCAGTCGCCTGCGCGATTTACTTGCCGATTGTGCAGCAAGGGTGTCGCTCGAAATCGCGGGCGAGGCCGCGAGCGGTGCCGAGGCGCTCGATCATGTGTCGGAAAACACGGTGGACGTGGTGTTGCTTGACATCCGTATGCCGGGCATGGACGGCATCGAGGTCGCACAGCATCTGCGCAATGCCGAGCATCCGCCGGCGGTGATATTCACCACCGCGTATGACGCGTACGCGCTGCGTGCATTCGAAGTACACGCGATTGATTATTTGTTAAAGCCGATCCGCGCTGCACGCCTCGAAGAAGCGTTAAAGCGCGCCGCCAGCGCCAATGCGCCCAAGGCCGAGGCGCTGCGCGAAATGAGACGTGATGCGCGCGCCTATCTGTCGTCGTCCGAGCGCGGCAAGATTCATCTGATTCCGGTCGGCGATGTGATTTATCTCAAGGCCGAACTCAAGTACGTGACCGTGCGTACCGGCGTGCGCGAGTATCTGGTGGAAGATTCGCTGACCCGGCTCGAACAGGAATTCGGCGAGCGCTTTGTGCGTGTGCATCGCAGCTGTCTCGTTGCGCGTACGGCGATACGTGGCTTCGAACGTGCTGCCGGCGACGGTGCCGACAGTCACTGGGAGGTGCTGCTGAAGGGCTGTGACGAACGCATCGCGGTGAGCCGCCGGCAGCAGCATATCGTGCGTGAAGTCGGGCGTTCATGAGCGATTCCACCGCGGTATTTCTAATGTACGGTGCCTATGTGCTGGCGGCGCTGGCGATGACCGCAGCGGCATTTTCCCGCGACGGCCTGGCGGGCAATGTGATGCTCTATGGCGCGCTTGCCATCGTCGCCGTGCTGATCGGATTGCTGGCGGTGATCCAGATGTTCATGCCCGGTCCGCGTCCGGTGGTGTTCTTCGGCACCTTCATGGGACTGGTGCTGCTGCCGTGGGTGGTGGTGTATATCACGCTGGGTCCGGCGATGTTTGCATCGCGCACTGTACCTGCCTTACCAGCTACGGCGCCGGCAATGGCCGGCGTCACGGTAGCCGATATCACGGCGGGCGTCGAAGGCGCGCGGCGCGCACAGGTGGCCATGCATGCCGGCGGCGGCACGGCTCACGAGGCGCATTTTGCCGACGAGGCTGCGGCATCGCGCTATGTGGAGCGTCAGTTCGGCGCCATCCGCAAACCGCCGACCACCATCGCCGGGCGCGGGGGCATGCTGCTGAGTGAAACGCCGGCGATCTTCGTGCGGCGCGAGGGTGCGTCGGCGTGGATTTATAACGCACCAGAGCGCGGTCTGCTGGAACGCATGATCCAGAGTCCTGTCGCGGCAGCGCTGCTCATGCCTGCGCCGAAGGGACCGGCGGCTGCGCGCGATCCTTTCGTGGAGCGCTTCGGTCTGGGGCCGCTGCTCGGCGGGCTGCTGATTTATCTGCTGTTTGTGTCATGGGTGTTCTTGCGTTTGAGTACATGGGCTGCGGTGCACGAACCGGAACCGAACGTGCAGGCTATGCCGGCGGCAACCTTGCGCGAACGCCTGCTGGCGCTCAATCAGCTTGATGTGCCGTTCAGCGTGAAGGCAGGCGAGCGCCCCGACGAGCTGATCGCGGAATGGCGCTATGCCGATGCGCGCTGGATCGATCATGCGCGCGCGCATCACATGCGCTACGTTTTTCGCTACACGCTGCGGCTCGACGAAGCACGGCAGACGGTACGTGTATTCGAATACCGCGCCGAGACCGACGCCTCGGCCGGCGTTGACGGCGCGCGCCTGAAGTTCCGCATGGAGCGCGGCATCACGTTTTTTGAGATCCGGCGCGAAACCGTGTTCGGCCTGCAGTTCAAGGACGGGCGATTGACCGCCGAGCCGACCTACACTTGGCGATTCAGTCTGGAAGAAATCCGCGGGCCGCTGCGCGCAACTGCCACGCGCAACGGCTGGCGCTGGAAACAGTTGATGCTCGATCTGCCGTGGCTGACCGGATAGAAAATATCAATAAAATCATATATTTATTATTGATGGGCTGCGTGTTAATCGACCATTACACCGCCCACGGCAATGCTGGCGCGGTCAAAGGTTCGCCGGGATAGCCACGCACTTCACCGAAGCGGCCCGCCTCCCAATCCGCGCGTGCGGCATTGATTTCCGCTTTATTGCGCGCGACGAAATTCCACCACAGCAGCACTTCCTCTCCGAACGGCACGCCGCCGACTATGAGCACGCGTGCGGCGGCGGGCGCGTTCAGTCGCAACGCGCTGCGTCCGCAGCCCAGATACAGCAGATTGCCGATGGCGAGCGGTTCGTTCTCGAACGACACCTCGCCCTCCAGCGCCAGTGCGCCGTACTCGAAGTCGGGTTGCAGCGGCAGCGACAGCGCGGCGCTGCCCGGCAGCGCCAGGTCGAGCCCGACCAGCGGCGAGTAGATTTTCGCCGGCGAACGCTCGCCCAGCGTCTCGCCTGCGAGCAGTGTGATAGTTACACCGTCGCGTTGCATCACCGGCAACACGGGATGATGATCGAATGCCGGTTCGCAATGGCGGTCGGCATCGGGCAGTGCGATCCATAACTGCGCGCCGTGCAGCGCGGAAGGACGGTCTTTGGGCGATTCTTCGGAATGCGCGATACCGCGTCCGGCGGTCATCACGTTCAGTTGTCCCGGACGGATCAGCTGCACACAGCCCAGCGTGTCGCGATGCAGGATCTCGCCTTGCAGCGGCCACGTTACCGTCTGCAAACCGATATGCGGGTGTGGCCCCACCCGCAAGCCGTCGCCGCGGCTGACATCGACCGGACCGAAGTGATCGAGAAAGCACCAGGCGCCTATCATGCGCCGCTGCCGGCTCGGCAGCGCGCGGCGTATGGTCATGCCCGCGCCGAGCACGGCGTCGCGTGTCGCAATGCGCTCGCTCGTGGGGTGGCGCGACGTTTCCGGGCAATCGGTGGAGACCGAGGCCGCGCACTGTCGTTCAATATTGCTCATGAAGACCTCCTAGGATTTGGAAGAAAAGCGCGGCAATCCGATTTCCCAGCGCAGCGCCGCGATCCTCACCGTGAAAATCAGCACGATAGCGGCCAGCGACGCAAACGACGGATCGACGCCCAAATACGCTAGCAGCACCAGCAGCAGCGCACCTGCCCATGCCGCGGTTGCATACAAGGTGCCGGTGAAAATGAGCGGCGCTTCGTTGCACAACACATCGCGCATCACGCCACCGAACACGCCGGTGATCACACCCATCAGCGACGCTACCAGCCACGGCGCGCCGAGCGCCAGCGCCTTCTGTGTGCCGAGCACCGCGAACAGCGCGAGTCCCGCCGCGTCCGGCACGATGAACAGATTGCGCGGCAGGCGCACAATTCGCGCGGCAAAAAATGCAAGGATGCCAGCGGCGACCGCCGTGTAAAGATAAGTCTGGTCGGCGATCCAGAATACCGGCGCGCCGAGCAGCAGATCGCGCAGTGTGCCGCCGCCGAGCGCTGCGACCAGCGCCACAACCACCACACCGAGCAGATCGATTTCCTTGCGTCCTGCTTCGAGCACGCCGGAAACTGCACATACTGCAACAGCACACAACTCGATGGCGTGAAGCATGATGTTTCGTGTACTACCGGATTTGTAATCGACTCATTGTAAGTCACGCGGCACGATGGGCCGTCAGTCAATCAACGAAGAAAATAAAAATAATCAATTAAAACAAATGCTTATGTACTATTGATAAGTAGGTAACCCCATTTCGAAATATGCGGCGTTTAAAGGAAGGGAGTGCCGCGCATCGCGGCCGCAATGCCGGGAGAACATGATGGATCGCAGAGCTTTCTTGTCGAACGCGAGCACGCTGGCGGTTGCCGGATGCGCGCTGAATTTTTCACGCGGCGTGCTGGCGCAGGATTTGCGCCCCGTGATTACGCCGCCGCAACTCACCGTCGCGCGCGGCGCTGAATCGCCGGTGGTACTGCAGGCGGTGCGAATCGAAGCCGAGCTCTCCGGCAGCCGCGCGCTGACCACGGTCGAGATGACTTTCTTTAATCCGAACCCGCGCGTACTCGAAGGCGAACTGCAGTTTCCGCTGCTCGACGGCCAGCAGGTCACCGGCTTCGCGCTCGATATCGATGGCAAGTTGCGCGAAGCGGTGCCGGTGGAAAAAGCCAAGGGACAACAGGTATTCGAAGATGTGATCCGCCAGCGCATCGATCCGGCGCTGCTGCAAACCACCATCGGAAATAACTACAAACTGCGCGTGTATCCGCTGCCGGCGCGGGGCACGCGCCGCGTACTGCTGCGCTTCGCCGAGACGCTGCCCGCCACCAGCAATGCCTTGCGCCGTTATCGATTGCCGCTCGAATATGCGCGTGATCTCGCCGGATTTTCGCTGCGCGTTACGGTGCGCGCGCCCGAAATCGCGCCGTCGTTTGCGGCCAAACCCGACGGCCTCGAATTCAAGGTGCGCGGCGTCGATTATGAAGCGGAGATCACGCGCAAGGACTACGCCGCACGCGGCGTGCTCGAAATCGAACTGCCGGTTTCGACGCAGCCTGAAGTTCGCATGCAGGTCGTTACGCAAATGAGCGGCAATCGCACCTACTTTGTTGCCGAAGTGCCTGCGCCGCGTGGCAATGGCAAGCCACGCAACTTGCCGGGTGTCATTGGCATCGTATGGGATGCGTCCGGCTCGGGTGCAACACGCGATCACGCGCGCGAATTCGCCTTGCTTGACGTGTACTTCAAGCGCATGGGCAACGGCGAAGCGTGCCTCACGCGCATACGCAACGACCGGGAACCGGTGGAGCGTTTTCGCATCGTTAACGGTGAGTGGCGTGCATTACGGCGCACACTCGAAGCAACGCTCTATGACGGCGCGACACAGCTCGGCGCATTCACGCCTGAAGCCGGCGTCGGCGAATACCTGTTGTTCAGCGACGGGCTGGATAATTTCGGCGAGCAGCCGTTCGCGAAACTGCAGGTGCCGCTTTACACCATCAACACCGCAACGCGTGCCGATCACGTGCGTTTACGCCAGCTTGCCGAGGCCAGCGGCGGGCGCTATGCCGATCTCACTTCGATAAGTGCCGCCGATGCCGCGCGCCGCTTGCTGACAGCCGAGCCGCGCATCCTCGAACTCAATGGCAATGGCGTCACGGCACTGGTGACGGCTTCGCGCCATGCCGATCATGGCCGCTGGCTGATTGCCGGACAGTTGCAGGGCGAAAGCGGCGATGTGTCGGTGATCTGCAACAATCCGGCTTCGCGTGCCGCAGCTTCGACGATCCGCATTCCGCTACGCGCGGGTGCGAATACCGACAACCTTGCGGCGGCAGCGTGGGCGCAGTTGCGTGTGGCTGAACTCGACGGCGAGCATCGCCTTAATCGAGCGGAAATCCGTCGGCTCGGAATGGCATTCAACATGCCCACGCGCGAAACTTCGCTCATTGTGCTCGACCGCATCGAAGACTACGTGCGCAACGACATCGCACCGCCTGCCGAGTTGCGCGCCGAATACGACCGCCAGCTTCAGAACCGGCATCTACGCGCAGGACAGGAACGTACGCAGCAGCTCGACCGCGTGGTGCGCATGTTCAACGAGAAAATCTCGTGGTGGGAAAAAGATTTCCCGAAGGGTGAGCGTCCCAAACCCGAAGCCGACGCGAAAATCGGTGGTGTACGCCAGGACGGGCCGGCGTTGATGGGCCGCGCGCAATCCAATGCACGCCGCGAAGCTCGTTCGGAAGATATGCAGGAACGAGTACCGGCGTCGCCGCCGCGACCGATGGCAGCACCCGCACCGGCGGCGCGCCTTGCCATGGATGCGGCCACCGCCAAGTCGAAAGACGATTCAGTCGCATCCGGCGCCATCAGCATCCAGCTCAAACGCTGGACACCGGATACGCCCTATTTCAAACGTTTTCGTGATGCGCCCAACGACGAGTTGTATCGCGTGTATCTCGACGAACGTCCCGCTTACGTCAACAGCACAGCGTTTTTTCTCGATGTCGCGGATGTATTTTTCGAAAAAGGCCTTACCGCGCTCGGTGTGCGCGTACTGACCAATCTCGCCGAAATGGATCTCGAAAACCGGCACATCCTGCGCATACTTGGTTATCGTCTTTTGCAAGCCGGGCAACCGAAGCTCGCGATCCCTGTGCTCGCGCGCGTGCTTGAACTGGCGCCCAACGAGCCGCAATCGTACCGCGATCTCGGTCTGGCACAGGCTGCCGACAGGCAGTGGCAGAAAGCCGTCGATAACCTCAACGAAGTAGTGATTCGCCCGTGGCACGGCCGCTTCCCCGAGATCGAATTGATCGCACTGGCGGAACTGAATACCATCATTGCCACCGCTGATGCACCGGTTGATGCGAGCCGCATCGATCCGCGCCTCACGCGCAACCTGCCGCTGGCTCTGCGAGTGGTGATGACGTGGGATGCCGACAACACCGACATCGATCTGTGGGTGACCGATCCCAACGGTGAAAAATCCTATTACGGCAACCGGATTTCCTATCAGGGCGGGCGCATGTCGCAGGATTTCACCGGAGGCTACGGGCCAGAGGAGTTTTCACTGAAAAAAGCCAAGCCCGGTAAATACAAGGTCGAAGCGAATTTCTACGGCCACAACCAGCAAATCGTCGCCGGCGCCACCACGCTGCAGATGAAGCTCGCCACGCATTTCGGTACGCGTGAGGCGCAAGAGCAAAGCGTCACGTTACGGCTTAAGGGGCGCAGCGAGGTGGTGTATGTGGGTGAGTTTGAGGTGAAATAAGGTTGCGCGAGTTCTGAAGCAAACCCCTGTACTGTCGTCCCCGCGCAGTGGGGTAAGCAGGCAAGCCGCGAAGCGGCTGCTCGCAAAGCGGGGACCCATGACACAGTGCCACTTTCGTGACCCTATGGATTCCCGCTTTCGCGGGAATGACAGCCGTGGTGCGGCAGTTCCCGTAGATGCCGTTATCCAATTCAAGCGTCAAGTAGCGCAGGGTCGTAGGGCGGGAAAGCGCAGCGCCTCCCGCCATCCGGGATGTGCATGCAAAAACCGGCGGGATACGCTACGCTCCTCCCGCCCTGTATGTGCCGCGTGCGTAATTCCCGGAGACCGCCATGAAAAACAAACAAGTCCTGCTCGCGTCGCGCCCGCGCGGCCCTGTCGAAGAGAGTCATTTCAAAATAGTCGAAACGGAAATACCGAAAGCAAACGACGACGAATTCGTGGTGCGTGCGCATTACCTCTCGCTCGATCCCTACATGCGCGGGCGCATGGACGACGCAAAATCCTACGCGGCCAAGGCCGAAGTCGGCGCGGTCATGGTCGGCGCCTCGGTCGGCGAGGTGATCGAATCGCGCAACGAAAAATACAAGGTCGGTGACTTCGTCGAGACACGCAGCGGTTGGCAGGAATACGGCGTGTCCAATGGCGCTGGCGTGCGCAAACTTGATCCCGACTACATCCCGTTATCGGCGTATCTCGGTGTGGTCGGCATGCCCGGCGTTACCGCTTGGATCGGATTGAACGAGCACGGCCGCCCGAAAGCGGGCGAAACCGTG
>Ga0315912_10006537_pt1 | contig 10412 bp, 8 predicted proteins | sample VfabasoilMG_FD_204469 | JGI IMG/M metagenome (GOLD analysis project Ga0315912, IMG submission 204469) | Garden soil microbial communities collected in Santa Monica, California, United States - V. faba soil | ecosystem: Environmental > Terrestrial > Soil > Garden | place: USA: California... | reverse complement strand
GGTTTCGGATGACCCGGTTTCCGACAGGCTTGCGCGCCATCGGAGAGTACTCGTAGGAAACAAATCCTTTGTTCTGAGAAAGCTCGTTCCGGAACATGTAAATATATCCCCGCCACTGGGCCGTCGCGAGAATTTGCCACGTTATCTGTGAGAACGCTAAGACCCCAACCACAATTAGGGCTCGGTCGAAGACAACGGGTGAACGGTGGGGGTTTCGCAAACTGGGACCGATCATTGCAATCACCAATATGACCGGCAGTAGGCCGACCCAGGCTCGAGCCTGAAACTGCTGAAGGGGCCGCACGGAGTCTGGTATCAAGATAGGTGCGAAGCCAACGAGCACGGCGGCCGTCGCAAACGATGCGATCAAGGCCAGGAACATCTTTCGACTGACTTGCTGGCGGAGAAACAGGAACGCGATCAGGCCGAGCGCCGCGATCGACAGAATTGCCGGATAGTTGAGATCGTCTATGTAAGTTCCGGCAAACCGGAACATTCCTCTTATTAGACCGTCGCGGTTTATAATATCGCGTGGATTCAGAATAAAATGGATTGCTATACCCGTGCCGAGAAAGAACCATCCTGCCACCGCGAGCCACAGGATTCGCTCGGCCACCCGGGAGGCTTGACCACGGCGCCAAAGGGCGAATCCCGCTAGGACAAGTCCCTGCAGCGCCATAGTCTCGTACAACAGAAGGCTCGCACACGTCAGACCGAGAAAGACAACAAACCGGATCTTCTGGTCGAGTCTGCCATGAAGCATGAACAAGACCAGCGGCCAGAAGATGAACGTCATGACATGTGACTCGCTGACCGCCACGAACCATGCGTTGATCGAACCGGCGAAAAGCGAAGACAGTGGCCAGATAAGATCGGTTTTTTTATCTCTTGGAACAATCAGATAGCAGAGGATTAGCTGTAAGGGTCCTAGATAATACAGTCCGAAGCTGTGCACGTAGAGCAGCATGGTGATATCTGTCACGCCAGCTCTCAGCGCGATGACTAGAGGCCACTGCACGATCGCGTGCGCAAAGATACGCGAGGACTCGAACGTCGTGGACCAGCGTCGAGTGAGCAAAATAAGGAAGTAGTTGACACCATCCGCGACGAGACCGCGCCACGATGCGATGGCTAGTATTGTCGCAAAAACAAAGTACGTAAAAACCGTAAAGTATAATAAGAGTAAAAGACTCTGCCGGCCGGGTTTGCATTGATAATTCAAATTGCAGCTCCGTCTCTGAATGAGAATGGCGTGACTATCCCCGCCAAGCGCTCGGAATAACGCTGTGGTCGCGAGGCTCGTTCAACGATCTTTAAATCTTGCAGCTCCAGCAGCCTTGGCTAAATACCAGTACGCCAATTTTGACTTTCGGCGCGGAATCGAGAAACATTTGCCCAAAAATGCGGAAGCACGGTGGATCATCGCTCTACATACCTTTTGTCGGTAGGAGGGCGGAGTGATCGCGTAGGAAACATTCCGTATCGGTTGCAGGCCGTTTGGCATCGGAGCTGTACCTGAGTTGTTTTGTTCGAACGCCTTTTGAATTTCTTGTCCCAAGCGGCACATTCCTAGGCATTCTGAAATCTGTGTGTAAGTCGCCGCGTTATTAAGATAGTAGCTACGATATGTGGCGCCACAATATTGGACATCGCTGTCAAGTAAATGCTCGAGCTCATCCGCAGCTCGGATCAAGAGCGCTCCGCGCGCAAACGCGTCAATCTTTTCGATCTGATGGCATAGCGCCAAAAGCGCTTCTCGCTCCCAAGGCAACGCGGCAAACTCTGTAAGATATCTTTCAACCTCTAGACCCACATGTTTTTGCAATTCTTTACGTTTGCGCCCGGAGATTCCCGGCATTCTGTCGCCAAATTCACCGTTGTGGTAAACGTTGTGCAAAAGTCCCGCACAGATGAGGTCCACGCTCGCTCCGATTGAGGCTAAAATACTTGCTGTGCCGATTACGTGAGCAATAAACGTCTTATTCGAAGGCTGAAAACGGCCCGAGAAGAGGTCCGCAGCCAGAGCATAAGTACCGCGAACCCGATGCACCGCTTCATTGCTGTAACCTTCAGAAAACATTTGCCCGTAGAGTTGTAGAACAGTTTGTGCGTAATGGCGCAATGCGCAACCGCCTCTCTCGATTTCCAGCCACGCTTCGCCGATACTTCTCTCGTTATGGTCAAAAGAATCTGTAGAGTCTAAACGTTGAACTGCTTTCGGCCACCCGAACGGGCTCTTGCTCCGTAGCAGACGATGCGCCACGAATTTAATTTTCCTTAAGAGTTTTTGCGCACGTGCAGCTCTGACTTTACGGAGCAAATGCAGAGACCGGTTGATGGATCGCCTCACATAAGGTCGCGGTTTTAACCCGATGGCTCGGGACGGTATCATAGTTGACGCCGTGGCCATTACGGCGGCACCTTCGTCTCTCATTTCTGACGGAATTTCGGTCCTCGCACTTCGGTCCAATCGTTTTTCAAACTCCTTTGCCAAAACAGGAAATCCGATGGTTTCGGCCATCTCAATCACCATTTGGCCGACGCGATCCCTGTACGAACGTCGGCCTGCAAGCGACGACCAATAGAGCCAACCATAATCCAAAAGCTCTTCGAGCTCATTCGTCAAGCGAATAAGTAAAACGTCACGATCAACAGAATCTAAATCGTTAATCCGTCGATACACAGCGCGAATGTTACTCTCGGTCCACCACAACAATCTCGTGTACCGCGCTATGTACTCTTCCGCTTTGACGCCGACGATCCGCCTCAATTGCCTCTGCTTCAACAGGGATAAATCGTACAAGCCTGTCCCAAAGTCCCCATGAGCATAGGCAGCGTGAAGCAAGCCGGCAATTACAATGTCGATAGGCACACGTAGTGAGGCGAGGATGCTAGCCGTTCCCACGAGATGAGCAATGAAAGTTTTTCCGGAAGGACGATAGAGGCAGGCAAAAAGACCAGGGCAAATACCATAGGCCTCCGATAGTTTGCGAATTTCCGCCGGCGAATATCCTTCGCATCGGAGTTGTTCGTAGAGCTGAATATTGGTCTGTGCGTATGGATCCATCGTGTTGATAGAGACTTATTTATGTTTAGGGGAATTGTGTACCAGAGAGGATTGCGGATCCAACCCACGCCGCCGATCGAGCGAAGATTTGACAACCTTAAGGTAGTCGTCTCGGCTTGCCACAATCGCGCGACTCAGGTTTCGATCGTGAAGCCGCCTTCGCACCAAAACGTCGGGCAGAATCTCCATCGCAACTCCGCATTCCGCTGCTCGCAAAAACCATTCGGTGCCATCTCCGTAACGAACCGCGGTGTTGAATTCACCGACCGTTTCGAAGGCGCTACGACGCGCGAGCATCGTTTGTGTCACATAGCCCGGCAAGGGTCCGGAGATGCGGTGACTCGTAAACCGTTTCCTTTCTTCTTCCATCTCGGGCGCCCAAAAATTTTGAATATGCGTCACACAATACCCCAACTCAGGTCGTGCCATGAAGCGCTTCATTTGGCGCTCCAATTTCTCCGGGAGCCATAGATCATCCGCGTCCAAAAATGCTACGAACTCTCCGTTGGTGCCGCTCAGTCCAAGATTTCTTGCCGAAGGTGCCCCTGAATGCTGTTGGTGCATGTAATGGATTCGTGCACCAAACGCGGTAGTTAGTTCTCGGGTGTCGTCCGTCGACCCGTCATCTGCAATGATGATTTCTACCGGCGAATAGGTCTGCCGCAGAATGCTGTCTATGGCTTCGGCCAGGTATCGATCGCCGTTGAAAACAGGAATAATGCAGCTGATGAGCGATGGGATCATGATAGAGACAATTCGCTGAGCAAACTATCGAGAGAATCTGGTACCATTGGCAGATCCGCTCCTAGTTCTAGCCAAAAGCAAGGTAGCTGATCCACCAATCGGGCCATTCTGGCAAGCGTCCGGCTCCCTGTGCTAGGCAGATTGAGAATCGATGTCGGCGCCAGCGCCAAAAGGGCCTCGCGTTTCGAAGCCGCGCGAAACCGCGTAAACGAGCCATCCGATACCCGCGGCAGAACCACCACGCGGATAGGCACCGAACAAGGTAAACGATCGGCAAATCCGGAATAAAGGAAGATCAGATTGCGGTTTTGGTCCGGGCGAGTTCCTCGAGCAGCATTCGGGATGAGGCTGGGAAATCTCGACAGATGACTGTCCGTCAACCAGGCGGAACTATAAAGGCTGTGTCCCGCAAACGATCCGTCGTCCATGGGCTGCAGAGCAACATAGTCGTCCCCCAAATAATCGAATCCCCTGGCCAAAGACGCCAACGCTACCGTAGTTTTCCCAACCCCTCCTCTGCCGGCGAGGAGAATCCCATGACCTCGTCTCGAAACCAAACCGGCGTGTATCACCTCCGCCCCCTGATCACCATGCCAAAGGAATAACGGGAATCGAACCGGGTTGCCTCGCTCTAGCAATGAGAACCGCTCAGGATCGCGGGCACAACCGATGATATGTTGATCTTCCCGATCCAGCCACATGTCCATGCCTAGTCGTCGGCGTCCAATAAATCGGTCTTCACAAGAGCCCACAGTAAAGCCCCATTCACCCTGGCGCCACGGTGTACGTTCGGGCCCATTAACTTCAACGCTCTCCAAAGGACACGCGATTCCAGTCTCGTTTTCTTCCCAAAAATCGATCTTCAGGCCGGTTAGTGATGTATTCGCTTTCACACTAAGCAGGTGTTGAATGGCCGGCGTCATTTGTTTGACCAGTCGGGTTCCCACGATCCTAATTTGCGCAAACCGCCCCGCGAACACGGCCGATGAATGCCAGACGATGGCAAGATCCTTCTTACAGGCTTCCTCAAAACTCGCCCGCATTCTCTCAAACGCACGTGATCCGTCGAAAGCGTCGAGAAGCGATGGGGTACGAAACGTCAATGAGCGTTCAATCCGCATCGTTGCACTTAATAACCAGATCGTCTGGGCTCAAGCCCACGACAGAATTTCCTCTACATGAACTGGGATATCGTCGACATTAGGGCCAAGCTCGAGCACATAGCAGGGCACATGTTCCACCAGCCGGGCGAGCTTTTTGAATCCACTGAGGCCCGAGCTCAGCATCCCCACGATCAATGAGCTCGGAGCCAACGCTAAGAGAGCCTCAGCCTTTGAAGCTGGACGAATACGCGATCCGCGGCACTTGACGATGCGTGGCAGCACGACTGCCGAGATGCGAGTGTTGGATTCCATGCGGGAATGGAAAAGGCTTGCAAGCAAGACAAGAAATTTTTCTTCGTCCGGATAGATTCCGGCGATCGTATGAGCCGCAAGCGACGGGAAATGATTCAAATGACTTTGTTTGACATAAGTCGAGTTATAAACACTATGACCGGTAAACACGCCACCGACTGAATCCTCCAAGGCAACTTGATCTTCGCTGAGATATTCAAAGCCTGCGGCGAGACAGCTTAGAGCAGAAGTCGTCTTTCCCGCACCGCTGTTGCCCGCGAAGAGAACACCTTTGTCCGCTTTTGAAACCAACGCGGCGTGAATGATCGAGGCGTCGCGGTCGAAGTGCCAAACGGATAAAGGCACGTGTAGCGGCCGCCCGCGCTCATAAAGTGAAAATCGTTGAGACTGGAAGGAACAGCCGACAATTTGATTGATCTTTCGGTCAAATACGGTCATCGACTGTCGCAGCCTGGTCGCAAAGATACGTCGATCATTCGAACGGGCAACGCTTACAGGGTCGTCAGTCCAGTCATCTTGCAATAGAGATCCCATCGGACAAGTTATGCCGGTCTCGCTCTCGTCCCAAAAATCCACAGTAAGATCCGGCGGAACGGTGGGATTGTTAATTGCAAGATGTACAAAGGGCAGATGGAGATGTTCCGCTAATCGATCGCCGACCACTCGCATTCGAACGGGACGCCCGGCAAGAAGATAGAACGACTCATGTATCTTGCCCGGATTTGCCTCCTGAGCAGCTATACATGCCTCTTGCATCCTCAAAGACGCAGCTTCAAATCTGTCGTTCATGAATCCCAATCCGCGTATGGTTTGACCTAAAGCTTTGGGTTCTCGAGTGCTCCCCGCAGCCTTATCTTTTTTCGAACCGCGAGGTTCTGATAAAGTTCATCGTAGGCGTTGACGAACCTATCCCAACCGAAGATCTGTCTTGCTCGGGTGCGCGCCTCGCGACCCATTCGAAGCGCGGTCTCCGGATGCAGAAGCAGATCCAGAATCGCGTCAGCCGTAGCCCCACTGTTTTCCTTGTCAACGAGAATCCCGGTCCGTCCGTCTAAGACCACCTCCGGCAACCCTCCGCCCCGTGTCGCCACTACCGGCCGGCCCATCAATGCCGCCTCAAGAGCCACCAGACCAAACGGTTCGTCCCACCGCGATGGCACAACCATTAGAGTCGCCGAGTTGACGACATCGGGGACAGCGTCCGGCTCCACCCATCCAACGAACTGCACGACGGAACAGAGCCCAAGCTCGGCCGCCTGTCGTTCCAATTCTGGCCGCGCGGGCCCGTCTCCCGCGATCACCATGCGGGCCGCGGGAAATCGGACGGTCACAGCTCCGAAAGCGGTCAACGCCACATCAAAGCCCTTCTCGTTAATCAGCCGTCCTAAACACAGTACGATCGGAGGGTCAACAGGAAGCGGATGGACCGGCAGAGCCGGCGTCGCCCGCCCATTATAGATTACGGATGAAACCGCGGTAATCTCGGGCACTAGCCTCCGCGCAAAATCAAGCGTAGCCTGGGAGCAAGCGGCAACCCGGCTCGCACCCTTAAGAGTTTTCTCTACCAACGAATTACTTCCGTCGACAGATATGGGCCACTCGCCATGAAGCGTTACCAAATAAGGACAAGGAGACACCTGGCTCGTCGTGATATGAAAAAAGTCGCCAACATCGAGTGAGTTAACATGCACCAGATCCGGTCTGAACTCCCGTTTGATCTTTGCCACCCGGTTGCGCAACTCTACCAGTCGTTCAATGCTCGCATAGTGATCATAGTTCCTAAAAGGAAATCGGTAGACAGGAACTCCCTGGTAGTGGCTTTCTTCGATGCGATCTCCGGGCGTAACCACGACGACCTCATAACCACGGCGTCGCAACTCGGGCACGAGCTTGGCGGCGAGGACTTCGACGCCTCCAATGCCGGGCCAAAACTCGCGTGTCCAAAACAGTAAACGCATATTTTCTAGTGGACGTGTTTAGATCGTTGTAGGAAGCGACAGGCTTGAAGGGCGGATCGAGACAACCCGTCGGTACAGTGCGTCATAAGCGTCCACGAACGAGCTAAAGTTAAACAGCTCAAGTGCTCTGGAACGAGCCTTTTGTCCCATCTCCACGGCAACGTTCGGCTGCCCCAAGAGGAAGGCAATCGCCTCACCCAGTTCTTTGCTGTCGTCCTTGTCCACCAACATCCCAGTTTCTTGATGTCGCACGATTTCCGGCAAGCCCCCAACCCGGGTAGCCACGACTGGACGACTCATGAATCCCGCCTCGGCTACAACCAGAGGAAGTCCTTCAGACCTCGATGGAAGGATGACAATCGTAGCCCTATTGATAAGCGCCGGCACGCCGTCGGGAGGAACCCAGCCGAGGAAATCTACCTTGGAGCTCAAGCCCAGCCGCACGGTCTCAGATTCCAGATATTTCCTTTCGGGACCATCACCGGCAATCGTCATACGGAGGTCGGGAAAACGATCAGCAATGGACGCAAAGGCAGTAAACGCAAGATCGAATCCTTTCTCTCGCGAGAGTCGGCCCAAACACAACAGCCTGGGAGGTTTCCACGGAAGAGGCGTCGGAGGGACAACGGGGACTTCTAAACCGTTATAGATGACCGAAGAACGATCGGTGATTTTCGGCAACACCGCACGCGCCTGGCACAGCGACGCCTGCGACACACAGGTGACCCAATCCGCGTTTGTCATCGCCTGCGCGAGCGTGGTGTCAGCTTCTTTCTTCTCCTCGCGCCATTGGTTGTGCAGCGTGATGACGGTGGGCGCCGGATAAGCGTGAGCCGTAAGCACATGAAAGCAATCGGCGACGCTAAAATTCGCGTTTACATGAATGAGGCTCGGCGCAAAATCACGCTTCAGCAGCGCCACGTCGTGCCGCAGTTTCATTAGACGATTGAGGCGAGTATCTCCCAATGCGTCGCGGAAATGAAACCGACGGATTTGGATTCCGTTGAACTCCCCGTCATCTGGAAGCTCCAAGTAGTCGTGAGACGTCACAACTAGAATTTCGTGGCCGCGCAGACGCAGAGCGGGGACCAATTGAGCGGCAAAATTCTCAAGTCCACCAATGTAAGGCCGGAATAAGGGCGACCAGTAAAGAACTCGCATAGTTTCCGGTTGTCACTCAAACGTGACCGCCAAAGGTCGCGAACTCGCTGGTCATCTGGCGATAGAGGCTCTCGTAAGCGTCTACATGATGTTCGAGAGTAAACATTGCTTCTGCCCGCGGCCGGGCGGCTCGGCCCATTTTTATAGCTTCTTCAGGATCTTTGAGGAGGCGGCTCATTGCTGAAGCCAACTCTACGCTGTTTTCCTTGTCAATCAGGATTCCCGTGACGCCGTCCACGACAACTTCCGGAAGTCCGCCGACCCGAGTCGCGATCACAGGTCTCTCCATTAACGCCGCCTCCAAAGCCACGAGACCGAATGCTTCTTCCCAGCGAGACGGCATCACGACCACGGTCGCCTCGTTCATGAAAGCCGGAATATCCTCGTGTTTCACCCATCCCGAAAACCTGACTCTTTCCCTAATTCCTAACCTTTGCGCTTGATCTTCGAGATCCTCTCTTGCCCCACCATCTCCGGCGATAACCATCTGGGCAACCGGAAACCGATCTTTCAACAAAGCCAAGGCGACCAGCGCGAGATCGAAGCCTTTATCTCTGACAATGCGCCCCACGCACAATATGCGCTGTGATCCCACTGGCAGCGGTTTCACAGGCACGCTTGGACACTCAAGCCCATTATAGATGCAGGAAGAATAGGGAATGATTTCAGGCACAAGCTGTCTGGCGGCGGAGAGCATCGCTTGCGACGTTGCCGTGACCCACTGCGCTGAGTGAAATGTTCGCCTTAGGAGGGAATCTTCACTATTGATCCGTTGTGGCAACCCTATGTGCAAAGACAACAGCATCGGCGCCGGGTAAGCCTCGGAAGTTTGCAGGTGAAAAAACACACTCGGATCGGTGAAAAAAACGTGAACGATCTCAGGCCGAAATAATCGTTTCAACGACGCAACCCTTTGCCTCGCACGAACCAGAAGATCGACCTTGCGTTTTGACAGCGCCTCCCAAAAGTCCAACCGGTATACAGGAATTCCCTGGTAATCGTCCTCGTCAGGGAGATCGAGGTTGCCATGCGACGTGATCACTGCGAGTTGATGTCCTCGGCTCTTCATCGCGACAGCAAACTTGGCGGATAGAACTTCTCCACCCCCGATGTAAGGCCAAAACAACTCTGTCCAAAGCAGAATCCTCAAGCGCCATCCCTCGGTCTACGCGCCCCATGGCACAAGAGTCGCGTCAACATTTTCGTTCCTGTTCCAAGCCAGAGATTTAGACTGATCCCAATGGCGCCACTTTGAAGCGGCGACGATCGAGCATACCTTTAATGATGTGGAGAAACTCGTCCTTGCTCGCCTCGGCCCGTCGACGTGTCAGATTGGTTGGATGCATACGGTGATAAAGCAACGCATCGGGCATCAGCTCGATCACTTTCCCAAGTTCGGTCGCTCGCAAGAACCATTCAGTTGCGTCGCCAAACCAAAGGGACGGGTCAAACAATCCGAGGCAATCGAAAATCGACCTTCGTGTCAGCAGCGAGCCGGTTGTATAACCTGGAACCACGCGCCCGCGTTTATGACTTTGCAGACGCGACGCCTCTTGCTGCATTTCCTCGACCCAAAAGAGTTGTACATGCGCAATACAGATATCGAGCTCAGGGCGCGCGCGAAAAAGCGCCAGCTGCTTTTCCAATTTTTGTGGATGCCAGAGATCATCCTGATCGAGGAACGCGACGAAGTCCCCCCGGACCGCCCTCAGCCCGAGATTGCGAGTCGCAGCCGGCCCGAGATTGTTCTGTCGCAGATACCGAACACGCTTTTTATAACAAGCCACCACCTCGGCTGTCCTATCGATTGAACCATCATCCACAACGATAACTTCGGTCGGCGGATGGCTCTGGGCAAATATACTCTGTAGGGCTTCGTTCAAATAACGTTCGCCGTTAAAGACGGGAATAATGCAGCTTATCGATGGTGCCATAGCGTCTCCCATCATTCGGTGTTAATTAACCGGCCTTCCCCACGCAATGGCCTCGGGGCTGTATCGACGGCTAAGCGAGATGAGTTCACCTCGATTCTTGGTGCCGCATCGACGCCGGGAATTCATAGTCGCG
>Ga0315912_10006536_pt1 | contig 10412 bp, 12 predicted proteins | sample VfabasoilMG_FD_204469 | JGI IMG/M metagenome (GOLD analysis project Ga0315912, IMG submission 204469) | Garden soil microbial communities collected in Santa Monica, California, United States - V. faba soil | ecosystem: Environmental > Terrestrial > Soil > Garden | place: USA: California... | reverse complement strand
GACCCGCGTACCAATATTGTCGTCGGCGCCCGCATTATTCGCGAATATCTGTCGGCTTCATCGGGCAATCTCGTCACTGCGCTGCAAACCTACGGCGGCGCGCTGACCGACCGCGACGCGGCTTATGCCCACAGGGTTTTGAACGAAAAAGACAGGCTCGACGAATTGAGCGGCCTGCCCAAAACCAACCGTAGTGCGCACCTTGCACGCCTCGATGCGAAAGCAGCTCCGCAAGACGGCAGCCGGGTTTCTGTAACGATTCCCCCAAGTGAGCCGGCATCTGCCGCAGTGCCTGCACCTGTGGCGCCGCTGCCCGCTGCGGCAACACCTGCCGCAGCCCCATCCATAGAGCCGGCCGCCAAGCCGGCAGCGGACCGTCCAACGGTTTGATCCTGCGCTGCGTGTGGTTCCGGGCGTTCGCGCCGATAGTGTAGTATCGATCTGCGCCGCGCTTTCGCTGCGGCGGGGAGCACGCGATGACCACGCCCGAACTGCCCAAGGATTTCATGGAGTTCATGCAGAAAATGTGGAACCCTATGTCGTTCCCGGTGCCCGGCATGTTCATGCCCACCGCCAACGTCGAGGACATCGACAAAAAAATCGCGGAATTGAAGGGTGTGGAAACCTGGCTCACCATGAACATCGGTTTTATTCAAATGACTGTAAAAACGCTGGAGATGCAAAAAGCGGCGTTGCAGTCGTTCGCCGCTGGTGCGAGTTCGGGAAAGCCAGCCGGCAAGTAGCGTTCATAGCGTTAGCAACGAAGGATTTTGCGAAGCATGTTGCAAAACTGCTACTGGCGCGGCAGCGCAGATTCGGCGTGATTTCGAAGTGTGGGGCAAGGTCGCACGCGACATCGGATTCAAGCAGCAGTAAAAATATTCTCTCCCCTGCACGCGTGGTGCGCGGGGGAGAGCTAGGGAGGGGGCAGCGGCGCGTTACGCGCCGCTAGCGTGGCAGGCGGATCAGAACCTGCGTTGACCGTCGCGCGCTTCCCAGTTGATGTGCCGTGCAGCGAAATCCAGCCTGCGATTCAGGTCATGGCGCTCCGGGGGCGACAGGAAACCGTCCGCTACGTAAGAACGTTCGATCGCCTGAATATGATTCTGCTCCGCCATCAGGTTGTGAAATTCATGGCGTGTGATCGAGCCACGATGAAATCCGCGTTCGATGCGCGCACGCTGATCCGCCTGACGCATGTTGATTTCGTGCAGCCCGGCCAGCGCCTGATGCGGGGAGTAGACATACGTGGGATACGTAAATGTGGGATACGTGACATAACCATACCCGTTCGCATTCGCCGTCGCCGGAGCCGTCACCGCGATAGCGGCTGCCGCGAGTAATGTGCCAATTGCTTTTTTCATGATGCACCTCTCTCCAGTTAGGTTGACCGGGGCGCAAAATGCGCGTCCGTGAGAACAATAACGCTGGCGCGGTGCCGCTGCCTACCCGCGACGGCACCGGTTTGTAAGCGACTGTAGTGGAGGTGTAACGAGTTATTTCAGTTCCGCGGCTGGAAACAAGCTATTACATTTGGCGGGACATGGGATCAGGCCGTCGTTGCGGCCAGATCTGCAAGTTTTATACAGGAGTTCGCGCGTTACCTGCTATCGGCCGAGGCCAGGGACATGTTCCTGAGATCGGGCATCGACCCGGTGCCCACCTTGCCCGACGAATTTCCTTCGTCACGGGCGATCGGTGCTCACGGACGGAAAGCGCGCCGAGCCGTAGCGTATCACCAGGTTGGCGAGGGCGAGCAGCAGGATCGCGGCCGGAACCACCAGCAGCCCCCAGTCGAGCCGATGGTGGGCAGCGATGTCTCCGACCAGCAGGCGTGTCAGCGCAGTGATTCCGATGTAGATCAGGAAGCGCATCGGCATGTGGTTGGTCTTGAAATAGATGCCCACCATGGCGCCGAGCTCGAGGTAGATGAACAGCAGCAGGATGTCATCAATTGAAGCATGGCCCTTGCCGGCCATGCCAATGAAGGCGACTACCGCCGACCAGACGATGGTGCCGCCAATAGCAAAGAGCGCAAGGTAATTGAAGCTGTCGACCAACAGACCGCCGAAACGGTCAATTTTTCCTTTCATCTCCACCTCCTTCGAAACGGGCGCCAATGAATCAAATTCTCGACTTTGCTCTTCAGCCACGTTGGTCGAACGTGCCCATTGTCTTACTCGCGATGGCTCAAGTAGCCAGGGTCGCGGCATCAAAGTAAGGCCTGTCGCCTCTGACCTGCGTGCGGTGCATCAGTCGCCGCGTGTTGGCGTCGAACGCATCGCGTCTGTGCATCACCGAGCGGTTGTCCCACATGATGAGGTCGCCGACTTTCCATACCTGATACCACTCGAATTCTTTTTGCGTGGCGTGCACCCACAGGCGGTTTAGCAGGTCTTCGCTTTCGTCCAGCGGCAGGCCGATGATGTAGGCGGACTGGCGGCGGCCGAGGAACAGCGCGTTGCGTTTTGTTTCAGGGTGCGTGCGTATCAGCGGATGTATCGCTCCCGGCGCCTCGCGCGGATCGGTGATTTCCTTGAAGCCCTTGCGCAATTCACCCGCGCTGTTGCGGCTGGAATCATGGCGGCAGGTTTTGCCGATGATTTCGCGCCTGAGTTCCGCCGGCAGCGTGTCACAGGCGAGATACATGTTTGAGAAGCCGGTGTTGCCGCCGACAGGCGGTACTTCAATTGCGTAGAGCAGACTGCCAATCGGACATAACTCGTTGTAGCTCATGTCGGTATGCCACACCGCCTCGTAGTGGCCGAGATTGCCGATGGATTTGCCGTTGACCTTGATGTTCGACATCACGGTGATTTCCGGATACGGATTCACCACGTCCTTGCCGGCATGCACCGGCGCTTTATCGAGTTCACCGAACAGTCGCGCGAACGCCAGAAATTTCGGATCATCGAGTTGTTGTCCGCGAAAGCGCAGCACGAGATGATCGTTCCAGGCTTTGCGAATTTGCGCGTAGATTTCGGCGCCGATCGGTTGCGCGAGATCCACGCCAACCACATCGGCGGCAAGTGCCGCGCCCGTCGGGATTACAGTGATTTTGGTATTGCCGATAGTGTCCATGAGAATGTATGTAAGTATTTGTTTTTGAAGGAATTTATTTCAACCGGTCATGCGTTGAAGTAACTCATGTATCGATAATAGCACCAGCCGTCGAGCAGGCAAGGCGCAGTGTATGGATGCGTCAGGTGTGCTCGAAGGTGCGCTCGAAGCGCAGTGTCGCAGCCGCGTCAGTGATGCGGCCCGTGGGCTTGCAGCATTTCGCGCAGGGTTTGCCGCACGCCACCGAGGAGCGGATGCACGCGCAGTGCCATGCTGAATGCGAGGCATGCGGCTTCGATGTTCCCTTGTGACCGCAATATTTCTCCAAGGCCGCACATGGCGCCGAAATGCCGTGGTTCGATTTCAAGCGTGCGGTGTATGGCGGCGACACTTTCATCGTCGCGCTCCAGCATGTAACAAAGGGTCGCGCGCTTGTTCCATGCCTCGGCCCATTCCGGACGCCGCCGCAGCAGAATTGCCAGGCGGGTCTCGGCGATGTCGTAGCGCTGTGCCGCGATGTCGGAAGCGGCACGATCCAGCGCAAGCTCGGCGCCCTCGTGGCTGTCGTACATCCAGGCATTCCAGATGGCGTTTTCGATGGGAACCGCTTCGGCGGGACCAGGGCAGGCAAGCAGCCTGTCGAACAGTTCATCCAGGCGCGACGGCAGCGTAGCCGCTGGCCTGCGTTCCGGCAGACGGCTCACGAGCTTCAGCGTTGCGGCGTAGAGCAATGTGGTCGCGTAGAGTCCTGATTGACTTTGCGATCAGTATAATGCCACAAAAATCAAACCGTCCAGTGAGTTCGCTGCACGCGAACCGTCAGCCACTAGCGCACTATCTTGTTGCGCAGCAGTCCGATACCCTCGACCTCGGTTTCCATGATATCGCCGGGTTTCATGAATTCCGGCGGCGTGCGCGCATGGCCCACGCCCGACGGCGTGCCGGTCAGGATAATGTCGCCCGCCTCAAGGGTGAGGCCCGCGGACAGTTCGGCGATGATGCGCGGCAGCTTGAAATACAGGTGCCGCGTATTCGATGACTGCTTTACCACGCCATTTACACGGCATAGCAGATTCAGATTGTTCGGATCGCGCACCTCATCGGCAGTGACGATCCACGGGCCAACGGGCAGATGTCCATTGAGACTTTTGCCGCGAAACCATTGCTGGCCGTGATGACGCTGCACTTCGCGCGCAGAGACGTCGTTCGCCACCATGTAGCCGTAAACATGTTTCATCGCATTGGCTTCGGTGATGTTGGTGCCGCCAGGACCGATAACCAGTGCGAGTTCCACTTCCCAGTCGAGTTTCTCGGTGACGCCGCCGTGCGCGGGCACGTTGCCATACGGGTTGTTGATGGTGAGCGGCTGTTTGGAAAAAAACGCCGGATGCGCCGGCATTTCCTGCACTTGCGGACTTGCCTTCGCACCTTCGTTGAAATGGTCGAGATAATTCCAGCCGACACAAAAAACATTTTTGCGTGGACGCGGAATCGGCGCGAACAGCTTTACTTTTGACAACTTGTAATGACTGGTCTTGACCTTCGCAACCGCCTTTTTGATAGCAGCCAAACCTCTCCTGCCGCTTGTCACCAGCGAAATCATGTCGCCGGCGTCGAACGGTAGAGCTACGCGTGCCACTTTTGCCGCATACGCGATGTCGATCACGCCGCCGTCGGGGCCGATGACGCCGGTCTTTGCGGACTTGCGCGCGGGGTCCGAGTAAGTAACGAGTTTCATTGTCTGGGTCCCATCAGCGATCCGATGTGAACTTGAATCTTTCGGTCGCGCGCACAAGTTGCGCGCAGATGCCCGGTTCCCATGCCGCGTGCCCGGCATCGGGCACGACGATGTATTCGGCTTCCGGCCATGCACGATGCAAATCATCGGCGGAAACGATCGGACATACCGCATCGTAACGCCCCTGCACGATTACACCGGGGATTTTGCGCAGCTTGTCCGCGTTGGCGAGCAATGAGTTTTCCGGCAGAAAAATATCGTTCATGAAATAGTGCGCTTCGATGCGCGCGAGGCCCAGCGACACCACGTCGCTGCCGAAATATGCCACCGTTTCCGGACTCGGCAGCAGCGTCGAGCATGCGCCTTCGTAGCGGCTCCAGGTGTGCGCTGCCGGCATATGTACCGCCGGGTCCGCATCGATCAGCCGCCGGTGATACGCAGCCAGCAGGTCGCCGCGCTCGGCCTCGGGTATGAAGCCTGAAAATACGCGCCACGCTTCCGGAAACAGATTGCGCAGCCCGTACAGAAACCAGTCGATTTCACTCTTGCGGCACAGGAAAATGCCACGCAGCACCAGCCCGATACACTGTTGTGGATGGTGCTCGGCATAAGCCAGCGCCAGCGTGCTGCCCCACGAGCCGCCGAATACTAGCCAGCGCTCGATGCCCAGATGCTTGCGCAGCTTTTCCATGTCCGTGATGAGCAGCGGTGTAGTGTTATCGACAATTTCACCAAGGGGAGTCGAGCGTCCCGCACCGCGCTGATCGAAAATCACGATGCGATAATGGCGCGGATCGAAAAAGCGCCGGTGCGCCGCAGCCGCGCCCGCGCCGGGCCCGCCATGCAAAAATACCACTGGCCTGCCGTGCGGATTGCCGGATTCCTCGAAATACATGCGGTGCCGCGCATCGAGCGCGAGCATGCCGGCGTTGTAGGGTTCGATTTCGGGGTAGAGCGTGGAACGCAGGTCTAAAGCGTGATCAGCCACAATAAAGCTCAAAATCAATAATCAACCGCGAAAATAACACAACTTGTTTCGCCGCGTGAAGTGACGAGCGCACAACGATAAAAGCGCTATCATTACGTCCCAACGCACATGTTTGCTTAAAGCCGCCGGATTTTCATGAACACCGCCGAAAAACCCGACACGCTGGTCGAATATCTCGACCGCTTCATCGACGATACGCTCGCACGCTGCACGCGTTGCGGCAAATGCTTTGAGGCGTGCCCGATGACGCGCTACGCCGAAGGCTTGTCTGAGGCCGATCCGAAGGCGGTGGTGAACGGCGTGCTCGATTGGCTCAAACAAACGCCCGGACAAACACCGCAAGGTGCGGCCGACAGCGTGAAGTGGTTGAAAGTCTGCACACAATCGTCGCGCTGCACGGAGGCGTGTCCCGAGGGCATCAACGCGATGAAAATGATACGCGTTGCACAGATGAGCGCGCTGGGTTCGCTCGGCGCGCCGGCGCAGATGAAATCGCGCGAGGAGCCGAACTTTTTTCGCAAGATCAACGCGTTTTCGCAAACGCAAATGAGCGACGAGGAAATGGAACGTTGGCAGCGGTGATTATATGGCAGACAAAATAACCTTCTGGTATGGCTGTAACGTGGTGCGCCACGGCGACATCATACGCGGCGCGATGGCGTTGCTGGAGGCGGTGGGTTACGAGGTGCAGCCCGCCGGCGGTGCGGGCTACTGCTGCGGCACTGCGAAAGACGCCAACCTGCGCGCGGCCGAGGGCATGGGTGCGCGCACGGTCGAAAAATTCAATGCCCACGGCAATGGCGCCCTGGTGTCGTGGTGTCCGTCGTGTTATCGGCACATGAATTCATTCATGGGTGAATACACAACGCCGCAATTCACGCTGTCGCATTTCACGGAAATACTGCATGCGCGGCGCGAGCAACTCGCGGTGAAGCTTGTGCGTCGTGTTGACCGCAAGGTGATGCTGCACAAACATTTCGGCTTCCGCGAAGTCGATGTCAATCCTCTGGTGGAGGATCTGCTGCGGATGATTCCGGGTGTGCAACTCGTTGATGCGGAATTTGCCGCACCCGGCCATATGTGTTCGGCGCTGTCGCGCGTGCCGGATTCCCTGCGTGACGTAACGCGAGAGACTTGTCAGCAAGCTATCAATATCGAAGCAGATACGGTGGCGACGGTTTTCCACTCGTGCCAGCGATTGCTGTGTGCGCTGGAAGGCACGGAGCCGTTCAGGGTCGTCAACTACGTCAATCTGCTGACCGAGTCGATGGGGCTCGATTTGCGCGACGAATACAAGGAATGGAAACTCGCGGACGGCGAGGAAGAAATCATCGAACGCGTCGGCGCGCCGCGCATCGCAGCGATGGGTGAGAAGCTGTTCCGCGAATCGATATTGCCTGAGTTAGTGCGGCGGCCGTTGAAGTAACTGCGGCCGCGAACGAACCTACACAGTCGAGACCTTGCGCACTGGTGTTTGCACACCCGGCCGCCGCGCCGTGTGCAAGCGATGGAGCGTGATCTGACGCACGACGGCTTTGCTGTTCTCGATGTGCGCTTTCATCATCATTGATGCTGGATCGGGCTTGCGCCGCATGATATGGCGCAGGATCTGAGCGTGCTCGTCGTAAGTCGAATCGATGCGATCTGCTTGCGTGAAATCGAGACGCCGGATGATGCGTATGCGACCAGTGATTTCGTGGTGTATGCGCGCCATTTCCGGATTGCCCGCGGCAGTGACGAGCCCGGCGTGAAACTGCTCATCGAGATCGCAGATTTTCTGCGGAGCACGCTCGCGGCGCTCGACCGGCACAAGCCAGATTTCCTTGAACTCATCGAGGGCGGGCTTGATTTCCATCTCGCACAGCTTCCTGATTGCTGCAAGCTCCAGAATTACGCGCACATCGTACAGGTTCTCGAACGCCTCAAAATCAAACGGCCTGACGTTCCAGCCGTTGCGCGCAGAGACCAGGATGTAGCCATCCCGTTCGAGTTTGTAAAGCGCTTCGCGCACGGGCGTGCGCGACACGCCCAGCCGCTGTGCGACTTCGGTCTCGGTGAAGCGGTCTCCGGGCAACAGGTGGAAATCGAAGATGTCGCTTTTCAGTTGCGCGTAGACCGTCGCCGCGAGATTGTTTTTGGGGGCGGGTTTCATGGCGATTGTGCAAAATGACAGGCAGCCACATGGCCGGACGCGATGGTTCGCAGCAGCGGCAATTCCGTGTGGCAGCGCTCGGTCTGCGACGGGCAGCGCCCGTAAAAGCGGCAGGTTGCAGGGTCGGGGTCGATCGGGCTGCGCGGTTCTCCCGCGAGCGGTACGCGCGCGTCCGGGCGGCCGCCGATGGCAGGTATGGCGCGGATCAGCGCCTGCGTGTAAGGGTGCGCCGGATGGCTGAACATCTGTTCCGCCGGAGCCTGTTCCACGATACGCCCCAGGTACATCACGATGACGCGGTCACACAGCATGCGCACGACATTCAGGTCGTGCGACACAAAAATGTAGCTCATGCCGAGATCGCGCCGCAGATCGGCAAGCAGATTCAAAATCGTTGCCTGCACGGATACGTCAAGCGCGGCGGTCGGCTCGTCAAGCACCAGCAGATCGGGCTTCATCACCACCGCACGCGCGATGCCCACGCGCGCTTTCTGACCGCCCGAAAGCTGGTGCGGATAACGCGGCAGCAGTTCGGGCGGCAGGCCGACCTTGTTTGCCGCATCCGCGACGCGGTCCGTCAGTGCCGCACGGTCGGTGACCAGCGCGAGCCGTTTGAGCGGTTCCGCTATGGTGTCAAAAGCCGTCTGGCGCGGGTTGAGGCTGTCTGTCGGGTCCTGAAACACCATCTGGATTTTTGAACGGAAATTCGTTTCGGCGAATTTGCGCGCGGGTATGAAGCCGATGTTGCGCCCTCGAAACACGATATCGCCCGCGGTCGGGTCCAGCATGCGCGTGATGAGCCTCACCAGCGTGGATTTGCCGCAGCCGGATTCCCCCACCAGTCCGATGCTTTCGCCTTCGCCGAGCACGAAGCTCACATCGTCAACGGCATGCAGCATCGGGACGTGCAGTTTTTCGCCCTTGAGAGCGGAACGCCACGACCTGCCGGCGCCATATTTACCAAGAGGGAAGTGTTTTTTGACGCCGCTGCATTCGAGGATGTTGCTCATAGCGGATTGCCGCAGTACGCACGATGATCAGGGCTGACATCGACCGCAGGCAGCGCGTCCGTCGCGCAGCGCTCGAGCGCACGCTCGCAGCGTTCGATGAAGCGGCAGCGCGGCAAATCGGTGCGGCGCAGGTCCGGAAGATTGCCCGGAATCGACGCGAGGCTTGCAATCGAGCCCCCCGGCTTCGGCGTGGAAGCGATCAGTCGCGCGGTATACGGATGGCGCGCCTGCTCGAATATCGCATGCGTCGGGGCGGTTTCCACCACATGTCCCGCGTGCATCACGGCGATGCGGTCGCAGTACTCGGAAGCGAGTGCCAGATCGTGCGTGATGAGGATTACCGCCGTGTTGTGCGCGCGCGCAAGTTCACGCAGCAAATCCATGATCGCAGCCTGCGTGGTGACATCGAGCCCGGTCGTTGGTTCGTCGGCGATCAGCAGTTGCGGATTGCACGCCAGCGCCAGTGCAATCATCACACGCTGGCATTGCCCGCCCGACAACTCGAAAGGATAGGCTGAATAACGCCGCTCCGGGTCCGGAATGCGCACCTGCGCCAGGCAATCGATCACCTTCTTGCGCAGATCGTCGCGCAGTGTCGAGGTATGCGTGCGCAGCACATCCTCGATTTGCAGGCCGATGCGGCGGATCGGATTCAACGCGGTGCGCGGGTTCTGGAAGATCATGGAAATTTCCCGGCCGCGAACTTCCTGCAGCGTCCCCTCGCTTGCCGCGAGCACGTCCAGTCCGCCGAAAGTGATGGCCCCATTCGTGATGCGCGCCGCGGCGTCGAGAATGCGCAGGATCGCGAACGACAGTACTGATTTGCCGGAACCCGATTCGCCCACGATGCCGACCGTTTCGCCTTTACGGATTTCGATGTTCACGTTTTCGAGCGCGCGTACCAATCCCGAGCGTGTGCGAAATTCGAGAGTAAGGTCTTGCACCGACAGCAGCGGTACGGCGTCTTGCGCCGAACTCATGTGCGCATCCTCGGGTCCATCATGTCGCGCAGACCGTCGCCTAGCAGGTTGAAGCAAAACACTGCAAGCATCAGTATCGCGCCCGGAAACAGCGCCACCCACCATTCGCCGGAGATGATGTAGGTCGCACCTTCCGCCACCATGATGCCCCATTCGGCATCCGGCGGGCGCACGCCAAGCCCTATAAAGGACAGTCCGGCGGCGTTCAGTATCGCCCATCCCATATTGAGCGAAATCTGCACCATCATCGGCGGCAACACATTGGGAAATACATGCATGGCGAGCGTGCGTAGATCGGAATTGCCGGCCAGTCGCGCGGCTTCGACGTAGCCGGCGTTGCGCCGCACGTTGACCTCGGCGCGCGAGACACGGATGTAGAACGGCAGATTGATGATCGCCGTCGCGAGAATAATGTTCGACACCGTGTTGCCGAGTGCTGCCACGATGCCCATTGCGAGCACGAACAGCGGAAACGCCATGATGG
>Ga0315912_10006535_pt1 | contig 10412 bp, 7 predicted proteins | sample VfabasoilMG_FD_204469 | JGI IMG/M metagenome (GOLD analysis project Ga0315912, IMG submission 204469) | Garden soil microbial communities collected in Santa Monica, California, United States - V. faba soil | ecosystem: Environmental > Terrestrial > Soil > Garden | place: USA: California... | reverse complement strand
GTCGAGAAGGCCAAGCTCGAGCCGCTCGTGACCGCACTCGCATCGAAGGTGACCGTCGTGTATCTCGAAGACATTCGAGGCGAGATCGGCGTGCTCGCACGTCTCGCCGCGCTGTGCCGTTCGCTCGTGAGTAAGCCGGAGCGACGCTCCGCGCGGGCGACGGACCCGGCGGTCGTGCTCTTCACGTCGGGCTCCGAAGGCACGCCCAAGGGCGTCGTGCTGAGCCATAAGAACCTGCTGGCCAATCGACACCAACTCGCCGTCGTCGTGGACGTCAGCCCGAAGGACGTGGTGCTGAACGCGCTGCCGGTGTTTCACAGCTTTGGCCTGACCGGCGGTTTGTTGCTCCCGCTCCTTGCGGGTGTGCGCACGTTTCTCTATCCATCGCCGCTTCACTACCGCACGGTTCCGGAGCTCGCGTACGGCATCGACGCGACGATCCTGTTCGGCACGGACACCTTCCTCGCCGGCTACGCGCGCGTGGCAGATCCGTACGATTTCTACACAGTCCGATATGTCTTCGCTGGTGCCGAACGCGTGAAGCCGGAGACGCGAAAGGCGTGGTTCGAGAAGTTCGGGATCCGCATTCTCGAAGGCTACGGAACGACGGAGACCGCACCCGCGCTCGCAGTGAACACGGCAATGCACTTCAGGCCTGGCACCGTGGGACGTCTTCTGCCCGGAATCGAGCATCGGCTCGAGCGCGTCCAGGGCATCGACGCCGGCGGACGGCTCTTCGTGCGTGGCCCGAACGTCATGCTCGGTTACCTGAAGGTCGAGAACCCAGGCGTCCTCCAGCCACCACCCGACGGCTGGTACGACACCGGCGACATCGTCGATGTCGATGCCGACGGATTCGTGAGCATCAAGGGGCGCGCGAAGCGATTCGCCAAAGTTGCCGGTGAAATGGTCCCGCTCGGTGTCGTTGAAGATCTCGTGGCAAAGGTGTGGCCGCAATCGACGCACGCGGTCGTGGCTCTCCCGGACATGAAGCGCGGTGAGCAGCTGGTGCTCGTCACAGAACACGACGATCCGACACGCGCGGCGCTCATGGCGGCGGCTCGCGAGGCCGGCCTGCCGGAGATCTATGTGCCGCGCTCGATCGCGAAGGTGAAGTCCGTGCCACTCCTCGGCTCGGGCAAGGTGGACTACGTCAACGTCGGTCAGCTCGCGTCCGAGTTGGCGCGCGCGTCGTAGCGGCGTTTTCATGACCGCTCACTGGCGCGCCTTGCTGCCGTCGATCATCACGGTCGCTGCGGTTGGTGGACTGATCGTCTATGGCCCGATACCGCAGCTCGCGGACTATCACGCCTTCGCCGATCGACGTGAAGTGCTCGGTGTCCCACACTGGGGCGACGTGATCTCCAATGCCGGCTTCGCGTTCGTCGGCATCTGGGGACTCCGTGTGCTCCTGAACGCGCGACGAATCGAGCCGGGGCGAGCAGGCCTGCTGGGATACGGCCTGTTCTTCGTCTCGCTGTTGCTCACGGCCATCGGCTCCTCGTTCTACCACTGGGCGCCGGACAACGACCGCCTCGTGTGGGATCGCTTGCCGATTGCATTGGCGTGCGCGGGGTTGCTGGTTGCCGTGCGCGCGGAGTCGAACCGAAGCACACGTGAGATCGCGTGGACTGTTGGCCTGGCAGTCGCGGCAGTCGCGAGTGTGTTCTGGTGGCAAATCACCGAGGGACGCGGTGACGGCGACCTTCGACCTTACCTCCTGCTTCAGGGCCTGCCCCTTGTGCTCGTTCCTCTGTGGCAAGCCAACGCCGATGCGCCGCGAACCACTCGCGTCGCATTTGGCATCGCAATCGCGCTCTACGTTGTCGCCAAGCTGGCGGAACTGGGCGACCACGCGATCTATGCGCAGCTCGGCTTCGTCAGCGGGCACACGGTGAAACACGTGCTGGCGACGTTGGCTGCAGCAATTCTTGTGAGCCAGCTGGTTCCGATACACTCTTGAGGTGCCCACTCTTCTAGAAGCCATCGAGATCAAGCGGAAGACGTTCTTCGAGTTCGAAAACGCGCCCTACGTTTGCATTGACTTCGAGGTCTCGCGACCCACGGCGCGTGGCGGCCAGACGCTCGTGCGTTTGAAGATGCGGAACCTGCTGACACGTGCGGTGTTCGACAAGACCTTCAAGGCCGGCGAGAAGTTCGCTGAGCCCGATCTGGTTCAGGTCTCGGCGACGTTCCTGAACTCGGACGGCGACGGCTACCATCTCATGGATCAGGAGAGCTTCGAGACGCTCTCGCTGAGCGCCGATACTGTCGGCGATGATAGCGAGCTGCTCGTGGACAACCTCCTCGTCCAGATTCTCAAGTACAACGGCAACCCGATCGCCATCCAGTTCCCGCCTCACGTGGAGCTGACCGTGGCCCATACCGAGCCGGGCGTACGGGGTGACACCGCCTCCGGTGGAGTCACCAAAGCTGCGACGCTCGAGACCGGTCTTCAGATTCGCGTGCCGCTCTTCATCAAAGAGGGCGAGAAGGTGAAGGTCCACACCGAAACGCGCGAGTTCGCCGGCCGCGCGTAACTCCTTTGCCACCCGCTCGCGTCCACGATATGTTTCGAGGACGGAAGGCGGCGTGAAGTCCAGTCGGTACCGCATCGTTCGCAAGCTCGGCGAGGGAGGCATGGGCGTTGTCTATGCCGCTCACGACGAGCGGCTCGACCGTCCAGTCGCGATCAAGCGTCTTCGGTCGGACAGTCACGACGGTCAGGAGCGCGAGCGCTTATGGCGTGAGGCGCGAACGGCAGCGAGCGTCAACCATCCCAATATCTGTCAGCTCTACGAGATCGACTCGGACGGCGAGGAACTCTTTATCGCGATGGAATTGCTCGATGGCGAGCCGCTCAGCACTCGCCTGCTGCGTGGACCGCTGCGACCGACCGAAGCCGGTCAGATTGCACTCTCGGTGTTGTCTGCGCTCGGCGCTCTTCATCAGAAGAGCATCGTCCATCGCGACCTGAAACCGTCGAACATCTTCCTGGCGCAACACGGCGTCAAGTTGCTCGACTTCGGTCTTGCGCGTCCGTTCGTCGGCGCGCTCGATGCGACGGGTCGCGATTTGACGCTGCCCGGCATCGTGATGGGGACGCCGCGTTACATGTCGCCCGAGCAGATCGAAGGCGGCAATGCCGATGCACGAAGTGATCTCTTCGTGCTGGGATCCGTTCTCTACGAGATGCTGGCCGGCAAGCCCGCATTCAATGGGAGCTCGGTGTTTGGCGTTGCCCGCGCGATCACCAGCGAAGAGCCGCCGGCACTCGGGGGATCCACAAGCATCGTTGCGCTCGATCGCGTGATTCACAAGGCCCTGCGCAAGCGCCCGGTCGACAGGTATCAGACGGCGGCGTCGTTCGGACAGGAACTGCGCGCGGCCCTCCTGGCGATCGACTCCGCGAGCATTACGCCTGTTCGACCGATCACGCGTCTCGTCGTGATGCCATTTCGCGTGCTGCGCCCGGATCCGTCGATCGACTTCCTCACCTTCAGTCTCGCGGACGCCGTCAGCTCCGCGTTGTCGGGGCTTCCCGCCGTCGTGATTCGTTCGACAGCTGCTGCCTCGAGATTCGCCAGCGATACGCCCGATCTCGCCGCGTTGGCAGCCGCGCTCGACGTTGACGTCGTCCTGCTCGGATCGTTGCTGAGCAGCGGCGGCCAGGTTCGTGTGACCGCGCAACTCGTGCAAGTGCCGTCGGGCACCGTGATGCGGGCCATCACATCGCAGTCGCCGGCCGACGAGATCTTTCAGCTGCAGGACGGACTGGCGAAGCAGATCGTCGACTCGCTGTCGCTCTCGTTGAGCACGCGCGAGCACGACGCCATCAATCGAGACACGCCCGCCGATGCTGAGGCCTACGAGCTCTATTTGCGCGCCAATCAATTACAGCTCGATGTCTCGAAGTGGTCAGAGGCGCTCGCGCTGTACCGCCGGTCGGTTGAACGCGATCCGCAGTTCGCACCGGCCTGGGTCCACCTCGGACGCTGCTACCGGTTGATGGGGAAGTTCGGTGATCCGGCCAGTTCGGAAAGCAATATCGCCCTGGGGACACAGGCGCTCGAGCGTGCGCTCACGATCAACGGCGAGCTGTCGCTTGCGCACCAGTTCTATGCGTACGTCGAGGTCGAGGCCGGTGATGCCCGCCAGGCGATGGTGCGGCTGCTCAACCGCCTCCGTCACGCGCCGTCCGAACCGGAGCTCTTTGCCGGCCTTGTCCATGCTTGCCGCTACTGCGGCCTGCTTGATGCGTCGGTGGCGGCATTCGAGCGCGCGCAGAGGCTGGATCCCGCGGTCGTCACGAGCGTTGCGCAGACGTTCTTGCTGAGGGGCGAGTGGGAGCGTGCCCTGGCGGTGGATCGGAGTGAACCATCGATCGCCAGACCGTCAGCGCTCTATCAGATGGGCCGGATCGATGAAGCGCTCGCGTTGCTTCGCCCGTATGCCAATCGCAACCTGCATCCCCAACTGCAGACGGCGCTGAACATCATGATCTCGGCGTTCGAATCGCGCTGGGAAGACGTCATCGGCCACGTCAGGGCGATCATCGCGTCGGGTTTCAACGATCCCGAGGGTTATTTTCACTGGGCGGGTGCCCTGGGCATCGCCGGCGATCGAGATGGCGCGCTCGAGATGCTGGAGCGCGCTGTCGAAGGCGGCTTCTACCCGGCGTCGGCGCTCGTCACCTTTCCAAATCTCGATCCGCTGCGCACGACGTCCGACTTTCGTCACATCGTCAGGCGGGCAGAGGAGCGCCAGCGCGAGGCGCTCGATGCGTTTCGCGCCGCAGACGGTCCGCAGCTGTTGGGACTACCAAACGTGTAGTGTTGGACGTTTAGCCAAAACACGTGGAGGCGGGCCTTCAGGCCCCGCCTGTGCCGGCGGGTCTAAGACCCGCCGCTACATTGCCGTGAAATAATCCGCGAGTGCCGGTCGGTACACCGTTTCACGCGCGCACGTTCCCGCTCTGCGAGTCGCTCAACTACCGCGACTGGTCGGGGTACTACACCGTGAGTGCGTACGAAGCTCACCACGAGCACGAGTACAACGCGATCCGAAACGCCGCCGCGCTGATCGATGTCTCCCCTCTGTTCAAGTACGTCATCGCCGGACCGGATGCGAGCACGCTGGTCAATCGCGTGATCACGCGAGACGTCGGACGCATGGCGGTGGGCCAGGTCTTCTACACGCCGTGGTGCGACGAGCGCGGTCACGTCATCGACGATGGGACGGTCTCGAGGCTCGAAGAACAACGCTTCCGCTGGACGGCAGCCGAGCCCAATCTCAGATGGTTCACGCAGAACGCGCAGGGCCTCGATGTGACCATCGACGATGTGTCCGAGAGTCTCGCGGCGCTTGCGCTTCAAGGACCGCTTTCGGCGCAGGTGTTGCGGCGCTGCTCGAACATCGACATCGATCGGTTGAAGTACTTTCGCGTCGCGAGCGGCCGGATCGGCGGCGCGCCCGTCGATGTGTCGCGAACCGGATACACCGGAGATCTCGGCTATGAGATCTGGACTCCGGCCGACAGCGCCCTCGCCGTCTGGGATGCGGTCGTTGATGCCGGCCGGGCGTTCGACGTGCTCCCTGCGGGCATGCTTGCGCTCGACGTCGCGCGCGTTGAGGCAGGCCTGTTGCTCATCGACGTGGACTTCATGGGCAGCAAGAAGGCGATGATCGCCGATCAGAAATACACGCCGTTCGAGCTTGGCCTGGGCCGTTTGGTGGATCTCGATAAGGGCGCATTCGTCGGCCGGTCGGCGCTGCGTGAGGCCGCAACGGCGCCGCGCCGGCAGATCGTCGGCCTCGAGATCGACTGGTCGGACGTCGAAGCGATCTACGAACGCGTCGGCCTGCCTCCGGTCGCGCCCGCGGCGGCGTCGCGAACACCGGTGCCCGTGCTGTCTGGCGAGCGGCAAGTTGGCAGGGCGACCACGACGACGTGGTCGCCGACACTGAAGCGCATGATCGCGCTTGCGTGCCTCGACACTCCGAGCACCGCGGAAGGTACGCAAGTGCGATTCGAGCTTTCGGTTGAGGGCACACGTCACTTCGTTGGCGCCACCGTCGTCCGCACGCCGTTCTTCAACCCTGCGCGTAAGACTGCCACGCCCCCTCTGCAGTGACTTCACCTCGCGAGCGCCTGTACGCCGTCTCGTGCGCCGGCATGTTCGTGTTCGGAATGATTCTCGGGCTGCCGGGCACCGTGCTTGGTCAGCCGGACACAGTGCAGCAGTTCGGATTGACCCTTGCCGATCGTGGCCTGCTGATCTCTGCGCTCTTCACTGGCCTGCTATTCGGCAGCCTGCTGTCCGGGCCTTTCGTCGATGCATTGGGGCAACGAGTGTCGCTGATTGTGTCGTCCGCGCTCGTTGCGCTGTGCCTGCCGTTGTTCGCGACCGCATCGAGCGGGCCACTCGCGGCGTCTGCTTTGTTCGCGATCGGGCTGGCATCAGCGAGCATCAATACAGCGTCGAACGCGCTGTCGTCTGAGCTCTTTCCCGAAGAGCGCGGCCGTCGCATGAACGGCATTGCGGTGATGGTGGGCCTTGGCGGCATCGCGATGCCGACGGCCACGGTGCTGGCGTCGCATCTCGTGTCGTGGCGAGCGGTCGTCGTTGGTGGAGGCGTGCTCTCGGCTCTTGTCGCGCTGGCGGGCCTCATGCCCATTGCGCTCCCGCCGCGCAGCAGCGTGAAGGGGTCTGACCCCGTTACAGCCTTGCGTCAGTTTGCGAGGCAACCGGCGTTCGCCGTGTTTCTGCTGCTGATCATGCTCGGCGGTGGGAACGAAGCGTCGATGGCTGGATGGACGACGAGCTTCGTGATCGCCTCGGGCCTGAGCGCATCGGCGGCGACGTGGGTGTTGTCGTCGCACTGGCTCGGGCTGATTCTGTCGCGTCTGCTGTTTTCGAGTCGTGTGGACCGCGCCAAAGAGGTCGCGGTTGAACGAAGTGCCGTTCTGAGCGCGCTCGCCTTGCTCGTTCTCGTCGTATCCCCCTCGCCGCTTGTAGTCATGCTCGGTCCTTTTGTCGTAGGTATGTGCATCGCGCTGGTGATGCCCACGTGCCTGGCACTTGCCGGTGAGCGCATCCAGGGGAATCCGGGTGCGCTGTTTGGAGGTCTGCTGACGCTCGCGCAGATCGGCGGCATGGTGCTGCCGGCGGCGATTGGCTTCGTGGCGCAGTACTCGAGCATACGATTTGGGCTCGCACTACTCGTTGGCAGCTACGGCGTGATCGCGCTGCTCATGCGGCGTCTCTCGTCTGATGGTTTCCAGCGGCTTACGAAAGCCGGTTAAAATCCGGCACCACAACTGAGGAGGATCATGATTCCAGAACGCTATGCACCGACTACGTACGCGCTGTTCCGCATCGTGTTTGGCTTCCTCTTTTTTTCTTTCGGTCTGCAGAAGATGTTCGGGTTGTTTGGCGGACAGGTAGCACCGCTGATGAGCATGCAGGGTGCCGCAGGTGTGATCGAAACCGTTTGCGGCTTCCTGATTATGATCGGCCTCTTCACGAAATACGCCGCGTTTCTGGCCAGCGGCGAAATGGCCGTCGCGTACTTCTACATACACGTCAACCTGATGGGGGCGATTCCGCTCGTGAACATGGGCGAGCGCTCGACGATGTTCTGTTTTGCGTTTCTCTACATGGCGGCTCGAGGCTCCGGTATCTGGAGCGTCGATAGCATCATGAGGAGAAAATAGACGACTCTTGGCTCTCGACTTTGGGCTCTGGGTTCCTGCGGCTATAGCAGCCGGCCCGGAGCCGAGAGTCTGAAGCCGAGAGCCGAAGTCCTCATGTCTTCTCGACTCAGTTCTGCAAGTCGCGTTTCCCTCGTCACCGAACTCCAGTCACTCCTCGGTGACCGCTGCACCATCAACGCAACGGAGCTCGAGAACCACAGCCACAGCGAGTCCTGGCACCCCTCCGGGCTTCCCGACGTCGTCGTCTATCCACTGTCGACCGACGAAGTGAGCGCCGTCGTGAAGGCGGCAGCTCGCGTGGGTGCTCCAATCGTGCCGTTCGGTGCCGGCTCCTCGCTCGAGGGTCACGTGAACGCGCTCGAAGGAGGCGTCTCCATCGATCTCTCACGCATGAATCGCGTGCTCAGCGTGAACGTGGAGGATCTCGACGTCACCGTCGAAGCTGGCGTGACGCATCGATCGCTCAACAAGGCGCTCGCCAACACCGGCGTCTACTTCTGGGTGGACCCGGGAGCCGACGCGACGATCGGTGGGATGGCTGCCACCGGGGCATCCGGGACGACGACCGTGCGCTACGGAACGATGCGCGAGACCGTGCGCGGACTGACCGTGGTGCTGGCTGACGGCCGCGTGATTCGAACCGGTGGTCGCGCCCGCAAGTCGTCGGCCGGTTACGACCTGACGCGGCTGTTCATCGGATCCGAAGGCACGCTCGGCGTGATCACTGAGATCACATTGCGCGTCTACGGCTTGCCAGAAGCGGTGTCGTCGGCCATCTGCGCGTTCGACTCTCTGGAGGGTGCGGTCCAGACCGTGATCACGACGATTCAGCTCGGGATTCCGGTCGCGCGAATCGAGCTGCTCGACGAGGTCATGGTGGACGCCGTCAATCACTACTCGCATCTCTCGCATGCCTTGAAGCCGACGCTGCTCTTCGAGTTTCACGGCACGAGTCAGGCAGGTGTGAGCGAACACGCCACGTCGGTGCAAGAGATCGCAGCGGAGCATGGCGGCGCCGGGTTCGAGTGGGCCACCACCACGGAGGATCGTGCCAGGCTGTGGCGCGCCAGGCATAACACGCTTCCTGCGTCGCGTGCGATGCGGCCTGGCGGGCACTCGTGGGTCACTGATGTTTGTGTGCCGATCTCGAAGCTCGCCGAGTGCATCGTCGACACCAAGCGCGATCTGCAGGCGTCGAAGGCCTACGCGCCGCTCGTCGGTCACGTCGGCGACGGCAACTTCCATCTGAACTTCGTGTTCAACCGCGACGATCCCGCGGAGTTCGCCGAGGTCAAGGCGTTGAACAAACGCCTCGTGCGCCGCGCCGTCGCGATGGGTGGCACATGCACTGGAGAGCACGGAATCGGGATGGGCAAGATGGCCGAGCTCGAGGAAGAGCACGGCGAGGCCGTCGAGGTGATGAAGGCGATCAAGCGCGCGCTGGACCCCGAGAATCGGATGAACCCGAGCAAGATCGTCAGGGTCTAACCCAGTCAATCGATCACGACACACCGAGGCACCGAGGCACTGAGCGACCAAAATCCTCTGTGTCTCTGTGCCTCTGTGTGTCGTATTCAGCGCCGCAGCATGTCACCGAGCAGTTCGATAGTGGTGACGATCTGATCGTCCCGGAGATACGGCGCCGGCCCTAATCGTAGGATGTCTCCTCGCGCATCGACGTGAACACCGCGCTCGCGGAGGCGATGGGCGATGTCTTTCGCGTCTGCCGCGCGAATGGCGAGGAAGCCGCCGCGGCGCTCGTCGGGCATGGGCTCGACATGTGCCCGCGACGGAGAGACGTCGAGCCGCTCGAATTCAGTCTTGAGAAGACCGACCTGGTGCTTGCTGATCGCACGCAGCTTGTCGGGCGTCAGGCCTTGCTGCTCGTGAAAGGCGAACGCCGCTGCGGCTCGGTAGTGTGACGTGACGTCGTAGGTGGCGCCGCCGAATGCAGCAGCGCCCGTTCCATAGACGACGTGCGTCTGAGTCTGGTCTTCGAGCGCGTCGAATTCCGCGAACCAGCCGGTGAGCACCGGGCGCAGCCGGCTTGCTGGCGGCACTCGAAGAAAGCAATTGCCCTCGCCCAGCTGGCAGTATTTGTATCCGCCCCCGGTCACGAACACATCGTCCAGGTTCGATCGATGGAGATCGAATGGCACGACGTTCAACTGGTGATACGCATCGAGGAGTAGCGGGATGCCGTCACGACGGCACGCGGCCGCCAGTAACTCGAGGCCCGGGACGATCTCCGCAGTCTCGAAGAGCACGGTGGACGCCATCGCGCAGACGGTGCGCGAATCGAGTGATGCGATGACGCGCTCGGCCAGCGTCTCAACGGGTCGAGCAGTGACGTTGACGACTTCGACCCCTTCTTCAGCGAGTCGATCGACCTGCCGCCGGATGCTGTGAAACTCACCGTCGGTGGTCACGATGCGACGACGGTTCAGCAGAGGCAGGGCCGAGAGCCAGCGCGTGACGAGCTCGTGCGTGTTCTGGCCGAGCGCAATGTTCTCGGCGTTGTCGCCAACGAGCCTGGCGAATCCGGTACGCACAGCGGCGGCCTGGCCCGCCGCTCGCTCCCATTTGTCATCGACGAGCTCTGCGGCATCGAGCCACGCGCGCTGCTGCGCCTCGAAGGCCACGTCTGGCCACGCCTGATGCGAGTGCCCGGTCAGCAGGAGGCGCTCACCGACTC
>Ga0315912_10006534_pt1 | contig 10414 bp, 7 predicted proteins | sample VfabasoilMG_FD_204469 | JGI IMG/M metagenome (GOLD analysis project Ga0315912, IMG submission 204469) | Garden soil microbial communities collected in Santa Monica, California, United States - V. faba soil | ecosystem: Environmental > Terrestrial > Soil > Garden | place: USA: California... | reverse complement strand
AGTCTGCCATAACTCTTCATTATCGTAAAGTTCCAGAATTTTATCTGCAAAATTCTGAGGGTTTTCATCAGAAATCAATGCAGTTTTTCTGTCTTCCAGACTCATTCCTTCGGCTCCGATTCCTGTGGTAATTACAGGTAATTTAAATTCTAAAGCTTGACCGATTTTTCCTTTTACTCCGGCTCCGTAACGAAGTGGCGCTACAAAAACTCTGGCATTTTCGAACCAATGATCAACCGATTTCTGGAATCCTAAAATCTGGAATTTCTCTGAATGATATTGCTGTTTCAAATCTTCGGGAAAATCAGGACCTAAAATAAAAATCTTAACCTCCTTATTCTTTTCCCATACCAAAGGCATAATCTCATTATGCAGAAACTTTACAGCATCGATATTCGGTAAGTGATTATATCCTCCAATAAAAAGAAGCCCATCTCTCTTTGAAAAATCAACCGGTTTTGGAGTTGCAGCCTGATGAATATTGCTTACTGTAAATATTTTATCATAGTTTACTCCATTCTTCGAAACTGCATTTTTCTCTTCATCGCTAATAGACACAACAGCATCTACGGTATTCATTCCAAAATATTCTTTCTCTCTGAAAAAATTAATGAGTTTTGTTCTGTCTTTTGTGACCTCGATATATTTATTCTCACGCTCCATTCTTAAATAATGAAGATCTACCATATCATACACCAGTTTCTTTCCGGAAATAAGATGCTTGATATCTTGATACCAATAATCAAAACCTATGGGTCTGAACAGCCAGATAACATCTACGGAATTAATTGCTTCTTTTACCTGATCTGCTACTCTTACAATTTTATCTTTTACCGTAACGTAATCCATACACACTTCTACGCCTATTCCTCTAAAGAATTTTACATAAGCGAGATCAGTTACCTCATCGAAATGCCTTACTGCTAAAGTGATTTTGTGATTGTTTTTTTGAAGAATTTTAATAATTTCTAAAAATCTTCTCGACCCTGAATCCTGATCGGGTTTTGGCATATTTTCTTCTAAAAAGAGGAAACCAGGCTTCTTAAAGTGTCTGTTATAATTAATTTCTCTGTTGGGAAGAAACATTTCATCAGTGAAATACTGATCCCATTTTTCACGGAATACTTCCCTGTTTTGTTGAAGCAAAAGCTCTTTTCCCGAATTATCTTTTCCGGTGTAAGAAACATTCTCAAAATGCAAGATTTCTGAATTGGGCTGATAATAAATATCTAAATGCTGCTCATATTTTAATCTCTGGCAAAGATCCGTTTCTTCATAATAAGCAGGTAAAAAAGCTTCATCCAAAAGATTAAGATTTCCTTCCGCATTCATTCTGTGAAACAATAAACTACAGCCTGAACAATAATCTACTTTTCGTAAGTAATTATACTTCGGAGTATCAATCGCTTCTCTTCTGCCGATGTTAATAATTTCAGAATTTTTAAAAATAAGACAACCTGCTTCCTGTAAAGTATTGTCTGCAAAGATCATCTTGGAACCAACAGCACCCACATTCTTTTTGGACGTAAAAACGTCTAAAAGACTTGATAAATAATTTTCCTGAACCTCAACATCATTATTAAGAAGGTAAACGTATTTGCCTTTTGCAGCCTGAATTCCTTTATTTACATTTCTTAAAAACCCTAGGTTTTCTTCATTATCAATCACTCGAATTCCGTCTATTTTTTTTAGGAAGTCAAGCGTTTCATCAGTGCTTTTATCATTAATGATGATGATTTCTTTTGAAATATGGCGATCAAACTGATCCAGTGTATAAAGACAGTTTAAAGTATATCTGATTTGGTTGTACACCGGAATAATAATAGAAACTTCCGGATTTTCATTTTTAATGAAACTAAATGTATAGTTTTTGAAAAAATCTAAATCAAAATGATTGATCTTAATTTTCCTTTTGTTTTTGATAAAATTACGATCCTTGATTTTATTTTTAAAAAATCTTTTAATTCCCATTTTTAATTTATTATTTTGCTTTCCCCTATTATTTAGGAAAACGAAATTAAGCATTTATTGTAAATTATGAGAGACAAAAGAGATATTATTAAGGTCGGTTACCTCTTATCCTACGATTATAAATTTATTTTCAATTCGTTGAAACAAGTCTATGATTTCTCGGATAAAATATACATCTGCTACGATAAAGATGGAAAAACATGGGCCGGAAATGACTTTACAATTCCTCAACATGTCTTTGATGATCTTAAAAATCTCGATCATAGCAATAAAATTACGTTTTACAGCGATACCTTTTATGTAGAAGGAATGTCTACGATTGATCTGGATACCAGACAAAGAAATATGCTGGCTAAGCAAATGGGTGAAGGAGGATGGCATCTGCAAATCGACAGTGATGAATATCCTGTAGATTTTGAGAAACTGACTTCTTTTCTAAAAAAACACAAGTATCTTCTGAATAAACCGGAAAAAACACCTGTTAATTTTTTCGTCAATTTTGTTACGTTGTTTAAACAAACCGAAGACGGTTTTTTTGTAATTTCACCTTATACAGAGGCGTGTTTCCTTATTACCAATGTTCCAGTATACGTCAATGCAAGACTTCCAAAAAATGAGTATTACCTAAGATTAGATTTTAATAACATTCATCAATCATGGGCTAGAAGCACGGAAGAAATTCATCAAAAAGTAAATAACTGGGGGCACAACAATGATTTCGACACTCAGCATTTCCTGAACAGATGGGACAATTTAAATGTTGATAATTATACCGACTTTAAAAACTTTCATCCTTTAGCTCCGGATCATTGGAAGGAACTGATATTTGTAAAAGCTAAAAACACGGAAGATTTCATTAAAAACTTTGAAGCCAACCACCCGCAAAAGGAAATTAAACTCCCTTTAAAGTTTAAAAAGAGAGTTAAGCTTTATTTAAAATCACTGTTTTAATTAGAGTTGATAAAAACCTCTTCAAATTTTTTCATCACGGTTACAGGATTGAATTGCTGAGAATAACAATCCCAATTGATTTCAAGATTGGGAGTAAATGTATTGAGTATTGTTAGCAAGTCTTTCTCATTACTGTATAGAATTGCTTTGTCTCCCAAAATTTCAAGATGAGATTTTTCATCAGAACCGGACCATGTAATAATCGGTTTATTTTTAATAGAAAATTCGCCTACTGCAATCCCAAAGCTTTCACCTTGTACTCTCGCGTGCAAGTAAGCATCGGAAGTATTGATAAATTTAACTTTTCTCTCCACATCCGTAGTCGGAGGTAAAAAAATAATATTTTTATAGGGTCTGAAGATATTTCTTTTCACAAAATCTTCCGTCCCCATAAAAATGAAGTAAACGTTTTTATTTTTTCTCGCTGCTTTTTTTACAGCATTTTTCACGAAATCGATATCAAATGTTTCCGAACCGCCATATCTGGCAAAGACGATTGCGTCTTTAGGAATATTCAATTCATTTCGCAAATCGCCACTCACTTCCGGAAGCTCAACAATATGCGGAACAAATGGAATTTTCCCATTACTCATTGTCTTTGCTAACCATTCTGACACATATGCATATATATTTCCATAAGGCTCGTTATATTTAAAAACAGCATGAATTACAGTTTTTATAATATCTACAGGAGCGTCATTTTCTTTTTCACCCGATTTAATAGCATAATAAATATCTGCTTTTGATTTTTTTATAAAATCATCCCGGTCGGCAATATCTTTATAACCATAGACTTTGAAACGTTTTTCAAAACGTTCAATAGCTTCGGGAACATTATTCGGACTGTTCTGAGGAAAAAGAATCAGAGACTCATTGTTAAGAATTTCTTCATTGTAATGAGCATAATCAAAAAGCGCATTGGATGTGCCTCTGTAACACAACTGATTCTCGTGGAAAATAATTTTCATTAAAGGGAATTAATAATTAGCTTCTGTCATACTCATCCTCAATTCTCACAATATCATCCTCTCCAAAATAAGTACCGGTTTGTACCTCTATGAAAACAACAGGTTTGTCAGAAAGATTCATCATTCTATGCTTTGCTCCCAGTGGAATAAAAATGCTTTCACCGTATTTCAGGCTAATCTCTTTATCGTCCAGAACTACCGTAGCATCTCCTTCAATAATCGTCCATTGCTCCTGTCTTTTATGGTGATATTGGTAAGATAATTTTTGTCCGGGATTTACTTCAATTCTTTTTAATTTGTAATTCGGCTCATCTGCTAATACAAAATATTTTCCCCAAGGTCTTTCGCCAATTTCTAACATAGTTTAAGAATTCATTATTTATACAAAAATAGAAATTATGATTGATGGAAGCAACCAATTTATAAAAAGCTTATTCAAACACATAAAATTGAGTAAATTTGCACCAAAATTTTAATTGAAATGGAGAAAGTAAGAGTACGTTTCGCTCCAAGTCCGACAGGACCTTTGCATTTAGGAGGTGTAAGAACGGCATTATATGATTACCTTTTTGCTAAAAACCAAGGTGGTGAATTTGTCTTAAGAATTGAAGATACAGATACCGCAAGATACGTGGAAGGAGCAGAAGAATATATAGAAGAAGCACTTGAATGGTGCGGAATCATTGCTGACGAAAGCCCTAAAAAAGGAGGAAAATTTGCTCCATACAGACAATCTGAAAGAAGAGATATTTACGACAGATATACAGAGCAAATCTTAAAAACAGATTATGCTTACATCGCTTTTGACACAGCAGAAGAGCTTGATGCCATTCGGGCGGAATATGAAGCAAAAGGTGATGTTTTCTCTTACGACAACAAAACAAGAAACCGTTTAAGAAACAGTCTTGCACTTTCTGAAGAAGAAGTTCAAAAATTACTGGATGCAAAAACACCGTATGTAGTAAGATTCAAAATGCCTGTTGACAGGATATTAAATCTCGAAGACATCATCCGTGGGAAATCATCTGTAAACACCAATACACTGGACGACAAAGATTTGGTAAAAAACGACGGAATGCCGACTTATCATTTTGCCAACATCATCGATGATCACGAAATGGAAATTTCTCATGTGATCCGTGGTGAAGAATGGTTACCATCTTTGGGTCTACATACTTTATTATATGAAGCGATGGGATGGGAAGCTCCTCAGTTTGCACACCTTTCATTGATTTTAAAACCGGAAGGAAAAGGAAAATTAAGCAAAAGAGACGGTGACAAATTCGGATTCCCGGTTTTCCCGTTAAATTTTACAGACCCTGCAACAGGAAATGTATCTAAAGGGTATAGAGAAAGTGGATATCTTCCTGAAGCTTTCATCAACATGGTTGCACTTTTAGGCTGGTCTCCTGCAGATGATAAAGAAATTTTATCTCTTGACGCAATGGCAAAAGAATTTGATTTAAATAAAGTTCACAAAGCCGGAGCAAGATTTAGTAAAGAAAAAGCAGAATGGTTCAATCATCAATATATTCAGAAAACATCTGATGAAACATTATTGAATATTCTAAAGAATTCAGATCTGAACATCACTCTTTCTCATGAAAAATTATTAAAAGTGATTCAACTGATGAAAGAAAGAGCGACTTTCCCGAATGACATCTACGAAAACGGGAAGTTCTTCTTCGAAGCTCCAACTTCTTATGATGAAAAAGCATCTAAAAAAGCCTGGAACGATGAAACTTCTGCAATTTTAGGGGAATTGGCTTCAAATTTGGAAGGAGCAGAGTTCAATGCTGAAAACTTAAAGCAGGTTGTTCACGATTTCGCTGAAAATAAAGGCTTAGGAATGGGTAAAGTAATGATGCCGTTACGTTTATCATTAGTAGGAGAACTGAAAGGTCCTGACGTTCCAGACATCATGGAACTTCTTGGAAAAGAGGAAACTACCTCTAGAATAAGCAATGCTATAAATAATTTTAAATAAAATTACCATAATTTTTCATACATTTGAAAGATTTAATTTACTTCAAGAAATGGAATATTTAAGTTTCGAACTTCCTATAAAAGAATTAATGGATCAATACCAGACTTGTTCATTAGTAGGAGAAGAAAGTGGTGTTGATGTAAAATTAGCATGCAGCCAGATAGAGGATAAAATCATAGAAAAGAAAAAAGAAATCTATGGAAATCTTACTCCTTGGCAGAGAGTACAACTATCTCGTCACCCGGATCGCCCTTATACATTAGATTATATCAATGGAATGGTAGACAAAGGGAGTTTTTTAGAACTTCACGGAGACAGAAATTTTGCTGACGACCCTGCAATGATTGGTGGTATTGCTACCCTTGACGGTCAGAAAGTAATGATTATAGGGACTCAAAAAGGTAGAACTACTAAAGAAAGACAATACAGAAGATTCGGAATGCCGAATCCTGAAGGATATAGAAAAGCTTTAAGATTGATGAAGCTTGCTGAAAAATTCCAGATTCCTGTAGTTACTTTGGTAGATACACCGGGAGCTTACCCAGGATTAGAGGCTGAAGAAAGAGGACAAGGTGAAGCCATTGCAAGAAATATCTTTGAAATGGTACAACTTAAAACTCCTATTTTCACTTATATCATTGGTGAAGGAGCAAGTGGTGGTGCATTAGGAATTGGTGTTGGAAATAAAGTATATATGCTTGAAAACACTTGGTATACAGTAATTGCACCGGAAAGCTGTTCTTCAATTCTTTGGAGAAACTGGGATCACAAAGAAGATGCTGCAAACGCATTGAATCTTACTCCAAAAGATGCTTTAAGAGAGAAATTCATTGATGGTATTATTGAAGAACCACTTGGAGGAGCACATTACGATACAGAAACGACTTTCTTAAACTTGAAAAGTTCGATTTTACAGAATATCAAAGCGTTCTCAAAATTCACAGGACAGGAACTTGAAACCCAAAGGCAAGACAAGTTCATTGCAATGGGACAATTCAAAGGTTAAAATACAAAAAAGGTTAAGAAAATTTTCTTAACCTTTTTTTATTTATTGTTCTTTCTTACTCTTTTACTCTCCTACATTTAAAGCAATCTCAATATCTTTCTCTATTTTCTTAGAAGTAGTATATGGTGAATCGCATACTTTTGTAGACAACTGATAATCTCCTTTATCTACCATAACATAGTTTTCACTTCTTGCAGGAATGATTAAACTATAGTTTTTCTTGCCGCTTATTTTCATCTCCATATTACATTTCGATTTATTTTTAACATTCACATACGCCTCTTTATCACTAACATCATTATTAAAAAGATGCGTCAATAAGGCCGCTGTTTTCTTTCCGTGTTCGTCTGGTCCTGATTTTTTACTCGTCCCACCTACACTTGCATAATTCACAGTTCTCGTAGGAGCAGTAGATTTAAGACTTGTATTGGATGCTAAAGGTTTACTGAAATTATCTGCTTTAGGGGTAACTTTATCTTTTCCTACAGAAGCCATCATAGGCTTAGATTCGGAAGGAGAAGGAGTAGCCATAATAATATCCATCAATTTTCTTTTGAAATAATCGGTCTTAGCGTGATTAGGATTCTGTTTTAGAAAACCTGCAACAACTCTTGCTTCACTACTATTTTCAGCATCGGCCTCTGTATAGATAATTGCCGTTTCTTTTTCCACAACCGCTTTAGCCTTTTTCTTTTTTTGAGAAAAACCTAAAGAAAAAACACTTAAAAGTATAAGAAGAAATATCTTTTTCATTAACTGAGTATTTAAAAAATTATTAAATAATTATAATAACGTGAAAAGTCATTTTTTAGTTTATCATTAAAATCATTATCTTTGCACTGCTCAAAAATAAACTAAAAATTAATACTAATCTAAAATAAAAAAATAATAGATATTATGTCTTATACACCAGCTGCTGCAGACGTAGCAAAATTGAGAAACCAAACAGGTGCAGGTATGATGGACTGCAAAAAAGCTTTAGTAGAAGCTGAAGGAGATTTCGAAAAAGCGGTAGATATCCTTAGAAAAAAAGGACAGAAAGTTGCTGCTAACAGAGCTGACAGAGAGTCTACTGAAGGAGCAGTAATCGCAAGAGTAAACGAAGATAACACGTTAGGTGCTATTATCTCTTTGAACTGTGAAACTGACTTCGTTGGTAAAAACGAAGCTTTCATCGAGCTAGCTTACGAATTAGCTGAAATGGCAATCTTTGCTGCTACTAAAGAAGAATTATTAGCTACAGATTTCCACGGAATGACTGTTGCTGATAAATTAATCGAGCAAACAGGGGTTATCGGTGAAAAAATTGAAATCGGTACATTCGAAAGAATCGAAGGTCCTTTCTTAGGAGCTTACATCCACGCTGGAAACAAAATTGCTGCGATCACTTCTCTTTCTGCAAAAGTAGACGGAGCTGATGAAGTTGCTAAATCTGTTTCTATGCAAGCTGCTGCGATGAACCCAATCGCTCTTGACGAAACTAGAGTTTCTCAAGAAACTATCGACAAAGAATTAGAGATCGAAAGACACAAACTTACTGAAGAAGGTAAGCCTGCAAACATTATCGACAATATCTTGAAAGGTAAAATGCAGAGATTCTACAAAGATAACACTTTGGTACACCAAGATTTCATCAAAGACAGCTCTATTTCAGTTGCTGACTATGTAAAGTCTGTAAACGCAGATCTAAAAGTAACAGGATTTGTAAGAGTAAGTTTATAATTTACCCTTTAAATTTTAAATATAATCCCGGTGAAGTTTTTCATCGGGATTTTTTATTTCATAATTATTAGATTTTATATTTTATTAAAAAATCATTAAATATTCAATAATATCAACCATCATCCGAATTGTACTTTAAATTTTATGTAAAAAATTGATTTTTAATACTTACATTTGCATCCCTTATTGAAAAAAATGAAAAAAATTCTAATAACCATTTGCACATTTCTTTGTTTATTATTCAATGCACAGCTTGATACAGATCATTGGTTTGCACCGATGGCTTCAAAGGCAGGAACCATTGGTTTAAATGGTTATCTGTATTTATCAACTAACGAAACCACTCCTTTTTCAGTACAAATTTTCAATGACAACACCCTTTTCACCACTGTACAGGTAAGCAAAGGAAGCCCTGCACAAGTATCTATTCCAAATGATTTCCTGATTGCTACTAGCCAATCTTCACTATTTACACCCAATTCTATGGGAATGTATGTAAAGGGTACAAAAAAATTCTTTGCCAACTATCGATTTTCTTTACAAAGCCATGCTGAAATCATCACTTCAAAAGGATTAGCTGGTTTAGGAACAAAATTCTACGCTGGAGTAGTTCCTAATACAGCTACAGCAAGTTACGTAAACTCTACTATTGGAGTGACTGCTACTGAAGATAATACTTCCGTGGTAATTTCCGGATACAATCCGAATGTCGTTTTTTCTGACGGTAGCTCATCTCCTACCAAAACATTCACACTTAATAAAGGACAGTCTTATGTTTTAGATGCTTTAAGCACAGACTCACAATATAATTTAGATGGTTTAGTAGGTGCCAAAATAGAAGCAACCAAACCTATTTCTGTGACCAACGGAAATTTCAACGGAATATATACTAATTTGAATTTCTCCAACAATGATATTCTTATGGACCAAGCCGTTCCGGTTGACAGATTAGGAAAAGATTTTGTCGTAGTAAAAGGAAATGGAAACGTTGCTTATCAAATGGAAACTGCTCTTATCATTGCTACTGAAGATAACACTCAGTTTTCTTTAAATGGCGCAAGTTCAGGGATTACTCTAAATGCAGGGCAATATTTCATGGTTCCAAGCAGCAATTATATCAATCAGGGTAATGGAAACTACAATATGGGGATTTCTACCAATAAAAACGTTTATGTTTATCAATTGTTAGCAGGAATTACAGGAAGTCCTTCAGTAAACGAGTATGCTACCGGTGGAATGAATTTCATTCCGCCATTAAGCTGCTTCATGCCTAATAAAGTTGATGAAATAGGCTTTATCAACCAAATCGGCTCTCAAACCTTCAATACAAAACTTAACATTATCACCCAAACAGGAGCAACAGTAACTTTAAACAGCGGACCCATTGCAGCGGCTAACGGACCTTATCCAGTAACAGGAAATCCGAATTGGGTAACCTATTCCATTCCAAATGTTACAGGAAATATTACGGTAAATTCTACAAAATCTGTAACAGCAGGAATTGCCGCAGGAAGCGGTGCAGTAGGATATGGCGGATATTTCGCAGGATTCTCATCTGTTCCTGTTATTTCAAAAACAGGAGATTGTTATTTAGGAATTTTATTACAGGTTGACAACAGCTACGACAGCTACCAATGGTATCTGAACGGAAACATTATTCCCGGAGCAACTTCTTATTCTATCAATCCGGAATTATATGGTGCAGGAAATTACACCTGTTTAGTAACAAAAAACAATTGTGAATCTAAGCTTACAACTCCATACAGTTATACACTTTGTCCTCCAATTACTACTACGACATATACTATC
>Ga0315912_10006531_pt1 | contig 10414 bp, 9 predicted proteins | sample VfabasoilMG_FD_204469 | JGI IMG/M metagenome (GOLD analysis project Ga0315912, IMG submission 204469) | Garden soil microbial communities collected in Santa Monica, California, United States - V. faba soil | ecosystem: Environmental > Terrestrial > Soil > Garden | place: USA: California... | reverse complement strand
TTCTTCACGCGTTGCGGGCGCTTCTTGCCGTAGCTGCCCTTGTAGATCTTGCCCTTGCGCGTGCGTTTGTCGCCTCTGCCCATCTCGAATCTCCGGTAGCGGTTGTGCGCGGCATTATAGCGACGCAGCTTTGGAGCGCGTGTCCGGTTCGTAGGCGAGGTAGGGCGCGAGCCAGCGCTCGGCTTCCTCCGTGCGCATGCCCTTGCGCCGCGCATAGTCCTCGACCTGGTCGCGGCCGACCTTGCCGACCGCGAAGTAGCTCGCGTCGGGGTGCGCCAGGTAAAACCCCGCGACTGCCGCGGCCGGCAGCATGGCGTAGGACTCGGTGAGGCGCATCTCCGCGTTCGCTTCCGCCTCGAGCAGCGCGAACAGCGCGCCCTTCTCGGTATGGTCGGGGCAGGCGGGATAGCCGGGCGCGGGGCGGATGCCGCGGTACGCCTCCGCCACCAGTTGCTCGTTGCCGAGCGCCTCCTGCGGCGCATAGCCCCAGTATTCGCGCCGCACGCGCTCGTGCAGGTGCTCGGCGAAGGCTTCCGCCAACCGGTCGGCGAGCGCCTTGAGCATGATCGCCGAGTAGTCGTCGTGCGCCCGCTCGAATTCGGCGAGCTTCTTCTCGATGCCGAGGCCCGCGGTGACCGCGAAGGCGCCGATCCAGTCGGCGACGCCGGCTTCCCGCGGCGCGACGTAGTCCGCGAGGCACTGGTTGGCGCGGCCGGCGGGCTTCTGGTTCTGCTGGCGCAGGTTGTGCCATGTCATGCGCAGCTCGCGCCGCGACTCGTCGCCATACACCTCGACGTCGTCGCCGACGCGCGCTGCCGGGAACAGCCCCAGCACGCCGCTCGCGCGCACCCAGCGCCCGTCGATCATGCGCTTCAGGAACGCCTTCGCCTCCGCCAGGAGCTTGGTCGCTTCCGCGCCGACGACGGGATCTTCGAGGATTGCCGGGTAGGGCCCGGAGAGCTCCCAGGTCTGGAAGAACGGCCCCCAGTCGATATAGGGAACGAGCTTCCCCAGGGGGTAGTTCTTCAGCACGGTGAGCCCCGGCTTGGCGGGCCTCGGCGGCGCGTACGCCTTCCAGTCGATCGCGTGGCCGAGCTCGCGCGCCCGCGCGATCGGCAGGAGCGGCCCCGGGCCCTTCTTGTCCGCATGCTGCTGGCGGATCCTGGCGTAGTCGGCACTCACCTCCGCCATATAGGCTGGCCTGCCGTCAGGCGAGAGGAGACTCTGCGCGACGGTGACCGAGCGCGATGCGTCCGGAACGTAGACCACGGGGCCCGAATACTGCGGCGCGATCTTCACGGCCGTGTGGACGCGAGACGTCGTCGCGCCGCCGATCAGCAGCGGCAACTGCAGGCCCTCGCGCTCCATCTCCTTGGCCACGTGCGCCATCTCCTCGAGCGAGGGCGTGATGAGGCCCGAGAGCCCGATGGCGTCGGCTCTCTCCGCGCGCGCCGCGTCGAGGATCTTCTGCGCGGGCACCATCACGCCGAGGTTCACCACGTCGTAGTTGTTGCACTGGAGCACCACGGCGACGATGTTCTTGCCGATGTCGTGCACGTCGCCTTTCACCGTGGCGATGACGATCTTGCCCTTGGCGCGCCCCGCCTGGCCGGTGCGCGCCTTCTCCGCCTCGATGTAGGGAATGAGGTGCGCCACCGCCTGCTTCATCACGCGCGCCGACTTCACCACCTGGGGCAGGAACATCTTGCCCGCACCGAAGAGGTCGCCGACCACGTTCATGCCGTCCATCAGCGGGCCCTCGATCACCTCGATCGGCTGCGCCGCCGCCAGGCGCGCCTCCTCCGTGTCGGCGACGACGTGCGTCGCGATGCCGTTGACCAGGGCGTGCACCAGGCGCTCGCGCACCGTGCCGCGGCGCCAGGCGTCGTCTTCCTTCGCAGCCTTCCCCGCGCCGGCCTTCACGGTGCCGGCGAACTCGATCAAGCGCTCGGTGGCGTCCGAGCGCCGGTTGAAGATCACGTCCTCCACCCGTTCGCGCAACTGCGGCTCGATTTCCTCGTATACGCCGAGCTGGCCCGCGTTGACGATGCCCATCGACATGCCGGCCCGCACGGCGTGATAGAGGAACGCCGTGTGCATCGCCTCGCGCACCACGTCGTTGCCGCGGAACGAGAACGAGAGGTTGGAAAGTCCGCCGGAGACCTGCGCGTGCGGCAGGTTCTGCCGGATCCAGCGCGCGGCCTCGATGTAGTCCACCCCGTAGTTCGCGTGCTCCTCGAGGCCCGTGGCCACGGCGAAGATGTTCGGGTCGAAGATGATGTCCTCCGGCGCGAAATCCGCCTTCGCGGTCAGCAGCTCGTAGGCGCGCCGGCAGATCGCGGTGCGCCGCTCGAGCGTATCGGCTTGACCCTGCTCGTCGAACGCCATCACCACCACGGCGGCACCGTAGCGGCGCGCGAGGCGCGCCTGGCGCAGGAATTCCGCCTCGCCCTCCTTCATGCTGATCGAGTTGACGATGCTCTTGCCCTGGACGCACTTCAGTCCCGCCTCGATGACGCGCCACTTCGAGCTGTCGATCATGACCGGCACGCGCGCAATGTCCGGCTCGGCAGCGGCGAGCCTGAGGAAGCGCTGCATGGCCGCCTCGGAGTCGAGCATCGCCTCGTCCATGTTGATGTCGATCACCTGCGCGCCGTTCTCCACCTGCTGGCGCGCGACGGTCAGCGCCTCTGCATAGTTGCCCGCGAGGATGAGGCGCGCGAAGGCCTTCGAGCCGGTGACGTTGGTGCGCTCGCCCACGTTGACGAAGAGCGAGTCGGCACCGATGTTCAGCGGCTCCAGGCCCGCGAGGCGCAGCTTCGCAGGCAGCGCGGGCACGCGCCGCGGCGCCACGCCGCGCACCGCGTCGGCGAGCGCGCGGATGTGCTCGGCCGTGGTGCCGCAGCAGCCGCCGACGATGTTGAGCCAGCCGTTTCGCGCCCATTCGCCCATGATGGCCGCCATGTTCTCCGGCGTGTCGTCGTACTCGCCGAAGGCGTTGGGCAAGCCCGCGTTCGGATGGCAGGAGACGAAGGTGTCCGCCACCGAGGCGAGCTCCTCCACGTGCGGGCGCAGCTCCTTGGCGCCGAGCGCGCAGTTGAGGCCGACCGCGAGCGCGCGCGCGTGGCGCACCGAGTTGTAGAACGCCTCGGTCGTCTGCCCCGAGAGCGTGCGGCCCGAGGCGTCGGTGATGGTCCCGGACACGATCACCGGCAGCCGCTGCCCGCGCCGCTCGAACAGCGCCTCCAGCGCAAACAGCGCCGCCTTGGCGTTCAGCGTGTCGAACACGGTCTCGACGAGGAACAGGTCCACGCCGCCTTCGGCGAGCGCCGCCGCGGCTTCCGCGTACGCCGCCACCAGCTGGTCGAAATCGATCGCGCGGAATCCCGGATCGTTCACGTCCGGCGAGAGCGACGCGGTCTTGGTGGTCGGCCCGAGCACGCCCGCGACGAAGCGCGGACGCGACGGGTCCTGCGCCTGCTGCGCGCGCGCGGCTTCGACGGCGAGGCGCGCGGCGGCGAGGTTGAGCGCCGCGACGTGCGCCTCCATGCCGTAGTCGGCCATCGACACCGAGGTGGAATTGAAGGTATTGGTCTCGATGATGTCGGCGCCCGCCTCGAGATACTGCGCGTGGATGCGCCGGATGAGGTCGGGCTGCGTCAACACCAGCAGGTCGTTGTTGCCGCGCAGCTCGCGCGGCCAGTCGCGGAAGCGCTCGCCGCGGAATTGCGCCTCCGAGAGGCGCTCGCGCTGGATCATGGTGCCCATGGCGCCATCCAGGACGAGGATCCTCTCGCCGAGGAGGGCGCGGAGCTGCGCGCTGCGATCGCTGTGCGTCATCGGGTCCCGAAAAACAAAACGCCCGTTCGGCTTGCGCGGAAACGGGCGTCGGAGCACGTCTCTTTAGCGGTATTTGTAACGCGCCCGCAAGCTGAACATCAAATCGGCGCGGATTCGCAGTGTGTCCCAGTTCCCCCTGCTGTGTCAATTGGTTACGCGTATAATGCCCTCCCCCATGGAACACCTCGAGCCCAAGAGCGCGCAGCAGTTTCTGAAGCAGCATGCGGACGCGCTGTTCATCGATTGCCGCAGCGAGATGGAGTACCTGTTCGTCGGCCATCCGGTGGGCGCGCTGCACGTCGCCTGGAACGACGGGCCGGACTGGGCGGTGAATCCGCACTTCGTCGGGCAGGTGAAGAAGCTCGCCGGCACCAACCACGCCACGCGCCCCGTGGTTCTCATCTGCCGCAGCGGCAACCGCTCGAAGGAGGCTGGCGAAGAGCTCGAGCGCGCCGGCTTCACGCAGGTGTTCAACGTGGCGCACGGCTTCGAGGGTGAATTGAACGACAGCCACCAGCGCAACTCGCTCGCCGGCTGGCGTTTCGAAGGCTTGCCCTGGGAACAGTGTTAGCGCGCTAGCAGGGCGCGCGCCGGCTTCGCGAGCGCCGCTTGCCCCGCGCATCCGCAGCATTTCACCCGCCGGCCCGCCTCGCCTGGGGTATCTGGGCCCTCGGCGCTTCGCTATACCTCGCCGGCTTTTTCCAGCGCGTCGCCCCCGCGGTGATGACGCAGGAGCTGATGGCGGAGTTCCTGCTCGCCGCCTCGGGCCTGGGCAATCTCTCGGCGTTCTATCTCTATGGCTACGTCGCCATGCAGATCCCGACCGGGCTCATGGTGGACCGTTACGGCGCGCGCCGCGTGCTGACGGCGGGCGCGGCGGTCGCCGCTGTCGGGGGTCTCCTGTTCGCCCTCGCCCCGAACCTCTACCTCGCCTATCTGGGCCGCCTGCTGATCGGGGGTTCGGTGGGCGTGGCCTGGGTGGGTACCCTCAAGCTCGCCGCGCAGTGGCTGCCGCCGCAGCGCTTTGCGCTCGCGAGCGGGCTCGCGCTCGCTGCCGGCATGAGCGGCGCCGTAAGCGCCGGCGTGCCGCTCGCTGCGGGCGTAGAGCAGTTCGGCTGGCGGCCGGTGATGCTCGGCGTCGCCATCGTCACCGCCGCGATCTGCGCCGCGATCTGGATCGTGGTGCGCGACGATCCCGCGGAGCGGGGCTACCTCGGCCATGCCTCCGCCTCGGCGCCGGGCCGGGCGCGCGCGTCCGTCTGGCTGGGACTGCGCGAAGTCCTGCGCTACCGCAACAGCTGGCTGATCTACTTCGCGCCGCAGGGCATCAGTGGCGCGACCATCGCCTTCGGCGGCCTGTGGGGCGTTCCTTATCTCGTGTCGGTGTACGGCTTCTCGTCGGCGCGCGCGGCGTTCTACTGCTCGGCGCTGATGCTCGCGTGGGCGCTTGGCGGACCGCTGTTCGGCGCCTTCTCCGACCGATTGCGCGAGCGCAAGCCGCTCTACGTGATCGGCGCGGGCTCGGCGTTGGCATTGTGGTCGATCATCGTGCTGGCGCAGCCGTCGCCGAACGTGCTGCTGGCGCTGCTGCTGGCGGCGGGCTTCACGTCGGGATGCATGGTGATCGGGTTCGCCTACGCCAAGGAATCCGTTCCCGCGCGCCTGGCGGGCACCGCGACCGGCGTCGCCAACATGGGCTCGATGACCGGCCCGATGCTGCTGCAGCCGCTGATCGGCGTGCTGCTCGATGCGGGCTGGCTCGGCGAGCTGACCTACTCGGGCGCGCGCGCCTACGGCGCGCAGGCCTGGCGTGACGCGTTCCTGCTGCTGCTCGCCTGGCTCGTGGTGTCGTTCGCCAGCACGCTGGCCACGCGCGAGACCCACGCGCGCCAGTTGCGCTGATAAGATTTCAGGCGATGAACGACAGCGAGTTCCGCTCCATCGTCGCGAGCTTCCCGTGCCAGGTGCACTGGGGCGACTGCGACCCTGCGGGCATCATCTTCTATCCCACCTACTTCCGCTGGATGGACTCCGCCTGCTGGGCGTTCTTCGCCGGTGTCGGCTACTCCGCCAAGCGCATGCGCGCCGAGAATCTGGCGATGCCGCTCATTTCCGCGGACTGCCAGTTCCTGCATCCCGCAGAGCAGGGCGACCACTGCGAAGTGCGCTCGAAAATCGCGCGCTTCGGCGGCAAGTCCTTCGTCCTCTCCCACGAGGTGCTGCGCGCGGACGGCATGGCGCTCGCGCGCGGCAGCGAGACGCGCGTCTGGGGCCGGTTCGAGAAGGGGCCCGGTTCGCGCCTGCGAGGGGAAACGATCCCGGAAGAGCTGAAGGCGCTGTTCCGCGCTAGCTGACGCGCACGGCACGCCACTCGGCGAGCGCTCGCTCGATCATCGCCCCTGCGCTGCCGAACGCCTTCTCGGCGTCGAAGAGGTCCGCGAGCTCATGCGCAGGGATCGCCCGCGCGGCCTCGGGGTCGAGGCGCAGCACTTCCAGCAGCGTCTTGCCCTCGCGCTGCGCCTGCGCGCACAGCTTTTCCGTGAGCTGGTGCGCGGCCGCCTTGCCGAGAGTGCGCGCCAGGCGCACGGCCACCGCCTCGGAGAACACCAGGCCGCGCGTGCGCTCGAGGTTGCGGCGCATCGCCGCCGCGTCCACTTCGAGCCCTTCGAGGACTTCCGCCATCGCCGCGGTGCCGCTCGCCGCCGCGCACAGCAGCTCGCGCAGCGTGAACCACTGGCTTTGCCACTGCCCCAGCCCGCGCTCGTGCTCGGGCGTGAGTTGCACGAGCAGCGTCGCCGCGAGGCCGGGAGCGCGTTGCGCCGCCTCCAGCGCGAGCAGGCTGCCGGCGGGATTGCGCTTGTGCGGCAGGCTCGAGGAGCCGCCGCGGCTCGCGCCGGCCGGCTCGGCGGCCTCGCCGACCTCGGGCTGCATCATGAGGGAGACATCGCGCCCGATCTTGCCGGCCGTGCCGGCGACGATCGCGATCTCCGCGCCCAGGCGCGCAAAGGCGTCGCGCGCGCTATGCCAGGGCAGTGCGGGCCGCGGCATGTCGAGCTCGGCAGCGAGCGCTTCGCTGACCGCGTCGCCCCGAGCGCCGAAAGCGGAAAGCGTGCCGCCGGCGCCGCCGAACTGCAGCGTGCAGGCCTGTGCAAGCGCGGCCGGCAGCCGGCCGCGCGCGCGGGTGAGCGCCGACAGCCAACCCGCCGCCTTCCAGCCGAACGGCACCGGCAGCGCGGGCTGCAGCAGCGTGCGCGCGGTCATCGGTGTGCGCGCATGGCGCTCGGCGAGCTGCGCGGCGGCGTCGCCCGCGCGCGTGGCGAGCGCGATCAGGCGCTCGCCGGCGCTGCGCACGCAGAGCGCGGCCGCCGTGTCCATGACGTCCTGGCTGGTCGCGCCGAAGTGAACGTGGCGTGCCGCTTCTGCGGACACCGCCGCCACTTGCGCGGTCAGCTGCTGCACGAAGGGTATGGCGAGGGCACCTGCCGTGCGCGCGGCGCGCGCGAGCGCGGTCGCGTCGAACTCGGCGCGCTCGCAGACGCGCGCGATCGTCTGCGCATGCTCGGCCGGTACCAAACCGGCGCGCGCCGCGGCGAGCGCCAGGGCCGCCTCGAAGCGCGCCATCGCAGCAAGCAGCTGCCGGTCCGACAGCAGCTCGGCGCAGCGCTCGTCCGCGAAGGCGAGGTCGAGACTCAGAAGTCGAAGAACGCCGTTTCGTCCTTGCCCTGCAGGACGATGTTCCACTCCAGCACGCCTTTCGCCTTTCGCCGCGGGATGAGCGTGGCGCGCCGAACCGCCGGCACGAGCTTGAGCACCGGATCCTGGGCGTTGGCCGGATCTCCGGGGAAGTAGACGCGCGTCGAGAGCTGCTTGAGCAGGCCGCGCATGAACACCGTGACGTTCAGGTGCGGCGCCTGCAGCTGGCCGTCGGGGCCGGGCACGCGGCCGGGCTTGATGGTGGTGAACTTGAACCCGCCCTTGGCGTCGGTCGGGATGCGCCCGAAGCCGCGGAAGCCTATTTCCAGCGTCTTCTTCTGGAGGTCTTCCGGGTGCGCGTACCTGCCTTCGGCGTTCGCCTGCCAGATCTCGATGAGGCCGTCGCCCACGCCGGCGCCGTCGCCATCCACGAGGCGCCCCTGGATGGTGACGCGCTCGCCCTTGACGCCCGGTCCGGCGATCTTCGAAGTGTTGAGCCAGGTGAGCCCGATGTGCAGGTAGGGGCCGACCGTCTGCGATCCGCTTGCGTACAGGCTCATGTCATTCCCCCGGCGACTTGTCCATCGGCGTCGCCTCGCGCCCGCGCAGCACGATGTCGAAGCGATAGGCGAGCGCGTGCTCCGGCACCGTGTTCTCCCAGTCGAACTGCGAGATGAGGCGCACGCGCGCCTTCTCGTCAGGGATGCTCATGTACATCGGGTCGTAGGGGAGCAGCGGGTCTCCCGGGAAGTACATCTGCGTGACCATGCGCGTGAGGAACGCCTGGCCGAAGAGCGAGAAGTGGATGTGCGCCGGCCGCCACGCGTTGTAGTGGTTGCGCCAGGGATACTCCCCGGGCCGGATGCTGATGAAGCGGTAGCGGCCCTCGGCGTCGGTGAGCGCCCGGCCGGCCCCCGAAAAATTCGGATCCACCGGCGCGTTGTGCGTGTCGTTCTTGTGCGGGTAGCGGCCGGCGGCGTTCGCCTGCCACACCTCGACCAGCGTGTGCGGCATCGGCCGGCCGTTCTCGTCGAGCACGCGGCCGCTGACGATGATGCGCTCGCCGATCGGGTCGCCTTTGTGCTGGCGCGTGAGGTCGTTGTCCGTCGGCTTGAGATCGTCGGTGCCGAATACCGGGCCGGTGATCTCCGAGAGCGTCTGCGGCACGATCACCAGCGGCTGCGTCGGATGGCGCTTGGCCGTCGAGGCGTAGAAAGGAAAGTCGTATGCGGGCTGCGTGCCCGGATGGAACCTGCGGTAGGCGTTGATCCTGTTCATGGTGATGTCGCGTCCCCCTTTGGCGCGCATTCTCACTCTATTCGGCATCCGGCTGCTTGCCCGGCTGCGCACGGTCGAATGCATCAAGTTGCATGCAGGCGTCGAACACCCGCATCACGGTGGGATACGGCGCGAGATCGCACCGGTAGCGCTGCGCATTGAACACCTGCGGCACCAGGCAGCAGTCGGCGATGCCGGGCGCGTCGCCCTGGCTGTACTTGCCGGTGCCCGCCGTCTGCGCCATGGCAGCCTCGAGCTTCGCCATGCCGTCGGCGATCCAGTGGCGGTACCAGGCGTTCACCTGCTCCTCGCTCTGGCCCAGCGCCTTTCGCAGGTGCGTGAGCGTGCGCAGGTTGTTGAGCGGATGGATCTCGCAGGCGACGAGCAGCGCGAGGCTGCGCGCGCGCGCGCGCGCGATCGGCTCATTCGGCAGGAGCGCCGGCAGCGGATGCGTCTCCTCGAGGTACTCGAGGATGGCGAGCGACTGGGTGAGAAGCTTGCCGCCGTCCTCCAGCGCCGGCACGAGGCCCTGGGGATTCAGCGTGCCGTACGCCGGCTGGCGATGCTCCCCTTTGCCCAGGTGGATGAACACGGGCTCGTAGGCGAGCCCCTTGAGGTTGAGGCCGATCCGCACCCGGAACGCGGCCGAGCTGCGGAAGTAGCCGTACAGCCTCATAGTGCCGCGACCACCTTCACCTTCAGCTCGCCCACGCTGTCGATACCGGCATGCATCTCGTCGCCCGGCTTGACCGGGCCGACACCCGCCGGGGTGCCGGCGTAGATGATGTCGCCCGGCTCGAGCGTGTAGTACTCCGAGAGATAGGCGATCTGCTCGGGCACCGACCAGATCATGTCGCTGAGATCGGCCTTCTGGCGCTCCTTGCCGTTCACCTGCAGCCAGATCGCGCCCTTGGACGGATGACCGATCTTGGACGCGAGCACCAGGCTGCTGCAGGGCGCCGCTTCGTCGAAGTCCTTGCCGAAATCCCAGGGCCGGCCGTGGTCCTTGCCCCACTGCTGCAGGTCGCGGCGCGTCATGTCCAGGCCGACCGCGTAGCCGAACACGTGCTCGTTGGCGCGCTTGGCATCGATGCGCCGGCCGCCCTTGTGGATGGCGACCACCAGCTCGGTCTCGTAGTGATAGTTGGCGGTCTTGGGCGGGTAGTGCACGTTGCCGCCGTTCGGCACGAGCGCATGCGCGCTCTTGATGAAGAAGAACGGCTGCTCGCGGCCGCTGCCGCCCATCTCCTTCTGGTGCTCGGCGTAGTTGCGCCCGACGCAGAAAATGCGGCGCACCGGGAAGGTGTCGCCGCTGCCGGAGATCGGCAGCGCCGGGGGACTCCAAAGCGGGATTGCGTAAGCCATGCGGGCCCCTCGTGGAAAAACGCGGATTCTATTCCTTCGCGGCGCGCTGCTGCAGGAGCAGTTCGCGCAGCTTGAAGCGCTGCACCTTGCCGGTGGCGGTGCGCGGCAGCTCCGGCACCGGGACGATCCACTTGGGCCGCTTGTGGCGCGGCAATTTCTGCTCGCAGGCCTGTGCGGCCGCGGCGACGGCGTGCTGGGCATCGGCGCCGCGCGCGGCGACAAACAGCGCTAAGCGTTC
>Ga0315912_10006530_pt1 | contig 10414 bp, 11 predicted proteins | sample VfabasoilMG_FD_204469 | JGI IMG/M metagenome (GOLD analysis project Ga0315912, IMG submission 204469) | Garden soil microbial communities collected in Santa Monica, California, United States - V. faba soil | ecosystem: Environmental > Terrestrial > Soil > Garden | place: USA: California... | reverse complement strand
CCTGCAATTCAATATCCGCAAGGGCACGGTGGTAGGATCCTCGCTGAATGGCCAGATTGCTCCTTGAACACCGCAGCGGGATGCTGCTTGCCTGCCTGCTGTTCCTGCAGCCGGTGCTGGCTGCCAAGGTGCAGACCCCGCGCCTCGATCGGGAAACGCCGCTCGACGTCAAGGGATTCAATACCGACTACGACCTGAATCTCGGCACCCTGCGGACACGCGACGTGACCATCACGCAGGGAACGGCGCTCACCATTCACGCCGCGCGGGCCAGCGGGCGCGGCCTGAAGGGCACCTACCGCGACAGCACGTGGGACCTGTCGGATGGTGTGCACATCGAACTGGACAACGCGGTGCTCGATGCAGACACCGCCACGGTCGTGTTCGCGGATGAGCGTGTCATCACCATCCGCGTCCAGGGAAAACCCGCGCGCTTCTCGCATCAGCAGGATTCAGCCAGGCGTGACGGCCGGGCCACCAACATCGCATACGATGCGCGCAGCGGCGACCTGCGGCTGAGCGGAGGCACCTGGCTGTCCGACGGACGCAGCGAATACCGCTCCTCGGTGCTGCTGTACAACGTCAACACGGGCAAGATCACCAACGACGCCCAGGCCGGCGACAGCGGTCCCGCGCACATCGTCATCCTGCCAGGCAAGGCGCCCACCATCCCCACGCCGCGCACGCCGGACCGCGACACCGCACAATGATCCATTCGACGCGCGCCTTCCCGATCCGTCGGAACCGACCGGAATGACGACTTCCATCCTTCGTGCAGAACACCTGCGCAAGAGCTTCGGCAGCCGCGTGGTGGTCGAGGACCTCTCACTGCAGGTGCAGTCCGGCGAGATCGTCGGCCTGCTGGGCCCCAATGGCGCCGGCAAGACCACGTCCTTCTACATGATCGTCGGACTCATCAGCGCGGACGCCGGCTCGATCACGCTGGATGACCATGACATCACCGGGCTGCCCATGCACAAGCGCGCGCGACTTGGGCTCGGCTACCTGCCACAGGAAGCCTCGGTATTCCGGCGCCTCTCGGTGGAAGACAACATCCTCGCCATCCTCGAGACGCGGCGCGACCTCGACCGCGCGGAGCGCGGCGCGCAGCTGGAGCGCATCCTCGAGGATCTGCACATCGGCCATGTGCGCAAGAGCCAGGGCATGGCGCTGTCCGGTGGCGAGCGGCGGCGCGTGGAAATCGCGCGCGCGCTGGCTGCTGCGCCGCGCTTCATCCTGCTGGATGAGCCCTTCGCGGGCGTGGATCCCATTTCCGTGCTCGATATCCAGAAGATCGTCACGGACCTGGCCGCACGCGGCATCGGCGTGCTGATCACCGATCATAACGTGCGTGAAACACTGGGTGTCTGCAACCGGGCCTGCATCGTGGATCGCGGCACGGTCATCGCTGCAGGAAGTGCGGAAGAAATCCTTGCCAACGAACGAGTCCGTGAGGTGTACTTGGGTCAGAATTTCCGCATGTAGATAGATGTTAAAAGCCTCCCTGCAGCTTCGCCTCGGCCAGCAGCTGACCATGACTCCGCAGCTGCAGCAGGCGATCAGGCTGCTGCAGCTCCCCTCCCTCGAGCTGCAGGCGCATATCCGCGAGCTGCTCGAATCGAATGTCATGCTCGAGGCCGAGGAGGAAACCGAGGCCACCGCCAGCTTCGAGGCCCTCGGCGCGGGCCCCAACGACCGTGAAGCGCCCGCAGGCGGTGACGAACCCGCCTCGGAGGCCTCCAGCGACGCCCTCGCCGAACCCAGCGTCGAAATCGTCGAAGACTCCTGGAACGAGACTTCCGCCTCCCCGGGAGAGACTCCCTGGAACTCCGACGACGACGAACGCCAGCAGGAATACCAGGATGGGCGCGGCGAGACGCTGCAGCAGCATCTGCAGTGGCAGCTGGAAATGGCGCGGCTCGAAGAGCGCGAACGCGCGATCGGACGGGCGATTATCGATGCCATCAACGACGACGGCTACCTCACCGAGCCCTTCGATGCCATCGCCGCCACGCTGAAACCCGAGATCCAGGCCTCGGACGCCGAGATCGGCGAGATGCTGCAGGTGGTGCAGAGCTTCGATCCCGTCGGCGTGGCGGCACGTTCGGTCAGCGAATGTGTGCTGCTGCAACTGGGCACGCTTGCGCCGGATACGCCCGGGCTGGCCGTGGCGAGGGCGATTGCCGCAACCCACCTCGACCTGGTGGCGCGCCGCGAGCTTGCCGCGCTGCGACGCGAGCTGCGGGTCGCCGACGAGGAGCTGGAGCTGGGCCTGGTGCTGGTGCGCGGCTGTCATCCGCGGCCCGGCGCCCAGATCAGTTCGGCGCCTGCCGAATACGTGGTGCCCGATGTATTCGTGCGCCGCTCCGCTGCCGGCTGGAGTGTCGAGATGAACTCCGCGACGCTGCCCAAGGTGCGCATCAACGAGGGGTACGCCAGCCTCATCGGCCGCAGCGCTGGTCACGCCACCATGCGCACGCAGCTGCAGGAGGCACGCTGGCTGCTGAAGAGCCTGGAGATCCGCCACGACACCCTGCTCAAGGTGGCGCGCTCCATCGTCGAGCGGCAGCTCGACTTCCTCGAGCAGGGAGAGGAGCACATGCGGCCGATGATCCTGCGCGACATCGCCGAGGCGATCTCGATGCACGAGTCCACCGTGTCGCGCGTGACCTCGGGCAAGTACATGCACACGCCGCGAGGCGTATTCGAATTGCGTTATTTCTTTTCCAGCCAGGTCGAGGGTAACGACGGCTCCGGCACCTCGTCGACGGCCATCCGCGCGAAGATCCGCAAGCTCATCCGCGAGGAAGCCGCCGATGCGCCGCTGTCCGACAGCCGCATCGCGGAACTGCTGTCCAAGGAAGGCATTCCGGTTGCCAGACGCACGGTGGCCAAGTACCGTGAATCCATGGGCATCGCCCCCTCGAATGAACGAAAACGGGCGGGAGCGCCCTGAGTCAAGGAGGCCATCATGCAGCTGATACTCACCGGCCATCATGTGGAGATCACCGCGTCATTGCGCGCTTACGTGGAGAAACGACTGGAGCGCGTCAGGCGCCATTTCGACGATGTGATCGACGTGAACTTCGTCATGTCGGTCGAGAAGCTGCAGCACAAGGCCGAGGCCACCGTGCATGTGCGCGGCGGCAACATCCATGCCGACGCCATCGACACCGACATGTATGCGGCCATCGATGCGCTGGTCGACAAACTGGACCGCAGCGTGCTCAAGCACAAGGAAAAGCAGCGCGACCACCACGCCACGGAAGGGCGCGCCGCGCGCCAGTAGCGCTGCGCGAGCCGGGGAGTCCTCCATGCGGCTGATCCTGGTCAGCGGCCTGTCCGGATCGGGCAAGAGCGTGGCGCTGCACATGCTCGAGGACCTGGACTTCTACTGCGTGGACAACATCCCGGCCGCCCTGCTCACCGGACTGGTGTCGCACATCGTGCGCAGCAGCGAGAGCGTGTACCAGCGCACCGCGGTGGGCCTGGACGCCCGCAACACCCGACAGGAGATCGCCACCGTCCCGGCGCTGCTGCAGGACCTGCGCGCGTCGGGAATTGGCTGCGAACTGCTGTTCCTCACCTCCAGTGACGATGCCCTGCTCAGGCGGTTTGCCGAAACACGCCGCAAGCATCCGCTGAGCCGGGGCCGCGAGGGCCTGCGCGAAGCCATCGCACTGGAGCGCGACCTGCTGGAGCCGGTGGTGCAGGCCGCGGATCTCGTGATCGATACCTCGAGCCTCGGCGTCCATGACCTGCGCGAGACCATCCGCATGCGCGTGGAGCGCCGCGCGCAGACGCGCATGTCCATCCTGTTCGAATCGTTCGGCTACAAGTCGGGCATTCCCGGCGACGCCGATTTCGTGTTCGACGCAAGGTCCCTTCCCAATCCCTACTGGGAACCCTCGCTGCGCAGCCTGACCGGCCTCGACGACGCCGTCGCGTGCTACCTGCAGGAACAGAACGGCGTGGATACGCTGATCGGCGACATCACGCGCTTCATCGAAGCACGCATTCCCGAGTTCCGCGCCAGCAACCGGCGTTACCTGACGGTGGCCGTGGGCTGCACCGGCGGCCAGCATCGTTCCGTCTACCTGGTCGAGCGCATCGCCGCGGACTTCGCGGCGCGCCATTCGGATGTGTCGATCCGGCACTCGGGCCTGCCGGGCACGGGAATCTACGCGCCGGGTACCGCGCCCGGCACTGCCACCGACCGGCGCGCTTGACGGCCCCCGGATCCTTGCTGGAGCGCTACCAGCTCGCGCTGCAGGCGTCGCTGCGCGAGCCCGATGCGGCACAGGCCTTCGTGGTGGAGCGCCTGCAGGCGCTGCTGGATGGCCTGTCCGGCGACGACCCGATGCGGCGCCTGCGGATGAAACTGCGCCGCTGGCTGCACGTGACGCGCGCCGCACGCTACGAGCAGAGCTGCCGGGGAATCTACCTGTGGGGACCCGTGGGCCGCGGCAAGACCTGGCTCATGGACTCCTTCCAGCAGCAGCTTCCGCACAGCCGCCGCATGCACTTCCAGCACCTGATGCGCGAGGTGCATGCGCGACTGGCGCGGCTGCGGCAGCGCAGCCGCCCGCTCGACCTGGTGGCGGCGCAACTGGCTTCCGAGGCCCGGGTCTGGTGCATCGACGAATTCGAAGTGCACGACATCGGCGATGCCATGATCCTGCACGCCCTGCTCAGCGCCCTGATCGCGCGTGGCGTAGTGCTGGTGATGACCTCCAACACTCCGCCATCGCGCCTGTACGCCGGTGGTCTGCAGCGTGAGCGATTTCTGCCGGCCATCGCGCTGCTCGAGCGTCAGCTCGATGTCATCGAGCTGACCGGCGGGCCTGATTACCGGCTGCGGCAGCTGCGCTCGGCGCAGACCTATCTGTCCACTCAGCGCAGCGGAACCAGCGAGGACATGCAGCGCCTGTTCGGGCAGCTGGCCGGCACGACTGCCATCGATCGCGCGCCGGTGATGCAGATCGAGGAACGTCCGGTTGCCACCCGCGCGCACGCCGGGGGCATGGCCTGGTTCGATTTCTCCGCATTGTGCGAAGGACCGCGCTCGGCAGCCGACTACATCGCCCTCGCCCGGCAGCTGCACACGGTGTTCCTGTCGGACGTGCCCGTGTTCGATGGCGGCAATGACGATGCGGCGCGGCGCTTCATCGCGCTGATCGACGAACTGTACGACCGGCGCGTGCGCCTGGTGATATCGGCGGCAGCGGAGCCGGACCAGCTCTATCGCGGCGAGCGCCTGCGCGGCGCCTTCGAGCGCACCGCCAGCCGCCTCATCGAGATGCGCAGCGCCGACTACCTCGAGCGCGGCAGCGAGGACCGGTAGCGCAGCAGCGCATCTGCCGTGAACACCAGCAGCGCGGCCCAGATGCAGCCGAATGCCACCTGGCGCGCCCCGCCAAAGGGCTCGTGGTAGACCCAGATGCCCAGCAGCAGCGCCACCGATGGCGCGATGTACTGCATGATGCCCAGGCTCAGGAAGGAGATGCGCTGCGCGCTGAATGCGAACAGCACCAGCGGCACCGCGGTGACCGGCCCGCCGGCGACCAGCAGCAGGTCATCACGCCATCGGCCGTGCAGGAAGGCGCCCTGCCCTTGGTGTTCGCACCAGATGAGATACGCCAGCGCGGGCAACAGCATGACGCTGCTTTCGATCGCCAGGCCCCGCACCGAATCGAAGGGCGCGAGCTTGCGCACCAGGCCATAGAAGCCGAAGGAAAACGCCAGCGTCAGCGCAATCCACGGCGGGTGACCCAGCTGCCAGGCGAGATAGAGCACCCCGCCCGCCGCCAGCCCCACCGCCCAGCGCTGCGCCAGGCTGAGCGTTTCCCGCAGTACCCACACCGCCACCACCACGCTGACCAGCGGGGTGATGAAGTACCCCAGGCTGGTGTCGATGACATGGCCGCTGATCACGGCCCATACGTACATGCCCCAGTTAACGGAGATCAGCAGGCCGCCGATGCCCAGCAGCAGCAGAACCCGCGGCGGGACCTGCCGCACCCATGACAGGTCCCGACGCATCAACAGCAGGCCCCACACCGCCAGCGCGCACCACAGGGCGCGATGCGCCAGCAGCTGCAGCGCCGGCACATCGCCGAGCAGGCTCCAGAACAGCGGAAACAGTCCCCAGATCAGAAACGCTGCCGCTCCGGAGAGGACTCCGGAAGCACTTCCTGCCCTCATCTACAGGCTTCCACTGGAGTGAGGCGCGCGGAACCTGCTACGTTTACGGTTTGCGTAAACTTGCCCTTGGACCGGAGTTGGGGGGAACCAGGAATTGAAGACCATTGCCCAGTTTGCCATCGGCTACGAGCAGATGCTCGATGCCACCGGCAGAGCCTGCGGCGAACTGCCTTCCTTCGCGAACGACGCGGAAACCATGCAGCGCATGTACTCCACCATGCTGCTGTGCCGGCTGTTCGATACGAAGGCCATCAACCTGCAGCGCACCGGGCGGCTGGGGACGTACGCGCCATGCACCGGCCAGGAAGCCACGCATGTGGGCGTGGGCGCCGCCATGCGCGCCGAAGACGTGCTGTGCCCGGTGTACCGCGAGTACGGCACGCAGATCTGGCGCGGTGTCACGCTGACCGAGATCCTTACCTACTGGGCCGGCGACGAGCGCGGCACGCATTTCTCCGGACCGCGCGAGGACTTCCCCTGGTGCGTGCCCATCGGCTCGCAGACTCCGCATGCGGCGGGCGTAGCCATGGCCTTCAAGGTCCGCCAGCAGCCGCGCTGCGCCGTGGCCTACATCGGTGATGGCGGCACTTCCCAGGGCGCGTTCCACGAAGCCGTCAATCTCGCAGGTGCCCAGCGGCTGCCGGTGGTCTTCGTGATCGTGAACAACGGCTGGGCCATCTCGGTGCCCGCCGCGGAACAGACCGCCGCACAGACGTATGCGCAGAAGGGCCTCGGCAATGGCGTGCCCGGCGTGCAAGTCGACGGCAATGACGTGATCGCCGTGCGCAAGGTCATGGAAGATGCACTGGCCCGCGCCCGTGCCGGCGAGGGGCCCACTGTCGTGGAAGCAGTGACCTACCGGCTGAGCGACCACACCACGGCCGATGATGCCACCCGTTACCGGCCTGCCGGCGAACTGGAAGCCGCATGGCAGATCGAACCGCTGCTGCGCACGAAGGGCTACCTGGAGCAGCGCGGCTGGTGGGATGAGGCGCGCGAAGCGCAACTGCGCGCGCAATGCGCCGTACAGATCGACACCGCCGTGCAGGGTTACCAGAACCGGCCGGCAGCCAGCACCGACGACATGTTCGATCACCTGTTTGCCCGCCCGCCCGCCGCGCTGCAGGAACAGAAACGCATCGCGCGCCAGTACGGCGCCGACGCCTCGCACTGATCATGCCGCGCGTCACCCTCTTCAACGGCGCTGGCGGAGCGCACTGACGCAATGCCAAGAGTCACCCTCGTCGAAGGCATCAACCTCGCGCTGGCGCGCGCCCTCGCGGACGATCCCGATGTCGTGCTGATCGGAGAGGACATCGGCGTCAACGGCGGCGTATTCCGCGCCACCGACGGCCTGCAGAAGCGCTTCGGCAAGCTGCGGGTGCAGGACACGCCTCTGGCCGAAGGCCTGATCGCCGGCATGTCCGTGGGGATGGCCGCGCAGGGCCTCAAGGTCGTCGCCGAAATCCAGTTCATGGGATTCCTGTATCCGGCACTGGACCAGATCGCCAACCACATGGCGCGACTGCGCAACCGCACGCGCGGCCGCCTCACCTGTCCTGTGGTGATCCGCATGCCGCATGGCGGCGGCATCCATGCGCCCGAACATCATTCGGAGAGCCTGGAGGTGCTGCTGTGCCATCACGCCGGCCTGCGCGTGGTGTGCCCCTCCTCGCCCGCGCGCGCCTACGGATTGCTGCTGGCGGCCATCCGTGATCCGGATCCGGTGATGTTCCTGGAACCCACGCGCCTGTACCGGCTGGCAAAGCAGGATGTGCTCGACGACGGCCAGGCGCTGCCGCTGGACCAGGCCACGATCCTGCGCGAGGGCGATGACGTGACCATCGTGACCTGGGGTGCGATGGTGCACGACTCGATGCGCGCTGCGGACCTCCTGATGCAGGAGAAGATCAGCTGCGAGGTGATCGACCTGTCGAGCCTCTCGCCGGTGGACCACGACACCATCCTGGAGTCGGTGTCGCATACCGGCCGCCTGGTGATCGTGCATGAGGCCGCGCGACACGCCGGCCTGGGCGCCGAGATCGCCGCTACCGTGGCCGAGAAGGCCCTGTACGACCTGCTGGCGCCCGTGGTGCGCGTGACGGGCTACGATACGGTCATGCCGTACTTTGCGCAGGAACGCGCCTATATCCCCGGTGTCGCGCGCATCGCCGACGCCGTTCGCCAGACACTGCAGGGCTGACAACATGAAGCGCTTCCACCTTCCGGATCTGGGCGAGGGCCTGCAGGAAGCGGAGATCGTCCGCTGGCATGTGGCGGTGGGAGACCGCATTGCGGTGGACCAGCCCATGGTGGCCATGGAAACCGCCAAGGCCGTGGTCGAGGTCCCCGCTCCTTTCGAAGGCGTGATCGCCACGCTGCATGGCAAGCCGGGCGACACCATCGCCACCGGCGCGCCACTGGTGGATTTCGAGGGCGCGGAGGTGGTCGCAACGACCAGCGGGGGCAATTCGGGCGCGACATCCGCCGCGACATCGCAGGGCGGAGTCGTCGGGCACATGCCCGAGACCGATGAGGTTCTGGCGACTCCGGCCGCGGCGGCGCCGCGTGGCCCGCGCGGTCGCACGCGCGCCGTGCCGGCGGCACGCGAGCTGGCGCGGCGCATGAACGTGGACATCGATTCCCTCGCAGGCAGCGGCGCCAACGGCCTGGTGACGCTGGATGATGTGCTGGCCGCGACGCAGTCGCATGGCGGCGGTCGCATGCCCGTGGCCACCAGCTCCATGCGCCCGGCGGCGGACATCTCCGAGTCCGGGGAACTTGAAGTGCTCCGGAGCCTGCGCCGCGCGATGGCGCAGAGCATGACCCTAGCGCGCGACAACGTCATGGAATGCACGGTGTTCGACGACGCGGACATCGAGGGCTGGCAGCAGGGTGGCGACTACACCGTGCGCCTGCTGCGCGCGATTGCCGTGGGCTGCAGGGCCGAGCCCGGCCTCAACGCCTGGTTCGACGGCACCACGCAGGGCCGCCGGCTGTTCCACCACATCCAGGTAGGCATCGCGGTGGACACTCCCGAAGGCCTGCTGGTGCCCGTGATCCGCGATGTGGGCAACAGCGACGCCGGCCGCCTGCGTTCCGAGGTCAATCGCCTGAAGGCCGGCGCTCGCGACCGCAGCCTGCCGGCCTCGGACCTGCGCGACTTCACCTTCATGCTGTCGAATTTCGGCGTCATGGCGGGCCGCTACGCCACGCCGGTGGTGGTGCCACCCGCAGTGGCCATCCTCGGCGCGGGCCGCATCTCGCGTGATGTGGTCGCCGTCGATGGGCGCATCGAGGCGCACCGGCGCATTCCGCTCTCGCTGACCTTCGATCACCGCTGCGTCACCGGTGGCGAGGCGGTGCGCTTCCTGGGCGCGGTGATCGCCGACCTGCAGTTGCCCGCCTAGGCAAACAGGATAGTCTTCCCAGGTCACCTCAATCCGGAGTCGATCGAATGTCGGGCAAACTCGTACTGCTGCGCCATGGCCAGAGCACCTGGAATGTCGCCAACCTTTTCACGGGCTGGCACGACGTCGACCTGTCGGAGCAGGGACGCGAGGAAGCCCGCCGGGCCGGGCGCGAGCTGAAGGCCACCGGCATCCGCTTCGACTACTGCTACACCTCGCTGCTCAAGCGCGCCATCCGCACGCTGTGGATCGCGCTGGATGAGATGGACCGCATGTGGCTGCCGGTGGAGAAGAGCTGGCGGCTGAACGAGCGCCACTATGGCGCGCTGCAGGGCCTGGACAAGGCGCAGACCGTCGAGAAGCACGGCGACGCACAGGTGAAGATCTGGCGCCGCAGCTACGACATTCCGCCGCCCCCGCTGACCGAGAGCGACGAGCGTCATCCGAGGCACGACCCGCGCTACGCGGACCTGGATCCCGCGCTGTTGCCCGCCACCGAATCGCTGAAGGACACCCTCGCCCGCGTGCTGCCGCTGTGGAACGAGGAGATCGCACCGCGGCTGCGTTCGGGCCGAAATGTGCTGGTGGCCGCGCATGGCAACAGCCTGCGCGCCATGGTGAAGATGCTCGACAATGTGCCGGAGAGCGAGATCGTCGAGCTGAACATCCCCACCGGCGTGCCGCTGCTTTACGAACTGGATTCGGCGCTGAAGCCCACGGGCAGCCGCTACCTGGGCGACCAGGAAGCGATCAAGGCCGCCGCGGAAGCCGTGCGGCGCCAGACCGAGAAGCGCTGACGC
>Ga0315912_10006529_pt1 | contig 10415 bp, 7 predicted proteins | sample VfabasoilMG_FD_204469 | JGI IMG/M metagenome (GOLD analysis project Ga0315912, IMG submission 204469) | Garden soil microbial communities collected in Santa Monica, California, United States - V. faba soil | ecosystem: Environmental > Terrestrial > Soil > Garden | place: USA: California... | reverse complement strand
TCTAGAATCTCGGACGCTCGCCGTCTGGACAGCGCGGCGTAGAAGGCGTCGCCACGAAACGCCGCGCCGCGTATACGGTTTGGTCATGCCGCCCACCGGGATCCCCGGCTGCCTGGATGAGGACACGGTCCTGGCATTCGATGCGGGCAAACTCAGCCCCGAAGCGCTCAGCGACGTCGAGCGGCACCTGGCGATCTGCCGCGAGTGCAGCTGGCTGGTGACGGTGGCGGTGCTGGTGCGTGAGGAATCGCTACCAGGTGCGGAGCAAGACAGCCCTGGCGCCGGGGCTCGTGCCGCGCCTGCCGCCCCTCTGCCGAGCGAGGCTCGCTTCGAGAAGCTGGAGCTGATCGCGGAGGGAGCGATGGGCACCGTGTATCGCGGACTCGATACCGTGACGGGGTCGCTCGTGGCGATCAAGCGCCTCAAGCGCTCGGTGCTGGTCGACCACCCCGAGGCTGCCCTGCGTTTTGCGCGCGAGAGCGAGATCCTGCGCCGGCTCGATCATCCCAACATCGTCAAGATCATCGCCAGCCTCGATCACGCCGATGATCACCGGATCGTGATGGAGTATGTGCCCGGCGGGTCGCTGCGCAGCCTGCTGAATGCACACGGGCGGCTGAGCCCCGAGCGTTCGGTGGCGCTGTTGCTCGAGCTCACCGACGCGCTCGCGCGCGCGCACCATCTCGAGGTCATCCATCGCGATCTCAAGCCGGAGAATGTGCTGCTCGCCGCCGACGGCACGCCACGCCTGAGCGACTTTGGGCTGTCACGCTTGGCCGACCAGGAGGGGAGCAGCCGGGCGCTGGTGGGGACGCTGCCGTATTTGAGCCCGGAGGCCCTGGCCGGCGGCGCGCTCGATGCGCGCGCGGATCTGTGGGCGCTCGGCGTGATGTTGTTCGAGATGCTGAGCGGAGCGCGCCCCTTCCGTGGGGAGTCGCCTGCAGCGCTGGTGCGCGCCATCTTGCACGACCCCCTGCCCGATCTGGTGGCGGCGGGCTCGGGCGCGCCGGCGGAGTTGCTCGAGCTCAGCCAGCGCCTCCTGGCGCGCAACCCCGAGCAGCGCGTCGCCAGCGCACGTCAGCTCGGCGCGTTGCTCGAGTCGGTGCAACGCGGCGGCTTTGGCGCTCCGAGCGGCTCCGAGCGGGTGGCCTCGGGCGTGGCCCCGTGGTTCGCCAGTGAGAGCAGCCAGCGCCCGATCGAGTTGCCGAGCCTGCCGCGCGCGATGACGCCGTTCATCGGGCGCAGCAAGGAGGTGGCGCACGTCGTGCGCTTGCTCGAGGACCCCGCCGTGCAGCTGGTCACTTTGACGGGGCCCGGTGGGATGGGCAAGAGCCGGGTGGCGCTGGAGGTCGCTCGCCAGCTGGGAGCAGGGGATGAGGCGACGCGCGGCGGCGCGCGCTACGCGCGGCGGGCTTGTTTTGTCGATCTGACGCGCATCGCCGCGCCCGAGCTGATCGTCTCGGCACTGGGGGCAGCGCTGGGCTACGCCTTCCCCGCGGGCGCCGGTGATGCGGGTGACCAACTCTGCGCCTATCTGCGCGAGAAAGAGCTGCTGCTCCTGGTCGACAACTTCGAGCATGTGCTGCCTGCTGCGGCGTTCATCGCCAAGCTGCTCAGCCAGGCTCCGCGCGTGCGAGTACTGGCAACGTCGCGCGAGCCCCTGCGTCTGAGCGGTGAGACCCAGGTGGCGCTCTCGGGCATGGAGCTGCACGCCGGTGAGGTCGGTGAGCGCGGTCTGGAGCCCGGGGCGGTGGAGTTGTTCGTGGCCAGCGCGCGACGCGTGCGCGCCGACTTCGACGCGGCGCGCGAGCTGCCGGCCATCGTCGAGATCTGCCGCGCGGTGCACGGCATGCCGCTCGGGATCGTGCTTGCCTCCTCCTGGGTCGCCGTGCTCGGCCCGCGCGACATTGCCAGCGAGATCCAACGCAGTCCGGACTTCTTGCGCGACGACCGCCTCGATCTACCGGTCCGGCAGCGCAGCTTGCGCGCCGTGTTCGACCATTCGTGGGCGTTGCTGGGGCCGGAGGATCGGGACATCTTTGCGCGTTTGAGCGCCTTCCGCGGCGGCTTCACGCGCGCCGCGGCCGAGTTCGTCACCGGGGCGCGTCTCCCCAACCTGGCGACGTTGCTGGGCAAGTCGTTGCTGGAGTGGCAGCCCTCGGCGTCGCGCTACGTGATTCACGAGCTGTTGCGCCAGTATGCCGAGGAGAAGCTGGAGCAGCTGCCGAGTCGGGACGCGACCCGGCAGCGCATGGGCGAGTTTTTCTCCCAGTTTCTCGCCGAGAGAGAAGACGGACTGCAAGGGCTGCGCCAGCGCCAGGTGGTTCGAGAAATCAGCACCGAGCTTGGCAACATCCGCAGCGCCTGGCAGGGCCTGCTGGAGCGGAGAGAGCTGGACCGCATCTCGGCTTCGCTCTGGGCGCTGTGCGTGTACCACCGCCGGCGCGGCGCACGCGCGGAGGTGGAGCTCGTGTGTGCGGACGTGGCGCGCGCTTGCTTGCCGCCCGAGCTCGCTCCGACTCCAGAGGCCAGGCGGCTGGGAGGAGTCTCACTGGCGATCCAGTCGCTGCACGCCAAAGATCAGGGCAAACGTGCGCTGGCGATCGAGCTCATGTCGCGCGCGCTCGAGCTCTTGGCGGACGCGGGCGAGTGCCGCGAGCGGGCGTTGTCCTCGATCATTGCCGGCTGGGTCATGAACGACGTGTGGACGGCGGAGCGTTGCATCGAGAGCGCCGAGCACGGCCTGGCCTTCTATCGCGGCTTCGGCCATGCCTGGTGCCTGGCGGAAGCGGTGGCCTTCACGGCGCAGGTGCACCTGGAGACGGCGGGCGACCCGCGCAAGGCCGAGGCGCTGCTGCGTGAAAATCTCGAGCTGCAACGCAAGATCAACGACGGCCACATCTCCATGCCCACGAGCCTGTGCCTGCTGGGGTTGCTCCTGGGCAGGCAGGGCGACTGGCGTGAAGGTTGCGAGGTGATCCTGGCCGGGCTCGAGGTGGGGCAGCAGCTCAACGACGTGTGGGCCATCGAGGGAGCGCTGCGCCTGGCGGCGCGAGCGAAGGTCAACCTGGGCGAGCTGGAGGCGGCCGCGAGCTACGCGCGGCGCTGCATGAAGTTGTGCCGCGAGACCGGCGCCCTCGAATCCGTCGCCTGGTGCAAGTTCACGCTGGCGGAGATCGCCAAGCAGTGCGGGCGGCTCGACGAGGCGGCGGAGCTGTATGCCGACGCGCGCGCGCTCAGCCCGCCGGACACGCCCCAGCTCGCCAACGCCGTGATGAACCTGGGCGACATCGCGATGCTGCGCGGCCAATACCGGGACGCCGAGCGCTACTTTCAGGAGGGCCTGGCGGCGTTCCAGGCGCGCCGCGTCGACTGGGGCGTGATCAACACGCTCGAGAACCTGGGCCACCTGGCGTGTCAGGAGCGGCGCCACGCGCAGGCCCAGCAATATTTCGAGCGCGCGCTGCAGCTGGCTCTCCACGGACGCAGGTTCCCGCTGGTCGTGAACCTGATCGCCAGCTTCGCTCGCTACCACTCTGAGCAAGGGGACCCCCAGCGCGCCGGCGAATTGCTCGGTTGGGTGCAGCACCATCCGGCGCTCCACCACCAGACCCGCGCCCGCTCGATCGAGCCCTTGCTGACGGGGCTCGCGCAGCAACTGCCGCGAGCGAGCCTGGACGCCGCCCTCGCGCGCGGCCGCGCCCTCGAGCTCGAAGCGGCGGTACAGGAGGCGCTCGCACCGTCCACGCCCCCGTCGCCACCGCTGGCGTCCCTGCCGAGTGCGCAGCTCGCCGCGGGCTAGCTCACCAAAGCGACACGCTTCGGCACGGACGAGCCGCTGCGACCCGCTCGTCAGCTGCCTTTGGCGCCGTCCGCTTTCAAGAGCGGTGTCCAGCGCTGCAGCTCTGCGGGGACGTATTGGCGCAGCCAGTCCGGGCTGCGACCCGTGCCGGCGGGGATGCTGCAACCGAGATCGAGCAGGCGCTGCCGCGTGGCTGCGTCGTCGAAGGCGTGGGACAAGGCTGCGTTGAGCTTGGTCACGATCTCTTTGGGCGTGCCCTTGGGCGCGAACAATGCGTTCCACGCGCTCACCTCGAAGGCGGGCAGGCCCGCTTCCTTCGTGGTGGGCACCTCCGGCAGGGCCGGGGAACGCTGCGCGCTGGCGATGGCATACGCCTGGATCGTCTTCGCCTTGACCTGGGCAATCCCGTTCAAGATCTGATCGCACATGTAGTCCACCTGCCCGCCGACGAGGTCGTTCATCGCGGCGGCGGTGCCGCGGTACGCGACGCGCGTCGGTTTGATGCCGAGCTGCGTGTGCAACATCAGGCACGCGACGTAGGAGATCGAGCCCACCCCGGCGTGCGCCTCGTTCACCTCACTCGTGTGGGACTTGAGGTAGCTCACGAACTCTTGCAGGTTGTGCGCCGGAAAGCCCTTGCGCGCCTCGATCACGATCGCGGTGCCCGCCGCCATGCCGATCGGTTCAAAGTCGGTGCGAGGGTCATACTTGAGCTCGGGGTAGAGGGCGGGCGCGGCGCCGTGCGTGCCCATGTTGCCCACCATGATCGTGTACCCGTCCGGCGCCGACTTGGCACCGCGCGTGATGCCCAGCGTGCCGCCGGCGCCGGCGACGTTTTCGATCACGATGCGTTGCCCGAGGGATGCGGACATGGGCTCCGCGAGCAAGCGCATGATCACATCCGTGGGGCCGCCCGCGGGGAAGGGGACGATGGCGGTGATGGGGCGCACCGGGTAGGCGGCGGCGGAGGGCGCTGGGGAGGCGGGAGTGGTGGGCGCGGCGGCAGTGGGCGGCGCGGCGGGTTTTGGTTGCGCCCGGGCAATGGGCGCGGCGAGGACGAGCAGCAGAGTGACGACGGCGCGCAGTAGCAGCGAGCGGCGCGTGCTGGGGTGTGCACTCTGCAGCGGATACGGCAGCGAACTCCCGCGCGCGTTCTGGCGTGGTCGGGCTGTGGCGTAGCGGTGCGTGGCCCTCATGTTGGGTTTTCAACCATGGGTGTCGTGGCGACGCAAGGGCCGCCGTGGGACCAACGCGCCAGCGCGGCGAGCCATGGCGCCCGCGCGCCGGTCCCAACGTTCCAGTTCCGCGTCGGCCATGAGTCTCTTTAGCCTGCGAAGGTAGCACTGCTCGAGCGGATCGTCGCTGCTGACGTGGCCCTCGCTGCGTTCGGGACGCAGCAGCACGCCAGGCCGTTGGGCAGACAATGCGAGGCGCGCTTCTGGATGGATGCGCGGACTTCGGTTACCATCCGCGACGAAGGAGAATGTCCGATGACCAAGGTGACACCATTCCTGATGTTCAACGATCAGCTCGAGGCGGCCATCGAGTTCTACACCGCCACCTTCCCGGACTCCGAAATCAGGAACGTCGCCCGTACCGGAAAGGACGGGCCGATCACCTCCGCCGAGTTTGTCGTCGGTGGTCAAGTCTTCATGGGCTACAACGGGGGCCCGTACTTTACGTTCTCCGAAGGCGTTTCGCTCTACGTTGACTGCGAGGACCAGGCCGAGGTCGACGAGTATTGGGACAAACTGCTCGAGGCCGGGGCGAAGCCTACTCAGTGCGGTTGGATCAAGGATCCATTCGGCCTCTCGTGGCAGATTGTCCCGCGGCGGTTCATGGAGCTGATCCGCGACAAGGATGCCAGGAGAGTAAAGGCCGTGATGGCGGCGATGATGACGATGGTGAAGCTCGACGTAGCGGCCCTCGAGCGAGCCTACGATGAGGCGTAGCGGTGCCACGCGCCACGCGCCACGCTCGCAGCTAGCGCGCGATGCGGTCCGTCTGCACGACGGCGCAGATGGATCGCCAAAGATGTCGCTGCTGAGCGCCGGAGCGTTGGCCGGACAGATTGTGACGGAAGCGGTCGTTCTGCGAAGTATGGTGGTCGCCGCGGCGCGGGCTTAGACTCGCCGCATGGGACTCTTGACCTTCAGCCTCAATGTCACCCTGGACGGCTGCGTCGACCACCAGGAGGGAATCGCCGACGACGAGACACACGCCTTCTTCACCCGCCTCCTGGACGAGGGTGGGGCGATCCTGTGGGGCCGCGTCACCTACGAGATGATGGAGGGCTACTGGCCGGCGGTCGCTCGAGGCGACGAGGACGCGTCGCCGGCGCTGCGCGAGTGGGCGGTCAAGCTGGACGCCAAGCCGAAGTACGTGGTGTCGTCGACGCGAAAGGACTTCTCGTGGACCAACAGCCACCACATCGCCGGCGACCTGCGGACGGGCGTGCAGAAGCTCAAGGACGCCACCCCGGCCGGTGTGCTCCTCGGTAGCGGCAAGCTCGCGACGGAGCTGGACCGGCTGGATCTGATCGACGAGTACGAGTTCCTCGTCCACCCCAGGATCGTCGGTCACGGCCCGACCCTATACCAGGGCGGGCTGCCCAGCACGCGGCGGCTCGAGCTGGTATCGGCGAAGCCGCTCCGCTGCGGCGCGGTCGCCGTGCACTACAGGCGCGCGCGCTGACTCAGAGCGGCCCCCTCGCGCCCAGCGTAGACCCTTCCGCCTCGACCTTCGCGAGAAGCCTATTGCCAGGTGAGGTGGAGCTCGCAGAATTCTGCGTCGTCCGCCATCGGGACGCTCATCTGAGCCCGGACGTCGCGCGCGCCGCAGCATGAGGGAGCGCGTGGCCGTCACCTCAGCGCAGCCCCAGTCCGTGGGGCGAGCCCGAGCGCTGCGACGACGCTGGGAGCAGCCCCGTGTCGGGACAACGGCTTGCCGGCATCGCACGGACAGAACGGTTGCCGGGACGAGAAACACAGCGAAATAGTCTGGCGAAAGGGCGGAGCGTCGGGAAAGGTGGGAAGCTCCGCGCGCCCGGCCGGGGGCGCGGGTTGAGTGCCCGGGGGAACACCGCTATAGGCTCCCGACATGACCATCGACGACCTCCTGGGTCACTCCGCGCGTCTGGCGATCGCTCGCGTGACGACGCCCGGCGCATATCTCGCGCTCGAGGGTGACAACCGCAGTGAAGGCGCGCCCAGCGTGCTCTTGCCGCGCGGGGAGATCCCCGAGGGCGCGGCGCCGGGCGATGAGCTCGACGTGTTCATCTATCTCGATTCCGAGGGGCGGCCCATCGCCACCACGCGCAGCCCCAAGCTCTCGCTCGGTGAGGTCGCCTTTCTGAGCGTCACGTCGTGCACGCAGTTTGGGGCGTTTGCCGACTGGGGGTTGCAGAAGGACCTGCTGATCCCGTTCGCGGAGCAGACGCGTGAACTGAAAGTCGGAGACAGAAGTCCGATCGGTCTGTACGTCGATTCGAGCGGGCGCCTGGCGGGCACGATGCGCATCACGGAAATGCTCGAGAAGCAGGCCAAGGGCTTCGGGCTGGACCAGTGGGTGGATGGGGAGGCCTGGCGCCAGCAGCCGGAGATGGGGTTGTTCGTGATCGTGAAGCGGCGCTACGTCGGCCTGGTACCGAAGCACGAGCCGCACGCCTTGCGGCCGGGTGAGGCGGCGCGCTTTCGCGTCAGCAACCTGCTGGACGATGGCAAGATGGAGCTATCGCTGCGTGGCCACGCGCACGAGGAAATCCCGGGGGATGCCCAGAAGGTGCTCCAGGTGCTCTCGGGTCCACGCGCGCCGCGTGTCGGCGACGCTTCGAGCCCCGACGAGATTCGCAGGCTGTTCGGCCTGAGCAAGAAGGCGTTCAAGCGCGCGATCGGCTCGCTCCTCAAGCAGAACAAGATTACCATCGAGGCGTCGGGCTTCGTGGTGGTGTTGCCCCGGCGCTAGCTGACTGCCACGGCTACTGCCAGAGCTGGACCGCCAAGGACGCCAAGAGCGAGAGTTCTATTCGTTGGGAGGAGGAGACGATGGACGTTCGAGCTTCAAGACCGCAAAAACCACCGGCGGCGCTCGGCGGGTTTCCGCTGGGGTTGGGCTGCATGGGGATGTCGGGGATGTATGGGGCGACGGATGACGCCGCCAGCATTCGCACCATCCAGGAGGCGATCGAGCACGGCATACGCCTGATCGACACCGGCGACTTCTACGGCATGGGTCACAACGAGCTGCTCGTGGCGCGAGCCATCGAGGGCCGGCGCGAGCGCGTGCTCTTGTCGGTCAAGTTCGGGGCCCTGCGCGCACCGAACGGCAGCTGGTCCGGGGTGGATACCCGCCCTGCAGCGGTGAAGAACTTTCTCGCGTACAGCCTCAAACGCCTGGGCGTGGAAGCCATCGACATCTATCGACCGGCGCGGCTCGACCCGGCCGTGCCGATCGAAGACACGGTGGGCGCGATCGCCGAGCTGGTCCAGGCGGGGTACGTGCACAACATCGGCCTATCGGAGGTCGGTGTGGATACGCTCCGCCGCGCGCAGCGCGTGCATCCGATCGTCGACCTGCAAATCGAATATTCGATCGCGAGCCGCGGGCCCGAGGCGAAGATCTTTCCGGCCTTGCACGAGCTCGGCGTGAGCTCGACCTTGTACGGAGTGTTCTCGCGCGGGCTGCTCACCGGCAGCCGGCCCGAGGGCACGGCAGGGGACTTTCGAGCCCATCTGCCGCGCTTTGCGCCCGACCACCGCGAGCACAACGAGGCCGTCGTGCGTGCTCTGCACGCGTTTGCGCGCGAGCGCGGGCTGACACCGGGTCAGCTTGCGGTGGCGTGGGTGCGCGCGCGTGAGCCGAGCTTTGTCCCGTTGGTTGGCGCCAAGACGGTGGCGCAGTTGCGCGACGCCCTGGGCGCGCTCGAGCGGCCCCTCTCGCAGCACGACCTGCACTCGCTCGACGCGATCGAGCCGATCTTGGGCGAGCGCTACGGCGCCGAGGCGATGCAACATCTGGATAGCGAGCGGGGGTGAAGGAACCAGACATGAAGACCGAGATGCCGTGCCCGCATTGCAAGATTGAGCTACAGACGCTGACGCCGAACGGCGCGCTGTCCTGCTCGCAATGCGGCGGGGGGTTTTGTAGCCGCCCCGTGCTGGAGGGGCTACTGCGCCAGGTGGAGATTTCGCCACCCGCGGGTGCCTACGCGCGCCCGAGTTTGAGCCTCGCCGGGCCCGTTCGCTACGTGGCGTGCCCGGTGTGCGGCGAGCTGATGCTGCGGCGGAATTTCGGCGAAACCTCGGGCGTGGTGGTCGACGTGTGCAGCGCCCACGGCGTGTGGTTCGACCGCGGCGAACTCGGGACGATCCTGGAGTACTGCGCGTCGGGCGAGCTCAGGAAGGCGGAGGCGGGCGCGCTCGAGCGGCGCGAGGCGCGCCAGCAACTGGATCGCTTTCAGCGTGGGCTCAATGCGGCAGGCCCCGAGCACTACTACTCGGTCGGTAACACGACCATGAGCCAGGAGTCCCTGGAGCAGCTGTGCCTCGAGTTGGGGAGCATGTTGGGTCTCGATAGGGATTGACCGCACCGGGAGGTCAAATCCTCGGCAATGCTTCGAGAGGGAGCAGATCGAGCGGGACGCCTTCGTTTTCATGGCGGCGAAGTCCCCATCGACGGCCAGGAGCTGCGGGGCGCGTGCGATTTTGCGCAACTGGTCCGCGCGTTGGCCGATAACGTCTGTTTTCTCCAGGGTGAGACACCGGGCTCCTCAGCCGATGGTTCACCGCGGCTTGGGTCGAGCGCTGGTTTCTCGGTCGCGAGCTGCCGGATCCTGCACTGCGTCAGCCAGCGAGGTCATCAACGGCGCCCTGGGCGCCCACGCACTCACGTGGAGTCTCATGCATCCAGAACCGAGCCATTCCGCGTTACTACCTCTCCCTGTGGGCCATCAGCCAGCGCCGGCACGACACACCAGGTCGGCCGTGGCGCGATGCCGGTTGCTGCGTGACCCGCTGCGGCGTGACCCGTTGGTCGGCGACCAGCGGGGAGTGAGCACGGTCGAGTACGTGGTGCTGCTCGTGCTGGTCGCGGCCGTGGGGATCGGCGCCTGGCGAGCCTTTGGTACCAGGGTGCGCGACGGGCTCGAAGTGGGAGGCGGGCAGTTCGACGAGGTCGTGGAGACCGCGGAGCAGGTGCTCGCAGCCAACGAGGCCGGCGATCCGTCGGCAAGCAGCCTGAGTGGGGCCGCAGCCCCGAGCGGGAATTCGGTCGCGGTGGTCAGTGGCAGCGCTCCCCAGGCCATGCAGATGAAGCTGAGCCCTGGAGGCGTGGCTGCTCCGGCGGAGTTCGGCACTGCGCGGCAAGCGCTGTCGGTGTCGCCCGGAGCGCTCGGTGGCGCGATGGGCGGGGCGGCAGCGCCGTCTCGGAATGGGACGGAATCGATCGCGGGAGCGTCGCCGAATCAGGGAGTGACGGGCGGCTCGCCGAAGCCAGCGGGCGGGAGCGGGACTCAATCGATCTCGGGGGCGTCGTCGGGAGCGGTGGGAGGAGTGGCGGGGGGAGCGTCGCCGAATCAGCAGGCAACGCTGGGCGGCTCGCCGAAGCCGGCGGGCGG
>Ga0315912_10006528_pt1 | contig 10417 bp, 8 predicted proteins | sample VfabasoilMG_FD_204469 | JGI IMG/M metagenome (GOLD analysis project Ga0315912, IMG submission 204469) | Garden soil microbial communities collected in Santa Monica, California, United States - V. faba soil | ecosystem: Environmental > Terrestrial > Soil > Garden | place: USA: California... | reverse complement strand
TGGGGCCACCTTGGGCGTATTCATGCGTGGCGAGCTTGCCCAGCAGCACGGCGCCGGCCTGCTTCAGCTTCACCTGGCTGGTGGCATCGAAGCCGGGCACGTAGTCCATGCGGGTGCGGGAATGGCAGGTGGTACGGATGCCTTGGGTGCACCAGATGTCCTTCAGCCCGTAGGGGATGCCGTGTAGGGGGCCGCGATAGGCGCCGGCCATGATTTCCCCCTCCGCTGCCTGGGCCTGTTGCAGGGCGAGGTCCGCGGTGACGGTGATGTAGGCGTTGAGTTGGGGATCGAGCGCGGCGATGCGGTTCAGGAAGGCGCGGGTGAGTTCGACCGGGGAGAGTTTCCGGGCTTCGATCAGCGAAGCGGCCTGGGCGATGGAGAGGAAATGCGGTTCCTGGGCTGCGGCGGGCGCGCTAGGCATGGCGAGACTCCTAAGTTCCCTTGGGGTTCCATCTGCAAGGATGCGGCATCGGGCGACGTGGTGCAAAACGGCGCAGGCCGCGCTATGAAGCCAACGCGCGGCGCCCTTAGCTCAGTTGGATAGAGCAACAGCCTTCTAAGCTGTGGGTCGCTGGTTCGAATCCAGCAGGGCGCGCCATCTCTTTCGGCCCCAGGAGCCGGTTGGCGGTTCGGTTCAGGCGAAGAACGGGTGCGGTGCGCCCTTTTCGCCTTTCTGCTGCATCACCTCGATGCAGGTCCGGATATCGTCATCCGACATGTTGAGGCCGAATTCCTCCCGCAGCACCTGCCGGAATTCGTCCTCGTCGCGCAGATGGCGCCGTTCCGCCTCGCCTGATGCGTGGCGGACCGTCACACGTGCGTTGAACATGGTCAGCCGTGTCCGATTCGCGCCCGGGCGTGCGACGATGATGTTGCCTTGGTAAGGAGCATCCGGATGGGTGCCGGTGTACCAGTTCGTGATCTCATACTCGCCGTCGTACCTGGGGTATGGGATCACGCGGTAGATATGTTCCCAGCCGTCGCGCAGGCGCGATTGCAGGGTGAGTTCTCCCCCGACATCGATGAAGCGCATGGGTTCGTGCGGTGTCTCCTGCTCCACATCCGCTTGCAAAAGCAGGGCGGAGGTTGGCGCCAGGTTGCCGAACCCGACATCAGCCAGATACGGGCCTTCGGGCAGGTTGACCTGCAACAGCATGTGAATCGCGGGCCGTGGTGCATCGATCGCCATGCCGCGCACGACGCGGCCTTGCAGGCTGGAGATGTCGTACCCGATGGAGCGCAGGCCTTCCCGGAACAGCATGTTCTGTTCCAGGCAATAGCCGCCGCGGCGGCCCGCTATCATCTTGGCTTGCAGGGCGGCCAGGTCGAGCCGGGGCGTTCGCCCGAGCATGATGTCGAGCGACTCATAGGAGATGGCATGGGCGTGCGCGAAAATAAGGCCGTTCAGCGTCTCCAGGGTCGGGGCAAGCGGGCCATCGTAACCGATGCGATCGAGCCATGCGCGCTGATCGAAGGCGACCGTGTTCATCCGCACCTCCTGTATCGATACCGTTTCGAGGGTAGCGTGGCCGGCTGCAACCGGGCAATGAATTTCGGCGGTCCAGCATGCGAACCGGAAGGCCAAGAATTCACGTACCCGGTTTTTCGCGCTTATATCCATGGCGCGCCAGGCGCCCCGCGTGGACAGGGTGCCGGGCCGACAGGGAAGGAAATGCAGCATGCCCATCATCGACGCCCAGGTTCACTGCTATGAACGCGACCATCCGGGACGGCCCTGGGTGAACGTGCTGCACGGGCCGAAGGAAGTGACCGGCGACGACATGGTGGCGGCGATGGATGCGGTGGGCGTGGATGGCGCGCTGCTGATCTCCCCGCACACGATGTATCGCTACGATGCGTCCTACGCGCTGGAAGTGTATGCCAAGCATCCCGGCCGGTTCGGGCTGATCAAGCCGTTCGACAACGCCGATGCGGCGGTGGGCGAGCAGGTCGACGAATGGCTTTCCCACAAGGGCGCGGTGGGGGTGCGCCTTATGATGCGCGACTACGTCTCCCACGATCCCGCGGACCAGGGAATCAACCGCATCGCGGCGGGGGCGGCAAAGCACGGGGTGCCGTTCAACGTGCTGTGCTACAACCGGCTGCCGCAGATCATCGAAATCGCGCGGCGCAACCCCAACACGCAATTCGTGATCGACCACGTGGGCCTGACGCAGCCCTTCGAGCCGCCGCCGCTGGCGGAGCCGTGGAAGGACATCGAGAACGTGCTGAAGGCGGCGGCGATGCCGAACATCGCCATCAAGATAACCGGCGCCTGCACGTTGTCCCGCGAGGCATATCCCTACAAGGATATCTGGGACCCGCTGTGGCGCATCTTCGACGCCTACGGGCTGGAGCGCTGCCTGTGGGGCACGGACTGGACGCGGGCGGTGGGCGTGCTGACATTCAAGCAAGGTGTGGATGCGTTCCGCGTGACCGACCGGCTGAGCGATTCCGACCGCGCCATGCTGATGGGCGGGGCGCTGGAACGCATCTACAAATGGTCACCCACGAAGTGAGGTAAGGCGTTGCCCGGCGGCGTCCCGTGAAGGACGCCGCCGGAGCGCGCTTGGTTACGCCAGGTCGAAGCGGTCGGCGTTCATCACCTTCGTCCAGGCGGCGACGAAGTCGTGCACGAACTTCTCCTTGCTGTCGTCCTGGGCGTACAGCTCGGCATAGGCGCGCAGCACGGAGTTGGAACCGAACACCAGGTCCACCCGTGTCGCCGTCCATTTCACCGCGCCGGTCTTGCGGTCGCGGATCTCATAGGAATTGCGGCCGGTGGGCTGCCAGGTGTTGCCCGTGTCAGTCAGGTTGACGAAGAAGTCGTTCGTCAACGCGCCTTCGCGGGTGGTGAACACGCCGTGCTTGCTGCCACCATGGTTGGTGCCCAGCACGCGCATGCCGCCGACCAGCACCGTCATCTCGCTGGCGGTGAGGCGCATCAGCTGGGTGCGGTCCAGCAGCAGTTCCTCCGGCCGCGCGGCGTATTGCTGCTTCTGCCAGTTGCGGTAGCCGTCCGCCAGCGGTTCCAGCACGGCGAATGAGTCCGTATCCGTCATCGCGTCCGTCGCGTCGCCACGGCCGGGGGCGAAGGGCACGGTCACGTTAAAGCCCGCAGCGCGCGCCGCCTGCTCGATGCCGACATTGCCCGCCAGCACGATCACGTCCGCGACGCTGGCGCCGGTGGCGGCGGCGATAGGTTCCAGCACCGATAGCACGCGGGCGAGGCGCTCCGGCTCATTGCCCACCCAGTCCTTCTGCGGCGCCAGGCGGATGCGCGCGCCATTGGCGCCGCCGCGCTTGTCCGACCCGCGGAAGGTGCGCGCGCTGTCCCAGGCGGTAGCGACCATGTCCGCGACGGAGAGACCGCTGGCGGCGATGCGGGATTTCACGGCGGCGACATCGTAATCCCGCCGGCCCGCCGGCACCGGGTCCTGCCACATCAGGTCTTCCGCCGGCACGTCCGGGCCGATGTAGCGGGCCTTGGGCCCCATGTCGCGATGCGTCAGCTTGAACCAGGCGCGGGCGAAGACGTCGCGGAAATAGGCGGGGTCCTTATGGAACCGCTCCGAGATCTTGCGATAGGCGGGGTCCTTGATCATCGCCATGTCGGCGTCGGTCATGACAATGCGGCCACGGGTCGGGCCGCCCTCCACGTCCAGCGGCTTGTCTTCTTCCTTGATATTGACCGGCTCCCACTGCCAGGCGCCGGCCGGGCTCTTGCGCAGTTCCCATTCGTGGTTGAACAGCATGTCGAAATAGCCGTTGTCGAACTTGGTGGGATGCGTCGTCCACGCGCCTTCCACGCCGCTGGTGACGGTGTCGCGGCCGATGCCGCGGCTTTTCTTGTTGAGCCAGCCGAGGCCCTGGTCCTCCACATCGCCGCCTTCCGGCGCCGGGCCGAGCAGCCCGGCATCGCCGTTGCCGTGCGCCTTGCCCACCGTGTGGCCGCCGGCGGTCAGGGCCACGGTCTCCTCGTCGTCCATGGCCATGCGCGCGAAGGTGATGCGCACATCCTGCGCCGTGCGCAGCGGGTCCGGCTTGCCGCCGACGCCTTCGGGGTTCACGTAGATCAGGCCCATCTGCACGGCGGCGAGCGGGTTTTCCAGCTGCTCGCGGCTTTCCCCCTCATGGCGGTTCGCGCCGAGCCATTCCTTCTCGGAACCCCAGTAGATGTCTTTCTCCGGGTGCCAGATATCTTCACGGCCGAATGCGAAGCCGAAGGTCTTCAGGCCCATGGAGTCATAGGCCACGGTGCCGGCCAGGATGATAAGGTCCGCCCAGCTGACGCGGTTGCCGTATTTGCGCTTGATCGGCCACAGCAGGCGGCGGGCCTTGTCCAAGTTGCCGTTGTCAGGCCAGGAGTTCAGTGGCGCGAAGCGCTGGTTGCCGGTGCCGCCGCCGCCGCGGCCATCCGCGATGCGGTAGGTGCCGGCGGCGTGCCAGGCCATGCGGATCATCAGCCCGCCGTAATGGCCCCAGTCCGCCGGCCACCAGTCCTGGCTGTCCGTCATCAGGGCATGCAGGTCCCGCTTCAGGGCCGCCACATCCAGCTTCTTCAGTTCTGCCCGGTAGTCGAAGCCCTGGCCCAGCGGGTTCGTCTTGCTGTCGTGCTGGTGCAGGATGTCCAGGTTCAGGGCGTTGGGCCACCAGTCCATCTGCGCGGTGGCGGCGGTGGTGTTGCCGCCGTGCATGACTGGGCACTTGCCGGCTTGTGGGGACGTTCCGCTCATCGTCGTGCTCCTGCAGTTTGCCTGTGTTCTCTGTTTTGCCGGTGCCGTTGCGGGCCGTTGCCGGCGCCGCTCCACCGCATGACGACTAGATGGTGCCGGAGATGGCGCGTTACCAACGAAGTTTTCTAATGGGCATGATCGAGATGTTCGATTGAAATCCGTGCATTCACGCATCTGGTAGGATCGATCGGAAAGCTGATATCCGGCGGATGGGGCAAAAGAACAGAGGGGCTACGCCCCCCTGTCTACCGTTGCATCCCGTACTGCGGCAGCCGCCGGCAGGATCAGTGCAACCCAGAGACGCAGACCTGCGCCTGGCCACGATGATTGGGCACCGCGCGATAGCCCAGGTCGATACGCTGGATCACGCGGCGGTCGCCACGCAGGTCCAACGGCGGGGTTACGGTGCCCTGGCGCAGGAAATTCGGCATGGGGATACGATCCATCTCCCCGTTCAGATACTGCACCACCAGATACTCCATCTGAATATCGTTGCCATGCACCTCCAGCCGGATGGCCCGGAACTGGCCGTCGCGCCGACCGACATGGATGCTGTCGCGGTCGCGCGTCAACATCACCTGTTGGCAGCCCAGTTGCTCCCAACGGGCGGGCACCTGCTGCGGCATGGGCGGCGGCACATTGGCCGCGGCCAAACCTGCCACGCAGATCTGCGCCGGGCCCCGCACCGGGCTCTGGGCATTGCGCCGCGCAACGATCTCGATCCGGTCAATAGACCGTTCCCAGCCCTGAAGATCGAACGGGCGGCTGCGCATTCCGGCACGCAGATCCGCACTCACCGCCAGCATATCAGGCTGGCCATTGCTGTAGATGACGCGCAGTTGGTCGATATGGACGTCGTTGCCGGCGACTTCCAGCGTGAGCGCCTTGAAGCGGCCTTCCCGGCGGCCCACTGGGATCACATCGAAATCCGGACGGCGCCCGACCTCCACGCAACCAAGTCGTTCCCAGTGATCTCCACGGCCCGGCTGGGCCTGGGCGGTGGGCATGGCGGCTGCCAGGCCGAGAAGCGCGCACGCCACAGCCATCAATCGACTCAGTTTCACTGCTGTCTCCTTTGCGGGACTAACCCGTCTCATCTGAAACGCAAATCGGGCGGGATTCGTCCCGCCCGATCGTGTCATGACAATGGCGATGACGTTGAAGTGATCGTTTGTTACATGCCCTTGAAGTTGCCCTTGCGCTTTTCCACGAAGGCCTTGCGCGCTTCCTTCGCGTCGTCCGAGTGCTGGAGAATGGGGCTGGCGTTGGACGTCAGCGTCATTGTCGCTTCCAGCGTGGTGTCCATCGCCGTGCGCATGATGCGCTTGGAAATCCACTGCACCAACGGCGGAATGCCGAGCATCTTGCCGGCGAGTTCGCGGGTGAACGTCTCCAGGTTCTCGGACGGGATCAGGTGGTTGATCATGCCCCAGCGATACGCTGTCTCCGCATCGCACTGGCCGGTGTAGACGAACTCCAGGGCGCGGCCGAGGCCAATCATCTTCGGCAGGTAGTAACTGCCGCCGTTCTCGATGATCTGGCCGGCGTTGTGGTAGCCGATGAAGCGCGTGCGTTCGCAGCCGATGCGGACGTCGCAGTGCAGCGCCATGTCCATGCCCGACCCAACGGCCGGGCCGTTGATCATGGCGATGGTGGGCTTGCGGATCAGCGAGATCTGCCGGTGCAGTTCCGTGAAGCCGTGGAAGAAATGCTGGCGGGTGCCTTCCAGGCCGACTTCCGCGCTGCGGTTGCCGGGGAAGTTGTCGCCGGTAACGCTAGGGTCCGCCTTGGATGCCAGGTTGGCGCCGGAGCAGAAGCCGCGGCCAACACCGGTGAGGATGATGATGCGCACATCCGGGTCGTCATCCGCGGCGCGCATGTATTCGCCCACCTTGGCGACGGTGCCGTTTTCCTCAGCCGTGCCGATCAGGGCATTCATCTTGTCCGGGCGGTTGAACTTGATCCAGAGGAGGCCGTTGTCCTCCTTCTCATACAGCAGGTAGTCGACGAGACGCGGTCCGCTCATTGTTTCCTCCTCTAACTCTCTCAGTCGAAGCCCAAAAAGTTCGGGCTGGCACTGATCGGCGCCGCCGCCTTGAGCTTTGCGATGTTCGGCATGGGCCGCGCGGTGCGCGGATCCTCCATCAACAGATGCTCCAGTTCCGCCGCGACGGCGATTACCAGCGCGTCACCGCCGCGCGGGCCGACGATCTGCAGGCCGAACGGCATGCCGTTGGCATCCACGCCGACGGGCAGGCTGAGCGCGGGGTGGCCGGGCAGTGTCACCGCATAGGCGAGCGCCAGCCAGTGGAAATAGGTGCGCGTCGGCTTGCCGTCGATCTCCGCCGGATAGAGTTCGGTCCACGGACGAGGGGAGATGGTGATGGCGGGGGTCAGCAGGATGTCGTGGTGCTGGAAGAAATTCTGCCAGTTGCGATAGACGTTGGTTTGCAGGGTCAGGCCGCGCGCCACGTCCAGCGCGGAGTAGCGCAACCCTTCCTCCACATTCGCACGGACATTAGGACCGACATCCTGCGGGCGCGTTTGCACCTTGTCGTGGTGGCTGGCGAGGAAGCCGACGGCGCGGAGGATTTCGAAGGCTTCGTCCGTGCCGGTGCAATCCGGCGACGTATCCTCCGCCTGGCCGAAGACGTGGCGGAACAGGTTGGTCTTTTCGCGGAAGGCGCTGGCGATGAGGTTTTCCGTGGGGGCGAAGCCGAAATCCGGTGTCAGCGCCACGCGCAGGGCGGAGAGATTGACACGGCGCGGCGGCGAGAAATCCTCCGGCCGGCGCACGGTGCGGCCATGCACCGTGGTGGCAAGCGGGTCGCGCCGATCGTCCGAGGCCATGACGGAGAGCAGCAGCGCCAGGTCGTTCACCGTGCGCGCCATGGGGCCGAGGACGGAGAGCGGATTCCAGCCATGGCCGCGCTTTTCGTTCGGCACGAGGCCTGGGGTGGGGCGGAAGCCGACGATGCCGTTGAAGGACGCGGGGTTGCGCAGGGAGCCGCCGGTGTCCGAGCCGGTGCAGATCGGCACCATGTCGGTGGCCAGCGCCACGGCGGAACCGCCGGAAGAACCGGCGGCGGACTTTTGTGGATCAAACGGGTTGCCAGTGACGCCGTAGACGGCGTTGCGCGTGTTGGCGCCGGCGCCCCATTCCGGCGTGTTGGTCTTGCCCAGCACGATACCGCCGGCCGCCTTCACGCGGGCGACATTGCCCTGGTCCGTGGTGGGCACGTGGTCGCGGAAGATCGGGCTGCCATAGGTGGTGCGCAGGCCGGCGACGTCCTCCAGATCCTTCACGCCAAAGGGCAGGCCGTGCAGCGGGCCGAGTTCCTTGCCATGGGCAACGGCTTCATCCGCCTGTTTCGCAGCAGCGCGGGCGCGTTCGAAATCGCGCGCGACCATGGCGTTGACGGCGTGGTCCACCGCCTCGATGCGGGCGATGCAACTGTCCACCAGTTCCAGGGAGGACAGCTTCTTCAGGCCGATCAGTTCGCGCGCGTCCGTGGCGTCGAGTTCGCAGGGGTTGGTCATTGTTATCCTCCCTATCGCGGCGCGCTCAGTAGCCCAGCGCCAGCCCGTCCTTGCGCGGCTCGGAACCGGCAATCAGGCAACCGCGCTGCCGGTCGATCCAGATCGCCTGGCCGCCGCCATGCGGGCGGTCCGCGATGACCGGCACATGGCCCATGCGGGAGAGCCGGTCCACCACGTCGGCTGGGATGCCACGTTCGATTTCCAGCTTGCCCTGGTAGGGGAACAAACGCGGCAGATCGAGCGCTTCCTGGATGTCCAGCCCGTATTCCAGGAAGTTGGTCAGGAACAGGCTCTGGCCCATCGGCTGGAAGTGGCCGCCCATCACGCCGTAGGGCATCACCGCCTGGCCATCCTTCATCACCATGCCTGGGATGATGGTGTGCATCGGCCGCTTGCGCGGGGCGATGCAGTTCGGGTGTCCGCGTTCCAGGCGGAAGCCGAAGCCGCGGTTCTGCAGCATCACGCCGGACTTCTCCGCCAGGATACCGCTGCCGAAACTCTGGAACAGGGAGTTGATGAAGCTGCACGCATTGCCGTCGCGATCGATGACGCACAGGTATACCGTGTCCTTGTGGCGCGGCAGCATCGCCTCGCCCGGCTGCGGCAGGTGCTTCATCGCCGCGTCGTCGGAGATCAGGCCGCGCAGACCGCCGAGATATTGCTCGCTGGTCAGGTGCGCGACCGGCACATCCGCCTGGGACGGATCGGCCAGGAAGGCGTCGCGGTCGCGGTAGGCCAGGCGCGCGGCCTCGATATGGCGGTGGAACCGTACGGTGCCCAGCGGGCCGTCCTTGGCGCTGTCCAGGCCGCGCAGCATGCCCATGATCATCAGCAGGAACAGGCCTGAGCCGTTCGGCGGGCACTGGTAGATGTCATAACCGCGCCAGTGGATGGAAATCGGGTCCACGAACTCCGCATTGGTCAGGCCAGCGGCGAAGTCGTCCATCGTGTGCAACCCACCACGGGCGCGCAGGGTGTTGACGATGTCCTCCGCCACAGGGCCTTCGTAGAACGCCTTGGCGCCGTGCCTGGCGATGCCGCGCAGGGTTTCCGCCAGTTCCGGCTGCACGAAGATGTCGCCCGCCGCCGGCGACTTTCCGTTCGGCAGGAACTTATGCGCGCCGGTCTTACGCAGCTTCTCCTCCACATTCTTCCAGTCCCAGGAGACCTTGGAATGCACCGGCCAGCCCTCGGCGGCGAACTTGATGGCCGGTTGCAGCAGCTCATCCAGGCCCTTGCGGCCATGCGCTTTCAGCAGCGTCTCCCACGCATTCACCGCCCCCGGCACGGTGACGCTGTGCGGGGAGGTGTTCTCCAGCGCGGAGATGCCCTGGCTGTCATACCAGTCCATGCTCGCCGCCGCCGGCGCCTTGCCGGAGCCGTTGATGGCAATGACCTTACCCGTGCCCGCCGGAGCATAGAGGCAGAAGCAGTCGCCGCCGATGCCGGTGGACTGCGGCTCGATCACCCCCAGTACCGCCACCGCGGCCACCGCCGCGTCCAGCGCGTTGCCGCCGGTGCGCAGCACATCCAGCGCCGTCAGGGTCGCGGCCGGCATCGATGTCGCGGCCATGCCGGAGGTGGCATAAACCGGGCTGCGGCCCGGCAGGTGGAAATCGCGCATGGAAGGCCCTTCCCTGTTTGCTGCCCGCTTCCTTGCACCGCGTCGCGCAGCTTGGCAATTGGGGGTAGGTTCTCCCCCTGCTCTGCCCCGGAGTCCGCCGCCATGACCGAGCCGATCGCCTATGCCGACTTTGAGCGCGTGGATGTCCGCGTCGGCACCATCGTGGACGCGCAGCCGTTTCCGGAAGCCCGCAAGCCGGCGATCAAGCTGAGCATCGATTTTGGACCGGGCATCGGAGTGAAGAAATCCTCCGCCCAGCTCACCACCCACTACAAGCCTGACCAGCTGATCGGCCGCCAGGTCTGCGCCGTGGTGAACTTTCCGCCGCGCCAGATCGGGCCCTTCATGTCGGAAGTGCTGACCTTGGGTATGCCAGACGAGGATGGCGCGGTGGTCCTGATCAAGCCCGACTTCAAGGTGCCGGACGGGGGCAAGCTGTTCTGAAATGACGACGCATTATCTGAACGTGACCTGGGCGGACGTCCATCGCGACGCCTGGGCGCTGGCCGAACGGCTG
>Ga0315912_10006527_pt1 | contig 10417 bp, 9 predicted proteins | sample VfabasoilMG_FD_204469 | JGI IMG/M metagenome (GOLD analysis project Ga0315912, IMG submission 204469) | Garden soil microbial communities collected in Santa Monica, California, United States - V. faba soil | ecosystem: Environmental > Terrestrial > Soil > Garden | place: USA: California... | reverse complement strand
TACTTTTTCCGCCCGATCATGGTGCACATGCCCTGCAACAGCGTCATATACCGGCGCTAGGGTAGAATGGACAGGTTAAAAATCATGAGGTTATCGTTGTCATGTCCACCGAAAGCATCCTTGAATCGGCCCACGCGCGTGCGCGCCAAAATGGCCTGCCGTATCAAGGCGCCGTCACGCCTGCGGAAGCCTATGATCTGCTAAAAAGCCATCCCAACACCGCGCTGGTGGATGTGCGCACCCGCGCCGAATGGGATTATGTCGGGCGCATTCCCGGCGCGGTCGAAATAGAGATTTTGAGTTACCCCGGTAACCGTCCGAACCCGTCGTTCATCGCCGAGCTTGAACAGAAAGTCGGCAAGGATGCGCAAGTGCTGTTCATTTGCCGCAGCGGCGGGCGCTCGCACAACGCCGCCGCAATGGCCACGCGAGCGGGTTATGTCCACAGCTTTAACGTGCTCGAAGGTTTTGAAGGCGACCGCGATGGCGACGGACATCGCAATACCGTCGGTGGCTGGCGCGCGACTGGGCTGCCGTGGGTACAAGGTTAATCAGCATGCGCCTGATCGCGATGGGCGCGATCATTACGGCACTCCCCGCTACATCGGCAATTGCGCAAACATCACGCGCCATGATCACCGAGCGCGTGCAGTTTTTCTGATTCGGGCATCGACCACGCCACCAGCGCCGCGATGCCGGTCGCACCCGCCGCCGCAACCAGTATCCACGGCGGCGCGACAACCTCGGCGAGCACACCGCCCAGCGCCAGTCCGCCGCTGATACCGCCGAGCAGGCAGGTCCCGCCCCAGGTAAAACTTTCCGCCAGCATGCCCTGCGGTGCGAGACGCGACAGCAGCAGCGATTGCGTGGCGATCACGCTTGCCATCGGCGCGCCGGCGACCACATTGGCAATCACGAACAGATAAAGATTTCCAATTGGCGCGACGATCAACGATCCCGCTGCCATGAGTCCCAGCGTAATCAGGAACTGCTTGCGCAGCGGTAGCTGCCAGTGCCATGCGCCGTAGGCGAACGCGCCGGCAGCGCTGCCAAAGCTCGCAAGCGCCAGCGCAATGCCCGCCGCAGCCGGCGCGCCGCGCGCAGTTGCGTACGCAGTCACGCCAATTTCGTATAAACCGAACGCCACCGAGTAAAAAATCGTCGCGACATACAGCACGACAAGCGCCGGCTCGCCGAATACGCCCCAGCGCGTTGCCGCACCGCGCGGACGTATTTCCCAGTCGCGAATCACCGGCGCGCGCACAAACCATGCTGCGCCCAACGCCCCCGTCAGCGCCGCCAGCAGCACCGCGCCTTCGGGAAATCCAAACGCGAGGAAAAACGCCACCAGCGCCGGGCCAATCACAAACACGGTCTCGACGATCACCGAATCGACCGAGTACGCGGTTTGCAGCAGCGCGGGATCTTTAAGCGCGCGCGGATACAGCGTGCGCATGCAAATCGTCACCGGCGGCAACGCAGCGCCCGCGACGAACGCGCACAATGCGATCGCCAGCGCGTTCGCATTCATCGTCACCAGCGCAGTGAGCGCGATCAACATTGCCGGATAAACAATCGCGCACGCACGCAAAAGCGTAGCAGGACCCGCACGATCGATGACGCGGCCCAGCAGCGGCGCAACACTCGCCAGCCCCAGCACGTAGAGGGCGCTTGCGACGCCCGCGTGCGCAAATGAACCGGTCCTGTGCTGCACCAAAAGCAGAATCGCGAATCCGGCAATGCCGATCGGCAGGCGTCCGGCAATCGACGACAGCATTGCCGAACGTATTGCCGGCATTGCGAACAAATCTTGATAACGCTGTGGCAACATTTATAAGTATTTGTTTTTTTATATTTTATACAGACCATTGCACAAGGCCCGAGTAGCCTGTAAGCAGCACAACGACACCAAACACGATGCGGTACCACGCGAATGGCGTGAAGTCATGCGCGGCAACGTAACGCAGCAGCCAGCGCACGCAGATAAACGCCGACACGAAGGCGGTAACCGAGCCTACGGCAAACATGCCGAGATCGGCGGCATTGAACAACGCGCGATGCTTAAAAGTATCGTAAGCGCCGGCGGCGATCAGTGTCGGCACCGCAAGAAAAAATGAAAACTCGGTTGCGGCTCTGCGCGACAAACCAAACAGCATGCCGCCGATAATGGTGGCGCCGGAACGCGACGTACCCGGAATCAGCGCGAAGGTTTGCGCGATACCGACCTTCAACGCATCCTGCCATGTCATGTCATCCACACTTTCGACAATGGCGCGGCGCGAGCGGCGCTCGACCCACAGGATGATGAGTCCGCCGGCAATGAACGCGATCGCCACTGGTACCACATGAAACAAGTTGCGCTTGATCATGCTGCCGAACGCGAGTCCGAGAATGGCAGCCGGCATGAATGCCACCACCAGATTCAGCGCAAAGCGCTGCGCGGCGGCATCACTAAACAGACCCGCGAGCACGCGGCCGAAGCGTGCGCGATATTCCCATACTATGGCGAGCATCGCGCCAGTCTGAATGGCGATATAAAAAACCTGCGCCTTGTCGTCGTTAAAACCCAGCAGATTGCCGGCCAGTATCAAATGGCCGGTGCTGGAAATCGGCAGAAACTCGGTCAGGCCTTCGACGATGCCGAGGATGAACGCGATGAGGTATTGGGACTCAGACATGCGCGGCAAAATTGGCGCATGCTATCACATGGCGCAGGCGCGCCCGCTTCGGGGCGGCGGAACAAGAATCAGTCGGACGAGCCCGGAACCGGCGACACACGCCGTTGCGGCGTGCGCGGCACGCTGACACCGAACTCCTCGCGTATGACCTGCTTTGCCTTTGCCTCGAAGGCATTGAGTAACACGCCCAGCAACACGCTGCCGCGCACAGCCATTTCGCGGCCTATCGTCTCAGTGCGCTTGTTGAATTCCTCGGAATTCGGTGCTTCTTCGCCACGCGCCGAAGCCGCGATGGATTCCCGCACGTGTTTGAACAGCAGCGACACATCGTCTTCGCGAATAACATCGCGAAACAGCACCTCTGGATTCATCAGAGCGTCGAGTGTGTCGAACGGATCGGGCTCGGTCGCCGCCACAGGCAAACTCAGCGTCAATCCGGTTACCGCAACGCAAATCAGGTGACGCAGTTTCATGTGGAAGCTCGCATGTTCAGGCTGGAAAACAACTTAACGACGCACTTGCCGCGCACGTGTACACGCCAATGAAAAGGGCTGTGCGGCACGCCGCACAGCCCTGATCTCATATAAAAATAATGCAATAAAAACAAATACTTATGTCAAGCCCGTTGATAGACTTCGGCGCCTTGCTCGACGAACTCGCGGGCTTTCTCTTCCATGCCTTTTTGCAGCGCCTCCGCTTCGGCCACGCCCTGCTTCTCGGCGTAGTCGCGCACGTCCTGAGTGATTTTCATCGAACAGAAATGCGGGCCGCACATCGAACAAAAGTGCGCGAGCTTGGCGCCGTCCTGCGGCAGGGTTTCGTCGTGAAATTGCTTCGCCTTGTCGGGATCGAGACCAAGATTGAATTGATCTTCCCAGCGGAATTCAAAGCGCGCTTTCGACAGCGCGTTGTCGCGGATCTGCGCGCCGGGATGGCCCTTGGCGAGATCGGCGGCATGCGCAGCAATTTTGTACGCCATGATGCCGTCTTTGACATCGTTCTTGTCGGGCAACCCCAGGTGTTCTTTCGGCGTGACATAACACAGCATCGCCGTGCCATACCAGCCGATCATTGCCGCACCGATCGCGGAGGTAATGTGATCGTAGCCCGGCGCGATGTCAGTGGTCAGCGGTCCCAGCGTGTAAAACGGCGCTTCGTGGCAATACTTCAGTTGCAGATCCATGTTTTCCTTGATCATGTGCATGGGCACATGGCCGGGACCTTCGATCATGGTTTGCACATCGTGCTTCCATGCGATTTCCGTGAGCTCGCCAAGTGTTTTGAGTTCAGCCAACTGCGCTTCGTCGTTGGCATCGTAAATTGAGCCGGGACGCAAGCCATCGCCGAGCGAAAACGCCACGTCGTATTGCTTGAGCAATTCGCAGATGTCCTCAAAGTGCGTGTAAAGAAAGCTTTCCTTGTGATGCGCGAGGCACCACTTGGCCATAATCGAGCCGCCGCGCGACACGATACCGGTCATGCGCTTGGCGGTCATCGGGATGTACGGCAACCGCACGCCGGCGTGCACTGTAAAGTAATCGACGCCCTGCTCGCATTGCTCGACCAGCGTATCGCGATAAATTTCCCATGTCAGGTCCTCGGCTTTGCCATCGACTTTTTCCAGCGCCTGATAAATCGGCACGGTGCCGATCGGCACCGGCGAATTGCGCATGATCCATTCGCGCGTTTCGTGGATGTGCTTGCCCGTGGACAGATCCATCACGGTGTCGCCGCCCCAGCGGATCGCCCATGTCATTTTCTCGACTTCTTCCTGGATGCCGGAAGACAACGCCGAGTTACCGATATTGGCGTTGATTTTCACCAGGAAATTGCGGCCGATGATCATCGGCTCGATTTCCGGATGGTTGATGTTGAGCGGAATAATTGCGCGGCCGCGCGCCACTTCGTCGCGCACGAATTCCGGCGTGATGGCTTTCGGGATAGACGCACCAAAATCGTGACCGGGATGCTGTTTGGTCAACAACGCGACAAGCCCTTCGCAACGCTGATTTTCGCGGATGGCAATGTATTCCATCTCCGGCGTGATGACGCCTTTGCGCGCGTAATGCATCTGGGATACGTTCATACCGGGCCTGGCGCGGCGCGGCTTGCGATGCAGATTAAAGCGCAGCGTTGCGAGCTTCGGGTCGGCCAGGCGCTCGCGTCCGTACGCGGAACTCGGCCCGTCCATTACCTCGGTGTCGTTGCGTTCTTCGATCCATTTCTGGCGTAGCGGAAACAGCCCGGAGCGAATGTCGATTTTCGCCGACGGATCGGTGTACGGCCCGGACGTGTCGTAAACGAAAATCGGCGGATTTTTTTCCACGCCCATCGACGCCGGCGTGTCCGATTGCGAGATTTCGCGCATCGGCACCTGCACATCGTCGCGCGAACCCTGCACGTAAATCTTGCGCGAATTCGGCAGCGCCTTGACCGCGGCATCGTCCACCTGCGCGGTGGTGTTCAAAAATTTGGGATTGGCATTCATGGTCGCTCCTTATCTCTTATGATCAGGCCGCGAGGAGGCGATGGTGGCGGAAGGTATACGCACCACGCTTCCCTACGGCGGCATTACCCGCATCAGGTTCCGAGGGTGTTTCTCACCTGCCTCAGCACGGGCAGGACCCCTAACGTGCTGGCACTACGCTAAAGTAATTATGGGATAATTGCAAGTTCAAAGATAGTTTCCCTCCCCCGTCGCAAGGTTAGCGAAGTCCATGAGCATCCAGTTCGATTCCGAGCGCGCCCGCTTCAACATGGTGGAACAGCAAATTCGCACCTGGGAAGTGCTCGACCAGAAGGTGCTCGACCTGTTGTTCAAGGTGCGCCGCGAGGATTTCGTGCCGGCAGCGTATCGCGCACTGGCGTTTGCCGACCTGGAAATTCCGCTCGGCCACAATGAAGTGATGCTGCAACCCAAGCTCGAAGCGCGCATTCTGCAGGAACTCGCAATCCAGCCGTCCGATCGCGTTCTCGAAGTCGGCACCGGCAGCGGTTACATGACCGCATTGCTCGCGAGCTTCGGTGCGCATGTTTACAGCGTCGATATCGTCGAGGAGTTCACGCGCACTGCAACAGCTAAGCTTGCCGCACACAATGTCGCCAACGTAACGCTGGAAACCGGCGACGCGGTGCGCGGCTGGGAACGGCATGCGCCATACGATGTGATCGTGCTCACCGGCTCCACGCCGGTGTTGGCGGAGGCATTGCAAAATAGTCTGCAACCCGGCGGCCGGCTGTTCGCAGTAGTGGGTGAAGCGCCGGTGATGGACGCGCGGCTTGTGACTTGCGCAAGCGCCGGCGCCTGCAGCACCGCAAGTCTGTTTGAAACCTGCATCCCGGCGCTGCGCAATGCGCCGCAACCGGCACGCTTCGCGTTTTGATTCTGACCATGCGTGTGCCGCCGCGTTGGCTTATCACGATGCTTGTTCTTGCCAGCAGCGCTTCTGTGCATGCGGCCGATCTGCTTGAAATTTACCGCATGGCGCAAGGCGCGGATGTAGTCTACGGCAGCGCGCGCGCCGCATGGACAGCGACGCAGGAACGGTTGCCGCAAGGCCGCGCCGGATTGCTGCCTTCAGTAACCTTGTCAGCATCCACGCAGTACAACGACCGCGACATCACATTCCGGGATGGCGTAACGCCCAGCACCCACACGCAATTCAACTCAAACGTACTCACACTGTCGATCACGCAGCCGATCTACCGGCGCCAGAACCTGGTCACGTTCGAGCAGGCAAAGACGCAAGTCGAGCAGGCGGATGCGATACTCGCGCAAGCGGCACAGGATTTGATTCTGCGCATTTCGCAGGCTTACTTCGACATACTGCTGGCGCAAGATAATGTCGCGTTCGCCGGCGCGCAAAAGACCGCGATTGCAGAGCAACTGCAGCAGGCGAAAATCAGCTTTGAAGTCGGCACCGCGACCATCACCGACACACACGAAGCGCAGGCGCGCTACGATCTTTCAGTATCGCAGGAAATCGCGGCGAAGAACGATCTTGAGGTAAAAATACGCACGCTCGAACAATTCATCGGCCGCGTTGCACCACCGCTCTCGCCACTGGGCGCGGCGCTCAAACTCGTCGCGCCCGAGCCCGCCACAATGGACAAATGGGCCGAGGAAGCGCGGCTCGAGAATCTGCAAGTGCGCGCAGCCGAAGGCGCACTAACCGTCGCGAACCAGGAAGTCGCGCGCAATCGCGGCGCGCATCATCCGACGCTGGACGCATTCGCATCGTATTCGGAGAACCGTTCTGGATTGGGCAACGTCGGCCTGAGCTTCTTTGATACTTACACGAAGATAATCGGACTTCAGTTGGCGGTCCCCATTTACCAGGGCGGATTGGTGAACTCTCGCGTGCGGGAAGCGCTCGCTAATGAAGACCGCGCGCGCAACGATCTTGAAAACGCGCGTCGCACCGCTGAACTGGCCGCGCGCCAGACTTATCTCGGCGTTACCAACGGCATTGCGCAAGTCAGAGCGCTGGAGGCCGCGCTGGTATCGACGCAAAGTTCGCTGGATTCGACACGGCTTGGCCGCGAGGTCGGCGTACGTACACAAGTAGATGTGCTGAATGCGCAACAGCAGTTATTCTCCGCACGGCGTGATCTGGCGCAAGCGCGCTACACTTATATTTTGTCGTCACTGCGCCTTAAATCCGCAGTAGGCCGTCTGGCCGAGGAAGACGTAGTTCAGATCAGAGCGCTGCTCGAGCGCAAGTAAGCCACCCACGCCCATGTCGTAAGTGTGGAAGTCTCCGCTGCCAAATCGGCGCTGCGCAAACGCATCAAAGCCGGGCACGCTGCGCTTCGTTGTTCATAATGAGTAGCTCCAGCGTGCGCTGCGTGGCGCCGCGATGCGCCTCGGTAAACGCAAGGCCCGCTTCGCCCATGCGTGCCGCGGCAGCAGCGTCGGCCAGGAGCCGCCCTGCCTCACGCATCACCTCCGTCGCCGAATTCACGCGCACGGCAGCACCCGCAGCCACCGCGCTATCGGCCGCCTCGGCAAAATTGTAGTTCGACGATCCCATGATGACGGGTTTGCCGAGCGCACACGCTTCGATGAGATTCTGTCCACCAGCCGGCACGAGGCTGCCGCCGATGAACGCGACGTCGCACGCCGCGTAGTAAACGAACATTTCGCCCATGCTGTCGCCGAGCACGATTCTGGTTTGCGATTCAATGGCTGCACCAGCTGAGCGGCGTTGATAGCGCAAGCCGCGCTGATCGATCAAAGCTGCAACGGCCTCGAAGCGTTGCGGATGGCGCGGTACGATCACGAATAACGTATTCGAAGGCGCAAGCGCGTCCAACGAGTCGAGCAACAGCGCTTCCTCGCCCTCGCGTGTGCTCGCCGCGAGCAGCATCGGCCGCGCGCCGGTTGCCGCACGCCACGCGTGGCCCAATTCGATTTGCGCAACAGGAGGCGTGACATCGAATTTCAGGTTGCCGGTGACGATTACTTGCCCGGCACCCAACAATTGCAAGCGGCACGAGTCGTCCTCCGTCTGGGCAGCAACACCCGCAAGCTGGCGCACGCCCTCGCGCATAAGCGACGAAACCCGCTGATATCCACGCAAGGACTTTTCGGACAGGCGCGCGTTCACAAGATACAGCGGAATCTCGCGCTGGCAGCACGCGTATATCAGGTTGCACCAGATTTCGGTTTCCATCAGCACGCCGAGGCGCGGACGAAAATGCGCAAGAAAACGCACCACAGCACCGGGGTAATCGTAGGGCAGATAACAGCGCGAAACGCGATCCGCGAACAACGCTACACCGGTTTCGCGACCCGTTGGCGTCATATGCGTCAGCAGCAGGCGATGGTCCGGGTACTTGAGCAGCAACGCTTCGATCAACGGCTGTGCAGCGCGCGTCTCGCCCACCGATACGGCGTGTATCCAGATGACGGGCTGCGCCGGCGCCAGCTCGCTGTAATGGCCGAAACGTTCGCCGACATGGCGCAGATACGCCGGCTGGTGTCGGGCACGCCACGCAAGGCGCAACAGCGCCAGCGGCAGCAGCGCCATCATCGCCAGCGTGTAGAGGAATCGCGCGAGGGTCATGCCATCAAACGGTCAAGCGCAGCGCACACATCGGCGACCGATGGCACTGCATTGACGCCACCCAGGTTCACGGCGCGCGCACAACCGTGGATGCCGGTTGCTGCAGGATCGGTTGCGCAATAAATACCTACCGTCGGCGTGCCGAGCGCAGCGGCAAGATGCGTGAGTCCGGTGTCGACGCCGGCCGCGGCGCGCGCGCCGGCGAGCAATGACGCGGCCTCGTCAAGGCTCAATCGCGGCGGCACGATAGCCTCCGGAGTTTGCGCATGCAAACGCTCGCTACGTGCACGCTCGTCTTCATTTCCCCATGGCAGCACGCAAAAAATATCCTTTTCAATCAAATATTTACACAATAACACCCAATGTGATTCCGGCCACAGCTTGCGCCCGGCACTAGTGGCGTGAAGCAGCACGGCATAGTGCTCCGTATGCAACCAATCGAACCGGCGCGCAGGCGCGCAAATGCCATACTCCAATTTGGAATCGGGCGCATAGCCCAGCGCTTGCGCCGCGAGACTGCGGTTGCGCTCTACCGCGTGCTGCGTCCACGGCACACGAAAGGTTTGATCGTAAAACCAGCGCAGCGGCTCGCGCGAACTATGCCAATCGAGACCGTAGCGCGTACCGCGTGCGGCTCGCGTAATCAATGCGCTTTTGAACAAGCCTTGTGTATCGACGACTGCGTCGTACGTTTGCGCTTGAAGCTGCGACAAAAAATCGCGGATCTCCGCCCGCGTTGCACTTTCAAAAAACGTGCGGCGCCAGCGCCGAACCGCGACCGGAATGACCGCATTTACGCCGGGATGCAGGTGTGGGATCGCGGCAAATGACTCTTCGGCCACCCAATCGATGATAACGCCGACGAACGCGCGCTGAAGATCGCTCACCACCGGCAGGTTATGCACCACGTCGCCGAGCGATGATGTTTTGACCAGCAATATGCGGGGCATCGCCAATCCGTATCTAAGCGTATCTATTTGTTATAATTGAAAAATTCGAGGGGCTGCTCGCACGCGAGTACACGATTGGCGAGATTAGCATCGCGTGGCGCAAATGCCTACTGCCAAGTTCGAGAGATTACATAAGGTTCATGCAAACGATACTGGTCACCGGCGGTGCAGGCTTCATCGGTGCGAATTTCGTGCTCGACTGGATCGCGGTCGAGGGCTCACGAGTCATCAATCTCGACAAGCTCACATATGCCGGCAATCTTGCCAATCTCGATTCCCTCAAATCCGACCCGCGCCATGTCTTCGTCAAAGGGGACATCGGCGACCGGGCGCTGGTGGCCAAGCTGCTCAGGCAGTACCAGCCGCAAGCCGTCGTGCATTTGGCGGCGGAAAGCCATGTGGATAGATCGATATACGGGCCGGCCGAATTCGTGCAAACCAACGTTGTCGGAACTTTCAATCTGCTGGAGGAAGCGCGTGCGTATTGGGGCGAGTTGCCTGGCGCCGCGAGAAATGCATTTCGTTTCCTGCATGTGTCCACCGACGAGGTTTACGGCACACTCGGCAAGGACGATCCCGCATTTGCCGAGATAACGCCGTACGCGCCCAACAGCCCTTACGCCGCCTCGAAAGCGGCGTCAGATCATCTGGTGCGCGCCTACCACCACACTTACGGCCTGCCGGTGATCACAACCAACTGCTCGAATAATTACGGCCCGAT
>Ga0315912_10006525_pt1 | contig 10417 bp, 15 predicted proteins | sample VfabasoilMG_FD_204469 | JGI IMG/M metagenome (GOLD analysis project Ga0315912, IMG submission 204469) | Garden soil microbial communities collected in Santa Monica, California, United States - V. faba soil | ecosystem: Environmental > Terrestrial > Soil > Garden | place: USA: California... | reverse complement strand
CCGTCGTGGTGATCGTGATGTCCATGCCCCGGAGCTGGTCGATCTGGTCGTACTGGATCTCGGGGAAAATAATCTGTTCCTTGACGCCGAGGCTGTAATTGCCGCGACCGTCGAACGAACGCGGGTTGATGCCACGGAAGTCACGGATGCGCGGGATCGCGATCGTGATGAGACGATCGAGGAACTCGTACATGCGTACTCCACGCAATGTCACCTTGCAGCCGATCGCGAGGTTCTCGCGCACCTTGAACGATGCGATCGACTTCTTCGACATGCAGAGCACCGGCTTCTGGCCCGTGATCTTGGTGAGATCGGCCACCGCCGCGTCCATGACCTTGCGGTCGGCCACGGCCTCGCCCACGCCCATGTTCACCGTGATCTTGGTGATCTTCGGGACCTGCATGGCGTTCTTCACGCCGAGATCCGTGGTGAGCTTGGGGATCACCGTCTTCTGATAGAACTCTTTTAACCTGGCCATTGCTGCCTCGGACCCTGACGCCTCAGGCGTCGATGACTTCGCCGCTGGACTTGAAGAAGCGCACGCGCTTTCCGTCCTTCAGCTGCTTGATGCCGACGCGGTCGGCCTTCTTTGCCGCCGCATTCCACAGCGCCACTTTCGAAATGTGCAGGGGCATCGCCTTGTCGACGATGGCCGCCGGCACCTGGCGCTGCGGGTTCGGCTTCTGGTGCTTCTTCGCCTTGTTGATGTTCTCGACGGTGATCTTCTCGCCGTCGATGTCGAGGACGGTGCCCTGGCGGCCCTTGTCCTTGCCCGACAACACGACCACCGTGTCACCCTTGCGAATCTTGTTCATGTCACAGGACCTCGGGAGCGAGTGACACGATCTTCATGAACCGCTCGGTGCGCAGTTCGCGCGTGACGGGTCCGAAGATGCGCGTGCCAACCGGCTCGAGCTTGTTGGTGAGCAGTACCGCGGCGTTCGTGTCGAAGCGCAGCACCGAACCATCGGCGCGGCGCACGCCACGCTTGGTGCGAACGACGACGGCGTCATACACCTCGCCCTTCTTGACCTTGCCGCGCGGGATCGCGTCCTTGATCGACACCTTGATGACGTCGCCGACCTGCGCATAACGACGGCGCGTGCCGCCGAGCACCTTGATGCACATCAGGGTCCGGGCGCCGCTGTTGTCAGCGGCATTGAGCATGGTCTGTAACTGGATCATTGCGCGCTCGCTTTCTCGACAACCGAGACCAGCTTGTACGACTTGCGGCGTGACAGCGGACGGCAGGGCGCGATCGACACGGTGTCACCCTCGCGGGCTTCCTTGTTTTCGTCGTGGGCCAGCAGCTTGGTCGTGCGGCGGATGTACTTGCCGTAACGCGGGTGCTTGATCAGCCGCTCGATCTCGACGGCGATGGTCTTGTCCATCTTGTTGGACACGACTTTCCCGGTCAGGGCGCGCGATGGCTTCTTGACTTCAGCTTGTCCGGCTACTTTGGGGCTGTCTTCTTTGCCGTTCATTTCTTCGCTCCTGCCAGCTGCTTCTCACGCATCACGGTCTTCACACGCGCGATGCTGCGTTTGACCTTGCCGAAGTCCGTAGACTTGACGGTCTGGCCACTCGCCGCCTGCATGCGCAGGCTGAACTGCTCGCGGCGCAGCTTGATGATTTCCGCCTGCAGGTCCTTCGGCTCTTTGCCGCGCAATTCTTTGGCGCTCATCAACGCACCTGCCGTTTCACGAACATGGTGGACACCGAGAGCTTGGCGCTGGCCAGGCGGAACGCTTCACGCGCCGTTGCCTCGTCGACACCTTCGATCTCGAACAAAACCTTGCCGGGTTGCACCTTGGCCACCCAGAACTCGACGTTGCCCTTGCCCGAGCCCATGCGGACTTCGAGGGGCTTCTTGGTGACCGGCACGTCGGGGAAGATGCGGTTCCACACCTGGCCACCACGCTTGACGTAGCGGGTCATGGCGCGGCGCGCCGCTTCGATCTCGCGCGCCGTCATGCGGGCGCGGCTGGTCGCCTTCAAGCCATATTCACCGAACGACACCGAGCTGCCGCGATGGGCCAGGCCGGTATTCGTTCCCTTGAACTGCTTGCGATACTTGGTGCGCTTGGGCTGTTGCATTGTCTATCTACCTTAGGCGGCCGGGGTCGCGGCGGCCGCGGGAGCCGCTGCTGCGGCGCTGGCCGCGGCGGCTTCTTCGGCATTCGCCTCGTGCTGGGCGAGCTCGGCCTTGTCGAACACTTCGCCCTTGAAGATCCACACCTTGACGCCGATGACGCCGTAGGTGGTGCGGGCTTCGCCGAGACCGTAGTCGATGTCGGCACGGAAGGTGTGCAGCGGCACGCGGCCTTCGCGCGCCCACTCGGTGCGGGCGATTTCCGAGCCGTTCAGGCGGCCCGAGAGACGCACCTTCACGCCCAGGGCGCCGGAGCGCATGGTGCTCATGACGGCGCGCTTCATGGCGCGGCGGAACATCACGCGCTTCTCGATCTGCTGCGCGATACCGTCGGCCACCAGCTGGGCATCGAGTTCCGGCTTGCGGATCTCGGCGATGTTGAGGCGCACGTCCTGCGGCAGCAGCTTGAGCATCTTCGCGGTGTCGGCGCGCAGCTTCTCGATATCCTCACCCTTCTTGCCGATCACGATGCCCGGACGCGCGGTCTGGATCGTGATGTTGACGCGCTTGGCGGCGCGGTCGATCAGGATGCGGCTGACGGACGCGTCGGCGAGCTTGGTCTTGAGGAACTGGCGCACGCGGAAATCGGTGTGCACCTGGATCGGAAACTGTTTCTTGTTCGCGTACCACTTGGACACCCATTCACGGGTGATGCCGAGGCGGATCGCGACCGGATTGACCTTTTGACCCATGGCTTACTCGTCCTTCTTGCCATCGCCGACGACGACGGTGATGTGGCTGTTGCGCTTGATGATGCGCGTGCCGCGGCCCTTGGCCTTGGAACCGAAACGCTTAAATTGCGGGGCCGCGTCGACCATGATGCGGGTGACCTTGAGGTCATCCACGTCCGCGCCCTGGTTGTTCTGCGCGTTTTCCACGGCCGACCAGAGCACCTTGTGCACCAGTTCCGCGCCCTTCTTCGGCATGAACTTGAGCGTGTTGAGCGCCTTCGACACCTGCGCACCGCGCACGGTATCGGCGACGAGGCGGCACTTCTGCGGCGAGATGCGCGCGTAGCGCAGGATTGCTCGTGCTTCCATATCAGGCCGATGCCTCCACCTTCTTGTCGCCCGAGTGCGCCTTGAAAGTGCGCGTCGGCGAGAACTCACCCAGCTTGTGACCCACCATGTTCTCGGTGATCAGCACCGGGATGTGCTGCCTGCCGTTGTGGACGGCGATCGTGAGACCGACCATGTCGGGCACCACCATCGAGCGGCGCGACCAGGTCTTGATCGGCTTGCGATCGTTCTTGGCAGCGGCCGTCTCCACCTTCTTGAGGAGGTGCAGATCGACGAACGGGCCTTTTTTCAGTGAACGCGGCATGGGCGATCCCTATTAGCGAATACGGTTTTGACGACGTTGCACGATCATGTTGGTCGTGCGTTTATTACGGCGAGTCTTGAGACCCTTGGCGTTCTGACCCCACGGGCTGACAGGATGCGGATTGCCCTGGCCGGACTTGCCCTCACCACCGCCGTGCGGGTGATCGACCGGGTTCATGGCCTGGCCGCGCACCGTCGGGCGGATGCCCAGCCAGCGCTTGGCGCCGGCCTTGCCGTACACCTTGAGGTTGTGTTCGTCGTTCGACACCTCGCCGAGGGTGGCGCGGCAGTCGACGTGGACCTTGCGGCTCTCGCCGGACTTCAGGCGCAGCGTGGCGTATATGCCTTCGCGTGCGGTGAAGCTGGCCGAGTTGCCGGCGCTGCGCGCCATCTGGCCGCCCTTGCCGGGCTTCAACTCGATGTTGTGCACGATCGAGCCGACCGGGATGTGGCGCAGCTGCATGGCATTGCCGGACTTGATCGGCGAATCGGAACCCGAGCGGATCTCGTCGCCCGGCTGCATGCCCTTGGCGGCGATGATGTAACGGCGCTCGCCATCGGCGTACTTGATCAGCGCGATGTGGCTGGTGCGGTTCGGATCGTGCTCGATGCGCTCGACCACGCCCTTGATGCCGTCCTTGTCGCGACGGAAGTCGATGATGCGGTACTTGTGCTTGGTACCACTGCCCTGGTGGCGCGTGGTGATGCGGCCGACGTTGTTACGACCCGAGTGGCTCTTCTGCTTGCGGGTCAGCGGCTCGAACGGACCGCCCTTGTGCAGGTGCGACTTGTCGAGCTTGACGACGAAGCGCGTGCCCGGCGAAGTCGGTTTCATCTTGATGACTGGCATATCTAACTACCTTACGCCTTGATCTTGGCTTCGTAGTCGATCGTCTGGCCGGGGGCCAGGCGAACGTAGGCTTTCTTGATGTCCTGGGTGCGGCCCATCACCTTGCCGAAGCGGCGCGTCTTGCCGGTTTCGTTGACCACCTGCACGCCGTTCACCTTGACGTTGAACATCAACTCGACCGCGGCCTTGATCTCCGGCTTGGTCGAGCTGCGGCGCACGCGGAACGAATAGGTATTCGTGTTCTGCATGGCCAGCGAGGTCTTCTCGGTGATGTGCGGCGCGAGCAGCACGTTGATGAGCTTTTCCTGGCTCGCGACCTTCTTCGGCGCGTCCTTGATGTCGACGACCTTCTTCGAGGCCGGCTTCGCAGCCTTCGGCGCCTTCTCGGTCTTCACGACGGTGTCTTCCCTGGAAGACTTGGCAGCCTTGGCGGCCTTGGCAGCGGGGCTCATTGCAGGCGCTCCTCGATGAGTTTCACGGCGCCCGAGGTCACCAGCACCTTGTCGTAGCTGGCGAGCGAGAGCGGGTTCAGGTGCGCGACCTGCAGTACTTCGACGTGCGGCAGGTTGCGCGCGGCGAGGAACAGTTTCTCGTCGATGCCTTCGACGACGATGAGCACGTGCTCGAGCTTCAGTTTCCTGAGCTGCTCGGCAACCAGCCTGGTCTTGGGCGCGTCCACCGTGAACGTGTTCGTCACGATGAGGCGATCCTGGCGGACCAGCTCCGACAGCATCGACTGCAGCGCGCCGCGGTACATCTTCTTGTTCACTTTCTGCGAGAAATCGCGCGGCTTGGCGGCGAACGCACGGCCACCACCTACCCAGATGGGCGAGCGGGTCGAACCGGCGCGCGACGTGCCGCCACCTTTCTGCGGACGCGGCTTGCGGCCACCGCCACGCACTTCGGCCTTGGTCAGCTGGGCCTTGGTGCCCGCACGACCGGCGTTGCGATACGCGGTGACCACCTGGTGCACCAGCGATTCGTTGAATTCCTTGCCGAAAATCGCGTCGGAGACCGCGAGCTCAGCTCCGCCATTGGCAACTTTGAGTTTCATGTCAGGCACCGCCTATTTCTTGGCCGGAGTCGCAGGCTTGGCACCCTGCTGTTTGGCCGGCGCAATCTTCTTGCGCTTCTTCTGCGCCTCGGCCTTCACCGACGGGCGCACGATGACCTGGCCACCTTCCGCGCCCGGTACCGCACCGCTGATCAGCAGCAGGTTGCGCTCGGCGTCGATCTCGATGACCTTGAGGTTCTCGGTGGTGCGGCGGACCACACCCATGTGACCCGACATGCGCTTGCCCTTGAACACGCGGCCCGGCGTCTGGCGCTGGCCGATCGAGCCCGGGGTTCTGTGCGATACGGAGACACCGTGCGAGGCATGGTGACCGGCGAAGTTGTGACGCTTCATCGTGCCCGCGAAGCCCTTGCCGATCGTGGTGCCGGTGACATCGACGATCTCGCCGGCCTTGAACAGGTCGGCCTTGAACTCGCCACCGACGGCGAGATCGGCGCCTTCTTTTTCGGTCAGGCGGAATTCCACCAGCGCCTTGCCCGGCTCGACGTTCGCTTTCGCGAAGTGGCCAGCGGCGGCCTTCGACAGCAGCTGCGGACGCTTCTTGCCGTAGGTGACCTGAATGGAGCGATAGCCGTCCTTGTCGACGGACTTCACTTGAGTGATGCGGTTCGGCAGCACTTCAATGACGGTTACCGGAACCGTCTCGCCCGCATCCGTGAAGATGCGAGTCATGCCGGCCTTGCGGCCGATAAGAGCAACGCTCATGACATTCCTTTCGTTCGTCGCACGCGTTTTCGCGCGCGCTCTTCGCGCGACACTTCGATTGGTGACCGCGCTAGGTAGCTAGGCCGGACGAGGGAACACTGGAGGAGCGCGGCCGCCCGGACGGGGGACCGCGATGCTCGAGTGGTCTTGGGTGTGCTCGTGAGAGCGTCCCAACCTCGCCCGATTTCGCTGGAAATCAATCGCTTGGGTTCTGCGCAGGCGCAGGACCCCGGCGAAAGGGCGCGCAGTATATGCATCGCACCCCTCACCCGCAAGCCCGACCAGGACCACCCGTCCGGGGGCTGTCGGGGTCCGGAATCCTGTACCAGGACTCGCCTCCGGGAAACCCCGACAATCAATGACTTATGTCAAATCAGCCCGCTCTTATATATGCACGAGGCCGAGCAACTGGCGCAGATCGCTCAGCACGCGGTGCGGCCGGCGGGTGGTGGGCTGACGCCGCCACTCGGCCGCCGAAGTCACGCCGGTGGTCACGCCGAACGCGGCCGCGCCGAAGCGCCGCGCCATGGACATTTCGACCACCGGATCGTCGCCCACCACCCCCACCCGGCTCACCGGGATGCCGAGTCGCTGCGCCACGAAGCGCATGGCATGGCGCGAGGGTTTGCCGGTGAGAATCATCGGCGCATGGGTGACGCGGCGGATCGCGCCGACGATGGCATAGCTGTAGCCGATGCTGCGTCCATGGCGCGTCGCGAAGAACGGTACGTCGGACGCCACGTACAGTTTCGCGCCGGCGAAGATGGCGTTACACGCCGCCTCGATGTCCTTCATGCCGCAGTCCGGGTGCCAGCCCACGTACACGGCATCCACGGCCGTCGCCTCCGGATGCGCCGCATCGCGTGTTTCGATGCCGACCTCGCGCAGCGCGAAGCCGACGCCCGGCGACCCCAGCACCAGCACACGCCTGACCGCGTTGTGGGTCATGACCTCCGCGGCGACGCTCGAGGGCGTGATCATCTGCTGGTCGGAAACGGCGAGTCCGAGCTTGCGCAGCTTCTCGGCCTGTTCTGCGGGTGGATAGGCGCTGCCGTTGGTGAGCAGCACATACGGCACGCCACGCGCCGCGAGTGCTTCCAGCGTCTCGGCTGCACCAGGCAGGGCTTCGTACCCGCCCAATGAACGGTCGCTGAGCAGCAGGGTGCCGTCGACGTCGAACATGAACCCCGACAGTTTCGGGAACCGCTTGCCGCGCGGCGTGCCATCACTTCCCGCACTCATGCGCTCTCCCTGGTTCCATTGCGCCGCAGCGCCAGCCTGAAGCCGGACTTCTCCAGCGTGATCTCGTCGAGGTCACGGCGCGCGAGCAGCCGGTACAACAATTCGAGCACTGGCCGCGTCGCCGGATCGTAGTGACGCGTTGCCGGGGCCGACGCCCGCATCGCATCCACCAGCCCGCCGGGCATGGTGGCGCGCAGCAGGAAATCCTCATCGCTGAGTCCGGTACCCACGCGACGGCGCAGCTCGGACAACTCCGCCGCCGGTGGCTCGGCGCGCAATTCGCGCGTGCGCGGCAGCGATTCGATGCGCTCCATCACCTTGGCGTCGATGGGCACATTGGGTTTGCCGAAGCGCCCCAGCGCGTAGCGGATGACTTCATCGGGAATGGTGTTGTATCGCCCACCGGGGCCAGCGGTCACGTTCATGACCGCCTGCGCAATCACCATCTGCGCGAACGGTGTCATGACGATGGGCCAGCCCAGTTCCTGGCGAACCCGGTCCAGCTCCTCCAGCACCGCGCCTTCCAGGTGCGACAGGCGGCTCTCGGCGAGGTGCCGGCGCATGGTGCCGACCGTGCCGCCGGGTAGCTGGTGGTGCAGATAGGCGGCATCGAACCCCTGCGGACGGCCGGCGGGCAATCCCTCTGCCTCCGCGAGGCGGGTGAAGTAGTTGGACACCGCGGCCAGCGCCTCATCGTCGACCTCGACGCGGTGGCCGAGCGTGCGCAGGTTGTCGACGATGCGCTCGATGGGCGGATTCGAGATGCCGTCCGCGGCCGCGCCGGAGGCACATTGCAGGGCGCTGACGCCAAGGTCCGGGGCGTCGAGGTAGGTCATTTCCGCGAGCCCGATGGTGTTGTGCGAGTGCAGCTCCAGCGGCTTGTCACCGATGACGGCCTTGATGGCAGGAATCAGCGTCGCGGCACGTTTCTGCGACAGCAGCCCGCCTGGATCCTTGATGTACAACGCGTCGACATCGGGACAGCCGGCGAGCATGCGCGCGCAGGCGGCGTAGTGCGCATCGTCGTGAATCGGGCTCAAGGTGAACACCAGCGCCGCGATCACGTATTCGCCGCCGGCCTGTTTCACCAACCGCGCGTTTGTGACATTCGCCGCGGCATCGTTCATGGGATCTGCGAGACAGAAGCGGCGGATGCCATGCCGCGCGAGCACTCGATACGCCAGCGACATGAACTCCGCGCTGGCCGTCTCCCACGAGATGAATCGAAAGCCGGTACCCATGAATTGCAGAGGAGTTCGGGGTGTGGCTTCGGCCATGAGCCGGATACGCTCCCAGGGATCTTCACGCTTGAAGCGCACCGCGACGCCCATGTGCGTGGACGTGGTGAAGTCGATGGCCTTGTAGCCAACCGCGTCCATGGTCGGCGCGATGCTGAGAGTGCGGGCGGTGTCGATGCCCACGGCCGCCCACAGGCACTGGTTGCCGTCGCGCAGCGAAGTCTCGACCAGCCGCACGTCAGCCATGGTTCACCGCCGTGCGCACGCGCCGGCCCAGCAGGCGCGCGAGATACGACGTATCGACGCCGCCGTTGGCGAACTCCGCGTCCGCCAGCACATCGGCATGTAATACGAGATTGCTGGCGACGCCGTCGATGCGTGTCATCGCCACCGCGGCCCGCAGGCGCGCCAGGGCCTGCGCCCGGTCGCGTCCGTGCGCGATGATCTTGCCGAGCAGCGAATCGTAGAACGGCGCCACCATCGTGCCGGCTTCGATGTGCGTGTCGACGCGCACGCCTTCACCCTGTGGCCAGCGCACCGATTTCACCAGGCCCGGGCTGGGGGCGAAATCGCGCGCCGGGTCCTCGGCGTTGATGCGACATTCGATGGCACAGCCCTCGCGCCAGGATGCACCGCGCGCCAGGCGCAATCCCTGCCCCGCGGCGATCGCAATCTGCGCCGCCACGATGTCGACGCCGCTCACGGCCTCGGTGACCGGATGCTCGACCTGTATGCGCGCATTCATCTCGAGAAAGAAAAACTCGTTGCGCGTCACGTCCACGAGGAATTCCACCGTGCCCGCGCCGCGATACTCCAGGCGCGCGGCGAATCGCAGGGCGGCATCGTGCAGCTGCTTGCGCAATTCCACCGACAGTCCGGGAGCCGGCGTCTCCTCGATGATTTTCTGGTAGCGGCGCTGCACCGAGCAGTCGCGTTCGCCGAGGTGTACGACATTGCCGGCGCCGTCGCCCAGCAGCTGCACCTCCACGTGACGCGCACGGCTCACGAAGCGCTCCAGGTACACACGCGCGTCGCCGAACGCCGCACCGGCCTCGGCCGCGGCGAGCTCGAGCGCCGCGTCGAGATCCTGCGCTCGCTCGACGAGTTTCATGCCGCGCCCGCCGCCGCCGCCCGCCGCCTTGACCAGCAATGGCACGCCAATGCTGTTCGCGAGCTCGTGTGCCGATTCGCGCGAGTGCACCTCACCACCCGGGGCCAGCGGCACGCCAACTTCCTGTGCCACCGCGCGCGCCGCCAGCTTGTCTCCGGCCGCAGCGAGCTGTTCCGAAGTGGGCCCGATGAAAATGAGTCCGTGCTGTTCGCACAGGCGTGCGAACGCGGCGCGTTCCGAGAGAAAACCATATCCCGGATGGACCGCGTCGCAGCCGGTGCCGAGCGCCGCCTGCACCAGCACCTCGGCCCTGAGATAACTGGCCGACGGGTGCGCGGGCCCGATGCACACCACCCGCGTCACCAGCCGTGCCGGCAGCGACTCGCGATCCGCCTCGGAAGCGGCCAGCACCGTTTCGATACCCAGCTGCTGGCAGGTTCGCGCGATACGCGCGGCGATCTCGCCGCGGTTGGCGATGAGGATTCGGCGAATGCTCAACCCGGCTCCCGCGGATCGATGCTCAACAACGTCTCGCCGTACTCCACCAGGCTGCCGTCGCCGGCGCGGATTTCGCACACCCTGCCGCTCGTGCCGGCGCGCACCGTGTTCATGAGTTTCATGACTTCGATGATGCCGATGATGGTGTCGGGCTCGACCTTCGCTCCCACCTCGACAAACGGCGGCGCACCAGGCTTCGGTGCCCGGTAGAAAGTCCCCAACAA
>Ga0315912_10006524_pt1 | contig 10418 bp, 8 predicted proteins | sample VfabasoilMG_FD_204469 | JGI IMG/M metagenome (GOLD analysis project Ga0315912, IMG submission 204469) | Garden soil microbial communities collected in Santa Monica, California, United States - V. faba soil | ecosystem: Environmental > Terrestrial > Soil > Garden | place: USA: California... | reverse complement strand
CAGCGAGTGCGAAGTAAAACGCCGCTCCTCGCTTCACGAAGCGGCCTTCGACGATCAGCAGCAGCGCCAGCAGATCGAAGAAGAAGGCCGTCTGCTCCATCCAAGGGACGCCGAATGGCGCCTGATACCAAACCGCGGTGAGCAACCCGCCGAGCAGCGACCAGCTGACCGAGCCCGAGGTCAAACGCCAGATTAGCCGCGTCGCGAAAAGCGTGGCCAGAACGGACAGCAGCGCAGCGCTGAGCACCAGCGTCGAGAAGTCGACGCCAAAGCAGCGAAACATCGCCGCTTGCAACCAAAAGGTGACCGGCCCGAACGGCATGACGAAGTCACGGTAAGGCACCTGGCCTTGCAGCACGCGCCACGCGCCATCGAACACGATGGACTCATCGAGCATGAACAGACCGCGGTGCCCCACACGCCAGACCCAGCCGAAGGCAAACGCGCTGAGCGCGATCGAGCCGACGATCAGCAGTATCACGTTCGTTCGTCCGCTCAGCCGATTCCCTGCGCGCGCAAGACTCGAGCGCGACGCCACGCTTGCCGTCGCATCGAGGGGTTGGGCCACGCTAGAGAGTTCCGTCATGTTGCTCGAATATGTCCGGTCCGCGCGAACGCCGATCGGGTTCGTCAGTTAGAGCATCGAGCACCGCAAACCTTCGCTCGTGAGCGTCGATTTTTTGGCATCGCTCGCAGCTACGAGAAGTCTGCGCGCGGCACGCCGAGTCACTCGTCTTTTCTTAGCTATCGAACGGCGAGCCCCGAAGATCACCCGGGCGGGTGACTCTAACGGCTCAACGACGAGCGCAAGAGATGATCTCGCACGCCACCACCAAAGACAAGGACCGCAAGGGCGCTCGCCCTGCGCTCGCCGCGAGCGCTGCGTTCTTCTCGCTGTTCAAGCACCACCTCAAGCTGCGCCTGCAATATCGCGAAACATTCCTGTTCTCACTCGCGCTTCATCCGCTGGTGATGTTGCTCATCTTGGCGATGTTCAAGGGTGTGTATCGAAAGCAAGAGCTCGTGCTCGGCTATTCGCAGAGCCAAATGGTTTGGTACTTTGGCTCGAGCCAGTTCTTCTATTATTTGGTTTGGAACGTCGTCGACAAGAACATCGCGCAAAAGGTGATGTTCGGGGGCATGGATCGGCAGCTGCTGCGCCCCTACTCGCTACTGAGCTGGGAGCTGGTTCAGCTCTTGGCGCACAAGCTGCTCGCCCTCGTCTTCGAGTTCATCCCGGTATTCGCGGCCTATTGGCTGATCTTGCGGCCAGACTTCCTGAGCGGGCAAGGGCTCGCGCAGTATCTGATACTGACGGCGCTTGCGCTGCTGCAATTCTTCCTGCTGAGCTTCCTGTTCGGCATCCTCGCGTTTCTTTGGCAAGACGTGAGCGCTGCTCACGCCCTCAAATTCATCGTGGTCAACGTGCTCGCGGGCGTGGCCTTGCCAATCGCATTTTTTCCGGACCGCTTGCAGCGAGTACTGTACGCGCTGCCGTTTCAGTACCTGTTTCACGTTCCGGTGCAGCACTTGCTCGGACGTGTGGACGTGACGCGCTGGGATAGTTTCGCGCTGACCTGCCTGTGGCATTGTTCGTGGCTGGCGGCGCTGTTCGTGCTTTCCGAACTCGCTTCGCGCAGAACCATCCGACATTTTCTATCGGCGGGTGGCTGATGTCGGCCGTGAACCAAACGCGGCGTCGCACGCCGCACTTCGCCCAACTGCTCGCGCTCGATTTGCAGATGAAGCTCAAACGCGCGCTGGCGTTTCGCCTGAATTTCGCGGCAAACCTGGCAATTTCGCTGGGCTACTCGCTGATCTTCTCGGTCTTTCAGTTCTGCGTGTACACCGGGCTGCGCGGTTACCCGGGCTGGCGGGCGGACCAGATGCTGTTCTTCCAAGCGGTGCTGTTGTTCTGGACAGGCAGCGTGGATCTTTTGTTCGGCGGCGTGCGGGACTATATCGACCTCGAGATCACGTACGGCAATTTCGATCGCCTGTTCGTGTCGCCGCCGCAAGTGCTGGTCTCGCTGCTCAGCCGCGGGACCAACGTGCAAGCTTCGGCCACCGTGCTCGCCGGTGCGCTGGGCAGCGCTGTGATGCTGGCTCGCCTGGGCCTGCACCCGACGTGGCTCGAAGCGCTGTCCTTCGCAGTCTTCTTCGTCGCGGGTTTGCTCTTCTACGTTGCCCTGTTGGTCGTGTATTCGGCGTGCACGCTGTTCATGGTGAAGATGGAACGGCTGCGCGAGGTCTTCGATCGCGTGTTGTTCTTTGCCTCGTTTCCGGCCGATCTTTACGCGGGGGCGGGCAAGGCTGTGTTGATTTTCGCCTTCCCTTTGGCGCTCTGGGTCTATCTGCCGGTGCAAACGTTGCTCGGCAGACTCGAAAACTTTGCCGCCCTCGCAGTGGGGACGGCCATTGCTTCGTTCGCCCTCGCGCTCGCGTTCTGGCGACGGCAAGAACGCCGCTACGTGAGCGCAGGGGGCTAGCTGGTCTGTGTCATGATTGAAGTCGTCGGACTATCCAAGAACTACCAAGTTCGCGCGCGCCAAAGCAGCAGCGTTTGGCAGTCATTGCGCGCGCTGTTTTCGCGAGAATTTCGCACCGTCAGCGCGCTCGAAGGCGTCGACTTTCGCGTCCCCGAGGGACGAATTCACGGCTTGATTGGTCGCAATGGCTCAGGCAAATCCACGTTGCTCAAGATCCTGTGCGGCATCTTGCACCCCAGCGCGGGCACGGCACGGGTCAATGGCGTGGTGCCATGGGCGGACCGCCATCGCTACGTGCGCGACATTGGCGTCGTGTTTGGGCAGAAGTCGCAGCTCACCTGGGAGTTGCCAGCCGTAGATTCGTTCCATTTGCACCGTAGCCTGTACGGCATCGAGCCTGCCGCATTCGAGTACATGCTCGAGTTCTTGTGCGACGCTTTCGAGGCCGTCGTCGATCGTCCGGTGCGCAGCCTGTCTCTGGGCGAGCGAATGAAGTGTGAGATCATCTGTGCGCTGCTCCACGAACCGAAGCTTTTGTTCTTGGACGAGCCGACGATTGGCCTCGATTTGGTCGCCAAAGAGCAGGTTCGCCGCGCCGTTCGCGCGATCAACGCGCGCCTGGGCACGACCGTCATCCTCACTTCCCACGATTTGTCCGATGTCACGAGCGTATGCGACGAGATCAGCCTGCTCGATCGCGGGAGATTCCTGTATCAAGGCCCCATTGCCGATCTGCTGACGGTAGTCTCGAGTCGAAAGTTGCTGCGGCTCACGCTGCGCGAGCCGGTCTCGAGTTGTCGCTGGGAGTCGCTTTCGCTGATCCCGACGGGAGAGTTCACGGCCGAGGTGCAGCTCAGCGCGGACGCCTTCACGTTTCAACCGACGTTGCAGCGGCTGCTCTCACAGTTGCCCATCGCTGATCTCAGCATCGAGTCACTTCAGCTCGAGCAAGTGATTGGCGCGATTTACCGCGGCGAGCTCGATACCTCCAACTGGCGAAAGGCGAAGCCGGCAGCATGAACGAAAGCGTCGACCCCAGCGACCGAAACGAAGCGCGGACCCTAGCGCAAGCTCCACGCTTGCGCGCACTGTTGCTTTCTTTCGAGTTCGGCGAGCGCATCTCGGGCGGCCTTGGGCGCGTGATCAACGGCGTGACGGAAGAGCTTCGTCACGACGTCGACCTCGACGTCTATCTCGTGTACTTCGACGCCTTGCGGCTCGGCTTTTCCGCCAAGCTCTATCGCTGTGACTCCCGGAGTCCGGGGCAGCTCGTGCACACGTTCGCCCGCGGCTCGGCCTTTCGCAATTGTGTCGAGCTGCTCAGGCGTGAGCGCTATTCCTTGCTGCACGTTTTCGCGGTGCACTCGAGCTTGGACGAGCTCTTGACGCTAATCCAGCGCGAGCTGCCTGATTTGAAGATCGTTTATAGCGTGCATAGCCTGGTGAAGTTCGAGCAAGGCGTGCGGCTCAACCCGCGCTCGTTCCTAGTCTGCGAACGAAAGCTGCTCGGTCTCGCCTCGATGGTTCACGTGCTGAACCGCACCACGCTGAGCTGTTTTCAGCAGGCTTATCCCGAGCTCGCTGCGCGAAAACGCACGATGATCATCCCGAACGGCATTCAGATCGGAGATCTGGGAGTGCGTGATGCCGCGTTCGACGCGGAGCTCCAGAGACGGCTCGCCCCCGACAAGTACACGGTCGTGTGCTTGTCGCGTTGGGCCCACGGTAAAGGGCTCGAGCATTTCGTGGCAGCCGCGGAGCTCTTGCTAGCGAGCGGGCACGACATGCAGTTCGTGCTCGCAGGTCGAAAGTACCTGAGCTGGGAAAAGGCGTGGTATTCGTACCTGCTCAAGATTCAGCGCCTCTCGAAACGCGTGGGCGAGCGACTCGTGGTGCTCGGCTGGCTCGACTCGCGACAGCGAAATACGCTATTTGCCCGCGCCGACTGCTGCGTGATGCCCAGTGAGCTCGAGTACTATCCGTACTCCGTGCTCGAGCCGGCAGCCGCGGGGATACCCCTGGTGTGCTCGGAGCTTTCATGCGTTCGTGAGCTGTTGTCCCCGAACGAAGAGTGCCTGTACTTTCGTCCGCGAGATAGCGCGGGGCTGGCGGCGCGGGTGTCTCAGCTTGCTCAGGATCCAGAGCGGGGCAAGCCAATGGCGGCGCGCGCGCGACTTAAGGTCGAGCTCAATGCGGACTGGAAGATCCTGGCTCGCCGCTACCAAGCCATGTATCGCGAGACGATCGACGCGCCGAGCACGCCCCACGTGGAGGCGCCATGAGGGTGTGCTGTGTGCTCCCGGACTCGAAAGCGACCGCGCAAGAAAGCGTGCACAGCGCGGGCGAATCCGCGCTCGATGCCTGGGCGCGCGCGCTCGATGCCGAGCGTTTGACGCTCGAAAGCGTGCGAACGAGCCCTGAAAGCAGCGCGCGCTTCGACGTCGTGCTGTTCGAGGCCAGTGCCTTCGCATTGCCTGCCATCGAAGCGGTTTCGGGCTTTCTCGGTCCTGACAGCGAAAGGCTCGTGGTCGCGCATGTACCTCGCTCTCTACCTAAAGAAGCCGCAGAACTCTTGCCGTTCTACGAAGCGCTGAGCAAGGTGAGCTTGATCATCACTCCCCAAGCGAGCGTGTCTGCCGATGTTCGTCAGAAGCTGGGCGTTGCCGCGTTTACGCTCATGCGTCCTCAGGGGATCGCCAACGCTGCGATGCCTTACGTCGCGCGAGGTGCGACGCGGCGCGATCGGTTCTGTGTGCTCGCAGCGCCTGGATACTCTCATCTCGATCTGCTGCGCGAAATAGGGCCCCTGGCTTACCTGTGGGCAAGCCTGCGCTTTCGCTTGTGCTTCTTGGACGCGGAGACCGCGCTTTCGGAGAGTGCGGCGCGGCTCGAGCAAAGCCGATTCGTCTACCTCGCACACCCGCTCGAAGACGGCGGGGCGCTGGCCGCCTTTTGCGCCAAGGTCGGCGCAATCTTGTTGTCGCCGTTGTCCTACGACCCGGCGCGGGTGACGTTTCCGTACACGACATTTCCGGACGCACGTGACCATGCCGGTAAGCGGCGGCGTTCACTGCTCTTGCTGTGGTTGTATACGTCCGCAGACTTCGTCGCGTTCTTTCGCGACACCGCGCGAAAGCGGCTCGCCTTGTGGCGCGACGAAAACTGCCGAGTGCAGTTCTTCCGCAAAATCCAGCAGCTCGCGCCCGAACACGAGTACTTCCCCGCCCCGGGGGGCAGGGCCTCGCTGTGGCAGCAGATACGCCATCGCTCGGGGCCGCGCGCGTCCGAGCGCGAGGCCGAGTCGTGTGTGGTCGTGTGTTTGGTGCGCAACGGCCGCGAGCACTTGCCGAGCTTCCTACGCCACTATCGCGCGCTCGGGGTGCGACAATTCGTGTTCGTCGACAATGGATCCGACGACGGAACACTCCAGCTACTCGAGCAGGACGAGTCGATCACGGTGTACGAGACGTCGCTCTCGCACAAGGACTACGAAACTCAGATTCGGCGGCTAGTCATCGAGCAACATTGTTCGATGCGCTGGTGTCTGAACGTGGACATCGACGAGCTGTTCGACTACCCGCGGTCCGGCGAGCTGCCGTTCTGCGAACTGCTCCGTTACCTCGCTGAGCGTGGCGCGACGGCGATGGCCGGACATATGCTCGACATGTACGACGCGGAGCAGCGTTGCTTCGGCGAGCAAGAGCTCGACCTACGAAAAGCGTACCCCCACTACGACATTTCGCGCCTGGAACGCACGGATTACTACGCCGCAGAGCAACTCGCCTTCTGTGATCGCAACCGGCTTCAAGCCGAGATTCAGTGCTTTTCTGGCGGCATTCGCCAGAGCGTGTTCGGGAGCAAAGCGGGTGCCCGCTACTTGTTGATCAAGCATCCGCTGATCTTCTTGGACGGTGAGCTCGAACCGGTGACGCACCCTCACTACTCCAATCACGCGACTGTCGCCGACGTGACGTGCGTCCTGTATCACTACAAGTTCACTCCCGCGTTCAAGGTCAAAGCGCTCGAGAGTCAGCGCTCGGAGCGCTACGTCAAATTCGCCCAGCAGCAATACGATCAATACTTGAAGAAGCTCGGCGCTCAGGGCTCCTTGGTCATCAGCTCGGCTGGCACACGCCGCTTGCGCGATGTGGATGAGCTGACCGAGCTCGGATTCTTGCGCGAGTCGAGCGAATTTCGCGCATTCGTCACACGCTACGCAACGGAACACGAGCCGCTCTTTGTCGCCGACAAGGACGCCGTCGACGAATCCAGCAACCCCAGCCTGCACAGGCTGCCCGCGACGCCAGCGACCGCAGCGACGCGGGCCGGCTGAGTCTGCCCGAAAGGTCAAGATGGCGATCACTCTTTCCCTCGCTTCTGGTTTGGTCTTGCTGCTCGGCGCTGCATCGCTCGCACTATTTGCGCTGTGCACGCTGTACCTGCTGAACGGCTTGCGCCGACAGGCGCGCTATTGGGCGGTGCTCGCCGCGATCTGCGTCGTCGCCCTTTTCCTGACTCGTTTGGGCACGTTCACGCTCGCGCTCGTGTGCAGCGTGGTCGTCCTTTCGCAGTCCGCGAGCTACATCTACTTCGCCGCGCGCACCCTGCTGCGACGAAGGGCGAGCGAGAGAGTGTGGTCACGCCCGCTGCCGCAAGTAACGGTGGTCGTCACGGCCCGAGACGAGGGCGCAATCATCGATGCCACCCTGTGCTCGCTCGACGCGCTCGACTACCCAGAAGAACTGCTCGACTTGGTTCTCATCGACGACGGCTCGAGGGACGGCATGGCTGACGTCGCACAGGCTCGCGCCGGGCAGATGCGACACCGCCTGCGCATCGTTTCGCATGCCCAATCCGGCGGCAAAGCACAGCGCTTGAACGAATTGCTCCGGAGCGTGAACAGCGACTACGTGCTCGTTTTGGACGCCGATCACTGGGTCGAGCCGGATCTGGTGAATCGCATGCTCCCCGGCTTCGAGCAGGACGCCGATGTGGCGTGCGTGCAAGCGGCGAGCGCGGTGCGCAATGCCGGCACGAACCTTCTGACCAAGCTGCTCGAGATGGAATATCAATTCCGTTGCAAGGGCATCTATCCCGGCAAGAAAATAGGCATTTTCCTGGGCAGCGGAGCAATGTTCGAACGGCGCGCGCTGCTCGACGTAGGCGGCTTCGACGCCGGCATGCTGACCGAAGATGCGGAGATTTCGTACCGCTTGTACGAACAGGGCAAGCGGATCTCGTACGACGACAGCCTCACCACTCACGATCTCGCACCGGCCAACTTTCGCAATTTCTTCAACCAACGGCACCGCTGGATGCGAGGGCTCTGGCAGGCAATGCTCGCTCACCTGGCCCGCAACGAGGACCGCAGACTATCTGGCCGCCTCGGTGCCTACTTCGTTCAATTCACCTTCGATGGCTTCGGGGCGCTGTGCTTGTGCTTTCTCGAAGCGTTGGTTTTGTTGAGCGCGCTAGGGCTCGCCACGCTGCCGGCCGCATTCGTCGTTCCGATACACGCCACGTTGATCAGTTTGGGTCTCGCGGTCTCGGTCGGCGCGCTTCGCAGCCGACGCCCGTTGAATCTGTTGCTGTTGCCGCTTTTACCGGGTTACATCGTCTTGCACACGATCCCGATGGCGTGGGCGCTGGTCGACAGCTACGTGCTGCACAAGCCGCTGATCTGGGTCAAAACCGAGCGTTCGGCAAGCGATGGCACGGCCAGCGTGGCGCCGGAGCCAGAGCCCGAACGTCGCTCGGCCCCGCTCGCGTCGGAGAGGGCCTGAACATGACTCCGAATGAGCGAGCGCTCGGCGCGCGGCGCTGCGTCATCACCGGTAGCACCGGCTTCGTCGGCAGTCACTTCGCCCTTGGCTGTTGCCGCGCGGGCAACGCGCCCATCGCCCTAGCGCGCGGCGCCTCCGAAGTGGCCGCGCGGGAGCGCGTGGCGCACGCCCTCGGCGTGGCGGAACGGTCACTCGGCGACGACAGAACGCCGTACGCCGCTCCGCCGCTCGTGCTCGCCGCCGACCTTGCGCAGCATGCGTGTGGTGTCTCGGGCGAAGCGCTGGTTCGCTTGCGGCGCGCGGGGCCCGAACAATTTTGGCACTTCGCCGCGAGCTTGCGCTACGAGGACCGGCACCGCGCACAGATCTTCGAGAGCAATCTGCAAGGCACGCTGCGTGCACTCGAGCTGGCGAAGGTGAGTGGTTGCACGACGTTCGTCTACGTTTCCACGGCGTACAGCGCCGGCAAACAACGCGGCTTCGTCAAAGAGCAACTGCACGACTCCGCGCAGGGGTTCAATAACGCTTACGAAGACAGCAAAGCGCGCGCCGAGCACGCCGTGGCCGCGTTCTGCGCTCGCGAAGGGCTGAGCTTCGCCATCTTTCGGCCGTCGATCGTGATTGGCCCTCATGCGACGAAGCGCACCGGTGGCAGCAGCACCGGTCTATACGGCTTCGTGCGCGAAGTGAGTCAGATCGCCGCCGCGCTGCGCGCGCTGGGCCGCCCCGTCGAAATCAACGGCGACCCGAGTACGCTGTGCAATTTGATTCCGGTCGATTGGTTCATCGAGGACGTGTGTGCGACCCTCGAACAGGGGCTGCGCGATGGCGGCGTGTATCATAATACCTGCGAACGCCCACTCACTATCGCCCAGGTGGGAGAAGTGGTCGCTAGCGCGCTCGACATCCCGGGGTTCGACATTCAACAGCGCGCGACGCTGATGTCACCTTTGGAGCAGCGCCTCGCGCGCCGCACCGCGTTCTATGGCGGCTATTTCTCGAACAGCAAGCACTTCCTACGCGAACGCTCCAGTGCGCGCGAGCTCAGCCAGCTGGACTTGTGCGACTACGTGCGCGAATTCTTGGCTGAGCTCAGTGCGTCCGCGCTCGGCGCCACAGCAACGTCGTCGGTACGCGCAGACGCCTGAGGTCTGCACTCGGGTCAGCTATTTCCGCCTAGGCCTCGCCTAGACTCGGCGGGGCTCAGACTCGGCTTCGAGCGCGCAACGGAACCGGCGACGCGCGTCGCGCAGGCGACGCCACACGCTGGCCTCCGGTGAATCGACAATCTCGGCGATGCGTTTTCCAGGTATGCCCTCCATCTCATACAGCACGAACACTGCGCGATCGCCTTCCGAGAGTCGACTGAGCGCTGCCTCGACCCGAAGGCGGACGACTTCGTCCGGCAGCGAGGGCGTGGATACGAGCGTCGCGGGTGGCGAGGACGAGAGCAAGCGCGACAAAGCGTGACTGATACGCCGGCGTCGGCGCACGCTGCGAGCTTGAGTCATGCAGATTCGATAGAGCCAGGTCGAAAGCTCGGCGTCGCGCCGGAAGCGGGGCAGATAGCGAAAGAGCTCCACGAATACTTCCTGCAAAGCGTCGTCCAGATCCCGCTCGTTCACGCCGAGCTTGCGTAAAAATGCCGCTGCGCGCGCGTAACACAACCGATGCAATCGTCGCCACGCGCCCGCGTTACCCTCCACGCACGCGTCGAGGAGCGCGCTATCGACACGCTCGCGAAACGTCGCATCGCTGCCCGCATCGTTCAGCGATTGATCGGAGTGCGACTCCACTTCGAGCAAGCTCGGACAACTCAAAGCAAATTTGCGAGCTGCCATCTTCCGTCCTCGGCGGCTGCACGCCTGCAGCGAGTGGCCTCGTGCAAGCTCTGGGCCGCAGCGCAACGATCGCAGGGCGGCTGGGCCGATTCGACCTCAGAGTGAATCGCGCGTGACGCGCGAACGCAGCGGCGTCACGCTTGAACGCAATCACTACGACGCCCGTCCTACGAGGCCCGGGAAATTCAGCTAGCTACGAGCCCGATCTTTGCGCTGTACTCGAGCGTGACGTGCTCGTGTTCGAGTGACGCGACGCTCGGGTTACTGTGTTTCCCAGTCGAAGGGAAAGCCCATCACCGCGTCGT
>Ga0315912_10006523_pt1 | contig 10418 bp, 9 predicted proteins | sample VfabasoilMG_FD_204469 | JGI IMG/M metagenome (GOLD analysis project Ga0315912, IMG submission 204469) | Garden soil microbial communities collected in Santa Monica, California, United States - V. faba soil | ecosystem: Environmental > Terrestrial > Soil > Garden | place: USA: California... | reverse complement strand
CTCGAGAGACTGAAGGCCGAAAAGCCCCACCCGGCCGAAGCACGGATCTTCCCCCTGCACTTCGCGCCCATCGTCATGCAGGTGGGCCCGAAGCGCCTCATGCGCCTCGCGCGTTATCACTGCCGCAAGCCCGGCGAGCCTGAGTTCATCGACCGCAAACTACCCGGGCTCTACAACGCGCGGCGCGACAGCCTTGGCAAGTACTGGAGAGGGTTGTTTGGCAGCCATCATGCCGTGATGCTGGTCGATTCGTTCTTCGAAAACGTCGACCGTGAGGGCAAAAACCAGGTGCTGCATTTCGTGCCGAAGCCCGCGGGCACCATGATGATCGCGTGCCTGTACGCCGAATGGAAAGACGCCAAGGACGGCACGCCCCTGCTCTCTTTCGCCGCAATCACCGATGAGCCGCCCGCCGAAGTGGCCGCCGCCGGTCACGACCGCATGATTATCAACCTCAAGCCCGAGAACCTCGATGCATGGCTCTCGCCGCAGGGGCGATCAGAAGATGAGTTGCATCGAATTCTCAGCGATCGTCAGGCGCCGTACTACGAACATGAAGTGATGGCGGCGTGAAACCTCTATAAAGCAACATTTTTTCGGAAGTTAGGGCTTCCGTCTTCAAGCTCGTCATCTCGAAGGTGTATGCTAGTTTCTTATCGCTAGCGGAGGCGACTTGCAACAACAAAAACCGCTTCGTCACAGGATAGCTTCGATTGCTTTCATCGCTGGCACCTCGTGCTTCATATTCAGCCCATTGCCTGCCGAAGCAGTTAGCTGCGCAGTCCAACTGCAAGAGGCGACGTGGCAAGAACCATACTATGGTCCGGAGATTTTTCGCTCGCTAACCCGGCTTGCCGACGGCTCAATTCTTCAAGTAGAGAGCGACCACATCTACTTGGTCGATAGAGATAGGAAATCGCGACGAGAGCTAGCTCTGCCAGAACTCCAGGACGGAACCGCAATAGTTGCGCCGCTAGCTGGAGGCGATGCCCTACTTCTTCAGGCTCAAGTGTTCAGCGACCGTGGCAAGGCATCTCTGCACCGGTACGATCATATCAAGGGCAAGTTCAGACCCGCCATCGAATTGCCTCCTGATTGGCGAGGCCGAACCAAAAAGATACATGCATTACCCGAAAGCAATGCGCTCATTGTTGTTAGCTCAGGTGATGAAACTGTTATTTGGCGGTTCGACGGCGCCACGGACACGATCAGACTCTTGTCAAAGTTTGATGTTTCTGATTTTTCAGAGCTTGCCGCTCTGCCACGTGGCGACGCAATCCTGTTGAATACCAAAGATCAATTCCTGCATGTGTACAAGCACGAAAAGAATGAATTTCAAACGATCCCGTTTGAGGAAGGTAGTAGTCGCCCACGAATTGCATATTCCGTGCTGGCGCTACCAAATGGTGAAGCCCTTGTTGCCGCTACGACATTTGATCCCGACGTTGCACAAGCAATCAGGTACTTTCGCTACGGCGACAATTTCCAGTCTAGAAAACTTGTTGAAATAGTTCTCTCGACAACCTTCGAACCCCCCTCGCGAACTCCTGAGCTCAATTCCAAGTTGCTCCCACGTTGGAGTGCGTGGCTCCCATCAAACCGGGCAATACTCTCCAAACAAGATCTTAGGCGCACCCTGGAGACTGGCAGTCCCGCCGAACGAGCGGTTGTCGTCAACTATGAATCGCAAACTATCGAAGGTATCCCTGATTCACTCGACGAATACCGGGTAGTCGATCTGCACGGCTACAAGCCGCTGATTTTTTTAGGGAAGAATGAAGCGAAGTTGGTAGACCGAACAACACTACGCGGAGAGACTCTCTTTCTTCCTGCAGATGTCGGCGAGCGTGACCTCAGGAAAGCCATTATCGACCCCGATGGGACCATTACTCTGCAGTTGGCCAGACCAACTCAGATCCGACCTCAAGGAGTCATTCGACATACCGCAAAGTTGCTCAGCCAACCTGAGATCGGAACGAATCCCACCCAGTGGCAGGTAGAAGGGCCGTGCACGACCTACATCGAAGAGAAGATGTTGGCTGTCTACACTCGAGCAGACAAGGCCGAAAAGGAGAATGGGCTTCAAAGGCCAACAAGCACTGCATATGACCTGAAACGTGATCCAAAAAGTGGCGCCTTTACCTTTTGGCAAAACATCAACATTCCAGAGCCCGGAACTTGGGAACTGCAGGTATACCTTTCTCTCGATTATTGGCAACCGGAGGCTATTAGCGAGCCTCAAAAGATCGTTATTGAGCGAAACGCATTGGCGTGGCTGCGCGAGAACGCAGATGTCGTAAGTTACGCGGCGCTCGGCATCTATTTCTCGTTCTTTGCGCTGCTATTGATTGCTAGTCGGTGGAGCAGCAAGGCTTTCAGAATCGTCTGCGACCCGTTTTGGCGTCGTGCAAGCCTCCTCTTGTGGCCACTTCTGTCGCATTTCGCATTCGCCCAGAGATGGGTAATGTCTCCTTGGTATGCGCGCGCACGCCAAAAATATTCGGAGTCGCGACCCTATTTACAGATCCCATTGCGTAGCGCGATTGACCCACGATCCTTCACCGTCGCGGAATTGTTTAATCTAACTAAATTGACACGCCTCATCTGTATTCAAGGCAAGAGCGGAATGGGAAAAACGGCGCTAGTCGATCGGCTGATGGAAACATATTTCGAATCTCAAAGCTTGACGGAGGCGTATCGCAAACATGGCTTCGTACTCCTCTCGATTCGCGCCAGAAGGCACGCTTTGGTCGATGACTCGTCACGCAGAAAAGAATGGGTATTGGATGCCGTCCAATCCCAACTTATGGACCACGGCCTGAAGTTGGCCGACAAAGAACTACTTGAGACGATGCTTGAGACTGGACAATTTACTTTGCTGATCGATGGTGTGAACGAGGTGCAGGATCTGCGCGACGCCCTGGCGGAATTCGCGACTAACAAGGTGGATGCCGTTCGAATGATCGTTACATCGCAATCGGAAATGTCGCAGCCTTTCGACCTATTACGTCTGCCGTCTAGCATTGTCGATCATGTCAAGGGTCTCTTGGAATTGAAGATGGGCACGCGAAACGGCGGCGCGCTCTACACGCGACTATCGGAATCTGGCCTGCTTGGTGAGCTTTCTTCTGGCTATGACGTCCAACTTGTCGCCGACCTTGCGCGTACCGATACCGATGGCACCGCTCTGCCAGTAAGTCGTATTGGGCTCTACAGGGCGGTGCTCGCAGATGTCCGGATGGCGGATGGCAGCAAGGCCAATCTCGAGATGCTACTTTCAATTGCTTGGGAGATGATTTGTGGGCAAACAAGGCGAACGACCAAAGAAAATTTGCAACGTCTTGGACAACCCACATTCGATGCAATAGTCGCCGCTCGAGCTCCAATAATTCAAGTTTATGGGCAAGCGGTTGAATTTCGCCATGACCTGATGCGCGCATTTCTGGCCGCGGAGTGGCTTGTATCTAACAGTCCAAGTTCTGCCGCATTGACAAGTCGCATCTCCGAGAGCGAGATCTGGCAATCACCGAAACGAGATCAGGACGAGCTTTGGACGTTTCTGAGAGATATTGCGCCCGCCCAATGGATTGAGCCGCTATGGCACTTCGCAATTGCAGAGCCAAATCGCGGATATCTGCAGAGAGCGCTTCAAGAACGAGCCGACGCGCTGGGACTAAATCTGAGCCGCAACCCTCACGTCTGAATCGCGTTTGCGAACTAGAGGCAAGTCTAGAGAGCAATTTCGTTCTGTTCCAAACTAGCGCCCAGCGACGATCACCCCGTCTTGAGGCTGATCAGCGACAGGAACTCGCGCCGCAGTGCGCCATTCTCCAGGAACACGCCGCGCATCACGCTGTTGGTCATCTTCGAGGCGTTGTCCTTGACGCCGCGCCAGTGCATGCAGAAGTGATCGGCCTCCATGACCACGGCGAGTCCATCGGGCTTCACCATGGACACGAGCTGGTCGGCGAGCTGGATGATGGCCTCTTCCTGGATCTGCGGCCGCGACATGATCCAGTCGCAGATGCGCGAGTACTTGGAGAGTCCGATCAGGTCGGAATCCTTGTTAGGCATCACCCCGATCCACAACCTGCCCATGATGGGACAGAAATGGTGGCTGCAGGCGCTGCGCACCGTGATCGGCCCCATGATCATGAGCTCGTTCAGGTGCTCGGCGTTCGGGAACTCGGTGACCTTGGGCAGCGGCAGGTAGCGACCCTTGAAGACCTCGGTCACGTACATCTTGGCGACGCGCCGCGCGGTCTCGCGGGTGTTGTGGTCGTGATCGACGTCGATGACCAGGCTGCAGAGCACCTCGTCCATCTTTTCGCACACCTCGCGGGTCAGCTCTTCGAGCTCGCCGGGCTGGATGTACGCGGAGATGTTGTCGTTGGCGTGAAACCTCTGCCCCCTGGCCTTCACGCGGGCGCGAATGCGTTGAGATACCGAATCCTGGGGCATGGCCTACACCTCGGCGGGACGGTGCGCCGAGACTAGCCTATCGAGTCTCGGCGCCTCAAGCGTGGGCGAAGCTCATCCCCGGGGGATGCATCGGCTGTTCCCGTGTCAGACCACGTACCACTGCAGCGATACCAGCGTCCACGCCACTGCGGCCAACGCGAAAGTGAAGCGAATGGTGTTGTCGGTAATGCGGCTCATGTTCCTTACTCCTTGTGTTCCCTGTGTTTGATTTGATTCCCAGTGCGCTCAGTATTTCGAATCGCACCGCTGGTTTTAAGTGGCATCCGTCATATGAAAATTGTCATGTCGGCAGCATGACGCGCCTCAGCACGCCGGCCGACCCGTTCCTTGCTAACTACCTGAAAGCTCGAACTCCCGGCCTTCGCGCAATACGGAAATTCGCACCGCCCGCTTGTCGCGACGCGCCTGGTAGATGCTTTGCCGGATCATTTCGTACGAATTCGCCGCGCCGATCGGGATGCCATCGACCGCGAGCACGATGTCTCCGCCGACGACCAGCGACTCTTCGCCGAATTCCGCGGGCAGGTAGCCGCCGCGCAGCCCGATGCGTTCCGCGGGCGACCCGGCCGCGACGCGCTGCACCAGCAGGCCTGAAGTCTCGCCCGGCAGGTTCATCGCGCGCGCATAGGGTCCCGTCAGCAGGTAGCCATCGAGGCCGCTCCACATCGTGGGTTCGTCGAACAACAGGCGCTGGGCGATCTTCGAGGTCACGACAAAGCCCACGCCTTCCGATCCACCGGTGTGCGACAGGATGTGGCTGACGATGCCGATGACTTCGCCTTGCATGTTGAACATCGGCCCGCCGGAGTTGCCCTGGCTGATGGCGGCGTCGGTTTGCAGCAGCTCACCGAAGCCGGCACCGCCAAGGCTGGCCTTCGGGCGGCGGCGTGCGCTGATGTGGCCGACGGTCAGCGTGTGCGATGCGCCGAAAGGTGCACCGACGACGAATATCTGTTCCCCCACCTGGGCCGCATCGGAATCGCCGAGATTCACGTAGACAGCGCCGGGCGGCACGCGATCGAGCTGCAGCAGTGCCACGTCCGCGGCGGGATCCGACATCACCACCCTGGCGCGCACCACCGTGCCGTTCACGAACTCCACGGCGACTGCGTCGGCGCTCTGGACCACGTGGGCAGCTGTGATGACCTGGCCTTCGGCGTTGATGATCACGCCAGAACCAATACCGGCTTTCGCCACGGACACCGCTCCGCCCTCGCCCGACTGGCGTGACAGCACGCGTTCGTTGGTGCGCACCACGACCACCGCGCCGCTCACCTGCTTGAAAACCTGCGGCAGCGATGTCTCGGCAGGTGCAGCTTCGGCGATCGACCCGATCACCAGCACCATCAGCACGACCAGCCGGCTCATCAAACCGATCTTCGAGGCGGAATTCATGGCTTCTCCCTTGATTCACTGCGGCAAATCCGCACAGCTTCAGATTACGGAGCGGGCCCGCCCAAATCGTCATGGAACCGTCGGGTTTCGGTCTGTATTGGCGTAACATCCGGCCAAAAGGAGGTCTCATGCTCCAAACAAGAACCACTCGATTCCTTCTCCCGCTCGCCTTCGTACTGACTCTCGCCGCCTGCAAGCCGGCGACCCAGGACACGGCCGCCGACAAGACTGCGTTGCAGGCGGTGGCGAATGGATGGGAGCCCGCATACAACAACAAGGACGCGGCCGCGGTCGCGGCTCTCTACGCTGACGACGCCCAACTACTTCCGCCGGGCATGGCCGCGGTGAGCGGCATGTCCGCCATCAAGGACTACTGGGCCAATGACATCGCCACGAATTGGTCGAAGCTCACGCTCAAGGAGGAGTCGTCGGACGTCGGCGGCGACTGGGCCTGGCGCACCGGCACCTGGAGCGCCGAAACTTCTCCGCCGCTCGCGGGCAAGTGGGCCGAGGTGTGGCATCGCACTCCCGCCGGATGGAAGATCCATCGCGACATCTGGAACATGGACGCCGCTCCGCCGCCTCCCGAGGCGCCAGCGGCTCCCGCGGAAACGCCCGCAAAGTAGACCCGCGTGTCGTCAGGCCGGCGTAGGCATCTGCCTACGCCGGCGCGATTGCTACGCCGCTACGCGCCCCGGGCGCAGTCCATCAGACTGCCGCCGTGATTCGGATCTGCGTATTCGCAATCTTGTTAGTGACGCTCACCGCCGTCTCGCCGGTGCGCGTGCCGCCTCCTGCTCCTGACCCTGCTCCTGCCCCTGGGGCTGCGGTCAATCCGTTCGGCATTTTCTACGGCAAGACCTTCGCCAACATCGATGACTACTCTCGTCCGGGCGCGTTGCTCATCGCGGGCAACTGCAATCGCTACGACGCACGATTCCAGGCGGCACGTCAAAAAGGCGCGGAGCTGCTGGCGTATCTTGATCCCGTCGATATCTACGACGTCCTTCCCTGCAAGCTCAACCAGGGGTTCTACATGGGCGGTCGGCAGAACGTGCCGCTGTGGCCCTTCCCCGAGTACGGCGTCCGCTCGAGCTACAAGAACTCCCGCTTGACGGACATCCGTGTCGGCTCGCCCTGGGTGGATCACGTGGTCGACTACGTTGCGCAGCTCATGCGCGAAGGCAAGGTGGACGGAGTCTTCCTGGACAACACCAGCGCCAAGCTCTGGGGCAACATCGCCAAGTGGAGCACCTGGGACCAGGCGGAACGAGACGCGTGGACTTCGGGCGCCATCGACCTCGTGCGCCGTGTCGACGAGAAACGCCGGCAGATCAATCCGCGTTTCCTGATCGTGACCAATGGTTTCTGGGACCGCGGCGACAAGCTGGGTTTCGCCGGCGAGCAGTACGTCGACGGCGTGCTGTTCGAGCATTCGCGTTTCGCCGACTGGTACAAGCGCTACGCGGGACGCAAATTCGGCAACCTCGGCCAGCGACGGGTGCTGGTGATCGCGCGCAGCACCGAAGAGGCGCGGCTCTGGTCATCCCTGCCAGGCGTCACCCACGTGTCCGACCAGGAAAAATACGTCGCCCCCAACAAGCCACCCGTGCCCTATTCCAGCTCCGGCGGCGCCAACGCCGGCAGGTAGTTCGCTTTCTTCCTGCGCCGCGTTAGCATGGCGGCCGTCGCCAGGGAGGAAAACGAAATGGCAAACCGCAGCGCGGCCGCATCGGACGGCCCGAACATCAAGAAGATTTTCGGAACATGGATCGAGGGCTACGACAAGGAGGACATCGAGCAGGTCATGTCGGTGTTCGATCCGAGCGTGGTCTATAGCGCGCCGTGTTATCCGGACCAGAACTACAGCGAACTCAAGAAGTGGTTCCAGTTCGACTTCGATCGCTCCGGCCCGCGGCCGCATTGGTCATTCACCGTCGAATTCATGGAAACCAGCGGCAACCTGGCCGTGGTGATTTCCGATTGGCTGGGTCACACGGACTTCGGCACTCGCCTGGAGGCAGAGGTGCACCATTTCCGCAGCGTCGATGTGCTGAAGCGCGTCACCGGCGGCTGGAAGATCATCCGCACGGTGAACCAGCCGGATGGCTGCTTCATGGGCTCGGAGAAGGCCAAGAAGAAGCGCAAGAAGACGAAATAGCCCGATTCCACGCGGGCTCCCACGCCCGTTTCCACGTGTCGCCCCGAGACTGAACCATGAAAGGAACCAGTCTCGAGGTGCACGATGTCGAAGTCTTCTCCGGCCGCCCTGCTGGCGGCACTATTGCTGGCCGCGGCAACCGCCGGTGCGGCCAACCTGTGGCCACCGCGCGAATATGACCAGGGCGTCATCGCGGAATGGAATGCGCTGCTGGTGAGTGCCGTGCCGCCCTCCGCGGGCGATGACATTCCGCGCTACTACGCGCTCATGCACATTGCCATGTATGACGCGATCAGCTCGATCGATCGCAAGTCGGCGGCCCTGCACTCGCGCGTGCCCGCGCCACGGCACGCATCGACGGATGCGGCCGCCGCGCAGGCGGCACACGATGTGCTGGTCGCGCTCTTTCCAGGCCGCAAATCCGCGTTCGACGACGGGCTGCGGGATCGCCTCGCCACCATCAACCCGGAGCGCGGCCAACTCGGCGCGGACGTGGGCCGCGAAGTGGCGAAACGCGTGCTGGCCTGGGGCGCCCAGAAAGGTTGAGCCAGAAAGCTGAAAGCCACCGCGACGACGTCGCGGTGGCTTTCATTGACCCCGAAGCTCCGATGCCTGACTTCTACAGGGAGCGCAGGAAGTTCAGCATGTTCTGCTTCGCGGTCGTCGAGAGCGCGTTGAAGCGCCCGATGACCGTGTTGGCTTCCGATGCCTGGTAAGTGCCGTTGGCATTGCTGGCGTGCGCCTGGATCGCGGTCAGCAGGTTGTTCGTCCTGCCGTCATGCAGGAAGAACACGCGTTGGCCCAATCCCCAGAGAGGCGCGGTGCGGAATTCATCGCCCGCCGCTTCGCCTTGTGAGACGTCGTCTGCAAGACCCGGTCCCATATTGTGCAGGGCAATGTCCGAGAACAGCCGCACGTTCTGATTGCGCAGCGCCGCCACCGTGGAATTGCTGGTGCGCAGCTGCTGCGTATGGCATTGCGCGCAGCCGATGTTCACGAAGGCATTGAAGCCCTCCGCGATCGACGCATTGCCGCCGGGCACGTTCTGGTTCTGCGTGGGCGGCGCCGCGAAGCGCATGAAGAATGCGAACTTCTCGATGGCCCCGATCGTCTCGAGCCCCGTAGCGCCGTCCGTATTGGTCACGTCATTCGGCAAAGTCGCAAACTGGCAGGATTGCGTCTCGTCCCGCTCGATCTGGAAGTTCTCGTTGGTGATGCCCATCTCGACGTTGTAAGCCTCGCCGGCAAACACCAGCGCCGAGATGTTCTGCGCCTTCCAGCCGAAGCGCGTGACGCGTCCGTCATTGCCGTTGTGGTTCAGCCTGCCGGTGATTCCCAACGCCGCACGCGTGCCCGCACCCTCCGTGAGGTTGCGATTCAGCTCGCTGTCCGTGATCTGTTCCATCAGTCCCATGCCGAAGACCGGCGTCGGAATACGGAAAATCACGTTGTTCTGCGCCACCGCCTGCGCGAAGTTGTCCTGCACGATGTTGCAGCCGGATGCATTGCCGGTGCCGTCATTGCGCTGGCTGATCACGTACAACGCGTGCACACCGCCATCCGGCTGGCCATTCGGAAGCCGCTTGAAGCGCGCCTCGCGAATCGGCCCATTCAATGTGATGAACGACGGCACGGTGTTGCGTGCACCGAACGCCGTGGCGATGGCGAACTGCGGGTTGACCGTGCCCGAAGTGCCACCGATCGCCGGCTGGAAATGACAGCCGCCGCAGCCATCGAGATTGAAACGGGGCCCGAGTCCGTCGCCGATGCCTTCGGCTTCTTCGAAATCCTCGAGGCCCACTTCGAAGAAATCGCGCTCATTGGCGGTGAGACCTGGCAGCGGACCACCGGCTCGCGCCGCGCCACCTTGAACACCGGGATCGACCTGCGCCAGGGACGGCATTGCACACAAAGCCAGGGCAAAAGCCGTGCCCGGCACGAAGAACTTCGTGCTGTTCATGTTGTCCCCCTGAACTGATAACCACGATCCGATCAAAAGCGGCGCACAGCCTGTGCTTCGGTGCGCCGCGAGAAAATGGATCTTTTGATCTACCGTGGCTCGAGCGCGACGCCGCCTGCGAGTTGACTCTATTGACAACCAGACTCTGTCTACGTGATTGTCACGCCGCACCACGCAGGGAGCGGGCGCGGCCGAAAGGCCATGGAGCAGCGCAATGGTGATCCGGGTGTTGGTAGCGACGGGGGTCCGCGCCTATCGGGAGGGACTGCCGCGCATATTGCAAGGAGCCGAGGGCATCGCACTCGTCGGCATCGCGTCTTCCGCGGAACAGGTCGTCGAACTGACGTGCAAGCTGTTGCCGTCGGTCGTCCTGCTGGATATCGACATGGCGAAAAGCCTCGCCATCGAGAAACAAAGCGC